>Ga0224559_1000026_pt1 | contig 76860 bp, 86 predicted proteins | sample 714S33034metaG_FD_180676 | JGI IMG/M metagenome (GOLD analysis project Ga0224559, IMG submission 180676) | Peat soil microbial communities from Stordalen Mire, Sweden - 717 S3 30-34 | ecosystem: Environmental > Terrestrial > Soil > Wetlands > Peat | place: Sweden: Norrbotten County, Stordalen... | reverse complement strand
TCCTTAGCATCGCCTTATCCATAGGGATGTTAGCAATCATCCAGTCATGACTGATGTTGTCGAAACAGCCTTTGATGTCAGCCTCAAGCACCCACTCTGCACTGGTCTTCTTTGCAAGGGCATTGAAACATTGTTCCCCCGCATCGGCAGTTGCGCGTTCCGGCCTGAACCCGTAAGAATTCAAGTCGGCAGTGGTTTCCGCAATGGGTTCCAACGCCAGCAGATGCAACGCTTGCATGGCGCGGCATTTCATTACGGGGATGCCGAGCGGCCTTGTCTTGCCGTTCTTCTTCGGAATTAATACCCTCCGAAGCGGAAGCGGCAAATATCCCCGCCGCTTCATCGACGCGATCGCGTTGATCTTTGCCTCCGGTGTTTTCCATGTAACCTTGTCCACACCGGGGGTGTTGTCGGGTAGCGGCGGCACATCTCTGTATCGCCGCCCCCTAAGAACCGTACGTGCACCTCACGACGCATACGGCTCAAGCCTCTCAAAGGCATCTTTCAACACCCGGCACCGCAACTTCTGCCGCACCTTCACAATACTCATCACTAGCCTTCTTGCGCGATACATCCACGCCGGAAAGTGCACACACCCAATGAAGCGGCGTACATTTGCTTTCCTTCCGTAAGAAAGGTTCTAGCCACTCTCTTGTGAAGAGAGACCAAGAGGAAGTCTGCCTACTTTCGCATGGGGTAATGTTTCAACCCCTATCTGCCCCATTACAGAGCAGCATTCGCTTTCTCCTCCATCCTTTACCCGCAACACCAACAGCGTCCCTCGCGGTTCGCTTGCCATCTCTGGCGACGCTACGGGCTTACCCTGTTCCACATGCATTTCCGAGCGGGTCGGATTCCTTCTATACGCCGGTGGTGCTGCATCCATGATAGCTAAGGCAAGAATAGCTATTCCTGACCACTTACCTTTTGGTTCAAGCCTATCGGCACATTTGGCTTGTCAAACATAACGACGTTTAAAAAAGTTCACATTTGTTAATCGTACCCGCTCATCTCTAGTTCCTCTCCGCCGCTGTGCTGGCAGATTCAGCTTCCTCTCACGAGGTCGCCTACCGTTGTTAACCGGCGGTTACATTGTCCCCAGAGCTTCACACCAAGCCGTTACCAGCTTCGCATGTCCAGGTAGAGAACGGTTGATGGAACAACCGGTTTCATCAGTTCATAAATTCCTCCTGCGAAACAGAAATACACACGACCTCAGGTCGCACCCTGCCTTTGTTTTCAGTCACTCGTTTGACGGCTAATGCTTTGCCGCTGAACGAATGGGTCAGCAACCATTGCAAGGCTTTCACCTTGTCGTATCTGCCGACCTGTGTTGCCTTCACAATACGCGTTTGCAGCCGCCTTACCTGTCGTTGTACATCAATCCAGCCGATGCCATTCCACGTCATGTCAAAGGGCGCACACGCCGGTGTTGCAGCGTCCATTTGCTCTCCCTCTGTTTAGATGGTTCTGCCAACTCTCTTGTGAAGAGAGACCATAAGGAAGTCTGCCCGCTTTCGCGTGGGGTGATATTGCAACCCCTATCCGTTCCATTACAGAACGGCATTATGCTTTTTCCTCGTTCCTATGCCCGCACCGCCATAGGCAGACTTTGCAGTCTGCTGTCCCTGAAGGGAGTGATACGGGGTTTCCACGTTCCACTTGCAGAAGTGCGTCGGGTTAGGCGGCTGCTTTCGACCGGGAGGTGCTTGGGTCACGAACGTGCAGCGTCAACACACTGTTCCCACCTCCATTACCGTTTTGGTGAAAGCGTAAAAGCCATTTCCGCTTCTTCCACTTGACGATCTTTATCGCAACTTCAAATGTTTTCGCCATACCAACTATCTAGCACTCACCCGGTTTATGGCTACCAGAAGGGTACGCCTCTCGCGATTGATACCCCGTACCTTGCGGCACTTCGTTACATTGTCAGAGTCGCTCTTTATTCAGACTCCTAGATTCATCCGGTGACACGGATGGTTCCCTCTGTTGAAGCGGGAACAACTTCTACAAGCGACTTCGTGTCGCACTGTCGCAAAGTGGCCGATGGTTACCTGTCATACACCCTTATTTTATCGCGATTTTATGACCGTTGTCCGTTGTGGAGCAGTCATTGAAACCATCTATGTTGACCCTATCACTTATGTTAACCCAAGTATGTTACCGGATGCGACTTCATAGCAAAGCCACTAGATCTTTTGCAGCTCGGTAATTACCGGTGTGTGGTCAGATGGGCGTTCAAGTTTGCGCGGTGCCTTATCGATAATGCTGCTGGTGCAACTGGCGACCAGTGCTTCACTGATAAGAATATGGTCAATACGTAATCCCATGTTGCGCCGAAAAGCCATCATGCGGTAGTCCCACCATGAATAGGATTTTTCCGCCTGCTCGAACAAACGAAAAGAATCCCGCAAGCCGAGTTTCAGCAGACCCTGAAATGCCTCCCGCTCCGGTGCGCTAACAAGCACATTGCCAGCCCATCCCACGGGATCATACAAATCCCGGTCTTCCGGCGCAATGTTGTAATCTCCCAACAGTGCCAGCTTGGGAGATTTTTTTAGTTCCCCTGCAAGCCAATCATGCAGTGCTGACAGCCATTTCAATTTGTATTGGTATTTATCCGAATCCAAACTCTGTCCATTGGGGATATACACGCACACCACACGTACGCCTTTAATCGTCGCCGCGATGACACGCTTTTGTTCATCGACAAAATCCGGAATACCAAATAGCACATCGCTGATTGGAGTACGACTAAGAATCGCCACACCGTTATAAGTCTTCTGTCCGCTAAATGCGCTGTAATACCCGGCAGCTTGTAATTCAGCTTGCGGAAAATCTGCATCCTGCTGTTTGGTCTCTTGCAGGCAAACCACATCCACTGGGTTCGCATGCAGCCATTCCAGAAGATGCGGCAAGCGTACCTTGAGGGAATTTACATTCCAGGTGGCAAGCTTCATTCGCTCTTGGGTTTTTCTACTTGAGGCGCTGACTTCGCCCCCGGGTGAAAACCATACGGTGCAGTTTTAGGATAGCCAGCCGAATCCAATGCCTGGCCAAATTGGCCTTCCGAAAAGCCGATTATCCAATTAGTGCCAACTTGCATGGCAGGAATTTGATCTCCACCTGAAGATTTCTTGAAGGCATCAATTTCATCTACCGAAGCCAAACTTTTTTCAGCAAAAGGAATACCGCGTTTGTTCAAATAACTGCGAGCCTGGGCGCAAGCATCTACGCAGCTAGCTGCAACATAAAGAGTAACAGGGTATTTTGCCACTGCCCGACGCAATTCAAATGGCAAAGTGTCATCGGCAGCAGGCGCTTGCGTTGAATTAAGTTTTTCGGTATCAGCGGCGTTTCTTAAAGGAACATCACTGTATTGAACCTTGCCATTCTCATCAATCGAGCGGTAAAGTGTTTCCGCTTGAACGTTATATCCCAGCAAAAGTAGTGTTATCGATAACAATAATTTGTTCATGTTCACTCCAAAGAATTTTATCCGCTCCAGCTTAGCTCACAAGGCCATTATGACGCAATAGAGCATCGATTTTGGGCGGGCGTCCACGAAATGCGATGAAGGAATCCATGGCATTGCGGCTTCCGCCGACCGCCAGTATCTCCTGGCAAAATTGGTTGCCGATAGCCGCATCCAACACACCATGTTCTTCAAACAAACTATAGGCATCGGCCGACAACACTTCCGCCCACTTGTAACTGTAATAACCCGCCGCATATCCGCCCGAGAAAATATGGGAAAAACTGTTTTGAAAGCGGTTGAATGACGGGGGAATCAATACCGCGACTTCGGCGCGAACCTCATCCAGCAATTGCTGCACACTTTTTTTACCGTTTGCATCGTAATCACTATGCAAGCGCAAGTCGAACAATGAGAATTCGATTTGACGCAGCATCTGCAAACCACTCTGAAAGTTTTTAGCGGCAATCATTTTGTCATACAGCACACGAGGCAGCTTCGCGCCCGAGTCAGGATGTCGGGTCATGTCTTGCAGCACATCCCACTCCCAGCAAAAATTTTCCATAAACTGGCTGGGTAATTCGACGGCATCCCATTCCACACCATTAATTCCGGACACCCCCAACTCTTCCACCTGCGTCAACAAATGGTGCAGGCCGTGGCCGAACTCATGGAACAAGGTAATGACTTCGTCATGCGTAAACAACGCCGGTTTCCCACCCAGAGGCGAAGCAAAGTTACAGTTGAGATAAGCCACCGGAGTCTGGATGCCTTTGGCGGTACGACGCCGGGTGATGGCATCATCCATCCACGCACCACCGCGCTTGCTCGCGCGAGCATACAGATCAAGATAAAACTGACCGATCAAAATACCCTTGTTAGTCTTTATATCGAAGAAGCGTACCGTCTCATGCCATTTTGGCGCGGAGGATGGAGTGACCTTGAGGTTAAACAGCGAAGTAACCAATCCGAATAGCCCCGACAACACGGCATCTTCAGGAAAATACTGCTTCACTTCCTGTTCGGAAAATGCGTAACGTTGCTCGCGTAACTTCTCGCTTGCATAGCCGACATCCCATGATTGCAAATCTTTGATGCCCAGCTGTACAGAAGCGAATTCGCGCAGTTCTGACAAATCTATTTCCGCGAACGGTTTTGCACGTTGCGCCAACTCAATTAAAAATTCTGCCACTTGTTGGGGCGTATCGGCCATTTTGCTGGCCAGCGAATATTCGGCGAAGTTGGCGAACCCCAGCATCTGTGCCTCTTCTGCACGCAGCTTCAAAATTCGCGTCATCAGCGGCGTATTGTCCAACTCGATTTTTGCGTCTTCTGTTAACTGTTCGCTGGCGCGCGTGGAGTAAGCGCGGTACATGCGTTCGCGCAATGCACGATTCTCGGCAAACTGCATCACCGGGCCGTAGGAAGGCGCTTTCAAAGTGAACAGCCAGCCTTTTTTTCCAGCCTCAAGGGCTGCTTCGGCAGCGACTTGGCACTCATCCGTAGGAATCCCGGAAATATCGCTTTCATCTTCGATCAAACAAGTGTAGGCGTTGGTCGCATCCAAAATATTGTCGGAAAACTTTGCGCAGAGTGAAGATAACTCTTCCTGAATTTCCATGAAACGCGCTTTTTTTTCTTCCGGCAACTCTGCGCCGCCAAGACGAAAATCACGTAACTCGTTTTCGATAACTTTCTTCTGCGCACTATTCAATGACTCATAACCGGCGCTATTGCGAATGGCCTTGTATTTCTGAAAGAGCGCAAGGTTCTGCGCCAGCTCGGCATAATACTGAGTGACCTTGGGAAGATTTGCGTTATAAACCTCGCGCAGCTCTGGACTATTCATCACCATATTAAGGTGACCAACCTGCCCCCATGCGCGCGATAAATGCTCGTTGGCATCTTCAAACGGCTGCACAAAATTTTCCCAGGTTGGCGGAGTGACATCCGCCAGCAACTTTTCGGTTAGCGCGCGATTTCGTGCCAGTTGTTCTTCAACAGCAGGAGTAACGTGTTCGGTTGTGATCTCTGCAAAGCGCGGCAGGCCACTAAAGTCAAGCAATGGATTCATTTTTTACAACCTGAGTTAAAGAGTAATTCCCGAGAATGCAATGTGACCTTCGACTATGGTATGACGTACCCGCCCCTGCATAGTGTATCCATTGAACGGTGTATTTTTACCCTGGCTTTTCAGCGCGGATGGCTCAACCTTCCAAGCGGTGGACTGATCAAAGATACACACGTCCGCATGTGAGCCGACAGACAAATGACCCGTTTTTACACCCAGCAACTGTGCCGGATTAATAGTGATGCGCGCTATTGTGTCGAGCAAGGACAACCCTTCTTGTTCGGCCCATTTCAGTACCAGCGGCAGTAACAGTTCCATTCCGGTTGCGCCCGCCTCAGCTTCGGCAAAGGGCAACTGTTTGGCGTCTTCATCCACGGGCGAATGATTGGAACAGATCGCGTCGATTGTCCCGTCGAGCAAACCTGCACGCAGCGCAGCTTTGTCGCGCTGACTGCGCAGCGGCGGCATCAGGTGGCAATTGGCATCGAAAAAGCCGATATCCATTTCGCATAGATGCACATGATTCATCGACACGTCGCAGGTAACAGGCAAACCCTGACGCTTGGCTGCTCGCACCATCTCGACTCCCTCTGCGCTTGATATGCGGCACACGTGTAACTTCACGCCAGTCTCCCGCGCCAATTGCAGCATCGTTGAAAGCGCAATGGTTTCGGCCACCACCGGAATCGCGGGCAACCCCAGTCGCGTGGCTACTTCACCATCGTGTGCCACACCGTCTTTGGCCAGAAACGCATCCTGTGGACGCAACCAAACGCGATATCCAAAGGTGGCCGCATACTGCATGGCACGCATCAACACGCGCGTGTCTGTGAGAATCGAATCGGCCTGGCTAAATGCTTTGCATCCGGCCTCTGTCAGCTCAACCATTTCGGTTAGCTCTTCACCCTTTAATCCGTAGGTCAGCGCGCCGACCGGAAATACGCGTGCTTGATTCAAAGACCGCGCACGGTGCTTGAGCATTTCCACTAACCCCGGCTCATCCAGAGCTGGGTCCGTATCCGGTGGACACGATAAAGAAGTCACACCACCCGCCATCGCGGCATCCATTTCCGATTCCAGTGTTGCCTTGTACTCGTAACCCGGTTCACGCAAACGCGCGGCGACATCGACCAGACCCGGTATCACGATCAACCCGGCGGCATCGATCACTTGTTCCGCCACAAAATTTTGCGGCGCTTTACCGATGCCCGCAATGCGTTTATCGACGATGTAGACATCTTGCTTCGCATCAATCTTGTTTAACGGATCAATCAGGCGACCATTTTTTATATGGATGTTCATTTCGTCCCCGCCAAAATACTCATCACAGCCATACGCACTGCAATACCAAAGGTGACTTGCGGCAGAATGACAGACTGCGTGCCGTCGGCCACACTGGAATCGATCTCCACCCCGCGATTCATCGGCCCAGGGTGCATCACAATCGCATCGCTTCTCGCCAAAGCGAGTCGTTCCTGCGTCAGGCCGTAGTATTTAAAATATTCCTGCGCCGAAGGCAACAATGCGCCTTGCATACGCTCGTTTTGCAAGCGCAGCATCATCACCACATCGACATCCTTCAAGCCTTGCTCCATGTCGTGAAAAACCTGTACGCCCAACTTTTCCACATGCGTGGGTAACAGCGTCTTCGGTGCAACCACGCGCACTTCAGGCACGCCCAAAGTTGTCAACGCGTGAATCTGCGAACGCGCCACGCGTGAGTGCAACACATCGCCGACGATGGCAACGCGCAGGTTATGGAATTCTTTTTTGTAATGCCTGATGGTGTACATGTCCAGCAACGCTTGCGTGGGATGCGCATGACGACCATCACCCGCATTGACAACGTGAATTTCGGGCGCGACATGCTGGGCAATAAGGTGGACTGCGCCGCTGGAAGAATGGCGCACAATAAACATATCGGCATGCATGGCACACAAATTATCAACCGTATCCAGCAAGGTCTCGCCCTTGCTGGTCGAAGACGAACCGATATTGAGATTCACCACGTCGGCGGATAAGCGCTTGGCCGCAATCTCAAAAGTGGTGCGGGTGCGGGTACTGTTTTCAAAAAAGATATTGAATACCGACTTGCCATGCAGGAGCGGTGTTTTCTTGATCTCGCGCCCTTCTGCGGCACTTACAAATTCTGTGGCCTTGTCCAGAATATTGCGCAGAATACGTGCCGGCAGACCATCGGTGGTGAGAAGATGTTGAAGCTCACCGTTTTTATTGAGTTGCGGATTATTCATGCTTGGATTCCTGCACCGGGTTCATCAAAATACGCTTGCAGAATCTGTTGTGCGGCATACTGGTCAATGAGTGCTTTTTGTTTTCTGCCATGAATTCCTTCCTCAGTCAGCACAGAACTTGCAGCAACAGAAGTATAGCGCTCATCCACCAATAAAGTTGGCAAATCAAAGCGCCCCTTAAGGCGGTTAGCGAAACGTCGGCATTGAGCGGTCATTTCATGCGGTGTTCCGTCATCGTTGCACGGCAGGCCAACCACCAGTGCCGCCGGTTCCCATTCCTTGATAAGAGCAGCGATAGCCGCAAAGCGCGTTTCGTTCTTTTCGTCATTAATCGTGGTAAGCGGCTGGGCAGTGGCAGATACAGTATTCCCGACTGCGATACCAATACGCTTTGCGCCAAAATCAAATCCAAGCAGCGTACCGGAAGACATTAGGGTATCCATACTGAAGTTAATGAACTGGCCTTCCCGCGCTTGATTTGATTATCCGGCTAGGCATGCCCTGCTTCTTCGGAAAGCGTGGCGTAATCAATCCCGAGTAGCGCCATTGCCGCCGGCAAACGTTCTTCTGCCGGTATGTCAAACAAGATTCGTTCATCAGCGGGCACGCTGAGCCAGGCATTCTGTGACAGTTCCTGCTCCAGTTGCCCTTCAGACCATCCTGCATATCCCAGCGTTACCAACAAATGTCGCGGGCCTACCCCTTCTCCGACCGCCTGCAAAATATCTTTTGAAGTCGTCAGTCCAACTTTGTCGTTGATATGCAAAGTGGATTGCCATTCGCCATTGGGTTCATGCAACACAAAACCACGATCTGTCTGCACCGGGCCACCGAAGTGAATCAGCATATCTTCCAGTTCATTTTGATTTAGCGGCATGTTGATCTGCGCAAATAACTCGCTCAGCGTCAGACTGATTGGGCGGTTAACAACAATGCCCATCGCCCCTTGCTCGTTGTGTTCGCACACGTAAGTGAGCGACTTCGCAAAGTATGGATCGGTCATCGCAGGCATGGCGATCAGAAAATGGTGGCTGAGATCTAGTTGGGACATGGCGTCATTGTAATCGGAAGGGGCATCTATACACAATTCCGCTTTGCGAACTTTTACTGCCGTTCAGCCAAGCAGAAAACCTAACCGCTGGAACCGTAAACCATTTTTCAGTTGTTTCTATTATTTACGCGCTCTTGGAAACAAATTTCAATATCTCATTACGTTATTTTTTGACGGGCGCATTGGCAGTTCCATTTTTCAACTCGCGATAACGCAATTTTTCAGATTCGAAACGAGCTTTGATGTTTGCCAATTCTTTTTCACTTTGATCCAAATCCTTTTGCAGTTTGGCTACTTTAGCCTCGCTCTCTGCAATATCTTCTGTCAAAGAAACCGGAATTTTTTTATTTTGACTGTTGAAATTATCCAGCTCTTTATGATGCCCGGCAAGCGTCTCCTGGGCTGACTTCAGCAACGTTTTGTAACTATCAACGCGTGCCTCCACTTGCTGAACACTTCTGTCGCGGGCTAGATCAATCTCTTTCTCATTGCTGAACGTACTTAATAATGCGTCATCCTTGCGCTGGGATTCGACTGCGGCCTGCTGTTCGGCATTTTTCTTGGCATTGTCCTTGGCTTTTGCTTGGCGCTCTTCGGGCGTGAGTTTCTCGACATGCTTTTCCACAAAGCCTTTGTCATCTAGTTGAGTCGTATCTTTGTTTGCATATTCGGGTGGTATTGTTTCGCCGTAGTGAGTCGTGCCGTTATCATCAACCCATTTATAGAGTTTTGCTTCAACATTGGCACAAAACATCACGCTTGCCACCAGCCCTACACCCAACAAATTTATCTTAAGCATTTTTCACTCCGTAACGATCACGATAGGATTGCACCGCGTGCAGATTTTGCACCAATTCTGCCTGTCCCTGCAAATAACCAAGCAAATCATCCAATGCCGCGATTGAAATCACTGGCAATCCGTAATCACGCTTCACTTCTTGTACTGCTGATAGTTCACCCTGCCCGCGCTCCATTCGGTCTAGCGCAATAACCACGCCGCAGGGCGTTGCGCCCGCGGCACGGATCAGTTCAATCGATTCTCGCACCGACGTGCCCGCCGAAATTACATCATCAATGATAAGCACCTTGCCCTGCAATTTCGCGCCCACCGTGTTACCGCCCTCGCCATGGTCTTTCGCCTCTTTGCGGTTGAAACAATAGGGTACATTTTTTCCCTGCTCTGCCAAGGCAATCGACGTTCCTGCCACCAGTGGAATGCCCTTGTAAGCGGGGCCAAACAACATGTCGAATTCAATGGTAGAAGCGAGAATGGCCTGAGCATAAAACTTGCTTAAATCACGCAATGCAGCACCGTCTTGAAATAAGCCCGAGTTAAAGAAATAGGGCGACAAACGCCCCGCTTTGGTTTGAAACTCGCCGAAACGCAACACGTTTTGTGCGACAGCGAAGCGGATGAAATCTTGGCGGTAGGTAGACATTTGCAGTTTCAAGGCCGTAGTAAACAATTGCTCCATTATAATGCGCACATTCACTATTCGAGAAAAATCATGCGCATCATTTCGTTAAACCTCAACGGTATTCGTTCTGCTTACAACAAAGGCATGCCGGAATGGCTGGGCAAGCAGAACGCCGACATTCTTTGTGTGCAGGAACTCAAGGCGCAGGCCGATGATATGACACCCGAAATGTTGGCCCCTTTAGACTATCACGGTTATTTTCATTATGCAGAAAAGAAGGGGTACAGCGGGGTGGGTATTTATTCCAAACTCAAGCCTGATAATCTTATTGTTGGTTTGGGTATCCCGGAGTTCGATGCCGAAGGGCGCTACATCGAAGCGCAATTCGGCAATTTGAGCGTGGTGTCGCTGTACTTGCCTTCCGGCTCCAGTGGAGAAGAACGCCAAGCGGTTAAGTTCAAATTTATGGAAGCCTTTATGCCTCACCTCGTTGCACTTTATCAAAGCGGTCGTGATGTAATTGTTTGCGGTGACTGGAATATTGCGCATACCGAAAAAGATTTGCACAACTGGCGCGGCAATAAAAAGAATTCCGGTTTCCTGCCGGAAGAGCGCGCCTGGCTCACCGAGTTATTCAACACCGTGGGCTTCGTCGATGTGTTCCGCAAACTGCACCCCGACTTGGAAGCCTATACCTGGTGGTCGAATCGCGGCCAGGCCTGGGCGAAAGATGTTGGTTGGCGTATTGATTACCAGATTGCCACGCCGGGAATTGCTGCCAAAGCACTGGCGACAGGGATCTACAAAGAGCAGCGTTTCAGCGACCATGCGCCGCTGATGGTGGATTATGATAACTCGCTGTAGTCAACTAACGTAGGATGGGAGGAGCGCAACGATAACCATCTACGTCTGTTGTTTTTCATTCCAGGGCGCGACTTTTAATAGTAACAACATCCCTGGGATGGCCAGCGCTGCACATAGAAAGAAAAATCCCGTCCATCCCATCGCTTCTACCAGCCAGCCTGTCGCTGCATTGGCGAAGGTACGCGGCATGGCCGACAGGCTGGTAAATAGCGCCAACTGCGTGGCGGTGTACGCAGTGTGGGTAGAGCGGGCCATGAACGCCGCAAAGGCTGCCGCACCCAGCCCCACACCCAACGCTTCGAGTCCGATCACGAAGGCAAGCTGTACGAGTTCGATATTGGTGATAACGTCATGATGTCCGACTGATGCCAACCAGGCAAAGCCGAAGATGGAAACCACTTGTACTACACCGAATAACCACAGCCCGCGATTGACCCCGATCTTCACCATCCACAAACCGCCGAGCAAGCCACCGGCAACGGCTGGCCACAGTCCGGCATTCTTTGCCACAAGTCCGATCTGGGTTTTGGTAAAGCCCATATCCAGGTAAAACGGGGTCGCCAGCGCGGTACACATGCTGTCACCCAATTTGTAAAAGAACAGAAAGATTAAAATCAACAGCGCGCTTTTCCAGCCTTCACGGGTGATGAATTCATGGAAAGGTTCGACGACTGCAGCGCGCAAGGTTTTGGGTGGGTTCGCACGGTGAGGTTCTTTTACCAGCAACGTCATTACTACACCGGGCAACATGAATATGGCGGTGATAATAAAAACCATGCTCCACGGTAACAAGTCTGCGAGAATTAAAGACAAAGAACCCGGTACTAGCCCCGCTATTCGGTAAGCGTTCACATGCACCGCATTGCCCAAGCCCAGCTCAGCATCGCTAAGCAATTCGCGGCGATAAGCATCCAGCACGATATCTTGCGTGGCACTGATCAAAGAAAGCAAAGTAGCGATCCAGGCGATGGTATGTAAATCACTCTGCGGCGAAAATGCGCCCATCGAGGCGATCACTCCCAGCAGGCCGATCTGGGTCAACAGCATCCAACCGCGCCGCCGCCCGAGTATGGGCAGCACATAACGATCCAGTAACGGCGACCACAAAAATTTCCAAGTATATGGAAACTGAATTAGCGCAAATAAGCCGATTGTTTTAAGGTCAACATGCTCGCTGCGCAGCCATGCGGGAACAAGGTAGAAGAGCAGGTACAACGGCAAGCCGGATGAAAAACCGGTGAACACGCAGATCAACATGCGACGAGTGAATAACTGTTGCCAGACGCTCAATTGATTATCTTTCCCCGCTTGAGAAAGGTTGGAATAAGGTTGGTATTAATATTCACTACCCACGTTGGAACCGATACGCCGCCATGCTCCCGCGCAGATTAGGCAACACTTGAATTTCGCGTTCTCCAGTCATCACACGTTGTTCGAGAATTTGCACCTTGAGTGTTGCGCACAAGTCTTCAAAATCATGGCATGTACACAAATGCACGTTTGGTGTGTCATACCACTGGTAAGGCAATTCTTTTGATACAGGCATGTTGCCGAAGATCACATCCAGCCGATTTTTCCAATAACCGAAATTGGGAAAGCTGACGATTCCTTCGCGCCCAACGCGCAGCATTTCCTGAATCAGCGGCTCGGTGTGACGCGTGGCTTGCAGCGTCTGCGACAAAATGACGTAATCAAAAGAATTGGATTCAAAATCAGCCAAGCCGGAATCCAAATCGTTCTGAATAACATTCACACCATTTTTTATACACGCGACAATGCCCTCATCACTGATCTCGACACCGTAGCCACGCACATTGCGTTCGCTTTTTAAATATTGCAGCAAACTGCCGTCACCGCAACCGAGGTCAAGCACGGAGGCACCTTGTGGTATCCACTTGGCAATGGCAGCAAAGTCGGGACGTGTGGCAAGCATCGCATTTGTACTCATGCTACCGTCTCCAGATAAACGTTGCCGAGATAAGCATTCATCACGTCGAGGTAATGCGCATCCGGCATCAGGAAAGAGTCATGCCCGTGCGCTGAAGTGATTTCCGCATAGCTCACGTTAAGGCGGTTGTGCAGCAGCGGGCGCACGATCTCGCGCGAGCGTTCTGGTGAGAAGCGCCAATCCGTTGTGAACGACACGACTAAAAAATTGGCTTTTGCAGCGGAGAATGCTTTATTCAAATCTCCGTTCAAGGCATGCGCTGGATCAAAATAATCCAATGCCTTGGTCATCAGCAAGTAGGTATTCGCATCGAAATACGCGGCGAATTTATCTCCCTGATAACGCAGGTACGACTCGATCTCAAACTCAACATCAAAACCATAGTTAAACTTATCGGCACGCAATTCGCGCCCGAATTTATCCGCCATCGCATCATCGGAAAGATAAGTGATATGTCCCAACATACGCGCCAAACGCAAGCCTCGCGTCGGCACAACCCCGTGCGCGTAAAAGTCGCCGCCGTGAAAATCAGGATCAGTCAATATTGCGTTGCGCGCCACATCATTGAAAGCAATATTCTGCGCAGTGAGTCGCGGCGCACTGGCAATCGCCAATACATGGCGCACGCGTTCAGGATAAGCAAGCGACCATTGCAAAGCCTGCATCCCGCCCAGACTGCCGCCAACAACGGCAGCGAATTGTGCAATTCCCAGCCGGTCGGCAAGGCGTGCCTGCGATTCCACCCAGTCTTCCACCGTAACCACTGGAAAGCTCGAACCATACGGCTTGCCAGTTTCCGTGTTGATGCTGCCCGGGCCGGTGGAGCCGTGACAGCCCCCCAGATTATTCAGACCCACCACAAAAAATTTATCCGTATCGATAGGCTTGCCGGGGCCAACCATGTTGTCCCACCAGCCAAGATTTTTGGGCGCATCGGCATAGTAACCGGCAACGTGATGATTGCCGGACAGAGCATGACAAATCAGAATGGCGTTGGACTTTGCCGCGTTCAACGTGCCATACGTTTCATACACCAACTCATAACGTGGCAACACTGCGCCGCTTTTAAATAGCAGCGGTGTATCAAACTGCGCGCATTGCGCACTGACAATACCGACAGAAGAAACCAAATTACTCCCCAAAACGAAAAACCCGGTCAGCTTAACGCTAAAGCGGGTTCACTCGCTTTAGCTGGTATGTTTAACGTGCCCCGCAAGCTGAATCAAATCGGCACGGAATGTAGTTTCCGCATTTTGGGCAGGGATGTCAACTTTGGGTTTTCTGTTTGTTAATATTCAAGACATTGACAACCCCGGATGAACTCCCTAGAGTTCGTCTCACTTGCACATCCGCCATACGCATACGCCCCGCAAAGTCCGGCGCGTAGCCACCCGGCAGATTCCCCAGAATAGGAGCTGGCGCAAGACAAATTCCGGCATTGACGGGAAGCTTTGCCAACAGCCGACACTTGTTCAACAAGGGGGAGTCACTTGACCGAAAACCTCACCGAAGTTTCTTTGTATAAACACAATAAATCGTGAGGTGTTACATCTACGATGCCATCCTAGCTAACTCGCTCAAATGAGGTTGAATAAATGCTTAAAAGAATACAAGCGATAAAAGGTATTGGTCTGTTTCATGACTCAAATGGGAGCCCTCACGCTTTTGATAGGTCAACTTTGATTTATGCTGAAAATGGACGAGGAAAATCCACTCTCGCAAGCATATTTCGATCATGTGCAACCGGTAATGCTTCTCTAATCAATAGCCGTAAGACATTGGATGGGACAATCTCCCCTGTTTAAGCAGGCTTCTGATGCTATCGTGGTTGCAGAAAAATCTCTTTCTGGATACCACGCAGGAATTCAACTTGATGAATTTGCAAAATTACAAACGGTGCCAGATATTGACCAGCAAATCGATGCGCTGGAAAAAAGAGTTGCTGCAACAAAAAATATTTCGGCACTTCAACAGAGAGTGGTTCCATCAATAGTGCCAGAACCGGCGCTTGATCTAGATGCATTCTTCGAAATACTGAGCAAAACATTGCAAGAGATTGAAGCTGATGCAGAGGACAAGGTTAAAGCCCATTTCGCAAAACATGGCGGAGTTGTTGCAGAAGACTGGGTCAATCGTGGGCATATGTTTGAAAATAATGTGGACTGTCCATACTGCGGCCAAAATATTGGCGGCAACGAACTCATTAAGGCTTATCGTACTTATTTTAATGTTGCCTACGATGAACTTAAAAAGAAGGTTGTAGTACTTGCGCGTGGCGTTGAAGCGAGGGTTGGCGATCAGGTTGCAGAGGAATTTGCTGCAGCAGTGAAACATAACCAATCAATTTCTGAAGGATGGGCTGATCACGTTTCAGTTCCCGTATTCTCTTTTGACAAAGACATAACATTAGCGACGCTAGGAGAGTTAAGAACACTTCTTTCTGGATTGGCATTAGCCAAACAGCAGAGCCCTCTGGAGGTTGTTGGTAACGAAGCGGATAAAACAAAAGCTGCCGTTATTTGGGAACAGATTATCAATTCGGTACGTGTTTGTAATAAATCGCTTGCAGATTTTGCGCAAAAAATTAATGCTTTCAAGACTCAACTAGCTTCCGAAAATATTGTACAGTTGCAACAACAAATTGCCCGATTAAAGCTTACAAAAACAAGGCATCAGCAAGTGGTGGTTGCTTTAATTGATCAATGGAATGCGGCAAAAAATGATAAGGCATTAGCGGATAAAGAAAAAACCACCGCACGCAACTCGCTTGATGCGTTGATGAAGCAAATTCTTCATGACTATCAAGATGCAATCAATGCTCTATTAAAGAAATTCGCTGCATCATTCGAAATTGCAAAAATGGATTCAAACTATTTAGGTGGAGAGGTGCGTACTGAATACGGGCTCCGACTTCGCGGTAAAGATGTGAAACTTTCTGGAGGCTCCCCTTCATTTGAAACTGTCTTAAGTGAAGGCGATAAACGGACATTGGCTTTTGCTTTTTTTATTGCAGCAGTTCAATCTGATCCCGAACTTGCTAACTCCATCGTGGTTATTGACGATCCAATGTGCAGTTTGGATAGAAATAGAAAGCGGCATACTTGTCAGGTACTAAAGGAAATCGGAGGAGTGGCAAAACAACTTATCGTATTGGGGCACGATTTATATTTTTTGCGCGATTTGCGCGACGAACTTACTCCTCACTCAGGACAGGCAAAAATATCGCTGATTAAGCTCGTGCGTAGTTTGAACGATTACACGAATTTTGACAAATTAGATATTGACCGTGAATGTGAGGCCGACTATTACCAACATCACCGAGCACTAACGGAATTCGTTGAAGGAAAAAATGTCTCTGATACAAGAGCTGTTGCAAAATCTATCCGCCCGATGCTTGAGGGTTATTTACATCGACGGTTCCCACGTCGTATTCGGCGAGGAGCTTTGTTTGGCAATATTGTTACTGAAGCAAAGACCGCTAATTTGCCTGACCCTTTGGCACACTTGCAACCCCTAACACAAGAGCTAAACGAGATTAACTCTTATGCTGGCCAGTTTCACCACGATACCAATGCAGCAGCAGACTCCGTGGCTATAGTTGATGCAGAACTAAAGTTGTTCGCAGACCGTGCGCTAACGGTGGTGCATAAGGGGGTTCCCTAAAGCTAACGCTGCATGTATTATGAATTTTCGGAGCGCAAATCGTGAGTGTGAGACTTGACCATTTCTGCAGCATATCCGAATGCGGCGCGACTGACGGGAACAATGCGCAAGCCACCCCATCCGATTTCTTATTTCAACTCAGACAACAGTTCAGGATGACGATCAAGTACCTGAAAAAACTTCACTAAGGCCACGGGCGGCTTGATTTCTCCGCGCTCGTAGCGGGAGAAGGCGGTGACTCCGCCGCCAAAAATGCGTCCGGCTTCCGCCTGAGTTAGATTCAGTCGCTTGCGAATGGCGCGCAAATCCGGTGCACTATTCAAGTTCACTGCGGAAATATGGGCGCGGATGGCTGCGTCATAGCGCGCGCCGTCTTCCGGTGTAGCAAACAGCGCCTCGCCGCATGCGGAACATACCAGCGCATCCAGAGCAGGAACGACCACGGTCTTTCCCTTGTAGATATAGGGTAAATCCTGAATCGCCCGCGTCATTTTTCCACCGCAGGCCGGACATTTCAGTTTTTTCATGCTCATAACTCCTTGAAAGACACCACGATCAGATTTTCCTGCGGATAGACCGTCACCTTGACATAAGCCGCACCCAGTCGGGTAACCGGGCGATACACGTCTTGCCAAATCTTGCTACTGGTATGTGTGGTCATGCTTTTGTAAAAATCCCGCGCGTTAAGCCCCTCCACCACGCCGCGCAATTCGTCTGCTGCCAGCCCCATTTCCGCCGCGCCGTTCTTGGCGCTTTGGGTGAACGGGTCGCGGCTCTTGTCCGCAATCAGGCGCTTGACCAGATCCAGCGGGTAATGCGGCTTTTTCTTTTCCATGCGCCATTATAGCAAGTTGATAAATATAGGCAACTTGCTAGATTACCCAATTGCCCATGACAATATTTTACGGGGTATGTGTTTCGAAAAATACAACCCGGTTGGATTAGACTAGCGGGCAGTAGCTTAATCGACACCATATGAATCAGTCACCAATAGAAAATTCTGCCCGCGTATTCTTCGCCCTGTGGCCAACCGAGGAAGAACGCATTGCGCTTGCCGCATGGCAACCAAGCCTGCATAAAATCTGCGGCGGGCGCGTTATGCGCGACTACACTCTGCACGCTACGCTGGTGTTTCTCGGCGAAGTCGGGTTGCATCGATTGGAAGTTTTGCAACTGGCGGCGCAGGGGGTGGAGTGGCAATCCTTTGAGCTCGCTCTGAATATGGCGCGCTACTGGGGGCACAATCACATCGTATATTCGGCACCCAGCACGGTGCCGCCGCAATTAGTGCAACTGGTGCAGGCTCTGGAACAACGCCTGAGCAAGCATCATTTTCATTTTGAAAAGCGAGAATACCAGCCACATATTACCTTGCTGCGCCATGCGCAGTGGAACGACGCTCCCTTGCCTGAAATGGGTAAGGTGATTTGGAGGGCGAACAGTTTTGTGCTGGTGCAATCGGCACCTGATGAAAAAGGCGCGAACTATCGGGTGCTGGCGAAGTTTTCGTCGCGTTGAAGTTGAGAAAAGGTTTATCGAGTTTCGCTCACCGCCGAAGCAGGGGGCGAATTCTGCGTTGTTACTTCGCCCACACTCAATGCCGCAGGAGTTTCAGCAATTTCTGAGGCAGCGGGTATTTGTTCTTGCGTGGATGCCTTTGCTGCTTCCGCAGCCTGTTTCTTTGCAACGCTGGCATTGTTCAGTTGGCTATAGGTCTTAGTCAACGCGACTTTAATCAACAAAATAGCGATGATACTTATCGCAAGAATTATTAGTAGCCGTTTTATTCTGCTTTCATCCATGATCGACCATTTATTAGTGCGCTGAATTCGATTGATTCGACCAACTTAACTCGCATTCAACTTCGTCAACAGTTCCTGAATCCTGATCGGATCATCCGAACGAAGTATTTTGAGCGTGATGGGCAGTATCTCCGGCAGACTGGTGGTGAGTACACGTTGTTTGGTAGTAAGCAGTTGTGCCGAGTTCATCGAAAACTGGCGCAAGCCCAAGCCTAGCAACAGGCGCGTGTAGGCAACTTCGCCCGCCATTTCGCCGCACACGGAAATCGGAATATCGGCCTTGTTTGCACTGCTGATAACATGTGCCAGCAAATGCAACACTGCCGGATGAAGCGGATCATAAAGATGGGACACTTCTTCATCGGTACGGTCTATCGCCAGTGTGTACTGGATCAAATCGTTGGTGCCAATGGAGAGAAAATCCAGTTTTTTGATAAATACGTTCAGTGCCAGTGCGGCAGCAGGAATCTCGATCATGCCGCCGATCTGCACTTCCGGGTTGTAGGCGATCCCTTGAGCCGTGAGATCTTGCTTGGTCGTTTCAATAAAATTCAGAGTTTGATTGATCTCAGTAACGCCCGATAACATCGGTACCAGAATCTTCAAATTTCCATAGGCAGAAGCACGCAATAGTGCACGCAACTGGGTACGAAAAAGTTGCGGCTCGGCCAGGCACAATCGAATTGCGCGCAAGCCCAATGCAGGATTACTGGCCACCCGCGCCGCATTTTTGATTTGTTTGTCTGCACCCAAATCAAAGGTACGAATGGTAACGGGCAAGCCCTCCATTCCTTCGACTACCGAACGATACGCTTCAAATTGTTCTTCCTCACCGGGTAATTCGTCGCGGTTAAGAAATAAAAACTCACTGCGAAATAAGCCGATTCCGGTTGCGCCATTCTCCTTAACATCCTCAATATCTTGCGGCATTTCGATGTTGGCATGCAGTTCGATATGCGTGCCATCCAGCGTATTTGCATGTGCCGTCTTAAGGCGTTTGAGTTTTTGCCGCTCCAAGTCCAACTGGCTTTGGCGCAGCTTGTATTCGGCAAGCAGTTGCTTGTCCGGATTAACCAGCACGACTCCTTGCTCACCGTCCACAATAAGGATGTCGTTATCCTTGATGAGTTCGCGCGCATGATGCAAGCCGACGATACACGGCGTGTTCAAGCCGCGAGCAACAATGGCGGTATGTGAGGTCGCCCCGCCAAGGTCGGTCAAAATGGCAGAAAACTCGTGTGACTTGAGTTGGATCAGATCGGCAGGGCTCACGTCATACGCAACTAAAATCAAATTTTTGTCACGCTGTGAACTGGGGGGCGCATGGCCGGGTTGTCCGCTCATGGTTTGCAGGACACGCTCTACTACTTGCACTACATCGGTTTTGCGTTCACGCAGATAAGCGTCTTCGAAAGCTTCGAACTGGGAAACCAAAGTTTCCATTTGAGTTTTCAGCGCCCACTCTGCATTGCACTGTTCGCGCACGATCATATCGCGTGCGGCAGCACTGATGTGCTCGTCATCAAGTATCATCAGATGCAGATCAAGGAATGCATCAAACTCGGCAGCGGCTTGTTGCGGACGAAACTCTCGCAATCCAATCAGTTCATTGCGCGTGGTTTCCAGCGCACCATTTAGTCGTGAAACTTCCACTTGCACCAGACTCTTGGGAAGTACGTAATGGGTTACCTCCAGTGTGGCATGAGAAACAAGATGCGCATGGCCAATAGCGATGCCGTGCGAAACAGGCAGTCCGTGCAGTGCGAAACTCATGAGCCTTCACCGAAGTAATCGTTAATCAAAGCCAAAATTGCCGTCATCGCTTCTTGCTCCTGTTCGCCATTGGTTTCAATGGAGATAGTTGTTCCTTTCGCCGCCGCCAGCATCATCACGCCCATAATGCTTTTCGCATTGATACGGCGCTCATTTCGCGTTATCCATACCTCGCATGGAAAATGTGACGCAAGCTGGGTTAGCTTGGCGGAAGCACGGGCATGCAGACCGAGCTTGTTAATTATCAGCACATTTTGTTGCAACATCACAGCCCTTCGTTTCCGAGTTCATTGAAACTATACATTCGCGGCCTCCATCCAGCGCCCGTTGCGCCATCTCAGCCAGCGACTTGTTGTTACAGCACACTACCACACGCAACAACATCGGCAGATTGACACCGGCTACGCCTTCGACTCTCCCCGGCTGGTGCAGTCTTTGCGCGATGTTGCTGGGCGTGGCACCAAACACATCACATAGAATCAATACACCTGCGCCGGTATCGAGCTGCTCAACCAATTGGCGACCTTCAGCTTCTTTTAGCAGAGGATCATCCGTTGCCAACACCGACAAAACTTTAACATTAGACGGCGTGCTGCCCATCACATGACGCACACAATCAACCAGACTATCGCCCAAACCATTGTGCGCAACGATTAGAATACCAACCAATTAATACACTCCCATTAAATGCGCCAGAATCGCGGCCAGCAGCAATAGCACCAGCCAACCATACCGCAACAACCAGCGTAACGCACGTGCGGCATCCGCATCATTTTTATTTTCCTGTTCCACGATGGCCTGTATCTGCTTCAATGCATGCAGCCCCTTCGTGCGGCTAATGTTCTGCTTCAGTTGTTCGTCATTACTCATGGCTCGACCTTGATGACTGTGGACTTGTCTGTGAATTCTAGCCTTTTCTGCAGCTCAACGGTAAGGTGTACCACTCCGTCGGCGTCGATCAGCAACGCCTCGGGGATTTGCATTTGGCGCGCGGCAGCACGCCAGCCTTGCACACCTGAAATAAATATGGGCTTGGAAGAACCGTCAGATAACAAGCCCGCGTTTTTGCCATATGTCAGGATAGTAACTGCCTGCGTTCCTTGCGCGGGGTAGCCGCTACGCGGGTCAATCAGATGGCAATAGCGTTTGCCGTTAAACTCGAAATATCGCTGATAATCTCCCGAAGTGCCGATGGCCTCGCCGTCACGCAAGTCCAGCGTCGCCAACGGACCGGGTTTGCGCGGATGCTGGATGCCCACACGCCACGAGCGCGAGCCATGCTGCCCCAGAGCCAGCACATTGCCGCCGATATTAATAAGTGCGTTGTGAATACCCTGCTGTAGCAAAATATCGGCGGCGCGATCCAGCGCGTAGCCTTTGGCGTAGCCGCCGAGATCAATTTTTACCGCAGGGTTGCGGCTGGAAACCGAAATCCCCGCGTCGCCAGAAACGGCTTGAGTCGTTGTGGACGAGAATACCAAATCGCTCATTTGCGGATTCGCCTTTACTAACGCGGCAACCTTTTTTTCATCCGGCAATATCGCCTTGAAATCGTCTGCCTGAAATCCCCAAGTCTGGATAAGGCCGCCGATTGCCGGATTAAATAATTCACCGGACTGCGCCGACATGCGCGCGGCATCTTGCAACATCTCCGCTACTTCCCTCGCAACTACTTTTGATTTTCCCTGTGCAAGTGCTGTATTCAGCGCGCTTAATTCCGAAGGCTTCCAGGCGTGGAGCAAGTCGTGCAGACGCTGAAATTCATGCATCACAGAAGCAACCGCCTGTCTTGCCTTTGCTTCGTCTTCACCATAAATACTGACATCCACTTGCGTGCCAAACACATAAGCCTGCTCCTGATAGAGCGGCTCTTTGCCACAGGCGGCAAGCAACAATACCAAGGATAGCAAAGTAAGCCCCCGAATCATGGCTGCATACCTTCCAATTCCACCGCTGCTGCCAGCATCGCCAATCTTCCCACCACACCATAAGCGTAGAACCGGTTCGGCACATCGTCCGGCTCACAATTTGTGTCGGGCAGAGTACAACAATCCTCAAAGGCGAGGGGAACGAAACTCATGCCCGGCGCATTCAAATTCTCATCCACACCGCGCTCGGTGTGTACGCGATAAAAGCCACCGACCACAAAATGGTCAACCATGTAAATCACGGGTTCTGCCACCGCATCGTTGATGGTTTCAAACGTGTATACGCCCTCTTGCACCAGCACGTCCGAGACGGACAGCCCTTCTTTCACCACGGCCATTTTGTTGCGTTGTTTGCGATTTAGGTCGCGCACTTCACTGGCATCTTTTACCGTCATGATACCCATGCCGTAGGTTCCCGCATCCGCTTTGACAATGACAAAGGGATCTTCCTTTACGCCGTATTCGGCATATTTTGCGCGAATCTGTTGCAAAACAGTATCTACCTGCAAAGCAAGACATTCCTCTCCGGTGCGCGCATGAAAATCGACTTCGCCACACATGGCAAAATAAGGATTGATCAACCATGGATCGATGTTCAGCAATTTGGCAAACTCTCCCGCCACCCGGTCGTAGGCGGCAAAGTGCTGCGACTTGCGTCGTGTTGTCCAGCCTGCCTCTATCGGTGGCAACACGTTCTGCTCCAAATTTTTCAGGATGTCCGGCACCCCTGCCGACAGATCGTTGTTGAGCAGCACCACGCAGGGATCAAAACCGTCTGCCATAGCGAGCCGATTACCTTTGCGCACTATCGGTTCCAGCGTTAGCGAGCCACCGTTCGGAAGGAGTAATGCGGTGGGTTGGGTAATTTCCGGCAATAGGCTGCCGATGCGCACTTTCAACCCGGCGCTGCGTAAAATCTGGCTGAGTTGTGACACGTTCTGCAAATAGAATTGGTTGCGCGTGTGATTTTCCGGAATGAGCAACACGCCGCGTGCTTCCGGGCAAATTTTCTCAATCGCGCTTTGCGCCGCCTGCACGCATAACGGCCAGAATACCGGATTAAGATTATTGAAGCCGCCGGGAAAAAGATTGGTATCAACCGGTGCCAGTTTAAAGCCGCTGTTGCGCAAGTCCACGGAACTGTAGAACGGAATGGTATGTTCGAGCCACTGGGTACGGAGCCAGCGTTCAATCGTTGGCTGTTCATTAAGAATGCGTTGCTCCAATTCGAGCAACGGGCCTTTTAGTGCGGTGGTAAGATGCGGAACCATAGTGTGCTTGCAGAATTTTAGACGTACATTCTAGCTGAATGGCTAGCGGTATATGAAACTGTAGCTTATTTGCCCGCTTGTCATTTCCACATTTATCTCAAAAAGCGCTTAAGAATTAACATGATTCGTCGGCATGGTGAGCTAATGATAGAATGCGCGCCTTAATTTTTTAGGCAACATCATGCTTTCCACTGCAAATATCACCATGCAATTCGGGGCCAAGCCCCTGTTTGAAAACGTCTCGGTCAAATTCGGAGACGGTAACCGCTACGGCTTGATCGGTGCCAATGGTTGCGGCAAGTCCACTTTTATGAAGATTCTGGGGCGCGATCTGGAACAGACTTCGGGCGAAGTGATGCTGGACAAAAGTGAGCGTTTGGGCAAGCTGAGTCAGGATCAATTTGCTTTTGAAGACAAACGCGTATTGGATGTGGTGATGATGGGCCACAACGAAATGTGGGGAGTGATGTCCGAGCGCGATGCGATCTACGCTAATCCCGATGCGAGCGAAGAAGACTACATGCGCGCTGCCGATCTGGAAGCCACCTTTGCCGAATACGATGGTTACACCGCCGAGGCTCGTGCCGGTGAATTGTTGAATGGCGTGGGCATCGCGCAAGAGTTGCACCAAGGGCCGATGAGCGCTGTCGCTCCCGGCTTCAAGTTGCGCGTATTGCTGGCACAGGCACTGTTTTCCGATCCGGATATTCTGCTGCTGGATGAGCCGACCAACAATCTCGATATCAACACCATCCGCTGGCTGGAAGATATTCTGAATGCGCGCAATTCAACAATGGTGATCATCTCGCATGACCGCCATTTCTTGAACAGCGTGTGTACACACATGGCTGATTTGGATTACGGCAAGATCACGGTATATCCGGGCACCTACGACGAATACATGTTGGCATCAACACAGGCGCGCGAACAACAATCCTCGGATAATGCCAAGGCCAAGGAAAAAGTCGCCGAGCTTAAGGCTTTCGTGGCACGCTTCTCGGCCAATGCTTCCAAGGCCAAGCAAGCGACTTCGCGCGCTCGCCAAATCGATAAAATCAAGATCGAAGACATCAAACCTTCCAGTCGCCAATATCCGTTTATCCGCTTTGAGTACGATGAGCGCGAAAAGCTGCATCGTGTTGCAGTCGAAGTTCAGCATTTGTCCAAAGGTTATGACAAAGTACTTTTCTCCAACGTCAATTTCCGCATCGACGCGGGTGAAAAGGTTGCCATCATCGGCCCGAATGGCATCGGGAAGACCACTCTTCTGCGTTGTCTTGCAGCCGATCTTGCGCCTGATACCGGCACTATTAAATGGGCCGATAAGGCCAAGCCCGGCTATTACGCACAGGATCACTCGCATGAATTTGCCGAAGACAAAGTGATGATGGACTGGATGACCGATTGGCGCGGACCAAGCGATGATGACCAAGTGGTGCGCGGCACACTAGGACGTCTGTTATTTTCCGGGGATGATGTGAAAAAGCGCGTGAAAGTGCTATCAGGTGGCGAAAAAGGCCGCATGATGTTTGGCAAGTTGATGCTTGCGCGACCTAACGTATTGTTAATGGATGAACCGACCAACCACATGGACATGGAGTCCATCGAAGCGCTCAACACCGCGCTTTTGGAATTCAAAGGAACGTTGGTATTCGTCAGCCATGACCGCGAGTTTGTCAGCTCACTCGCCACGCGTATTATCGAGATATCGTCTAAAGGTGTGAACGACTACCACGGTACGTATGAAGAATTTTTGCGTGATCAACTGGTGCCCTAAATATCTATGAAGCTTTCGGGAACGATTGGCGTTTTCGATTCCGGTGTTGGCGGACTTTCTGTCTTGCAGCATATTCGCCAAACGCTTCCCGATGAACGTCTGATCTACATTGCAGATTCCGGCCACGTGCCCTACGGCGATAAAGCAGCGAGTTATATCGAGCAGCGTTCACACACACTGACCCGTTTTCTGATTGCCCAAGGTGCGGATGCCGTTGTCATTGCCTGCAACACAGCCACCGCTGCTGCTGTAACGAGTTTGCGCAGTCAGTTCAGCATCCCTATTGTAGGCATGGAACCTGCCGTAAAACCCGCCGTCTCAGCAACCCAAAGTGGTGTGGTTGGCGTGCTCGCAACCATCGGAACTTTGGAGAGTGCTCGTTTTGCTGCATTACTGGAACGTTACGGCGATGAAGTTGAGATCATTACTCAAGGCTGCCCCGGCTTGGTCGAACAAGTGGAAAAAGCGGAGCTGGACAGTGCGCGCACGCGTGAATTGATTGAGCGCTTCACTGCACCGTTATTGGCTCGCGGAGCAGATACACTGATCTTGGGATGTACGCACTATCCTTTCTTGACACCGTTAATTCGCGACGTGGTGGGTAACGATATTGTATTGGTGGACACCGGTGCAGCAGTCGCCCGCCAATTGCAAAGACGCATTGAAAGTGCGCGTCAACCCCGAACCAAATCCTTGGGAATATCTCAAGTTCGCCCAAGTGATAAGACTGCCCCCCAATTTTTCACCAGCGGCTCACCTGCACACGCTTCCCGCATTATGGCTTCATTATTGGGCGAAAATGTTAATGTAGAACTATTGCCGCAAGAATTTTTATAAACAAATATGAAATTTCATCACGTCATAATTCTGGTACTGATCCTCACGCCTTTCTCTGCCGGTGCAGAGCCTCATCCCATCGAAATACATGACAAAGTAATTTCTCAACCCGACTCGGGCAAGAAAGTCGCACTGACCCTTGATGCCTGCTCCGGCAAGTTCGACGACAAGCTCATTGATTACTTAATTCAAAATCGAATGCCCGCAACGCTTTTCGCCACCAAGAAATGGCTGAGACAAAACCCGCGGGGACTCTCCATCATCAAAGCGCACCTTGATCTGTTTGATGTGGAAGATCATGGTGAAAAACATATCCCGGCAGTAATCGGTGCAGGCAGAACTGTCTATGGGATTCCCAGTGAGCCGGACGTTATTCATTTGCGGCGAGAAGTAATCGAGGGCGCGAGGGCGGTGGAAAAGGCCACCGGCGTGGCGCCCCATTGGTACAGAGCCGCCACTGGCGAATATGATCCGCAGGCGATCGAAGAAATCGACAAGTTGGGCTATAAAATTGCGGGCTTTTCGGTCAATGCCGACATGGGTGCCACCTCTAAAAAAATGACTATCGAGAAGCGTTTGGAACATGTTAAAAATGGTGACGTGATTATCGCCCACATGAACAAGCCCGCCTCCGATACGGCTGAAGGACTCGCAGTCGGCTTGGCTTATCTTCAGAAGGAGGGATTCACTTTTGTGCGCCTGGATCAGGTCGACTTGAAAGAGATTAACAAAAAACCACTGCCAACTGAGAGCCGCCAGTCCAAATAGTAAACTTTAAGGCTGCGTCTGACCCAGGGCTTTCAGCAACTGCGCCGGGTCGCTTGGAATTTGCGTGGTTGGTTGCGGGCCCTGAATCCAATCCACTATCTCACCTGAACCCCACGACACAATGTAGGCCAGCACAATCACCAACAGCTTACGTGTCATTCCTTTGGGAATACCCTGCTCGTCCATATAGCGGTGAATAAACCATGCGGCAATAAAAAACACTATGGAAGAAACAATCATGTTGGACATTGAGGGAAGAGCAAACATCATTTAGACTTTCTCGAATTATTTAATTCAGCGGGTTTATAACTATTGTTTGCTGCTTTTTTCTTCTATTACTACAAGACGGAGGGCATTATCCGTTAAAATCATGCTCCAAACTCAAGGATCATTACAAATGAGCAACACGCGCCGTTACACGCTAACCATCTCGTGCCCTGACCGTGCAGGCATCATTGCCGCAGTAAGCGGATTTATCGCACGGCATGGTGGATTTATTGTCGAAGCGAGCTATCACACCGAGCAGGAGGCACAGTGTTTTTTTATGCGCCAGGAAATTCGTGCCGATTCTTTGCCTTTTGACTTGATTGAGTTTCAATCGCAGTTTGCCACACTGGCAAACGAGTTTGGCATGGAATGGCAGATCAGCGATTCCGATCAGAAAAAGCGCCTCGTTATATTGGTAAGCAAGCAGGATCATTGCCTTAACGATTTATTGCATCGCTGGCGCAGTGGCGAGCTGAATGTGGATATTCCCTGTGTAATTTCAAATCATGACGACCTGCGCAGTTTCGTTGAGTGGCACAATATCCCATATCATCATGTTGACATGTCCGACAAGACCAGCGCTTTCGAAAACATCGAGCAACTGTTTCTATCTTCCCAAGCCGACGCTATGGTACTGGCGCGTTTCATGCAAATTGTGCCGCCGGATTTATGCCGTCGTTACCCCGGCAAAATTATCAATATTCATCACAGCTTTCTACCCTCTTTCGTGGGCGCAAAGCCCTATCATCAAGCCTATCAGCGCGGGGTAAAACTCATTGGTGCGACTTGTCATTACGTGACTGACGAACTGGATGCCGGCCCGATTATCGAGCAGGATACAATGCGCATTGACCACGGCGACACCGTTGATGACTTGGTACGCTATGGCAGAGATATTGAGAAAAACGTGTTGTCGCGCGGGTTGAGATGCCATGTTGAAGATCGCGTTTTGGTTTGCGGCAATAAGACCATCGTTTTTCGCTGATTCTTTATCACACTTCACTGCAACGGCTTCCGCTGAGCCAAAATAGCTACCTACTGGGTATTTTGGCTGCTACATCGTATTCCAACGTGTGCAAAAACCGTTTGGTAAAATTTCGTCGTCACCCGGTATCACTTTGCAACCACCCGCATCTTTGACAGATTTGCCCGGAATGAATTCCAAACATGAAATGCAACTCATATTTTCTTGCGGTGTATCTTTGTATTTAAATTGGGTGCGCAAGGCAGGGTTTGTATTCGCTTTTGATTGTCTGGACAAAAAAATCAACGGTAACAGTGTCAAACCAACACTGGCGTTTTTTATCCATTTTCGGCGGCTCGAATCTGTGCTCATGATAATCCTTCGGAGTCCTTCGCTTTAAGCGGATTTAATCTGCTCAATTGCCGAATCAAGCAATCCGTCACTTAATCCAAATGCTTTTGTTATTAAACCACGATGATCCTCGATGATTGCCAGGACTTCGCCAGTCGTACCGCTAGTTTGAAGCTTGCCTTTTAGCGTTAATATTTTCGGCAACTCAAAAAGACCGGGGATTTTATTGCCTTTTTTCAAAGTGGTTTCAATGATGCCGGAAATTTTTTCTTTGTTCATTTGTTCTTTGCCATGTTCAGTTAATTGGGGCGAATCTCTGAATAGTGATGCCCTCATGTAAAACGAGCTCAAAAAATTCGTTTTTCGGTCGGGACCAAAACGCCCCATCTTCCGATTTGTAAATGATCACAGCGACATCGGGGGCAGACTCAAGCCGCGCTTCGCAAATAAACTCATAGATGCCGCCCTTGTAATGCCGGTACTTCATTGAATTCTCCGCGTCTTATTCTCAGTGCTCTTCTGACTTTGATTCGGCAATTTGATCCATCCATGCAAAAAGCACGCCCGAAATGATCAGAACCATGTGTATTCCGACCATCCAACCAAGTTGCGTATCGGTAAGGTGTTCAACACCCGGAGTTGTAATGTGCATGAAGGCTTTGAGCAAATCTATGGCGGAAATTGCAACGATGGAACCGATCAACTTGAGCTTCAGTCCTGAATAATCAACCTTACCCATCCATTCGGGTTTGTCGACATGGTCTGCAACATCGATTTTTGAAACGAAATTTTCATAGCCGCTGAATATCACCATAATGAGCAGGTTTGAAACCAGCGTGATGTCGACAAGTGCCAGTATTGAGAGAACCGCTTCCCTTTCCGAAGTATCCAGTAAATGGATGACGATATGGTAAAACTCTTGCACAAATTTAACCAGTAGTATTAACAACCCACCAACTAAACCAAAATACATTGGAGCCATTAACCAGCGGCTGCGAAAAATCAGTCCTTCAAATAAATCTTCCATTTTTCTCTCTATTTCATTAGTAATACATCAAGTGGTTAATTCTAATATTCACAGTGTGAATAAATGATGGCCCGGAACTTGGATTTATGCGCTATCCGGGTAATAACTTTAAATTACTCTGTCTTGTCAATTGATCTGCTTCCGTTTCTTGTTTTTCTATCTCGCTTGCTGATTCGCCAAACGAGCAGCACGACTGCTATCGTTGTAATAAAGGTTGTCGCCTCAACTATCCAGACTATTGTTTGCGTATGCTCTTTCTCGGGCAAATTTAATTGCGCTTGAACATTGTTCATGAATGTCGCTCCCACAGCAAGAGAAACGGCTATCATTTTATTTAAAATTGCTTTCATTCCGTTTTTCCCCCTGTATTGTTAACTGAACTCTTTGACGATGAATTGTTGTCTGCGACTGATCGGGAGGAGCTCTGGTAATCCTTTTAACCTGACTGCCCAATGGGCTTCGCTGTTATCCGTCTCGGCAACTTTCTCGAAGCCTTCGATTTCTTCTTTTGCTACCAGGCAGTTGCGGTGAATTCGGATGAACCGCGCGGCAAATTCTTTTTCCAGCGCAATTAGCGATTCTTCAATCAGATACTCGTTTTCGACTGTACGCACGGTGATGTATTTCAATTCGGCACGGAGAAATAACACCTGTTCGATTGGCACCAATACTATCTTGCCGCGCTCATGGATGGAGAGATTTTTGCGCGGCTCGGGTGTCAACTCTTGTAGCACTTCGCTGCGCACCGGCACTGCGGTACGAGCACGGGTTAATGCCTCGAATAATCTTCCCAAACGAATCGGCTTTAGCAAATAGTCTATAGCCCGTTGTTCAAAGGCGTTAACTGCATAACTGTCGTAGGCCGTGGTAAAGACAATGATGGGCGGTTTATGCAATTTATTTAAATGCTGAGCCAGTTCGATACCATCCATTTGTGGCATACGAATATCGATCAACACTACATCTGCATGTACTTCGGAAAGTTTATCAAGCGCCTCGACCCCGTTGCCCGCCTCTCCTACCAGCGTGAGTGGTAGTTGTTCTGCACAATCGGCAAGCAGGTCTTTAAGCCGGTTGCGGGCCGGCGGCTCGTCATCAACAACAAATACGGCCAATGGTAATTCTACAACGCTCATCAATACTCCTCTCTAATATAGGGGATTATAATATGTACGCGATAATAATCTTTCCCAGAATCAACGCTATAACTTGCTTCCACATCAAACTGAAGCAACAACCGTTCGCGAATGTTCATTAGTGCCATTTCGTTCCCACTGTGTTTATTTCCCTGCGTTTGGTACGGATTGTACACATCCAAATGCATATCTTTGCCACTACGATAGAGCTTGATCGTAATTTCTCCGCCTTCGTGCATAGGCTCTATCCCGTGATAGACGGCATTTTCCAGTAACGGTTGCAACATCAGGGGCGGAATGAGTGCGTCCGAAGGCATTTCCTCAGTCTGCCAATTTATTGCCAGCCTGTCCCCAAGTCGCAATTGTTCCAGGGCCAAATATTGACGCGAAAGCTCCACCTCACGTTTTAACGTGACTAATTCGCGGTTGTCCGCCATCGCCATGCGAAATAAATCGGCCATATCCTCAAGCGCGCCTTCAGCTCGCTTTGGGTCACTGCGCACAATGCCAAGCACGGCATTGATGGTGTTAAATAGAAAATGAGGACGGATGCGAGCTTGAAGAGCCTGCAAACGCGCACTAGCCACGGCAGGCGAAAGCGCGTGAGCACGAAAACGAAAATATCCCAGGGTAATCACGGCTACGGTAACGCTCACCACGATGTGTTGCCATAATTGAAATGCGCTATAGCCTATTGAAGATTCAAAAAGATCTCCGCCAAGCAGCGCTATAGTCCCTGAAACAGCCGCAACTAATAAAAGAACGGCTCCCCATCCCTGGCGATAATCCAAGCGACGGAGGATGTCCTTCAATATATATAAAATTAATAGGCAACTTATTAAAACAGGCTGTAGATACGCTGAACCAAAGAGTAATCGTTGCCCCAAATCCTGTATTGACGCGGCTTGTGTCATGGCAACAAAAATAGCCAACCCGTTTACGATTAGCACTATACGCAGCACAACTCCCAAATTGCGAAAATTTGGCAACGCATCGGATATATTGTTTTGATTTATACTTCGCTCCTTTGGCATAGCAACTCCTTTATGCCGAACATTTTGGACAATACACGATGACGATGCAAGATAAACAAGCCTGGTCGGGTAGATTTAACGAACCCGTTGCTGAATTAGTGAAGCGATATACCGCTTCGGTCGATTTCGACAAACGCTTGGCGTTGTTCGATATTCAAGGCTCGCTCGCGCATGCCCAAATGCTTGCCGCATGTGAAATCATCAGCACACAAGACCTGAAAGATATTCAGCGCGGAATGGCTCAGATCGAAAATGAGGTCCTGTGCGGGAAGTTCGACTGGCAACTCGACCTTGAAGATGTACATCTAAATATTGAAAAACGCCTGACTGCATTGGTCGGTGACGCTGGTAAGCGCCTGCATACCGGCCGTTCCCGCAATGACCAGGTAGCAACTGACGTGCGTCTTTATCTTCGCCACGCTATTGACGAATTAATTTTGCTGGTGAACGCGCTGCAACGTTCATTGCTCGATTTAGCCCAACACCACACGCATACCATCATGCCCGGCTTTACGCATTTGCAAGTGGCACAACCGGTAAGTTTTGCTCATCACCTGATGGCTTATTTCGAGATGCTTAAACGTGATGCCGAACGCCTTGCCGACTGCCGTAAGCGTGTCAATCGCTTGCCGCTGGGCGCTGCCGCTCTGGCCGGAACCAGTTATCCAATCAAGCGGGAATATGTTGCCCAATTGCTGGATTTTGACGGTGTTTGCGAAAACTCATTGGATGCAGTGTCTGATCGCGATTTCGCGATTGAATTTGCTGCCGTCGGCGCTCTCATCATGACGCATCTTTCGCGTCTGTCGGAAGAATTGATTCTGTGGATGAGTCCGCGCTTCGGCTTCATCGACATAGCCGACCGTTTTTGTACCGGTTCTTCGATCATGCCGCAGAAGAAAAATCCTGACGTACCGGAACTGGTACGGGGCAAGACTGGCCGCGTGAACGGCAATCTGGTTGCTTTGTTAACATTAATGAAGGGGCAGCCGCTGGCGTACAACAAAGACAATCAGGAGGACAAAGAGCCTTTGTTCGATACCGTAGATACACTTAACCAAACTCTTCGTATCTATGCGGACATGATGGGGGGAATCACCGTCAAACCCGAGGCTATGCGCCGAGCCGCCTTGCAAGGCTACGCCACAGCGACAGACTTGGCCGACTACTTGGTCAAAAAAGGGGTGCCTTTCCGCGATGCGCATGAAGCTGTTGCTTTAGCGGTGCGTTTTGCCGTTGAACGCAACTGCGATCTAAGCGACCTTAAATTGGAAGAGCTAAAAAAGTTTTCAGCGCTAATTGAAGATGACATTTATGCCGTACTAACCCTTGAAGGCTCATTAGCCGCCCGCAACCATACAGGTGGCACATCGCCCCAGCAAGTGGAAGCCGCTATCGCCCGTGCACGCAAATCACTGACTTAAGAATTCAAAAAAACGGGCAACCTTGCGATTGCCCAGAATAGGAGGAGAGTAAGAAAAGACGAGTTAGCAAACTCGCAGCTCTAACACTCGACTTCGGATTCTACGGAGCAATTTTACTTCTGCATATATGCCAAATGGCCTATATATTTCTCAAAATATATAGGCCATTCACGTTGAAATAGTCTATTTATTAAGATGTTATTTCTTATCTATATGGAATAGTGCAATTTTTCGTGCTTAACTTAGTTCATGGTTAAAAATTCATAGGCAATGACGAGAACATCAAAGCGACCTACAATACGATGCTTACACTTTGGAGTATCAAAATGAGCCGTCTAATTTTTTTTATTGCCTTGATTGCGGTAGTTTACTGGTTGCTTAAATCCTACAGCAGGCAGCCAACACAAGAGTCCAAACCCGAAACATCAGAGGATATGGTCAGGTGCAGCCAGTGCGGCGTCCACCTGCCCAAAAGTGAAAGTATTTTGTCCGGCGGTGAATTCTTTTGCAGTGATGCGCACCGGCGTGAGCGCTCTGAGCGCAATAAATAATCCCCATGCGGGATATTCAGCCCTCAACTTTCTGGCCCCTGTCAAAATTGCAAGTGGCTACGCCATTGGCGATGGAGGATCTTTGGCGGTCGCTGTATTTCTTTGGCCTGTATCGTTTGATGCTCGGCGGACTATTGCTGTTGCTATCGGTCGCCTTTGGTCAAGCAATATCGCTTAATGCTATTGAGCAGGCGTGGGTTTACCGTCTATGTATTGTTTACATTTTTTTGACTCTGTTCGCATTAGTCGGCGTTCAATTAAGACACCCCGCCTTCCCTTTGCAACTTGCCTTTCAGGTCGGAACCGATATTGCCGTTATTTCGACCATGTCCTATTTCAGCGGAGGCATCCAAAGTAATCTTGGAATGTTACTGCTCGTATCTTTGGCCGCCGCCGGGCTGATAAGTCGCGGGCGTATCACTTTGTTTTATGCTGCCCTGGCCAGTATTGCGATACTGCTCGAACATGCCTATTCAGTGCTGACTCAAGACGCCCCTTTTGCTCAATTTTTGCAGGCGGGAATTTTAAGTACTGCTTTTTTTGCAGTGGCATGGTTATCGCACACTTTGTCAAAATATGCAGTTGCCAGTGAAAGGCTTGCCTTTAGCCGGGGGGTGGATTTATCCAATATGGCAGAGGCTAATCGGCTGATGATTCAGGATATGCCCGATGGCGTGCTCGTGGTGGACGAGCGCGGAGCCGTTCGCCAATCCAATCCCAGTGCGGAAAGATTGCTGGGACATTCTTTTTCATTGGAAAAAAACATTGATCTGGGTGAGAGCTCCCCGATATTGAATACGATTTTTGCCGCATGGCGCCAAAATAAAGCGTTAGGGCATGAAGTTTTGCGTTTGCCAACGACAAATCGCATGGTTAGAGTTCGTTTCTTGCCCGTCCAGCGCCAAGGCTTCTGGGGAGCTGTTATCGTGCTGGAAGACATGCAGCGAGTGCAGGATCAGGCCCAGCAAGTAAAACTTGCTGCCTTGGGCCGGCTCACCGCCAATATCGCGCACGAAGTGCGCAACCCGTTATCTTCTATCAGCTATGCTGCCGAGTTATTGCGCGAAGGTCAGATCGACCCCTCACAGTTGCGGCTTACCCAGATCATTTTGGATAATGCCGCCCGTTTGAATCGCATCGTCCAGGATGTCATGCAGTTAAATCGGCGTGACAGAGCCCATCCGGAAGTGATCGACCTGTCAAAGCACTTGCATGCATTTTCTGAAGAATTGTGCCATGCCAACCGGTTAGCACTTGCTACCATTGAAATTGCCGCTCCGTTAGAATGCAAAGTCAGCTTTGATCGTGGTCATCTTGATCAAGTGTTATGGAATCTTGGGCAAAACGCATTACGTTATAGCCAGAATAATAAAGGGAGTGTGAAATTCCATCTATCGCGCTCATCTGACGAGGCCCGGGTTATATTGGATGTGATGGATGACGGCCCGGGAGTTAATGCGGAGACAGCACACAAGCTTTTCGAGCCATTTTTTACGACGGATGCAGGGGGCACCGGACTCGGACTGTATATAGGTCGGGAATTGTGCGAGGCAAATGGGGCGACTTTAGGTTATAGATCGCTGACCGAAGGCGGGGCATGTTTCCGCATAGTATTTGGAGTGAATAATGAGTTCTGATACACGGACTAAGTCGCAAATCCCCAGAGTTCTTTTGGTCGATGATGAGCCGGATATTTTAGAGCTGCTCGAATTGGCTATGGTACGTATGGGATTGGAGGTTCGGCGCTCGTCTAATGTAAAAGAAGCGAAACATCAATTGGATAGTGCAGACATCGACCTATGTCTGACCGATATGCGTATGCCTGATGGTGATGGCCTGGAATTGGTACGCTATATCGCCGAACGCAATCTTGATATTCCGGTAGCCGTCATAACCGCACATGGCAATGCTGAAAACGCTGTCGCCGCGCTGAAAGCTGGTGCGTTTGATTATTTATCAAAACCCGTGGCACTTGATCAGCTCCGCTCTCTGGTTAAGTCCGCACTAAAGCTGCCGCAGGTTCACGGAGTAGTTGCCGACAATGAACGAATATTGCTGGGGCATTCACCTGCAATTGAACGCGTACGTGATTTGATCGAACGTGTCGCCCGCAGCCAGGCACCGGTTCATGTCAGTGGCGAATCAGGTAGCGGCAAAGAATTGGCTGCGCGCTTGATTGTGGAAAAAAGTGCGCGTCATGACCAACCTTTTGTCGCGGTGAATTGTGGCGCCATTCCTGAAACATTGATGGAAAGTGAGTTTTTCGGCTACCGCAAAGGTGCGTTTACCGGCGCGGAAAAAGATAGAGACGGTTTTTTTCAGGCCGCGAATGGCGGGACTCTCTTGCTGGATGAGGTGGCTGATTTGCCCATCAACATGCAAGTCAAACTCTTGCGCGTGATTCAGGAAAAAAGAGTGCGCAAAGTCGGCTCGACCGAAGAAGAGCCTGTTGACGTGCGGATTATCAGTGCGACGCACCACAATTTGGCTGAACGGGTGCAACAGGGTAACTTTCGTCAGGATCTTTATTACCGCCTAAACGTGATTTCATTGCAGATGCCTTCGCTACGCGAGATGCGTGATGATATTGGCGAAATTGCAACTCAGATTTTGCAAAAACTGAATAATGGACAAGCATCGGTTAATTTTTCCGCCGAAGCTTTGCGTGCTTTGATCAACTATGATTTTCCCGGCAATGTTCGGGAACTTGAAAACATTATCGAACGCGCTTTGGCATTGCGCACAGGTTCTGAAATTGTTTCGGCCGACCTGCAACTGGTGCCAGTTGAGTCTTTTGGCAAAAAAACCAATGCCGAAGGATCGAGCAAATTTCCGCTTACCGATTATTTGGATCACATGGAACGCGAGGCCATATTGGAAGCGCTCGACCAAACCGGATTCAATCGTACCGCCGCCGCCAAGATACTGGGGGTAACCTTCCGAGCGTTACGTTATCGGATGGAGCGCTTATCCATTACCGATAAGGATAGTACGGATTGAAACTGAATTCTCAAGGCTGGTTCAGCGGAGTGCGTCGGGTGGTATCACCTAATTTTGATTCCCGTCCGCAGCATCCGCCCGTTTGCTTGTTGATAATTCATGGTATCAGCTTGCCTCCCGGCGAGTTTGGCGGGAACGGAGTTGAGCAGTTGTTTACCAACACGCTGAACACTGAAGAACATCCGTATTATGGACAACTTCGCGGCGTCCACGTTTCTGCCCATTTTTTCATCCGGCGAAAGGGTGAAATCGTTCAATTCGTTTCTTGTTTTAAGCGCGCTTGGCATGCAGGCTTGTCTCTTTGGCAAGGGCGCAGCCGTTGCAACGACTTTTCGATTGGTATTGAAATGGAAGGCAGCGATTTCGAGCCTTATGAAGATTCGCAATATCGCAGCCTTTCTTACTTGACCCGCCGCTTGCAACGCAACTACCGTTTTATCGGGATAGTCGGGCATTCCGATGTTGCCCCGGATCGAAAAACCGATCCCGGTCCGTATTTCGACTGGCCGCGATACCTCAAATCACTCTGAAAATCCACCTATTTAAGTTTCATTTTGCATCATTCTGTTTAGTCAAAAGAAAAGTATATATAGGCCAAAATTCTACTTGCATAAATCGAACGATGCACTAGAATTAGCAAAAATTTGCTGTTGAGCCACTAGATGTAGTGGTTTTACTTTTTTTCACTATTTCGCCCGCAAGCTTAATAGACTCTCATTAAATCTATAATATAAGGGGTATGTATGTTGCTTTCTTCAGAAGGTCAGTCACCTTCTTTTTCTGTACCTCCGCGCCAAGATTCCGATACTTCAGTTTCATCGAATCCCGTTATCTCTCTTGACCAATACAAAGTGATTCGCCGCAATGGCTCGGTTGTTTCATTTGAACCCGGCAAAGTTTCCATTGCAATGACCAAGGCTTTTCTGGCCGTTAATGGCGGGCAAGGAGCAGCTTCGGCTCGTGTGCGCGAACTTGTAGAACAGTTGACTGCCAACGTGGTTAACGCGCTGGTACGTCGCCAACCCCATGGCGGGACTTTTCACATCGAGGATATTCAAGATCAGGTAGAGCTGTCCCTGATGCGCTCGGGAGAACATGATGTAGCACGTTCTTACGTGTTGTATCGTGAACAACGCACACAGGAACGCAGCAAGGCCAAGAAAAGTGAAACTACCCTTGTTTTGCAGGTTAAAGAAAACGGTGTTTTGCGTCCATTGGATGTTGCAGTTTTGTCTGCTCAGATTGAGTCTGCCTGCCTCGGCTTGGGAAATGCCGTTGATGCCGACAAAATTCTCAAGTCTACCCTGAAAGACCTATATGACGGCGTACCTGTTGAGGAAGTCAGGAAATGCGCCATTTTGTCAGCGCGCTCTTTGATCGAACAAGATCCTGCCTATGGCTTTGTAACAGCACGTCTGTTGCTTAATAATATTCGCTGCGAAATTCTGGGTGAAGAAATACCGCAGGCCGAAATGGCTGCGCGTTATGCGGAATATTTTCCAAAATTTATCAAACGCGGCATTGCCGCCGAGTTGCTTGATGAAAAGCTGGCCCAATTTGATTTGCCGCGTTTAGCCAAAGAGCTTGACCCTAGCCGTGATTTGCAATTTGACTATTTGGGTTTGCAAACTTTGTATGACCGCTATTTCTTGCATATTAATGAAGAACGCATTGAACTTCCGCAGGCATTTTTCATGCGCGTTGCAATGGGGCTCGCGCTAAACGAAGTTGACCGCGAAGGTCGAGCCATCGAGTTTTATCGCTTGCTTTCCAGCTTTAACTTTATGAGTTCAACTCCGACACTATTTAATTCAGGCACTCGTCGCCCGCAACTTTCCTCGTGCTACCTGACTACTGTTGCCGATGATTTGGACGGCATTTATGAGGCTTTGAAAGAAAATGCGTTGCTTTCAAAATTTGCCGGCGGTTTGGGCAACGATTGGACAAATGTGCGGGCTTTAGGCAGCCACATTAAAGGTACCAACGGTAAATCTCAGGGCGTGGTTCCATTCCTAAAAGTAGTAAATGATACGGCCGTGGCTGTAAATCAGGGTGGTAAGCGCAAGGGCGCGGTGTGTGCCTACCTTGAAACATGGCATCTGGATATCGAAGAGTTTCTGGAACTGCGCAAGAATACCGGTGATGATCGCCGCAGAACGCATGACATGAACACGTCTAACTGGATTCCCGATCTGTTTATGAAGCGGGTAATGGAAGGTGGCGACTGGACGTTATTTTCGCCATCGAACTGCCCCGATCTGCATGATAAATTTGGCGCAGAATTTGAGCAGGCCTACGTTGCTTATGAAGAAAAGGCAGCTCGCGGCGAACTCAAATTGTTCCGCAAAGTTCCTGCTGCCGGATTGTGGCGCAAGATACTAACCATGTTATTCGAAACCGGGCATCCCTGGATTACCTTTAAGGACCCTTGCAATGTTCGCAGCCCGCAGCAACACGTTGGCGTAGTCCATAGCTCGAATTTGTGTACGGAAATTACGCTGAACACTTCTGAAACTGAAATTGCCGTGTGCAATCTAGGCTCCGTCAACCTGGCGGCGCATTTGTACCCTCAAGGGCATGAAAAATTTGGCCAGTTGGATCATGACAAACTTCAGCGCACAATACGCACTGCGATGCGTATGCTGGACAATGTCATAGACATTAATTATTACGCGGTTAAAAAAGCGCGCGATGCCAATCTGAAACATCGCCCGGTCGGGATGGGCATCATGGGCTTCCAGGATGCGTTGCATGAATTGCGTATTCCCTATTCTACTGATGTCGCAGTTGAATTTGCCGATCGTTCGATGGAAGCAGTGTGCTACTTCGCCTATTTGGCTTCGACTGAATTGGCCGAGGAACGTGGTCGTTACTCCAGTTACCGCGGCAGCCTGTGGGACAAAGGAATCTTGCCGCAAGATACTGTTGAGATGTTGCGTGCTTCCCGTGGCGGTTATGTTGAACTTGATGACTCTGTCACGCTGGACTGGAATGCACTGCGCGCACGCATCAAACAGCACGGAATGCGCAATTCCAATTGTGTAGCGATTGCGCCCACAGCGACGATTTCCAATATCGTCGGCGTATCTGCCAGTATCGAACCCACCTACCAAAACATTTTTGTTAAATCGAACTTGTCCGGTGAATTTACTATCATCAATGAACACTTGGTGAAGGATCTGAAGGCTATTGGTCTTTGGGACGAGGTCATGATCGCCGATCTGAAATACTTTGACGGCAGCCTGGCCAAAATTGATCGCATCCCCGCTGAAATTCGCGGCCTCTACGCAACGGCGTTTGAGGTCGAACCAAAGTGGTTGATTGAAGCAGCAGCCCGTCGCCAGAAATGGATTGACCAAGCGCAATCACTCAATATCTATATGTCTGGCGTTTCCGGTCGCAAGCTTGATGAAACCTATAAACTGGCTTGGTTGCGCGGCCTTAAAACCACCTACTACTTGCGTACGTTAGGCGCAACCTCGGCTGAGAAATCAACTTCCCGCGCGGGTTCATTAAATGCCGTTTCAAGCGGCAGCGCTGGAGACATCTCGGCATCACCCGTTGTTGAAGAAGCGAAGTTTTGCTCGATTGACAATCCTGAGTGCGAAGCCTGCCAATAGAGTTCATTCTACGTTGTAGTTACCTGCGCCTCCGTTTTTACAAAACGGGGGCGTTTTTATTTCATAATTTGTTGATGCTAATAACTGCAATAGTCTGCATGCTCAATCTCGGAACATTGTATGTTTCCATAACTACAAAAGACGCAGCAATCGCCTGTCTTTGTTTTTAATAGCGCTTTGCAATTTGAACACTCGTAGAATTGCTGAGAGTAATCTGCGAACATCACCTCTGTTTTTTTGAAATTGCAAACTGGGCATGTAATAGTTGAAATGTGTTCCATTTGAGTCGCCTCGTAATTTCAATGAAACTGGATTTTGCATCATTTGTATGAAGATTCAGTTACACCTCGCTTTGATTGACTTAGACCTTACCACTTCGGTTACCTGCTTATTGCAGTCACAGCTTGTGGTAGCGGTGCTTGTCGCCGTGTACTAGCAGGCAACCAGAAATCGGTAGAAGTTGCGCAATATGCCCGCAGTCGCACCCCAGATGAAATGCTCCTTGCCTGTATCTAAATCGTTATATGGTATGGAGAACCATTGACGCGATGTGTCGCGCCAAGGAACTTCGTGACGCCGGTGATTCGATGGATCCATCAGAAAGTCCAGCGGTACTTCAAAAATTTCCGCAACTTCTACTGGATTCGCCACCAGCGTAAAACCCGGATGGACCAGTGCCACAACCGGTGTAATGACAAATGCCGACCCCGTTAAGTAAGTCGGCAACTGCCCCAACACTTGCACAAATTCTGGCTCCAAACCGACTTCCTCGTGGGCTTCACGCAAGGCGGTAGCGGCAGCATCGGCGTCCGAGGGATCGGACCTGCCGCCGGGAAAAGCGATTTGCCCGGCGTGAGTGGACATGCGTGCGGTGCGTTGGGTGAGCAAGACCGTTGGCTGATTGTTCAGCGGCCCACCCAATACGATGGGCACAAGCACCGATGCGTTAGTGGCCTCGGTTTGGTCGGAGTAGCGTTTTTCAAATACAACCTCCGGCGTCCAGTTCGGCGGGTTCGCAAACCGCTGTTGCAGGGCCTGGGGAAGTAGCGACTCACGCTGCACAGCAGGCAAATGACTGTCGACTCCTACAACCGGCATTTGGCGTGGATCAAAGTTCGGGATGGATGAGTTTATGCTTCCCACGGATTAATGACTGTTACGCTAGCCGCCTCATAGGGGGCCGTATCGTGTGCGACACGATCAATCCCCGCACAGCCGGCTGGGGTTCGGCCTCGGTGCTGCGCCCATGTTGATCTGCCTGCACCTGTAACGCGCAATGCACGTCGTCGGGAAGATTGTGTCCTGTCAGCATTGCCATAACCTCACCTCATAATAAGGCATTCTATGCGTTCATTATATTGCTTTGAATGCATTCCAGCGAGAGGCATTGCCATGTCGTGAAACTCATCTTTTGCGCTGCAAGCCTTGCCAGCGTTACATTTAGGATACCCACGCCCCCTTTCGGCAGATTGCATACAACAGCCAGTGATAGTCCGAAAGCGTGGTGACCTATTGGTGACAAGCTGGAACGATGAAGAGAAAATAAAAAAGCCCGCATCTCTGCAAGCCTTATATCTTCTGGTGGCTCGGGGCGGAATCGAACCACCGACACAAGGATTTTCAATCCTCTGCTCTACCGACTGAGCTACCGAGCCATTTTGCGAAGGGGCGCATTATAACGGCTCTTGCCATTTAAGCAAACAAGGAAGTTTGGTTTAAATAAAGAACCCCGCTTTCGCGGGGTTCTTTTGTGCTACATGAAGACATTGCGAGCGAACTCGCACCGAATTCAATTACATCATGCCGCCCATTCCACCCATGCCGCCCATATCGCCACCACCCATGCCACCACCAACTGGCTTGTCTTCTGGCAGCTCAGCTACCATGCAAGCGGTAGTCAGCATCAGGCCCGCAATAGAGGCTGCATTTTGCAATGCAACACGTGTTACCTTGGTCGGGTCAACTACGCCCATTGCCAGCATGTCTCCATACTCGCCAGAGGCTGCGTTGTAGCCAAAGCTGCCCTTGCCTTCCAATACCTTATTCACCACAACACTTGGCTCATCGCCTGCATTCAGGGTGATAGCACGGATAGGGGACTCCATCGCACGCAAGACGATAGTGATACCAGCGTCTTGATCGTGGTTCACGCCCTTTAGACTGGCAACCGCAGACTTAGCGCGCAGTAAAGCAACGCCTCCTCCAGGAACAATGCCTTCTTCAACTGCTGCACGAGTTGCATGCAATGCGTCTTCAACGCGCGCCTTCTTTTCTTTCATTTCAACTTCAGTTGCCGCACCGACCTTGATCACGGCAACACCGCCAGCCAGCTTGGCTTTGCGTTCTTGCAGTTTTTCTTTGTCGTAGTCGCTTGTAGACTCTTCAGCTTGCTTGTTAATTTGACCGATGCGAGCCTTGATTGCATCTTCCTTGCCAGCGCCATCGATGATGATGGAATTATCTTTGCCAACTTCGATACGCTTGGCTTGACCCAATTCAGCTAGGGTCGTCTTTTCCAATGACAGGCCGACTTCCTCAGCAATTACAGTGCCGCCGGTCAGAATAGCGATGTCTTCCAACATAGCCTTGCGACGATCGCCGAAACCAGGAGCCTTAACAGCAACAGTCTTCAAGATGCCACGGATGTTATTGACTACCAGAGTTGCCAACGCTTCGCCGTCTACATCTTCAGCGATGATCAGCAATGGGCGACCGGCCTTTGCAACTTGTTCCAGTACCGGTAGCAAGTCACGGATGTTAGAAACCTTCTTGTCATGCAACAGGATGAAAGGATTTTCCATCGCTGCGATTTGACGGTCTTGGTTGTTAATGAAGTAAGGAGACAAATAGCCACGGTCGAATTGCATACCTTCAACGATGTCCAACTCATCTTCCAGACCTTGGCCATCTTCAATAGTGATGACGCCTTCTTTGCCAACCTTTTCCATCGCAGCAGCAATCTTTTCACCGATTACCGTGTCCGAGTTGGCCGAAATGCTACCAACTTGCGCAATTTCCTTGCTGGTAGTACATGGCTTGGAGATTTTCTTCAGTTCAGCAACGGCTGCGATAACTGCTTGATCGATACCGCGCTTCAAGTCCATCGGGTTCATGCCTGCGGCTACGAACTTCATTCCTTCTTGAACGATTGATTGTGCCAAAACAGTAGCGGTTGTTGTTCCGTCACCTGCAACATCGGATGTCTTGGAAGCAACTTCCTTAACCATTTGTGCGCCCATGTTTTCGAACTTGTCTTTCAGTTCGATTTCTTTGGCGACAGAAACGCCGTCCTTGGTGATGGTTGGGGAACCATACGAGCGATCCAAGACTACGTTGCGGCCTTTAGGACCGAGGGTAACTTTGACTGCATCGGCCAGGATGTTTACGCCTACGACCATCTTGGCACGAGCTGCGTCATGAAATTTTACGTCTTTTGCTGCCATGTTATTTCTCCTAGAAAACAGTTATTCGGTAAGTCAGATAATCCGGATTTACGCTTCAACCACGCCGATGATGTCATCTTCACGCATAGTCAGCAGCTCTTTACCATCCAACTTGAAAGCCTGACCGGAGTACTTACCGAACAAAACCTTATCGCCAACTTTGACGCTCACCGGACGCAATTTGCCGTCATCGCCGACTTTGCCATTACCCACAGCAACAATTTTGCCTTGATCCGGCTTTTCTGTAGCCGCGTCTGGAATCACAATACCGGACGCAGTTTTGCGTTCTTCTTCCAAACGCTCAACGATGACGCGATCACTTAAGGGACGAATCTTCATGCTTTTCTCCTAAACAAACAGTTAACTAAAAAGTAGCGCGGCAAACGGTTTATCATAGCAATTTGACGAAACAGTCAAATAACACCAACCAAGAGGTTGGTTAGCACTCGATGCCAGCGACTGCTAATAATAGGGGCGCATGCACTATATTTCAAGTGTGAGATGAATATTTTTACTATTTTCACTAATTTAAGCCGTTACACCGTTAGGCGAAAAAAGAGTCGCAGGATATAAAACCAGAACGTGCTTTTATGGCAGTTGGTGAATTCCGGCGATTTTAGTCCGCACAACCGCCTGTATCAATGCATCGACAACCTGTACGCGTGTAAAACTTTTACGCCAGGCTAGTGCGATGCGCCGCGAGGGCACGGGCTTGGTAAAAGGTATAATTTTCAGAAGTTGACTGCGGTAGCGGGCAGTATTTGCCGATGCAGGCAGCACAGTAATCCCCAAGCCTGAAGCGACCATATTGCGGATAGTTTCCAGCGAAGTACCTTGTTGCGTATCAAGCGCCTTACGATTAATCTTGGGGCAGGCCTCGGCAACTTGATTGCTAAAGCAGTGGCCTGAGTCCAGCAACAGTACTTTCTCTTCAGCCAATTCCGCAGGCCGGATGCTGCTTCGCTTCGCCCAGTGATGTTCAACGTTTACGACCACTTCAAAGGGTTCGTCATACAAAGCCCGGGTCAGAATGCCGTCATCGCCGAATGGTAGCGCAACAACAATGACATCAAGTTTGCCATTGCGCAGCAAAACCTCAAGATTGGCTGTAATGTTCTCTTCAATTTCCAGCGGCATTTCCGGGGCAATCTTTTTCAAAGCCGGAATAAGATCCGGGAGCAAATACGGCCCGACGCTGTGGATCAAGCCTATTCGCAAGGGAGTTGCGAGTTGATTATGTCCCTGCGTGGAAATTTCACGAATGCGCTCTGCTTCTTCAAGCACCCGCATGGCTTGCTCGACAACGGCACTACCGATGGGGGTGACCGTAATTTCAGATTTGCCACGTTCGAATATCTTCAAGCCCAACTCTTCTTCCAGCTTCTGAATCGCCAGTGACAGTGCAGGTTGGCTAATAAACGTCTTCTCAGCGGCACGACGAAAGTTCAGTTCTTGTGCAACGGCAACAATAAAGCGCAGTTCGTTAAGCGTCATGGTCATCTCCTTGTGATTTATATAATAAATCAGATGCGTTTAAACAATCAATTAGATTAATCAGTCCATCAGGTTTAAATTGCAAGCCGTGGACAGCACCCACGCAATTAAATAACCGAACAGGAGAACATTATGAAAATTCCAGAAATCAAAACCAAAGCCAATCTTGAATCGGCATTTGCCGGCGAATCAATGGCGCACATCAAATACCGATATTTTGCCAAACTGGCGCGTGCGGCCGGCGACGAAGATGTAGCACGCGTATTTGAAGAAACCGCCAATCAGGAAGTACAGCACGCACTGGGACATCTGGACTTGCTTTACCCCAAAACCGAAATGACGACTCAGAAATGTTTGCAAATGGCGATTGAGGGAGAAACTTACGAGTACACCGAAATGTATCCGGGGTTCCTGAAAACAGCCCAACAGGAAGGGAATGCTGCCGCGACGACTGAGATTAAGCAACAGATAGGAGAATCCAAAGAACACGCCGAGTTATTCAAGGCAACGCTGGAAAAAGCTGCCAAGCGTTTCGCGGCATTGGCAAAAGTGGAAGAACGTCACGCTCATCAATACAGTGCAGTTTTGGCAACTATTTCAGCCCGATAAATTAAGGAGAACGACATGAAAGTTTGGCAATGTGTGGTATGTGGATTTATTTACGATGAAAAGGTTGGCATGCCTGATGAAGGGATCAAGCCAGGTACGACGTGGGCGGATATTCCGAATGAATGGGCGTGTCCCGATTGCGGTGTGGCGAAGGCAGATTTTGAAATGATTGAGGTTTGAACAATCAAATTGAAATCAGCTTCAGGCAACGGATGAGCAACGTTTTGCTCAGTTAATGAGCCTGACGACAGTTCATCCGAAGCCAAATTTTAAAAGGAATTATTCATGAATCCTATCATTGTGTTGGGTAGCGGCCTTGCAGGCTATGCCATTGTGCGCGAACTAAGAAAGCTAAACCGCGACACTCCGATTACTTTAGTAACGCGCGACAACGGGGACAGTTACTCGAAACCAATGCTATCCAATGCATTTGCGCAAAAGAAGGATCCGCTAAGTTTGGTCATCTCGTCTGCAACTGAAATAGCGCAGCAACTCGGAATTACTTTGCTTGCCAACACCGAAGTGTTGGCGGTCCATCGGGACAGAAGAAAACTCGACACCACAGTCGGCACGCTAGCCTATGACAAGCTGGTTTTAGCTCTTGGGGCCGATCCGGTGCAGATACCTGTTCAAGGTGATGCCCGGCAGGACATATTATCCGTGAATGACCTTGCTGATTATTCACGCTTGCGCAACGCGCTAGGCAACGCCAAATCTATCGCCATTATGGGTGGCGGTTTGATCGGTTGTGAGTTCGCCAATGACTTGGCGGCGGCGGATTACGCGGTTACAGTTATTGACAGGGGCGCATATCCGCTGGGCAGCCTGGTTCCGCAACAAGCCGGAAGTCTATTGCTTGAACCGCTGGCTTTACTCGGTGTAACTTGGCATTTTGGCACCACGGTGCAATGTGTGGACAAAGCGACTAAGGGGTATTTACTCACGCTTGCTGATGACAGCACTGTGCAGGCCGATCTTGTGATTTCTGCCGTCGGATTACGGCCACGAATTCAGCTTGCCCGCGAATCCGGTTTGACAGTTAATCGCGGAATTGTTGTAAATGAACATTTGTGCAGCAGTGACAATTCTATTTTTGCGCTGGGGGATTGCGCCGAGATTGAAGGAAAGGTGCTGCCATTTGTTTTACCTATTATGCATGCCGCACGAACCTTAGCCCGTGTATTAAACGGAGAAATGGCGAAAGTAGAATTCCCGGCTATGCCCGTGGTTGTTAAAACACCCGCGCACCCGGTTGTTGTTTCTCCTGTAGCGAAAGACGCGGTCGGCGCATGGCAAGTGCTCGCAACAGGCAAAGGCATCAAGCTGGGATTTTTTGATGGTTTAAATGAACTCAGAGGATTTGTTCTTACGGGTGACTTTGCCAGTGAGCGCAATGAAATGTCAAAACAACTTGCCGTGTAATCATTGTTCCTTGTTTTGAATCCGAAAACAATTATCTTGGCAAGTAGTCTACTACCAACCCGACAAACACGGCAGCCCCCAACCAATTGTTATGCAAGAAAGCTGCAAAACATTTTTCACGGTTTCTGTCTTTGATCAGCGAGTAGTGATGCAGGGCGATGCCCTCTGCAATAATCAATCCAAAAAAATAGGGCAGCCCCAATCCCGCCATTAACCCGGCGACAGCCAATAATGCCAAGGTAACTCCATAGCAGAGCATCACCGCCACGACATCGAATTTTCCGAAGAACAAGGCCGAGGAGTGAATGCCAAGATGAATGTCATCGTTCCGATCAACCATTGCATACTCGGTATCGTAAGCAATAGCCCAGAATATGTTAGCGACCAGTAGCACCCACGCCACGGGTGGCACGTTGTTCAAAGTTGCTGCGAAAGCCATCGGAATTCCAAAACCGAAAGCGATGCCGAGATAGGCTTGCGGAATCGCAAAAAACCGTTTTGTAAACGGATAGCTTGCCGCAAGAAAAACTGCCGGGACAGAAAGTAGCAGCGTTAGTTTATTCAACGGCAAAATGAGCAAGAATGACACCACCGCCAATGCACCTGCCAACAACAAGGCTTCGCGTGTGCTAACTTTTCCGCTGGTTAGCGGGCGATCTTTGGTACGTTCCACATGCTTGTCGAAATCGCGGTCAGCGTAATCATTAATGACGCAGCCCGCCGAACGCATCAGTACTGTGCCGAGGGTAAAAATAAATACAATACTCCACGCAGGATGTCCGTTTCCGGCAATCCAAACTCCCCACAGCGTGGGCCACAGCAAAAGCAATATACCGATGGGGCGATGCAGACGTGCAAGTTGCACGTAAAGCTGAATGCGTTCAGAAATTTTCATGGCGTGGATTTTAACGTGAAACAACTTGTTGACGTTAGCTTACCTTTTGTTAAGCGCCAATATTTCCGGTAGAAAAACTTCGGTCACCAACAATGGCGCACCATACAAATAAAACAGCGAACGGCGCGCCCATAGTTTTGCCGGTCTCTCCCCCGGCACCGCAATAGCTCTTTTATACAACGCATGATGCGACTGTAACGCTTTGAAGTGTAGCGGTTGGCGCTTCACCAGCGGGTGTGTAAAGAGAAGAGTGCCAAGCGAACGGTTACCCAAACCCTGCATTGCATGCCAGGTGCCCTGCAAGTGAACCCGCGCACAGGTGCTATGCGCGAATACTACCGGCCGACCATCGGCACACAGAAAGACCTCCCGTGAAAATGCGTAGCGATCTGCCGGAAATCCAAGTAGTGCTGCTTCGTCGTAAGCGACGCGAGCAAGCCCGCTACGCTGTGGCCGTACAGAAAACACCTCGCAATGTTGCCGGATACGGCGAGTGAGTGAACCATGGTCGCGCAGCCACGGTGTGTAATCGGCCGCCCCTGATAATAAGCTTTGCCAGTAATGATCACGCATGCAGAAAGTCCGGCTTGTTTGCCATCCAGCGTTGCAAATGAGCTTGCGCCACTTCCGGTGCGTCGCGCAGCAATTCATCGGCTAGGGTACGGGCGGTTTCCAATAAAATAGCATCCTCATTAATGTCGGCAAAGCGCAGCATAGCAACGCCGCTTTGCCGCGCGCCCAATAATTCGCCCGGGCCGCGCAGACGTAAATCTTGTTGCGCAATCTCAAAGCCGTCCGTGTTCTCATAAATAATTTTAAGACGTGCGCGCGCCAATTCAGACAACGGGGGTTGAAACAGTAGTACGCACAAACTTTCCGCTGCACCGCGCCCGACACGTCCGCGCAGTTGATGCAGTTGTGCCAGCCCCATACGCTCGGCGTGTTCGATCACCATCAGGCTGGCATTGGGCACGTCCACGCCGACTTCGATTACGGTAGTCGCAACCAGCAAATGAATTTCCCCGGCTTTGAATGCCGCCATGACTCGTGCCTTTTCGGCATTGTCCAGTTTTCCGTGAACCAGCCCAACGCTTAGTTCGGGGAAAATTTGCGTCAGCGTGTCGTAGGTTTCGAGTGCCGTTTGCAATTGCAGTGCTTCAGATTCGTCAATCAAAGGACACACCCAATATGCCTGGCGCTTTTGCAGGCAAGCTGTACGCACGCGCTCGAACACTTCTTCCCGGCGCGCTTCATTGATGAGTTTTGTAACGATGGGAGTGCGCCCCGGTGGTAATTCGTCAATCACCGACACATCAAGATCGGCATAATAACTCATGGCCAAAGTGCGCGGAATCGGCGTGGCACTCATCATAAGTTGATGCGGCTCATTCCCTTTTCCGCGCAGTGCCAGACGCTGCTGCACGCCGAATTTATGTTGTTCATCCACAATCACCAAACCGAGTTTTTTAAACTCGACTGAGGTTTGAAACAGCGCATGGGTACCCACTGCAATCTGCGTTTCGCCCAAAGCGATACGTTCGACTGCCGCCGTCTTTTCCTTTTTCTTCAAACTGCCTGACAGCCATACGGGCGTAATTCCCAGCGGCGTCAACCAATCGCGCAGTTTCAAATAATGTTGTTCCGCCAGAATTTCTGTCGGTGCCATGAAAGCAACCTGATAACCGTTCTCAATGGCTTGCAGCGCGGCAAGTGCCGCAACTATTGTTTTTCCGCTGCCGACATCTCCTTGCAGCAAGCGCTGCATCGGGTGCACTTGTGCCAGATCGTGATGAATCTCCCGCAACACTTTTTGCTGCGCCCGCGTGAGTGAAAATGGCAGCGCCTGCAACAGCGCAGGAATATGCGTATTGCGCATGGGCAATTGCGGCGCCTTGCGGTCATGGCGTTTTTGGTAATGCACGCGCATGGAGAGTTGTTGCGCCAGCAGTTCGTCGAACTTGATGCGCCGCCATGCCGGATGAGCACGTGCCAGCAATGCCTCTTCATCTGTTTGAGGCGGCGGGTTATGCAACAAATTCACACTTGCATCAAAGGTAGGCAAATTCAATTGTTGCAATAGGTTGGCGGGCAGGGTGTCGCTCAGCTCCACCGCGTTTAACGCGGCGAGAATATATTTACGCAGGGTCGGCTGTGGCAAGCCTGCGGTAGTCGGATAGACCGGCGTGAGCGCCTGTTTGAGCGGTGAATTCTCACCTGAAACATGGCACTTTGGATGCACCATTTCCATGCCAAAATAGCCTTCACGCGCCTCCCCCAGAGCGCGAATTTTTTTGCCTATAGCGAGTTGCTTTTGTTGGCTGGGATAAAAATTCAGAAAGCGCAAAAACAAAATACCACTTTCGTCCTGCAACTGGCAAATCAAACTGCGACGCGGACGATAGGCGACTTCATTGTGAATAATTTCGCCTTCCACCTGCACGGAAACTCCCGGCAACAAATCGTCAATCCGTGTGATTTTCGTTTCATCTTCGTAGCGCAGCGGCAAGTGCAACACCAAGTCGAACTCAGTGTGAATACCGAGCTTGGTCAGTTTGCTTTGCGTGGCGGGTGGGATTTTTAGGAAGAAACTCATACCCTCACTCCGCTGCACTCCACAGTTTTGCCGCCCTCGCTGCGCTCTCCCCGCATGCGGGATAACCAGCCACTTGCCAGCTTGCTGGCTTAGTGGAATGGCTAGTTGTTTCATCAGAGGGCTGGGGTGAGGCTGTCCGACGAAGCACTTTAATCTTGAATAAACAAAACCCCATCCGCTTCAACTAGTGCATTGCGCGGCAACGAAGCCACGCCAACTGCGGCCCGTGCAGGATAGGGTTCATGAAAATACGTAGCCATGATCTCATTCACTTTGCCGAAATGCGCAAGGTCGGTAAGGTAAATATTGATTTTCACCAGATCGTCAAGACTGCCACCGGCAGCATCGGCCACTGCACGCAGATTTTGGAACACTCGGTTTACTTGTGCTTCGATACCTTCGACCAGCGTCATATTGGTGGGGTCGAGGCCAATCTGACCCGAAAGGTAAACAGTGTTTTCGACGCGGACAGCTTGTGAGTATGTGCCAATTGCGGCAGGGGCATCAGGGGTGTGTATGACAACTTTGTTTGACATGATGAGCTCCTTTTAATGGAATGGCGCATTTTACAACGTCTATGGCCCGCGCCTAGGCCGACTTTCAATAGTTACTATGCAAGCTGGCCGCCGCTACAACGCTCAATCCCCGCCAAATCTTTCGCGGAAAACACTGCTGTAAATCCAAACTCTTGCAGCAAGTCACGTACACGTGCAGCTTGGTCATAGCCATGCTCCAGCAATAACCAGCCCTTTTTGCGCAGGTGAGCGCCCGCTTGCGTGATGATGCACCTGATATCGTCAAGACCGTCTGCGCCCGCAGCCAAAGCGGTAAGCGGTTCAAAGCGTACATCCCCTTGTGTTAAGTGATTGTCATCGGCGGCGATGTACGGCGGATTAGAGACGATGATATCGAAGCGCTGCTCCGCAAAAGCCGAAAACCAATCACTCTGAATAAAATTAACATTGGAAATACCGAGTCGTTGCGCATTTTCTCGCGCCACGGCCAAAGCTTCAGTTGATGCATCGCATGCCCAAACTTCGGCAGCGCGGCGCTGATGCGCGATTGCCAAAGCAATTGCCCCGCTGCCAGTACCCATATCCAAGACTCGAAGTGCGCCTTCACTGCGTCCAAGTACCCACTCAACCACTAACTCTGTTTCTGGTCGGGGAATCAAGGTGGCCGGAGTGACAATAAAATTCAAGCCGAAGAATTCGCGTTCACCCAGAATATAAGCAATGGGTTCTCCGCTTAAGCGGCGTTGCAACAGGATTTGGTATGCCGTTTCTTCCTCAAAATTCAATATGCGCTCTGGATGAGCAATTAAATAGGCGCGGGAAGAACTCAACACTTTTTGCAACAAACATTGCACTTCAATACGCGCGGAGCCGGCTTCAATCGCCAATTTTTCTTCTAGCGCAGTTGAGTCGCAGGACAGAATAGTTTGTATGGATCTGGGCATAAGCCTGCGCGGCGCTTAGACTAATAACTTAATGCTCATCCGCCAGCGCGGAAAGCTGTTCAGCCTGATGTTCTGCCATTAACGCACCGGTCAGTTCATTGATGTCACCATCCATAATGTGATCCATCTTGTACAGAGTAAGATTAATACGGTGGTCGGTAACGCGGCCTTGCGGGAAATTATAGGTGCGGATGCGCTCGGAACGATCACCGCTACCCACCAGTGATTTGCGTTCGGCGGCAAGTTTATTGTGCGCTTCGCTTTCTTGTTTGCTTTTGATGCGCGCTGCAAGCACTCGCAATGCCTGCGCTTTATTCTGGTGTTGCGAGCGACCATCCTGACATTCCACAACAGTGCCAGTGGGTAGGTGGGTGATACGCACGGCGGAGTCGGTTTTGTTAATATGTTGACCGCCCGCACCACTGGCACGGAAGGTATCGATGCGCAAATCTGCCGGATTTAGCTCTACCTCTCCCACTTCGTCTGCTTCGGGCAATACCGCCACGGTGCAGGCCGAGGTATGAATGCGGCCCTGGGTTTCGGTTGCGGGCACGCGCTGCACACGATGCGCGCCAGACTCAAATTTCAAAACTGAATACGCGCCTTGCCCCACGATACGCGCGATGACTTCCTTGTAGCCGCCCATTTCACCCAGACTTTCGGAGATGATCTCGACTTGCCAGCGTTTGCGTTCGGCAAAACGCATGTACATGCGGAAGATGTCACCGGCGAATATCGCTGCTTCATCGCCACCGGTCCCCGCGCGTACTTCAAGGAATACGTTACGTTCGTCGTTGGGATCTTTCGGCAGCAATTGCTTTTGCAACTCGACTTCGAGCTGCTCTAATTTTTCCCGTCCGGTTTTAATTTCTGCATCGGCGAATTCGCGCATGTCAGGATCTGCCGACATTTCCTGCGCAGTGGCGATGTCAGCTTCGCAAGCTTTATGCGCGTGATACAAGTCCACTACCGGCTCTAGTTCATTCCGCTCGCGGCTGAGCTTGCGAAACATATCCATGTCGCGCGTTGCATCTTCGCTGCTCAACAGGCGGGTAACCTCGTCCAAACGCTCGGCTAATTGAGCGAGTTTGCTGGCAATACTTGGCTTCATTGCTGATTATCCATTAAACCGAAGGGTGGGAATGACGATCCAAACTCATTCCGTGGTATGCAGATGGTAGATGCGATGCACCGCATCAAGTAATGCTTCGCGCTCGTTGGCTTGTGCCTGATTCAGCGTCTGTGTTGGTGCATGTAAAAATTTGTTGGTCAGCGCATTGCCGAAAGCTTCGAGTACTTTTTCCGGCGAATCGCCTTTTGCCAGTAAACGTAGCGCTTTTTCCATCTCGCTGCGGCGTTGCCTTTCAGCATGATCGCGCAGCGTGCGAATTGTTGGCACTACTTCACGCGACTCCATCCAGTGAATGAATTCATTCACGCCGGAATCGATGATAACCTCGGCTTCTTTCACTGCACCCTGACGTGCATCCAGTCCGTCGCGTACCACTTCGGAAAGGTCGTCCACTGTGTATAGAAACACATCTCTGAGTTGGGTCACTTCTTTTTCAACATCACGCGGCACCGCCAAATCAACGATGAAAAGTGGGCGATGTTTGCGTTCCTTAAGCGCGCGTTCAACCATGCCTTTGCCCAGAATCGGCAACTGACTGGCTGTGCAGGTAACAATAATGTCGTATTGCGCCAATTGATCGGGCAATTCATTTAGCGTAATGGCGTGGCCGTCGATACGGCGCGCCAGCGCTTGCGCCCGCTCCAGCGTGCGGTTCGCCACAGTGATTTGTTTAGGGTTGCGCGCGGCAAAATGAACGGCATTCAACTCGATCATTTCACCCGCGCCGATGAACAGCACACGCTGATCTTCAATGCTGGGGAATATACGCTCTGCCAGTTTCACTGCCGCAGCCGCCATTGATACCAGATTCGCGCCAATCTCGGTCTGTGTGCGTACATCTTTCGCAACCGAGAAAGTACGCTGAAATAACTTGTGCAATAAGAAGCCTAGCGTACCCGCTTGCTCTGCCTGGCGCACGGCCTGTTTCATCTGGCCTAGAATTTGCGGCTCGCCCAGCACCATGGAGTCCAGCCCGCTCGCCACACGGAACGCGTGCTTGACCGCTTGCTCTTGCGGTAATTGATAAATATACGGAGCAATGTCGGTCGACGGCAGTTGATGATATGAGGCCAACCAATCAACTACTTGCGTTGGCGCGTTGGTGCTGCAGTAAACTTCAGTTCGATTGCAAGTGGAAAGAATCGTCGCCTCTTTAACCGCGCTATTGCCCACCAGATCGCGCAAAGCCGACTCCATCGCATCGACATTGAACGCAATTTGCTCACGCACTGAAAGCGGCGCGGTTTGATGGTTAATACCAAAAGCAAATAGATGCATACAACCCTTAGCTCGGAAGCCAATTAATCGGGTGCGGATTATAGCTTTAATCGGGCGGATGACAAAATGGGCGCTGTAGCCAAGTTTTGAGAAAAACCGCCTTGCTACTCACCCCAAGCACGAATTCCGTCACCACGCTAAAATGACCACCATCCCCCGGCCCGTCGCCGAAGTTTCAGGATCGCGTCATGATTGAAGAACGTTTAGTAAACATCGAAACAAAAATCACCTTTCAGGAAGACCTGATTGAGGAGTTGAATAAGACTGTCTATCAGCAGCAAAAAAAGCTGGACCGGCTTGATGCAATTTGCGAATCTTTGGTAAGACACATCGAAGCACTGGAAGAAGCTGGGGGCGAGGATAAGCATGTGAACGAAAGACCGCCGCATTATTAGCATGCACGCCGCCCGATTTGCCACCCAATCTCATTTGGAATATCAGATTGCCACTCCAATTTCAGGTCGCAATTGTTATCGACTTACCGGCAAATACCTAACGTTTTCTGTCACTGCTTAAACAATTGCTTGGAACTGAACGCAATGATTTAAAATCTGCGCCTTGTTCAAATTCATTAATGTCTTAACTTATGCGTACTCTCAACCGCCAGGATTACAAAACTTTAGTTCTATCCGCCTTGGGTGGTGCGTTGGAGTTTTACGATTTCATTATCTTTGTATTTTTTGCGGTAGTCATCGGCAAACTATTCTTTCCGACTGACATGCCCGATTGGCTAAGACAGGTGCAGACTTTTGGCATTTTTGCGGCGGGCTATTTGGCACGACCGCTCGGAGGCATTGTGATGGCTCACTTCGGAGACTTGTTCGGCCGCAAGCGTATGTTCATGTTGAGCATCTTTTTAATGTCATTGCCGACTTTGGCTATTGGCCTGTTACCAACTTACGCCAGCATCGGCATTTGGGCGCCGTTGTTGTTATTGGCATTGCGCGTATTGCAAGGTGCCGCCATCGGTGGTGAAGTTCCCGGTGCATGGGTTTTTGTCTCAGAGCATGTTCCTCCACGTCACATCGGTTTCGCTTGCGGTGTCTTAACTTCAGGTCTGACCACCGGAATTTTGCTTGGTTCATTAGTGGCAATGTCGATCAACAAAATCTATAGCCCCGCCGAAGTTCTTGCAGAAGGGTGGCGTGTTGCTTTTATTATTGGCGGTGTATTCGGATTGATATCGGTGTGGTTGCGGCAATGGTTGCATGAAACCCCAATATTTAAAGAGATGCAGGCCAATCAAGAACTTGCAAATGAACTCCCGCTAAGGAAAGTAGTGCGGGATCATCGTCCGGCGGTGATACTGACGATGTTGCTAACTTGGCTATTATCGGCCGCTATCGTGGTAATGATTTTGATGACACCTACACTGGTCCAAAAGCTCTTCTCTATTCCCGCTGCAACGGCTTTGCAGGCAAATAGCATTGCCACACTATGCTTGTGTTTCGGTTGTATTGCATTTGGCGCATTGTCAGACAGATTCGGAGCCGGACGAATAATGGCAATAGGTTGCCTTTGTCTGGGGACGACTTCAGCTTTGTTTTATCAGCAAATGGCTGTTGCACCCGAAAATATCAATATTTTGTACGCGCTATGCGGTTTTTTTGTCGGCGTAATTGGCATCGTCCCCAGCATGGCAGTGAAAGCTTTTCCTGCTGCGGTGCGCTTTTCCGGACTGTCATTCTCCTATAATGTTGCTTATGCAGTGTTTGGCGGCCTAACGCCGGTAATGGTCAGCCTGTTGCTACCTCTGGACAAATTGGCACCGGTTCATTACGTGGAGGCTCTAAGCCTATTGGGCTTGGCAATTGGGCTGTATTCCCTGCGCAGTAACAAAATGCAGGCAGGTTGAGCCCGCAAGGTGCCCCAGCATTCGTATTGCTCTCGCGGGGAAGAATCCGATGATCAGCAATCCATTTACAGCACTTCGCGTAATATATTTGGATTCTCACCTTCGCGGGAATGACGGGTTTATGAGACAATATGATTATCGAAAAGGGCATGGAAAATGTGATTCCGTGTTTTTCAAATTGGATAGGCAGTGTCTCTAGAAAATCTCAATCAATTAATCGCAGCCGATATGGCTGCTGTGGATCAAGTTATTCGTTCCCGCTTGCATTCCGATGTGGTTCTGGTCAATCAGGTTGGCGAATACATCATCAGTAGTGGTGGCAAGCGCTTGCGTCCTGCATTGGTTATCTTGTCCGCGCAGGCATTCGGTTATCGGGGCAAGCTGCATTACGATCTCGCCGCTGTTGTTGAGTTCATTCATACCGCTACCCTCCTGCACGACGATGTTGTTGACGAATCCGAGTTGCGCCGTGGTCGCGAAACAGCCAATACCATGTTTGGAAATGCCGCCAGCGTTTTGGTCGGCGACTTCCTCTATTCGCGCGCTTTCCAAATGATGGTGGAAGCAAACGATATGCGCGTGATGCAAACTTTGGCCGATGCAACTAACGTCATTGCCGAAGGCGAGGTTTTACAGTTGCTCAACTGTAACAACGCGGATGTTGATGCAGCTAATTATCTGGATGTGATCCATCGCAAGACCGCCAAATTATTTGAAGCTGCAATGCGACTCGGCGCGATTCTCGGCAAACAGGATGCCGCAAGCGAAGCTGCCGCCGCGCGTTATGGCATGCACTTGGGCACAGCATTTCAACTGGTGGATGACGTGCTCGACTATTCCGGTGACACGCAAGAAATCGGTAAAAATCTGGGTGATGATTTAGCTGAAGGGAAACCCACGCTACCTTTGATCTACGCCATGCAGCACGGCACACCCAAACAAGCTGCGGTAATTCGTGCTGCCATCGAACAAGGTGATATCAATCGTTTTACCGAGGTATTGCAGATCGTGCAACAAACCGGGGCATTGGAATACACGCGTCAACAAGCCCGAAGCGAGGCGGAGCTGGCGAGCGCCGAAATAGCGAATGTGCCGGATTCTCAATATAAGCGTTCTTTGCTAGAATTAGCCGGGGTCGCCGCAACAAGGCAAGCCTAAAATTCGGGGCTTGTAAAATTTGCCTCACCTTCATCGGAGTATAGCTCAGCCTGGTAGAGCACTGCGTTCGGGACGCAGGGGCCGGAGGTTCGAATCCTCTTACTCCGACCAAGACAAACAGATTTGTTTGTCTTGCTGAAAACAACATAACACTATAATAAATATAATTATTATCCAAATATTGGCATACCAGTCTAGATAAATTGGTAGTTGCTAATTCCTTCTTGTGTTTGCTGAAAAATCTATCCGTGCCCATTTCGTGCCCAAATTGTGCCCATTTTGTGCCCAGCAATTTTTCAATCGAGCGCTTAATCCATGAATTTGAGTACTGCTTCTCGTGCCTCAATTCTCTGTTTTTGTTGCATCAGGAATATACTCAAAAATATCACTAACAGTGCAATTGAAATACTGACAAAGTGAGTTTATTACTTCCATATCCACTCTTTCTGCACTCTCATGGTAAAGGCGAGTAGCGGTTCCTCTGTTTATACCTGTATCTCTCGATAAATCAGCAATTTTTAGTTTTCGTTCCCCTAGCATGCGGGACAAGTGACATTTAATCAAAAAGACCTCCTGTAGATCAATATGGTCTGCAATCAGCAAAAATAGCTTGCAAATGTTCATAACTGTGATAATATGATCTCCAGTAGAGCAAATAGCTCCGCTAAAGATCTTAATTAGTTATTACAGTTTATTTTTTTTACAAGGAGAAGTCTATATGTCATTAACATATTTAACTACCGATGAACTAGCCCAAGTCATCAAATACGATAGCCGTACTATAAGAGATCGCCTCAAAGACAGCGTGTTGTTAGAAGGAGTTCACTATATACGTCCGTTTAATGGTCGAAAGATCCTCTATATATGGGAGCATATTGAACGCGATATGTCCTTATCCATAAGCAAATTAGCTATTCCAATGGCTAACGGGGGTGTTTGCCATGGCTAGCATAAGAAAACGCGATGATACTGGACTGTTGTTCTTTGACTTTCGCCACAAAGGTATCCGTTGTCGGGAACAAACTGCATTAGTAGATACCCCGGCCAATCGCAAGAAGGTTCAAAAAGTTCTTGATCGGCTAGAGGCTGAAATTGCATCTGGAACTTTTGACTACAATCAATTTTTTCCGGGTAGTAAAAACGCGACTAAGTTTGATGCATCAAGCGAACCCTCTGTTGTTAAGGTACGGGCTGTCCAAACAGAAGCATCGATGATCGAATCGACGAGCAATCATCCAACCTTCAAAGAGTTTGCCGAAACATGGTTTGCCGAGAAAGAAGTCGAGTGGAGAAAGTCACACCGCATTGGTACACGTGCTGATCTGGATAAGTTACTCAAACCACATTTCGGAGACAAGGTGGTCAGCCAAATCACCAAGGCAGATATTCTTACATTCCGTGCTGCACTCGCCAAAGTCACTGCACGGGGTAAGACGACACTTCTGTCCGCTCGTCGTATAAACAAAATATTCGGTCCTCTACGACAAATCCTCTGCGAAGCAGCCGACCGATTTGATTTTCGCACACCTTTCTATAACGTCAAACAGTTGAAGTTCAGAAAAACGGATATCAAGCCATTCTCTTTAGATGAAGTGCAGCTGATTATAAAAACCGTGCGCGATGATTTTAAGAATTACTACACGGTTCGCTTTTTTACAGGTATGCGTACAGGAGAAGTTGATGGCCTGAAATGGAAGTATGTCGATTTCCAACGGCGGATTATTATGGTTCGAGAAACAGTGGTCAACGGAGAAGACGAATACACTAAGAACGATGGCTCACAACGTGACATCCACATGTCACTGATTGTATATAACGCACTCAAAGAACAAGAGAAAGCTACAGGAAAAATTTCGGCATACGTATTCTGCAACAGTTTACTTAACCCGCTGGTTCACAAAAACGTTACAAATCGTGTTTGGTATCCCTTGCTCCGTCATTTAGGTATGGAGTTACGACGACCTTATCAATGTCGCCACACAGCAGCTACCCTGTGGTTGGGTGCTGGCGAAAATCCCGAATGGATTGCCCGGCAAATGGGCCACACCACTACTGAAATGCTTTTCCGGGTGTACTCACGCTATGTACCCAATCTGACCCGCCAGGACGGCAGTGCATTCGAACGGTTGATGTTGCAAAGCGGTACAGCGAAACAAGCAGGCGTAGATACCCTCAAGGATAAAACAGCGACTGACCCAACCAAACCAGAACTGGAGACAGTAGGGCAGCAATAATCGGCACAGTCGAAATGTTATCAAAATAAATGGAGACAAATATGCATCAAACGACAGATGAAGAATTTGAAAACGAATTGAAAAAGAAACCCTGCCCAGTCTGCGGCGTGATTGGACAATTAATTACACAGCATATGCAGCTCAAATTTAACTACAAGGGCTATCCAGTTGAGGTGGAAGGTAGAGGATGGTCCTGCATAGATGGATGCGGACAGAAACTAATATCGGATGAGATGAAAGAACGGCTAGATAACCAGACTAGTGCAATAGATGAAAGGATTCAAAACCAATACATCGTGACGGATCAAAAATTGGATGTCATGACATGTCAAACCATTCACTAATCAGGCAAGCAAATTTGTCCGCCTACGAAACTTAGTACTGGTAACGACGAAATTACTACGGGGAACGAAATGAACAGAATCACTAGTTTCACATTTGCAACTTTTGTAACCGTTACTGCGATAGTAATGTCCGCAGTAGCGGCGCATGACCGGGGTAGCACGGTCATAGATAAAACGTTACTAATGGCAATTTCAGTAGCGATCTGTGCCGGAAGTCATCTTATCCCATCAATTTCCAAAACAAAACTGGCGTGGCTATTGTGGGTACTTTGTATGGTTGGTGCCGTTTATAGTCACATCACATTTTTTAGTTTCGCAAAACTGCGCGCGAACGATGACCGATCACAGTATTCCATTCAAAAAAATGGAGTGGAAAGAGAGATCGAAGCAACGCGGTCTGCTCTTGCAAGAATCGAAGCTCGACCCGTGGCGACAGTAGCATCTGAATTGGCCGTTACAAAAGGGTGGAGTAGGCGTAATGCGCTAGAGGAAGAGCTCACTGAAGCAAGGCGCGCATCGGCGCTCCAAGCAGAAATGATAAAGCTGACCAGTAAAGCAACAGTAATTGAAGTAACGGGTTCCGAAGACATAGTAACTTCGAGAATAGCGAAAGTAACGGGCGGTAACCAGGACAGTATCGAATTAGTAATTGCGTTGATTTTTTCCATACTGATTGAATTGCTGGGTGCATTTCTATGGCGCGAGGTGCTAATTCGAAAAGATGAGAGTTCTGCATTAGAGAGTCCGATAAAGTCAGATGCAAATTCGCATGTTGAGCTGGAGAATGCCATTGCGACAGGAATAGTAAAACCAACGGTCAAAGGAATTCGGACATTTCTGGGATGCAGCCAATCAAAGGCTATGGAATTTCGACGTACCTATAATTTACAAAATAATGGAAAAAATAGGAATCTAACAATGTTTCAGAAAAACTCTTTCATGTAATTGAATGAGTAATCTGAAGTCATTCAACATGTTAAGTTTACGCAAAAAAGGGCAAAGTGATGATACACAAAAAAACGCAAATATTTGAACATACCATGATACTTCTTGTTGTCGCTTCGTCATTAATGGGGTGTTCGACCAATCAAAATAAGATATTTGAGCAACAAGAATATGAGGCAAAACGCAGCAACATCGTGTTCAAGGTTCAAAGACCAGACTATCAGATAGTGCTGGACAATGATAACAAGATTACTCAAATCTGCAATGTGGCAACCAGCTCACAATGTAATTTACCAAAGGGTACAGGCAAAGAAGTAGTCCAGATTTCAAACAGACAAATTGGCCTTGGAGGTTACTCGGCCATTACCACAGAATGTGGCGAGAAGAACATGTACGCACACAATAATCCCGTTGAGCGTATTGATTCCAGTGAATGCAGCAGCAGATTTTACAGTATTAGTGATTATCACATTCCAGTCAAACTGATATTTGGGGTATTCACGCTGGGTATATACGACTTGTACTGTTGGGATTATCTTGATGTAACACTAGATGCATCGAAATTTCAGGAAGCAGTCGAAAGCGCACATATCGCGGATCTGCAAAAGTTGATTTATTCTACAAATGACACAACCACTGAAAGCGTCATTTCAGTGCTCTATGTAGACATGGATGATGTCGATGAAACTTATAAGCAATTTATCAAACTCCCGGCCAACAATAATTCAGTAGTGCTGATCGATCAAGAAACCAAAGTACCCTTATATCTCATCAAATTTAACAATGCGAAGTCCGAGAATTTGCCGGAAGTTGTCAATAAGCAACTGGCAGCGATGATGGAATATCTGTCCGACAATCCTTCATCAAAGATCAAAGTCGATATCAGAAGACTAATTCCCGCAGAAGTGGCATTGCCGAAATTGCCGCCGTTGCCTGTGATGGTAAAAAGCGAGTATGAAACGAAATCGGAATTTGATGATCGCGTCAAAAATGCTGTTGTTGAGCGCGAAGACACCATACGGAATCTTTCAGAAATGTACAGAAATAGTGTTCAGGACAGAAACCTGTACGTAAAAGCTTTGAGTGCTGCTTGGCAGCAATATATTGAAAATAAGGCAGAAGAACAAGATGAGTTTTTGAAAAATGTAGGCAAGCACCGTGCTCAACTGGCGAAGCTGTTTTACGAGCTGGATTATGGCAGATTTACGGCCACCGATATGGCATACGATGCGGAAACCAAGTCTCTCTATTTCGTAGCTCATTCGGCTCATTTTGATTTTACTCAGAAAATGGTCGCTACTGTCTCTCCTGAAAAAGCAAGGTCAATCAAAGACGGATCAAATTACACATTGCTTCCCAAATTCGAATATAAAAATGGCAAGATAATACATTCAGAAAATATTTTGACTGAACTGACGTCGGGAGACGAATTCAAGCTGCGCTACACTGATGTTAACTACAAGCCGGCTGAAGTCAGCATACGCGTTACTTCACAAACGACCAATATTGCAAAGGCGGAATCAGTCGTCTTTAAAGAATACGAGCAGAAACCACAAAATCTAGTGACTAACGATACTAAAGAAATCTGGTACATCGAAACAAGGAATAGCATTAATGCGAAAATTCCGGAATGGTTTTCTGCGCCAACTCAGAACGGAAAAGCAATTGGCTATGGGGTTGGCAATACCTATGAGGAAGCTTCTACGAAAGCAAGGTCAGAGTTGGCGTATATGGTCAGAACAAGAGTGGCATCAACCATTAACATGCTAACGAGCGAAAACACCTTCAGAAGTTTTCAGGAAGTAAAAGCGCAAACTATGGCGAGCACAGATGTGGAGCTGTCTGTGGGTGACTATTCGGTATATAAACAAACTGAATCCGAAGGCAGATATTATGTGGCACTTTGCTATCGTTGCGAAGGAAATTGAATTGCATCCGCCACTTTCTTCATGCAACAAATGAACTACTCAAAGTTTACCTTGGGTACCCCCTATAATGACAGGAGAAACTTCAAATCCTAGAGCAAACATTTTAAGACTTTAGGATGGATGCCTGGCATTAATTTGGGCGTAGAATTACAAACAAGTTTTTGGTCAGACAAGGAGATCTTATGAAAGGCTATATCACTGGAGTAGTTTGCGGACTCTTGGCTTTGCTACTGTGGCAAAGTCACCCATTGTTATCTATTATGGCTGCGCTTCCTCTGCCGATGATAGTTATTGCATTTTGGACAGGAGCAGTCGGCATTCGATTTGAAAAGTCGTGATTCGTCAAAGTAGCTGTATGGCTTAAAAGAATACTCGCTAAGCAAAAATGAATGGCAGCTTACCTTCAAACTTGAGTCATTCGTGTTTGCAATGGCTAACAGACTGCCACCGGCCATCTTCTGCCCGTCACGACTGGCCGTTTCCAGGCAAGCTATCTTTCTTTAATATTCCCTTGACGGAATAATTCCATGTGGTTTATATTGTCGTCATGAAAAATTGGGACGTTGAATACACGGATGAGTTTGAGGATTGGTGGAATCAACTTTCCGAGAGTGAACAAGAATCAATCATCGCATCTGTTGGATTGTTGGAAGCGTGCGGCCCGAATCTGCGATTTCCTCATAGTAGTGGGATAACTACTTCCAGGCATGATCACATGAGAGAGTTGAGAACACAGCACGAAGGGCGACCATACAGAACACTTTATGCTTTCGACCCGAGGCGATCCGCAATACTGCTGATTGGTGGCGAAAAGACAGGGAATGATCGATGGTATGAAGAGTTTGTACCGATTGCTGACAACCTCTATGACGACCATTTAGATGAATTACGAAAGGAAGGGCTGATCAATGGCTAAAAGAATTGCAGAGTTGCGCGCAAAAATGTCTCCCGAATCCAGCGCTCGTGCAGCAGAAAGAACAAGGATAATGCTTGATGAAATGCCGCTAAATGAACTGCGCCAAGCACGTGGTTTGTCACAAGCCACGCTGGCAAAAGTTCTCAATGTTCAACAACCGTCTATCGCCAAGCTGGAACACCGGGCTGACATGTACATCTCGACCTTGCGAAGCCACATAGAAGCGATGGGGGGAATGCTGGAGATCGTTGCGCGCTTTCCAGATGGCAGCGTAAAAATTAACAATTTTGAGAGTTTGGACGATAACAAAAAAGCTGCGGTATAAGGGCTGGCGCACCATTTGAAGCACTATTAACCGAAAGATGAATTTGAAATCGTATGGCTGAAAGTTGCTCGTTAGCTGACAGTCAATAGTAATATAGACGAAGGACAATGTCCGGCCATGAGCGGTCATACAAAAATGACCGTTATTGTGCAGCGAAATAACAAAATACACCAAGAAAACTAAAGTTTAGGCAGCATCACTGTCGTTCCCCGCCCCTGATATATTAGCCACGGCATGACTTCACTAATATGTCAGCACGCCAGTCAAAACAATGGGGTTGATTATCCTTTGCAACTGATTTAAACTAGTCATCTGACTAGTCTTATGAGGTGAAATCATGAACACTTGGCCTGTACAAGATGCAAAAGCTCGTTTCAGCGAGTTACTGGATGCCTGTGTCAACGAGGGGCCGCAACTGGTCACCCGGCGCGGGGCGGAAACTGCTGTTCTTGTTCCCATCACTGAATGGAAACGATTGAGCAATTCAGCGCTACCTTCTCTCAAGTCCTTGCTACTTTCTGACATTGGCCGTGCTGACCTGAAATTGCCACTTCGCAAACTTGCCAAGCGTCGCCCTGCTGCAGTTCTGTAATGTTTCTGCTTGATACTAATATTGTTTCTGAGCTCCGCAAGATACGTCCGCACGGTGCTGTGGTTGCATGGATTGAATCGGTAGCCGATGCAGACCTGCATCTCAGTGCTGTGACACTAGGTGAGATACAGGCTGGCATCGAAATTACACGGGATCAGGATGTAATCAAGGCTGCGGAAATTGAGGCATGGGCTAATCAGGTAGCCGCCACTTATAATGTGCTGCCGATGGATGCGGCAACCTTTCGAGTTTGGGCGAAACTGATGCATCGACAATCGAATACTGTTTATGAGGATGCCATGATTGCAGCCACAGCAATTGTTCATAAACTCACGGTTGTTACAAGAAACACTTGTGATTTTGAACGCTTCAACGTGCCGCTATTAAACCCGTTCGGGGATTAGTATTAAGCTTATCGGGCTGCTAAAAATGGCAAAATGAAGTTTCGTAAAATGGCTGTAATTGATTGTACATCGGACATCACGTGTAATATACCGAGTCGGCGGCACCCGGCCAGGTAGAGTCATTCGCGACTGGCGGCTTTCCGGCAGGCAATTGAATAACTTTTAGTTCGGCATCGTGCAAATTGCAGTCAGGGGGGCCGCTGACGGGTTATTACTTTGTAACTATTTCAGATTTTCTGAGATTAACGCGATGCGAATGTTTTCCTGAATATGTTTGAGCTAAAACGGCAATCCCAAACGCCGCCAATATAGTTAAATATAAAAATGATTGATCAACACCAGACCAATTTAATACGTGCCAATCTTGTTTAGAGTTATAGATGAGAATGAGCCAAATGCATGTAATATATAGGCTCACAAGCTGATTTATTTTTGATACCGAATGTCCACTCGGTCCAGTAAATATAAAATCAACCCAATCAGTGCAATTTTGCGGGGGCTGTCTCTTTAGAGTTATTTTAAAAAGAGGTCCAGTAATTTCATCTTCAAGATGGTCAACATGGTGCTCCCAGTTTTCTTGCCATTGTTTGCTACCCCTATTGGCAAAAAACCATGCAAATGACAGCACAAAACCAAAACAACTTAAAAGGAAAACCAGTCTATCTTGATCTGTCGAAAATCCAGCTTGAGCATTAGGAATTGGATACGGTTTAAGTGCAAGTCCATATCCTGCAAATGTAACAGCAATAAATGCCCAGAAATAGGTAGCACGTTTCCAGTAAAGTTCTATTTCGAATTTTCGCGTATCAATCGCTTGCTTATACGCTTCTATTCGCTTTGAGTGCTGCTCTTTGTCTATTAGATCATTAGGAAAAGAATCTAGGTATTCTTTTTCACTCATAAATTTATCCATAGCCCCCCAGCGTCGGTTTGGTTTTGATTACTTATCAGCAGATTACCACAAGTCGGCAATGACACGACAGCGGCACTTCGCGGAGTTTCTATCGGACAATGAAAAATTATTAACTGAAATAGATAGCCGACCATGGTTGTAAATCCGCATCTGCTTCGAAATTAAATTCTTTAGCAATCATCCGCACCCATACGGTAGCTGCAAGAAATTCAAGAAATGCAGTTGGCGGAAGGCTAAAATGTAAAAAGCAAAGGCTGGCTTACAAAAATCTTGCCCTTGCATACTGCTATTTCAAAAGGTAAGCAATGGATCGCCTGCAACGCATCTACAAGCTGCACCAAGCTATTTCCGCGCACCATTTGCCGGTGCCGCACAGCGTATTGCAGGAAAAGCTCGAATGCTCGCGCGCCACGGTCAACCGTATCATCGAAGAGATGCGCCTGTATTTCAATGCACCGATTGAATATGACAGATCACGCAACGGCTACCACTACGCGCTTAATGACGGGGAAACCTTTGAGCTTCCCGGACTCTGGTTCAGCGCCTCCGAGTTGTATGCCCTGTTAACCGCACAGCAATTGTTGGCGCACGTTCAGCCCGGCCTGCTCGACACACAACTCAAGCCCGTCAAAGGTCGCATCGAAAAAATCCTCTCGGCCAGTCAACTGGGGAGCGAAGAAATCTCCAAACGAGTACGCATCCTGCGCATGACTGGACGCAATGTCATACTGGAATGTTTTCAAACCGTAGCAGGCGCTCTGCTGCAAAGAAACAGACTCAACATCAATTATCACGGGCGCGGCAACGACGAAACCAGTTCACGCGAAATCTCCCCGCATCGGCTAATCCATTACCGCGATAACTGGTATCTGGACGCTTACTGCCATACCCGCAACGCCCTGCGCAGCTTCGCCGTCGAACGTATTACCACTGCCAAGGCATTGCCACAGCGTTGCAGCAATATATCGGAAAAACAGCTCGATGCGCACTACGCCAGTTCCTATGGAATTTTCGCGGGTAAAGCAAAACACATAGCAGTGCTGCGCTTTACCCCGGAACGGGCACGTTGGGTTGCCGAGGAACACTGGCATCCGCAACAGCAAAGCCGAATGCTTGAAGACGGCAGCTACGAATTGCGAGTTCCCTATTCCGATTCGCGCGAACTGGTGATGGACATCCTCAAGCATAGCGGAGAAGTCGAAGTCATCTCGCCGGAAGCACTGCGGGATGCCGTTGCCGAACGCCTGAAAAACGCGCTGGGACATTACAGATAAATAATAGTGGCAGGCTCATGTTTTGAGGCAGTGGTAGGTATACACTTCGCGGCAATCGAAAAACCGAAAACCAAAACGCCAAACATGATCGAGCAACGAGGGGTTACGATTTTAAGCTACTGGGGCAAGGCCGATCCAGCCTGTCTGCACGAACAAACGTGGCATCTGCTCGCAGGTCATCAAGGAGTGATGTAGGTGAAAATGGATCAAGCATTGGTAAGCCTCTGGGCAAAAACGGGCAAGGACGGGGACGCAAAATGGCATCCCCTCATTCTCCATTTGCTGGACGTTGCAGCCAGTGCAGACGCTATTTTGGCGCGGGAACCTGAATCTACTCGCAGCAGGATGGCAGCATGCTTGGGGATGGAGTGGCTGAATGCTCGTCCATGGCTGTTGTTCGTGATTGCCTGCCATGATCTGGGCAAGGCCTGTCCGGGTTTCCAGTGCAAGTGGTTGGACATGACAGGCCTTCGAACAACTCGGAGTCCGAATACCGAGATCAACCACGCCTTCGTGAGCCAGATTGCACTGACGGAGTTATTGCGGGAGATGGACTGGGCGGATGAGTTGGCGGAACTGGTGGCCGATGCGGTGGGATGTCACCACGGGAGCCGCGCTTCTGAACAAGCGAAAGACAAAGCATATCAAGAAATTCACGTCGGCAGAGGCGAGCGGCTTGAAGCAGTACGGAACGATTGGGTGCAAGCCCGCCGAGGCCTTGTGGAAGCCTTATTAAAAGTTTTTAATCCCATCAAGATTCCCACAAATAAACTCTCTGGCCCCGACTTCATGTTATTGGCTGGTCTCACCAGCTTTGCCGACTGGATCGGCTCCAACGAAGATTGGTTCTCCTTCGGTACCACCGAAGATTGTGATGATCTGGATGGATGGTTCCAAAAACGCAGAGTTCGTGCTGAGCAGGCATTGGATGCAATCGGATGGGAGCCACGCACACCACTTTCCTTAGAACCAAAATCCTTTGAGCAGGTTTTTAAATTTGCTCCTCGCCCTTTGCAGCAAGCGGTCGCTGATGTTGTGGCCGCCCTGAAGGAACCCGCTATCTTGCTGGTGGAAGCGCCTATGGGCGAAGGCAAAACCGAGGCCGCTTACTTCGCGCACTTGGAGTTGCAACGTCGTTTCGGGCATCGTGGTTTGTATGTGGCTTTGCCAACCAAGGCCACGGGTAATGCCATGTTCAAGCGAACTCTTAAATTCCTGCGCGACCAAGGATCGGATCGAAAACTTGACCTGCAACTGCTGCATGGCGGGACGTTACTCAACGACACTTTCCAGAATTTGCGTCTTTCGGGCATCCATGATTCCAGCATGGGAGGCGAGGTGCGTGCGGGAGAATGGTTTACCAACAAAAAGCGGGCGCTCCTCTCTGAATACGGCGTAGGGACTGTCGATCAGGCTTTGTTGCCTATTTTGCCCGTGCGACACAACTTCGTTCGCATGTGGGGTCTGGCAAATCGCGTAGTGGTTTTTGATGAGATACATGCTTACGATGCCTACACTGGCACGCTTCTGGTTCATCTGCTGCGCTGGCTGCTGGCATTAGGCTCATCGGTAATTCTTCTATCCGCCACGCTGCCGCCTTCAATCCGTGCAGCATTGGCAAAAGCGGTGGGGGGCAAGTTACCTGAACAGGAGAAGGAATACCCACGTCTCTCCGTATTCTGTCCCTGCGAAGAGGTGACTCAAAAACATTTTGAGGCCGATCCTGCACGGCGACTGACGCTAAAGTTGCAGGGTATCGCTGCGGATTTGCCCAGCATACGTTCTGCACTGGAAGAGCACCTTGCCAATGGCGGCATGGGTTTGGCGCTTATGAATACGGTGCAGCGTGCTCAAGACTTGTATCGGCTTTTTCCCGAGGGTGAACCGCTGGAGCGCGAAGGTCAGCGTATTGGCAAACGCCTTGCCGATGGAACGGAAGTGTATCTCTTCCACGCCCGCTTCCCCGCTGAACGGCGGCAGAAACGCGAAGATCATGCCTTGGAGACATTCGGGGAATTGGGGAATCGATCAGGCCGAAAAATCCTCATCGCTACTCAAGTGGCGGAGCAGAGTCTTGATCTCGATTTTGACCTGATTGCAACCGACCTTGCGCCCATTGACCTCGTGCTTCAGCGGGCAGGACGCTTGTGGCGGCACGCGCGAAAAGCCAGGCCTGTTTCGGAACCGATCATCCTGATTGCGGGACTTGCTGGCGACGAACCACCTTCATTCGGAAAACCTCTCTGGTGGGGCGCGGTGTACCGCGAGGATATTCTGTTGCGCACTTGGGTTCTTTTGCAGACGAAACAGAGCTTGGCACTACCGGATGAAATCGACACCTTGGTGCAAGCGGTGTATGAAGAACAGGTGGACGTACCGGAATCCTTGCGCGAACGGCTAGAGAAATCCTTGGAGGCCGAAGACGGGGAAGTCATCGCCCACAGGGGGCAGGCGAACCAAGCGATCATAGGCTTTCCAGATGATGCATCGTGGAATGACCCGGCGCGATTCGTTCTTTACGATGAAGACGATCCCGGTGTGCATCGAACCCTTACGGCCAAGACTCGACTTGGTGAAGACTCGATTGTCGTTATCCCGTTATTATCAGATAACGAATTCAGTTCTGAAGCGACACCGGATTTCGACCATTCAAAACGGTGGTTTCTGCAAGCCGTGAGTATTTCGCGCAAAGGTGTGGTCAAGAAACTTCAAGCGCAGGGTGTGCCAGAGGGATGGAAAAAATCGCCACTCTTGCGCAATTGTTTTCCACTGACGCTGAATGCACAGGGGCGCTGGACGGAGGACGCGAAGGTGCGACTGGATGACGACTTGGGATTAGTATACGAACCAAAGGAGGCAGAATGAGCCGATTCAACTTGATTGATGAGAAATGGATTCCGGTGCAATTCTTGGATGGAACCCGCGAGGAACTGGGCATCCGCGACACCCTGCTGCGAGCCAAAGAGATCGCATCCATTGAGGACTCGTCACCGCTGGTGGTGGCATCCCTTCACCGTTTTTTGCTCGCGGTGTTGTATCGCGCGCTGGAAGGGCCGACCGACATAGATCAGGCCAAGGCATTATTCAAGGAAGGATTGCCCAGCGAAAAAATTACTGCGTATCTGGGAAAGTGGCGGGATAGGTTCTGGCTGTTTGATGAAAAATATCCGTTTGGGCAGATACCAACATTCGCACCAAATACTTGGAGAGCTTGGACGGCGCTTGCTGCCGAACACAACGCCGACAATGCCAAAGTGCTCTTCGACCATGTGGATGTCGAGGCTCCCGGCACCATAACCGAGGCTGCGGCAGCCCGCTGGATTCTCGCCACTCAGACCTTTTCCGTTAGTTGTGGCAAGAGCGAGTTGTCGCACACTGGCACAGCACCCTCTGCAACAGCGGCAATGGCGCTCCCTCTTGGGAATGATTTCCAGGACACTCTGCTGTTTTCTCTTGTTCCACAGAATCGCGCCGTCATCGCTACAGATATTCCCTTGTGGGAGCGGCATCCAGAATCGGTGGCGAGCCTGAAAACAGGCTTTGAACGTGCGGTAAGCGGCCTTGCGGATCGGTACACATGGAGGGTTCGCTCTATCCGTCTGGAGGAAAATGATTCTGGTCGGATCGGGAAACTGGCTTTTGCCTCTGGAGTTGGAAACATTTCTGCTGAACAGAGCGACCCCATGCTTTGTTACAGGATTGACGACACGAGAGGAAAGCTGCCGATCCAATTCCGCGACCGTGGTCTTTGGCGAGACTTCGACTCCCTGCTGCCCGACGAATCACATCTGGCACCGCAAGTGATCGAGCATGCGACAGTATTGACTCGGATGAACCGTGGGCGTTTCCCACGATCAGTGATGGTTCTTGGTCAGGCAAACAACAAGGCAAAGATTGAGTATTGGCGCATGGAGCGCTTTGCTTTGCCCGATGCATTGACAGGTGATCGCTTTATTCGGGCAGAAATTCGGCGGCTTCTCAAAGATTCAGAGGATGCACAAAAGTCATTATGGTCTGCCTGTAGTTCATACGCGAGAGATTTATTAAGTCGAGGGGATCGAAATCCTGATGGCAAGGACATCAAGAAATTCGTAACGCAAATGTCTGCCAATCCTTGGTACTGGTCAACCTTAGAGTCACGCTTCCACGGAATTCTGCGCGAATACACTCTTGAACGTGATTCCGAGGATATCCGCTGTCAATGGTTGAAATCCGTTCGGGACACCTTGAGGTCGGCGTGGGAGCAGCATAGTGCATCCGTTTCCATGGGCGATGCATGGGCCATCCGCGCACTGGTGAAAGCCGAAGGGCCGGTACGGCGAAAACTGAATGAGCTGAAGGAAGAGATTTTGAAACTCGAACCGCAACAGGAGGACGCATGAATGGATTTATCGAATGGTTGGAAGACCTGAACGAAAAGGACACCAAGGTGAGAGCGGTGCTACGGCGAAGCTTGGCTTTTGATCCGGGGAAATTTGCACAAGCCTTTCCCTATGTCGAACCCTTCCTCAAGGGGGAAGACAATTTCTGGCGGCGGGAAATGTTATATCTGGTGGCGGGCCTTTGGGCGGCACACTGGCGAGAAGACCGGAACGGAGCGCCGTTACCCATCGGGAAGGCGTGTGCTGCACATCAGGTGGCGAATGGCTCAACGAGCACCGAACGCCGCTTCATCACCCTGCTGGATTCCGATCCAGACCAGTTGCCAAACCGCTTACGCCAAATGGTTGCTCTTCTCAAGGAGCAAGCTATCGACTTCAACGATTTATTGAAGGGGCTTCTTTACTGGAGCGACGACCAGAAGCGTACTCAAAATGCTTGGGCACGCGACTTCTACCGTAACCTGAATAACGAAACAGCTACCGTATATCAAAACAAACAGGAGATCAGCGAATGAAAACAATTATCGAAATTCATGCATTGCAGAACTTTGCCCCATCGAACCTGAACCGCGACGACACTGGTGCTCCGAAAGATGCTCTTTTCGGTGGCACTCGCCGTGCCCGTGTTTCTAGCCAGTGTCTCAAGCGAGCCGTGCGCCAGCATTTTGCGGAACTGGTAGAACAAAATGCATTGGCTTCGGATGATGTTGCCGTTCGTACCAAACGCGTTTTGGATGCCCTCACAAAAGTCTTGGTCGCAAAGGGGCGGGCAGAACCGGAAGCGTCCGACAAGGTTCGCTTGGCGTTGGCAGCCATGGAGCTTACTGTGAAAGATGATGGGAAAAGTGAGTATCTTCTATTCTTGGGGCAGCGAGAGGTCTCCAGTATCGCCAACATTATCGACGAGAAGTGGGATTCCATTGCCGCATCCGATACGGATCCAGCCGAGGGGAAAAAGCCAGGCAAAGCCAAGAAGCAAGCCGCCCAGAATGCTGATCCCGAGTTGAAGAAAGCTCTCGACAAAGTTTTCAACGGTGGCAAAGCTGTGGATGTGGCGCTCTTCGGACGCATGCTGGCTGACATGCCAGAGAAGAACCAGAACGCTGCTTGCCAAGTGGCTCACGCCATTTCGACCCATTCCGTGGAGCGGGAATTCGACTTCTATACCGCAGTGGACGACCTCAAGCCCGAGGATTCCGCCGGTGCCGACATGATGGGTACGGTGGAATTCAATTCGGCTTGTTTCTACCGCTATGCGGTGGTGGACTGGGACAAGCTGGTGACAAATCTCCAGAACGACACAGAGCTGGCGAACAAGGGCTTGCGGGCATTTATTGAAGGCTTTGTGGTGGCCGAACCCACCGGCAAGCAGAACACCTTCGCGGCTCACAATCCGCCGGAATTTGTGGCTGTTTCGATACGCCGCAATACCGCCCCCCGCAATTTTGCCAATGCATTTGAGACAGCTATTCGTGTAAAAAAGGATGAGTCGCTAACCAGAAGATCAGCAGAGGAACTTGCCAAGAAAGCCAAGCTTTTGCAGTCCACATTTGGTGGTGATGAAAAAACATGGGTGCTTAATTTGACGGATGCCAAGCTGGAAGGATTCGGGAATTCTGCCGCTTCTTTGTCGGAACTTCTGAATGGAGTTCTTGCGAACATACAGGAGTAAGCCATGCCTACCTTGTTACTTCGCCTGATGGGGCCTATGCAATCGTGGGGAACCACAAGTCGCTTTGATCAGCGCGATACGGGGAAGGAGCCGAGCAAGTCTGGTGTCATCGGTCTCATCGCCGCAGCCATGGGGATCGACCGCGAGAACTGGATTGATCTTGAACCGCTGACGCGACTGTCCATGGGGATTCGCCACGATAGACCGGGAGTGCCCAAGCGGGACTATCAGACAGCGGGGTGTGCTACAACCGATACCATCATAAAGGCGGATGGAAAACCATCTAAAGATGGAGTCCCGTCTCAGCGCGATTATCTTGCTGACGCGGCTTTTCTCGTCGGGTTGGAATGCGAGGATCGTTTTTTGTTGGAACGGATTTATGCTGCCTTGCAAAATCCGGTGTGGACTTTGGCATTGGGACGAAAATCCTATGTGCCTTCCGAGCCAATCTGGATTGAAAATGGATTACAGGATGCACCGTTGCATGAAGTTTTAGCGCAGTGGCCGTGGATCAGCTCAACCCGAAAATGGGAAAAGTCCCCTGAACAGCTCTTGGCCTCCTTTGAGTCCGACGACGGATCAGGTGTGCTCAAGATGGATCAGCCATTGTCTTCATTTGCTGAACGACGTTATGGAACGCGATTTGTACGGTCAGAGTTGATCGACTTCCCTCAGGAGGTGACGCATGTTTCTGCATAAAATTCACCTTGACCCGCGTTGCCGTGAGGCTCGACGCGACTTGTCCGATCCTTATCAGTTGCATTCCACCCTGTGCCGAGCATTCAGTTCGCCGGACAAAAAAAGCCCCGAAGGTGAATTCCTGTGGAGGCTTGAGCCGGAGACTGATCCCGCCGGGTGTCCGCGCATTCTTGTGCAAAGTAAATCAATGCCGGATTGGGCTGGCGTTGGTGTGCAGGGGTGGCTGGCAAATGCCGATTCAGCTATTGATCTGAAGGATCGACTCAAGCTCGATTCACTCAAAGCCGGGCAGCGCTTTCGTTTCAGGCTGCGAGCCAACCCTTGTGTGACGCGCGATGGTAAACGGCAGGGATTACTGCGGACGGATGAGCAGGAAGTATGGCTTGAACGAAAAGGAAAACAGCACGGGTTTGCGCTACCCCAATTAGCATCCTTCGATTTTTCAGAAGCGCCGAAGGAGCGTATTGATGTGAGGATTTCTCAGGAGCAGATGCTCCGAGGGAAGCAACACACGGGCAATGGCATCCGAATTTATTCTGCGCTGTACGACGGCATTATCATGGTTACAGAACCAGACAATTTCAGGGTTGCGCTGCAATCTGGTATTGGGCATGGCAAAGCTATGGGGCTTGGGCTTCTGTCGGTGGTGCCGATAGCATGAGAAAATGCTGCACCGACTCTTCTGAAGCCTTCGGCTGCGGCCTATTGCTGGTTCGGCGTATTTGAGCGGATACTAGCAACTTGTCATCTTTGATTAAGTGAGGAGCAAACATGAATTGGAAAGATCACATTGAAGTGAATTCGGCGGTGCTGGTTGGTAAGCCGATTATCAAGGGCACGCGTATTTCGGTAGAGTTGATTCTGGATCGCATGGCGGACGGGTGGACAATGGAAGACGTGCTTGCCTCTTACCCTCGTATTAGCCGGGAGGACGTGCTGGCAGCGCTGAGTTTTTCTTCTGAGTTGTTTAAGGAAGAAAGTTTTGTTGCCGTGGCAAAGGCGACTGCATGAAAGTACGTTGGCTGGCTAACGAAAATATTCCTGCGCCCACAGTTGCTGTGTTGCGTGCGTCTGGCCACGATGTATTGTTCATTGCCGAATCTAATCCCGGAGTTGACGACACAACAGTGCTTGCGCTTGCACGAGAAGAGGGGCGCTGGCTGGTGACCTTTGACCGGGATTATGGTGAGTTATTGTTTGCACGCAACTATGCTCCGCCACCGGCGGTGATTCTTTTGCGAGTTAAGTCGTATCGACCAGATGAACCTGCGGCTTGGTTAGAACAGCTTCTACTTGATCAGGAAAGTTTGCTGGGAAAGTTTACTGTTTTCACTGGTGATACATTGCGCACTAGACCATTGTTGCATCGGGTCTGAATATGACATTGCTGTTCTGAACGCAATTATATGGCCGGTCTTCTTCCACCGCTCAAGCCCATCGCCATTAAGGAGCGGCTATCCATACTGTTTATTGAAAAAGGCCATCTGGATGTGCTGGATGGCGCGTTTGTCGTGGTAGATAAGAGCGGTGTCCGCACACATATTCCTGTAGGCGGCGTGGCCTGCCTGATGCTGGAACCGGGTACACGGACTTCCCATGCAGCCGTGGCGCTGGCTGCGCGGGTGGGCACGCTGCTGGTGTGGGTGGGTGAAGCTGGGGTGCGTTTGTATTCTTCCGGGCAACCGGGCGGCGCGAGAGCTGATCGCTTGCTTTATCAAGCCAAGCTTGCGTTGGATGATACGTTGCGGCTTAAGGTGGTGCGCAAAATGTATGCAATACGTTTTGGAGAAGAGCCTCCAGAGCGTCGCAGTGTAGAGCAGTTGCGAGGCATTGAAGGTGCGCGAGTGCGCGAGACCTACAAACTGCTCGCTAAAAAATATGGGGTGGAGTGGACGGCGCGAAATTACGATACCAGCGAATGGGATAAGGGCGACCTTCCCAACCGTTGTCTCTCATCCGCGACGGCATGTCTATATGGTGTTACAGAAGCAGCAGTACTTGCGGCGGGTTATGCGCCCGCTGTCGGCTTCATTCACACCGGAAAGCCGCTGTCCTTCGTTTATGATGTGGCAGATATTTACAAGTTTGAAACGGTGGTGCCTGTGGCGTTCAAGATTGCCGCGACCAGTCCGCGTAACCCGGAGCAGCAAGTACGCATTGCGTGCCGTGATGTATTCAGGGAAACACGATTGCTTGAACGTATAATACCGGGGATAGAGGAAATATTGTCGGCTGGCGAAATCGCGCCGCCGGTTGCACCAGAAGAAGCGGTGCTCCCCGCTATTCCCAATGCAGAAAGTATAGGCGATGCTGGTCATCGTTCTTGAAAATTCACCACCCCGTTTGCGTGGACGAATGGCTATCTGGCTATTGGAAATTCGGGCGGGTGTTTATGTCGGCAACTATTCCACCAAGGTGCGCGACTACATTTGGCATCAAGTGGAAGAAGGTATCGAGAATGGCAACGCCGTGATGGCGTGGCGTACCAATTCTGAGTCCGGTTTTGATTTTGTAACACTGGGAAATAACCGGAGAATTCCGGTGGAATTGGATGGAGCAAAACTTGTATCCTTCCTCCCCGAACAAGCTCAGAACGATCTCTAAAAATTTGGTAGAATTTTG
>Ga0224559_1000025_pt1 | contig 78753 bp, 69 predicted proteins | sample 714S33034metaG_FD_180676 | JGI IMG/M metagenome (GOLD analysis project Ga0224559, IMG submission 180676) | Peat soil microbial communities from Stordalen Mire, Sweden - 717 S3 30-34 | ecosystem: Environmental > Terrestrial > Soil > Wetlands > Peat | place: Sweden: Norrbotten County, Stordalen... | reverse complement strand
TCGCTACCGACCTGCAGGACTGCGCCTTGGTCGGGCGGGATTCGCACCCGCTGGACAGAATTTCCGAATTTCAAGAGCTTCCGAGTTCTCTTTCCTTTCAGACCAGCCTTTCCTGGTCGCAACCATCCCATCTTTCCCTGGCCGCTCCGCCACCCTCAGGGGCGGCCTGATCTGCGCGCACAGCTGGGCTGAGGAGCGAAGCTCGAGGCAAGTCTTGCCGACTCGAATCTGCCGACCAGCATTCGTGACCGCATCGATTCCCCCGCCATTCCCCGGCACAACACTTGCTGAACAGAAACTTGGATGCTCCGCCACCCGCAGGGGCGGCCTGATCTGCGCGCACAGCTGGGCTGAAGAGCAAAGCTCCAGGCAAGTCTTGCCGACTCGAATCTGCCGACCCGCATACGTGACCGCATGGATTTCCCCACCTTTCCCCGGCACAACACTTGCTGGACAGGAACTTGGATCTACTCATCTGCGAATATCGCAGCGGGGAGACCGAAACTACGGAGGCATTCATGTCCATCAGCAGTATCGGCAACACGAACACGGTTTCCCAACTCCTCTCCAACCAGCTCTCCGCCGGGTCCAGCACTGGCAGCGTGGCATCGGATTCGACCGACCTCTCGCCCTTCGCCAACGTGATGGCGCAGTTGCAGCAGCTACAGCAGAGCGATCCGACGAAGTTCAAGTCGGTCATGACGGACATCGCTAGTACCCTGCAGACCGACGCCCAGAATACCACCGGGTCGCAAGCAGTCGTGCTGAGCAGCCTGGCAAGCAAGTTCAAATTGGCGTCGCAGACTGGACAGATGCCCGACCTGCAATCCAAGGGGCAAGCCAGCAGTGCCCACCACCACCATCATCACGTGCAGAGCTACGATTCGCAATCGTCCGGAACGGCCGCGACTTCGTCCACGGCTTCGGCTGCCACTTCGAGCAGCCAGACGCCGTTCAGCCTGGCCCAGATCATCCAGACCGCTTTGCAAGACGCCGACAGCTAACACCTGTCCTTCGACTGTGAAGTGGCGGGTCGGGCAAGACGCAGCAGCTCGCCTCTCGGTGGAGCGCGACGGGGCGATGGCGGCGATTTCGCGGCAGGATCGAGGTGCCATGCTTGCGGGCTACAGCCGAAAAGCCCATAGCGAAATTCGGTGGACCGCTTCACCTCCCCGCTAGAACTCTGGCTGAAGCCAGCCGCCCCATCGACGGCACACGTCAGGACGAGAGTTACACCGTATCGAGTATCGAGTCTAGATGGTCCTAGAAGAGTTCAGCTCGCCTTAGCGATGACGGGCGTCGCCGAGGTCACTACGGCGTCGTAGGCCTTGTCGAAGGTGTCGAGGGCGAGGGTGTTGCTTTCGAGATAATCCTCAAAATACGCCCAGGAGGCTTCTTCGTCGAGCAAGTCGTCGCCTACGAGAATGCGACTAAACACTTGGTTCTTGGCGTGCTCGGATCCGAACAGGCGCAAGGAGACCAGATCTTGGATGCGCAAGTCCGGATACAGGGTGAACTTCATGTTGTTCGGGTCGAGGCCGCGCCGCTGGAGGGTCAATAGCGCGCCGGCCGCGGTGTGGAGCATGAACCGATACAGTCGATCATTGGCGATCGCCGCCCGCAGCCGGCACCAGATGTGGTAGCCTCGCCCGCTCGCGATCACCAGCGGCTTGCAGTCGAGTTCGTTCAGTTTTTCCACGAGCGTTCGCACCGCGAGTTGGACCTCGGGGATGAGCCGGCTGCCATTGGTGGCGTGGTTGTTATCCAAGTTGAAGGCCAGCACCGAGTTGGCACGGCGGTCGAAATACAGGCACACGTTGCATAGCTTGGCTACGTGCCAGGCGAGAAGTTCGTACATCTGCGTCTGGGTGATGTTGGCGAGCTTGTACTTATGCAGGACCTTGGAAAGCGTGAGCTCGCCGTATTCCAGCTGCATGCCGTGCGCTTGCAGTTGCGAAAGGAACTCGAAGCCAAAGGCCGACGCCTCCAACTTCACCCGATCGGTAGGCAACCCGAGGTAGAACTCCTTGATGAGAGCTACTCGGCGATCCACGACTTTATCTGGTCGAAGGTTTGGAAGCCGCGCGCCCCGTCTTCGCGCACGGTTCGATTCAGGTCATTGACCGGGTAGAAGACGCGAACACCGTATCGTCCGCCGTGTTGGATGTTGAACAGGTGGTCGTCGACTAAGATGTCGATCCCCCACAGTTTGCAAAACACGATCTTGTTGCCGGCGCGGAAGATGTAGTCGAAGGGGATTTCGTTCCGCTCCAGCCACGCCTTGGTGGTGTCGTAGGATGTCCGCAGATCGCGGTGCGTGCAGATGACGGTGCGCCAGCCTTCGCGCTTCAACCATTGCATGAACGCGATGCCATCCGCGCGCGCCTGGGCGCGCTGGTAGCATTCGAGATGGATTTTCGCGCGAAAGTAGGAAAACTCCGTGCTGAGCAACTCTTCGACCGCCCAGGGATCCGTGCGCAGTCGGTCCAAGTATTCGTCGAAGAGCGCGGGCTCCAAGGCGTAGCGATTGTGGTAAACAAAAGGCGTCTCATGCAACGTCTGGGTGAAGTTGTTCAGAGTGTCGTCGAGATCGACAGCGATGGTTCGCAACCTAGCCAGGAGCATCGACAGATCTGCCGGGTCGCTGAAGCTTACAGGCCGATGAAGTTGTTGCGGCGGTCACGCCCACGACCTCGCACCGATCAGGATCAGAACCACATCTTCATCACGCGCCACCACTTCGATGCCGCCCTTGGTCTTCTGACTGCGGCGCATGCCAGTGACCCGACACCCGAAGCCCCGCGCCTCGTGCTCGTTGGCTGAAGCATCCCTGCCGCCTCCTGGTTGGTGGTTGAAGCGTCCCTGCGCCTCCTGGCGGGGAGTCTGTGAGCAGCGCGCACCTGTGGTTCGCCAGGTCCTCATCCGCGGTGCCTGTTTCCCGACGGTGGCGACGATTGGCGAGCGATGACCGCCGACCTCATGCATGATCGAGCCATGACCGGCCTTTGTATGAGCCTCCTTGGAGCGTTGCGTTCCGCCTTCCGCACCCGCGCGGAGTTGGCGCTCGAAAACCTCGCCCTTCGCCAGCAACTGGCCAACCTCCGGCGCACATCGGGTTGCCCACGCGTGCGCATGGCCGACCGCGCCTTTTGGCTCGTTCTCTCTCGCCTATGGTCGCGCTGGGCGGACGTGCTTGTCATCGTCAAGCCAGACACCGTCGTCCGCTGGCACCGAGCTGGCTTCCGCCTGTTCTGGCGATAGGCACGCCGGAACAGGCTGCACCTAAGAAGACCCACGTGGTCGTCGAGGGCCTCCGGCGCATGGAAGTCGTATGGTCGATTCCTAGTCAGGCAGCCTGAGCACGATGTTCGACGCTACGGCCCGACGCCGGCAAGTGTGCCCGACATGGTCGCGATCTTCACGCGGGCACCGAAAATCGAGTAGCCGGTGTCGTCGTTCCAGGCCACGCTCGAGCTGGCATCAGCGGTGAAGCGGAACAGGAACCCCTGGGCCGCGCCCGACTCGTTCACCTGGAAACCGATGCTGTCGACGCGCGCACCCGAGGTCTGCGGCGTCCCGTCGGCAAAGTAGACCGCGACGTCGTTGATCAGCACCTGGTAGCCGAAGGCGTCGGTCGAGATCGGGCTGTCGGAGTAGTACGCGGAGAATGGGGCGTAGTTGTCCGCGGCGATGGGGTGCGCGCCTACGCCGTGAGGATGGCTCGCGTCGGGCAGGGCATAGGTGTCGCCGACCGCCAGGATGCTCATGGTGTAGCCGTCGCCCAGGAAGGGCGGGCCGAGGTGCTCCTGGTTTTGCGCCGAGCCATCGCGCCCGAGCAGGGTCGCGAAGGCCTTCCCCGGCACGCCCACGACCTCGGCCGTCTTCTGGGCGAGGTCCACGTAGAGCGCCGAGAACTCGCTGATGCCCCAGACGTTGTGCTTGTCGGTCGCGGCCATGGCGCGAATCGAGCGCGCAAGGCGACCGCGCTGGGTAAAGTGCTGATCGACGAGCACGCTGAAGGATTGAGGCAGGTAGCCGAGCCCGCGGCTGGTGCAGAGCTGGTCGTCGGATTCGCAGGTCGGGTCGAGCGGCATGGTCAAGGCGCCCCAGGAGGTGCCGCTGGCGATCATCGGATCGCTCATCACCGCCGCGCCCGCGCTGTAGCCGGCGATGACCAAATTGCCCGCGGCCAGCTTGGCCTTGATGGCCGCCTCGACCGGCGTGTCCCTGGCCGCCGAATCGAGCAGCAAGGCCACCAGGCGCGTCTGCACGCCACCGTCGAACCAGATGACGTTTGCAGCCGCGACCTTGGCGACCTCGCTCGGCAGATAGGCGCCCCTCGTCCAGGTGCTCTCGTCGACGTCCGGGGTCGACGGGTCGTCGATGCTGGCGATGTGGGCGAGGGCGATGTGGTCGACCGGGATCCCGCGCGTGGGCATGACCTGCTGGAAGTAGCTGTAGAGCCAAGCCGGACCCGCGCTGGCCCCGGCGATAACCAGCACGTGCATCTGCTTGGGCCCGCCGACGTCGGCGGCGATGCGATCGATGAAGATGGCGTCGTCCGTGACGTTGCCCACCACCTCGTCGGTCATGTTGCCGATGATCATCAGCTTCTTGCCCACAGCGCGCCCGCCCGCCGGGCTGGCCGCCGTCTCCGTAGCCTGTGCCTTGACCTCCTCCTTGATCGAGGGCGATGGCCCGAGCGGGCTGTCGTTGCTTGAACAAGCGACGATGGCTCCGACGAGCAGGAAATACCAACGACTGGATCGCTGCATCTGCGTCTCCTCCTCCAATGTGGCAAGCTGGGCAGTATTGCTCCAACTAAACCGGCACTACGCGAAACAACCGCCGCAGTGTCGAGACGGCGGGCTTGGTTGTCAAGAGTCTTTGATTGCCTGGGATCGCTTGCCTTTGGAGACGCAAAGAGGCAGGCTCGGCGTGGGTGGGAAGCGAAACACACCTTCGCAAAATACACAGAAGTTGCGAAGGAAGAATCGGTGCTCACCGGGAGGGATCGATGAGGCACTTCGGTTTTCTTGCGATTGTGGCTCTGATGTCGACCACGGGTTGTGACCCCGGCGAAGACGGCGTTGCCGTATCACATCGATTCATCGTCGGGGGCACGCCCTCGCCCGTCTGTTCCTGGCCAACCGTGGTCGTGACCGACGCTGGATGCTCGGGGACACTGGTCGCCCCAACGGTCGTGGTCACGGCCGCCCACTGTGTCGACCCGAAGTCCCCGATAGCGAGTTTCATTTTTGGCGAGACCGACGACACAGGTTCAGCCCACGCCCGAACAATCAAGGTCACGAAGTGCGCGGCGAATCCGAAGTACACCGGCGATACGGATGACATCGCGTACTGTCTTCTTGCGACGCCCGTGACTGACGTTCCGATCGTTACTGTCATGGCTCCGTGCGAGGCATCGGTCCTGAAGGCAGGGCAGCCGGTCATGGAGGTAGGGTATGGCACGTTGATCGCGAAGCAGGGAAACGGCGACGGGTACGGCGTCAAACGTTTCATGGCGGCGACAATCCAGAGCGTGACGACGAACGGAGAGATCAACGTCACCACAGGGAGCCAGAACGGGGAGTACTACGGAGACTCTGGCGGTCCGCTCTTCTACAAGATGCCCGACGGAACATGGCGTCTGATCGGAACCGACTCGTACTCACCCGATATCAAGTCGGGCAGCACGGCGGCGCGGGTGTCGACCTACATGCTGGTGCCCTACGAAGTGCCGTGGCTGGAAAGCGCATCGGGCGTTGACCTGACACCGTGCCACGATGCGACCAAGTGGAATCCAGGAGCGGGCTGCACGGGCTTCCCGACCAATCCCGACCAGTCCGTGGGGACGTGGGCAACGGGCTGCTCGGCGGAAACCAAGATAACGCCGCAGCCGACCTGCGGCGGCACATCCAGTGCTGGCGGGACAGGAGGCAGCGCTGGAACTGGCGGAACCGCCGGCAGTGGTGGAGCAGCCGGGAGCGGCGGAGCAGCGGGCAGTGGTGGAATCGGTGGCGGTGGCGGAGCCACCGGCAGTGGCGGAGCCGCAGGCAGCGGCGGCGCCGTTGGCAGTGGCGGAACCGCCGGCACCGGCGGTCTTTCGGATGCGCGTGCGGCTGGTGGCAGTGGAAGCGTACCTGACGCTGCCGCCGGGAAGGATGTGCTCGCGTCCGTGGATGCAAGGGCCGGCGTGGGCGCAGACGCAGGCAAGCCCACTGGCGAGGCTGATAGCGGCATCGCCTCGTCCGATGCAAAGGCCGTGGTCCAGACGACGAATGTGTCCAGCGGATGTTCCTGCCGCCTCGGTCCTGCTTCCGGACAAACGCCGTGGCCAGTTCTGGCGGTCGGACTTGCTGTTCTGGCGCTGCGGCGTCGGCGAAAACGGTAACATGTGTCCATGCGGCACCAACTCGGATTGTCCACCGTCGTTGCGTTAGGTCTGTTCGGATGCTGTCATCGTTCAGCCAAACAGCCGGCCGCCGCGACCGCGCCATCCTCTTTGCGGGACGATCTGATCAAGTGTACGGAACCGCGGCCGCAAGTCTGCACGCACGAGTACCGTCCGGTGTGCGGAACCTTCGATCCGACTCCCGGATGCGCTGCCGGCGCTCCTTGCCTTAGTGCCAGGACGCAGCAGTTCGGCAACGCATGCGCCGCCTGTGCGACCGAGAATGTCATCGGCTATGTCGCCGGGAGCTGCCTCTAGCCGGTGGAAGAGAGCTCTCTCGGGACAACCTGCGGCGAAGTATGCGTTGCAAACCGCGAATGCGGCGGTCGTGATGGCGGCGGTGTCAATTATGCCCACGAGTTGGCCGCAAGGGGCGATGCAGTTCAGCGATTGCAGGTCCAAGAGTGTGCAGTCCGAATCGACCTGGCACGGACGCCAAAGCGAGATGGCGGATCCCCGCGAATTTAGGCCACAATTTTCGCGATGACTTTCCGGACAGCACGGGTCCGCTGGTGACGTTGATGAAGCCGTTGTTCTGTCGGGCTCGGGCGAGCCGGAGGTCAGCGTGACCGGGGCTTTACCAGCGAGGGAGACTTTCATCACCGAGCCGGTGTCGGTCGAAACGGTCCCGGCGTCGTATTCAAGGCGATAATCTGGTCCGGCGGAGCCTGGCCGGCACAGCCGAACAGCACCTGAACTTTGCTGGCAGCGCCCGACGTGATGGCGTTGCATGCGCTTCCATTGAGCATCACCGTTTGGCTGGTCGCGCCGAAGCTCCAGCCGTTGGCCGGATCGTTGGCGATAAGCTTTCCGTCCAGATAGACCGCCATGTTGCTCGGGTCGGGTGGAGTCTGCGACATAGCGAAGGTGCAACTCGCAACCGCCTTGCTGATGGCCGCGAGGGCACTCACCAGATCGCTTGCCGATGTCGCCGGGTAGTAGTGATCGGTTCCGCCGGCCTTCGCGAAGTTGTCGAGGTCCCCGACGCTCGGGCCGATCCCGATGACGTACACCTTGAACCCGGCGGCGAGAGCAGCCTGGATCGCCGTGGTAGCGCCGTCCACGTCGGATGTGGTGGTATCGCGTGCGCCGACTTTGCAGTTGGGTTCGCCGTCGGTAGCAAGCAAGATGACCTTGGCGTTCGGGTCGTTGACGGTTTGCAGGTAACTCGTCGCGGTCGTGATGGCATTGGCCGTCGGCGTTCCGCCGTCGGCGCTCACGTTCGCGATCTGCGTCTGGACCGCACTGGTCGAGCCGCTTCCGATGCCCACCTCGACGCCCGGGTTGACGGCGCAACCGTCCGTCTGTCTCCGTCCGGTTTGGGTCTGGGACGAAAAGAGCTTCAATCCCCACTCGATTCCCGTGGCCTGGGTCATGGTGGTGTCGATGGCCGACGTAAGCGCAGGCCATCGTGGCGTGCAGTTGGTCCTGTTGGAACACATCGACATTCCAGTAGAGCTTGTGCAGGTGGTCGAGCAGCAGCAATCTTCGGCAATGTCGAAGCTCATGGAGCCGGAACGGTCCAAGACCAACAGCACATCGGTGGGTTGCTTGATGGTGCTGGACGTCTGCATGCCGCAGTTGGCGTCGCTGGTCGGAGCAGCGGGCGCGCCGCCGGTGCCGCCATTCCCCGATACGACACTGGCGTCCAGGTCGATCAACGGCTGGGAGAGAGGGCCCGTACCGCCTCCAGCCCCAGCGCCTCCTGCAGCCCCGCCTTCTCCGACGCCCACAGCCGACTGGCCGACCACAGTGCCGGGACTGCTGTTGCACACTGAGAGTAAGAGCCCCAAGAGCAAAGTTGCGGCTAGTCCCAAAAGGCGCTTCTCAAGACCGATGAGTTCCATGGCGGCTCCTGCCTCGCCGCTTGTCTGGCTCTGATCAAACCGGCGATGGGTTGAATAGTACCCGTGGTGTACGGAAAGTCATCGCGAATTGTGGCATGAGCCATGGCAGCTCCCTTGGAGAGGCGCCATAGGATGGCAAGAGTCTCAGGCTGTTAAACACGACGCGATCACAAAATCGAGATCCTGTTAACCAGAATGACGCGTCTCTCGCACGTCTCGGCTCTCTGAGAACCTGTCCCAAAACGGGGGCCACTGATACCACGTCCCCCGTCGACTTGAAAGCCCCACCTTCGCACGCCGTCGGTACAAGAAGGCCCCGACGGAAAGCCATCGGGGCCTTGGCTGCCGAACGCGAACGAACGCTATTCGAGTTCGTTGACGATGAGCGGCTGCGTGCTGCCCGTCACGTCGCCGTTCGAGTTGATGGCACCGTTGCGCGTGAACGTGGCAAGCACGCCGTTGCAATTCAAGTCGCCGCGAGCAAAGGCGGTGAAGGTCGAGTTCGACCCCGTGTTAGCGCCAGTGTAGCCGGGCAGATAGTTGTGGGGATCGGGCAAGGAGAAATTGAGTGCCAACCAGACCACGTCGGTATTCCACACCGCATCGCCGCCAGGGCAACGGCCACCGGTCGCGCAACCGCAGTCCGTACCGCTATTCGCCCAGCTCGCGCTGCCGCCTGGGAACTGCTTGGCCGCCGGCCCGGTGCTCAGAAGGTGGTCGGTTTCGTAGTAGGTCAAGGAGCCAGCCCATTCTTTATTCAGGTGGCCAACCGCCTCGGCCGTGCGCGACTTCTTCACATATCGGGTGAATGCCGGGATGGCCACCGCGGCCAAAATGCCGATAATCGCGACGACGATCATCAATTCGACCAGCGTAAAACCACCGCTTTTCTTTTGTGTCTTCATGATTCTCTGTTCCTCCAAGGGGTCGAGGATGCATTCACGGTGCCAGAACGCGGATGTCGGCACAGTTTTTCAACACCTGAGTATCATTTAGGAAACTTCAACATGCGCAAACCGTGCGTGATTCGCACCTGACGACTTTGGGCCGCGAAGGAAACGTCGACATCGGCGCTTTACGCGCGGATTCCGCCTGAAACCATGCGAATTCCGCTAGCCGCCACCAAGGCTCGCGCGACTGCGGTCCGCGGGCATCGTGGAACTCGGCTCGACCACTGAAACGTGTCTCGCATAACGCACAAAGAAGACGCATTTTGTCCTTTTCTCCATCCTCACATCGCCGAGTGACCTAAAATGGCAGCCGCTCCCAGGCAGCCAGGACTCCAACTCGCGCGCAACGCGGCCGCTCCGGCTTTGCCCCGGACTAGGAATCCGAACGCATCGCGCCTTCCGCCTTCGGCAAGGTAAGCACGAACTTCGCCCCTTGCCCTGCGACCGCGGGCGCCAGTTCCAAGGTTCCAGCGAAACTCTCGACGATCGAGCGACAGACCGGCAGGCCCAGGCCGGTGCCCTGCCCCACCGGTTTGGTGGTGAAGAAGGGATCGAAGACCTTGCGCTGATTCTCCTTGGGAATGCCCGGCCCCTCGTCGGCGACCGTGACCACGACCGTGCGCTCTTCCTCCTGGCACGACACCACGATGGTGCCCTTGCCAGCCATGGCGTCGGCCGCGTTGAGCATCAAGTTGACGAACACTTGCACCAAACGACTCGGCACCACCATGACCTGCGGCCAGGAATCCCCGGCGGGCAGGGTCACCACGTGCACATCGCGAAAGCGGCTCTGCGGCGCCAGCAAGGCTTGCGCCGACTGCGCCACACGCAGCGGATCCGTGGCCTTGGGATCCTCGCGGCTCGGGCGCGAGAATTCGAGAAGCTCGCGGATGATGCGATGGATGCGCTGGGTTTCGGCCTTGACCCGGGCCAAGGCATCTTGCCGCTCGGCCGCTGACAGCTCGCCCTGGCCGGCGGCGTCGGAGCGCAGAATATCGACGTAGCCCAGAATCGCGGCCAGGGGATTGCCGATCTCGTGCGCCACGCCCGCCGCCAGCTGGCCCACCGAAGCCAGCTTCTCGGAGCGAATGATTTGCTCGCGCTGAACCGAAAGCGACGCGGTCATCTGGTTGAAGGCCGCCGCCAGCGCAGCGATTTCCTTGGGGCCTTCCTCGGCGATGCGCGGCTCCCAATCGCCCGCGCTCATCAGCGCCGTCGCACGCCGCAACTGCGCCAGCGGTCGCACCACCAATTGCGTGAGCACGAAGAGCCCCAGCCCTAAAACCAGCAAGGCGTCCGCGATGGCCAACATCATGAGCAGAAGCCCGGACCGCCGAAGAACGACGTGCGTGGGTTCGGCCGCGGCAATTGCCACGCGCACGGCACCAGCCACACGGCCACCGAGTTCGATGGCAGCATAGGCGAGAAGCTCCTTGTCCCCCCCCTGCGGCTGCTCGCGATAGTTGATCACGGGAGGACCACCAACCAGCGTGGTGCTGACCACCGCCGAATCGCGATCGCCCTCCGCGCGCGGCGGCCAGGAAACGATCTCGGCGCGATCGGGACCAACCACCGACAAACCCACCGAGCCGGTGGTTTCACTCAGCGAACGCAAAAGCGCGCGCAAAACCGTCCGCTGCTCGGGATTGGTGCCGCCGCCCCGCATGCCCCATTCCGCCGCAATCGAGCGGGCCGCCGCGGCGGCCAAGGTCGTGGCCATCGACTCGCGCTGCACGCGCAGGCTGTCGCCCGCTGCCCACAGCGCGATATACCCCGTGGTGAGAATGGCCACCAAGGTCACCGCGAACAAGCCCAGCATGATCTGAGCCCGCAGGCCCGTCCGGATCCGCGGGTGTACTGCTGGCGATGGAGACGTCGCGCTCACCGGCCTTCCACGATACCACGGGCGGTCAGGCTCTGGCGTGGGGCGGTGGCGGCGACTCACATCCGCCACACAACGCTTGATCGCTTTCCGTCAAGCCTTGCTACAATCGCGCCGTCATGGCGACCAAGTCGGAATCTGGCGAAACTCCTCCCGCGCGCTTCGACGATATTCTGACGCGGCTGCGTTCGCTCGTGGAACGCCTCGAAAGTGGCAACCTTCCGCTCGAAGATGGTTTGCGTTACTTCGAGGAAGGAATGGACCTGTGCCGGCAGGGCGCCGCGGTTCTCGACAAGGCCGAGAAGCGCGTGGAGGTGCTGCTGGCCAACACCAGCGACGGTCCGAGCACGGCGCCTCTCGACGCGGAGGATGGCGGCGAGGCCAACCGATGACGACTTTCGAGTTGGAGCCTTGGCTGGCCGCCAAACGGGCCGGCATCGACCAGCTGCTCGATGCACGTTTGCCCCAGACGAGCGACGATCCAGGGCGGCTCGTCGGGGCCATGCGCTACTCCTTGCTCGCGCCCGGAAAGCGCCTGCGCCCTATCCTCGCCCTCGCCGCCATCGAAGCGGTGGGGGTCACCGCCGACGAGCCCATGCGCATCGCCGCGGCCGCGGTTGAGCTGGTTCATTGCTACTCGCTCATCCACGACGACCTGCCCGCCATGGACGACGATGATTTCCGCCGCGGCCGGCCCACCAGCCACAAGGCCTATGGCGAGGCAACCGCGATTCTCGCCGGCGATGCCCTGCTCACCTTGGCCTTCGAGTGGCTCGCGCAGGCCGCCGCGCGGGCCAGCGAGCCAGGCCGCTACATCCGCGCCGTGGCGGCGCTGGCACGTGGAGCTGGATGGTCGGGCATGGTGCGCGGACAGGCACGCGACATGGTTCCTACGCCACCCGATTCGCTGGAGACGATCGAACGCCTTCACGCCGAGAAGACAGGTGCGCTATTTCGCGCGGCGCTGGAGGTCGGCGCCGCGGTGGCCGGCGCGACACCCGAACAGACAGAATGCCTGTCGCGCTTCGGCACCTCGTACGGCATCGCGTTCCAGCACGCCGATGACTACGACGACAACGAATATGCGACGTTCGCGGCGGTAGCGATCGAGCGCATCCACAGTTTGTTGTCCGACGCCGAGCAGGCCCTGCAGGGTTTTGGCGACGCCGCGGCCCCTTTACGCGCCCTCGCCCGACGATTGGAAGCTGGCGCCCGGCCGCGCGGATGATACCATCGGACGCAACGTGACGACCAACTGGGACGATATCACGCGAGTGCAACAGGACCAGCCGGGTACGGCCAAGGCCCCGCCGAGCCGCGATCAGGCCTATGTCATCGTCCTCGCGGGCAACGCCATGGGCGAGATGTTCAAGTTGTCGCGCAAGCAAACCATCATCGGGCGAGGCCAGACGGCGCACATCCGCATGATGGACGAGGGTGTTTCGCGCGAACACTGCGAAATCGAGGCCGATGGCGACACCATGATCTTGCACGACCTGGGCTCGACCAACGGCACCTATTGCCGCGGCACCCGCGTGGACCGGCACATCCTGGAAGATGGAGACAAGATCCTGGTCGGCTCCAACACGGTGTTGAAGTTCACCTACCACGACAGCCTCGACGAGGTCTTCCAGCGCCAGATGTACGAGTCCGCCCTGCGCGACGACCTGACCAAGGCCTTCAACAAGAAGTACTTCACCGATCGGCTGGAGAGCGAATTCGCCTTCGCGGCGCAAGCCAAGGCTCCCCTGTCCTTGGTGGTCTTCGACCTCGACCACTTCAAGTTGGTCAACGATACCTACGGCCACCCGGTGGGCGATCAGGTTCTCGCCGAAGTGGCCGGAGTCGTCGCGAACACGGTGCGCGCCGAGGACGTCTTCGCGCGGGTCGGCGGCGAGGAGTTCGCGGTGATTTGCCAGGGCACCGACATGCTGCAGGCGCAGGCCGTGGCCGAGCGCATGCGCCAGGCCGTGGCCGCGCACAGGTTTGCCGTCGACGGCCAGCCGCTCCCGCTGGCCATCAGCGCGGGCGTCGCCGCGATTCCAGAAGCGAGCCTTAACGATGCGCAGGCCCTGATCGCGGCCGCGGATCAGGCTCTTTACGAGGCCAAGCGCACGGGACGCAACCGCGTGTGTTGCTGGCGACCCACGGGATGAACATGCGTGACCAACACGAGAGAGGAAGAGCGGCGTGGAGTTTGTAAAAAGCGTGGGTTCTCTTCTCGATGTCCAGGTCATCGCCTACACGGTTCTGGCGCTCGTCCCCAACCTGCTTCTGATTCTTTGGGCGGTGGCGCGGCTGTCGCGTGAGGTACGCCTGCTCAAGGCCAAGACGGCCATGATGGAAAACGACATCAACCTGCTCGATCAAAGCATCAGCAGTCTCACCACCGAGTTTCAGGGTATTCGCAATATCGAGCATCTGACCAGTTCCGGCAAAACACCGGGCCGAGAGAAATAGGCCGCTTGCATCCCGTGAAGGCGCATTTCTCGTATTTGCCGCTCGTCGCTGCTCTGCTCATCGCTCCGGCGGTTCGCGCGGGCGAGGTGGCGGATACCGAAGACGAAGAAGACCATGCCTCGCAGGCCGACGAAGGCGCGCCAGCCAAGACTCCACCGGCGAAGACCCCGCCCACGGCGTTCGACAAGAAGTGGCTCGATCCCTATTTTACTTCGGAAACAGAAAGCAATGCGTCCGCGCTCTTTCGCTCGGGCGACTTCGTCACCGCCGCCAAGGAGTTTTCCCGCATCCTCGCCGGCCTGCCCAAGCAGGCGCCCGAACGCAATGCCCTGCGTTTCCTGCTCGCCGTTGCCACGGAAAACCAGTCCTCGTGGCAGGCGGCGGGCGACATCTTCGAGGAACTGTGGACGAGCTACCCGCTGCTTGCCCCTTACCATGCCCTGCACGCGGCCCGCTGCCACCTGCGCCGCGGCGATAGCGAGGGAACATTTGCCTGGCTGGCGCGCGTCCCCTCGGGCAGCGTGACCGAGGCCGACGCGGTGATGATCAAGGTCGACGCCTTTGTCGCAGCCGTGCGCTGGAGCGAAGTCGAAAGCGAAACCAGCGTCTTCCTCACCCGCTTTCCCAAAGGCCCACGCCGGATCGAAGCCATGTTCCAGCACGCCGAAGCGCTGCAAGCCTTGGGACGGCCGGCCGAGGAAGTCGCCGCCGCCTACCGCAAGGTGTGGGCGGAAGCGCCGCTCGAAACATGGGCCACACGCGCCGACGAGCGCCTCGAGGCCCTGGCCAAGTCAGCGGCGCCCAACCAGGCGGCCTCCTTGCAAAACCGCACCCTCGACGAGCTGGTGACGCGCGCAATGGTGCTCTTCGACGCCAATCAGAATGGGCAGGCCGAAGCGACCTTTGCTTCGGCGCTTGCCTTGCCCGGCGTCGACAAGGCCGCCACTTGCAAATGTCGTTTTCATCTCGCGCAGTCGGTGTGGAAACAGCGCCAGCGCGCGCGCGCGGCTCCGCTTTTCGACCAAGCGGCCGCAGACTGTGGCAACGCCGGCGACCGCGACTTGTGGGCACGTTCGCTCTACCAGGGCGCGCGCTCGTACGCATCCGCGGGCGACAAGGAGAAAGCCCTGGCGCTCTACGCGCAGATCGAGAAGGACTTTCACGAGCACCGCCTGGCCGACGATGCGCGCCTGCGCGCGGCCGAGGTGTACACGGACAACAACAAGACCAGCGAAGCCGAGAAACTGCTAAGCGACTTGGCCGATATCTACCCCAAGGGCGACATGGCCCCCGAGGCCCTCTGGCGCCTGGCCTTCGATCGCCTTCGCAACCGCGATTTCGACCAAGCCCTGCACTGGCTCGACGAGATTCTGCGCCGCTACCCGCGCGAGGACATCTGGTACGCCGACGGCCGCGCGCTGTATTGGAAGGCGCGCATTCTGGAGAAGAAACACAAACCCAAGGAAGCGCGCGCCACCTACGAGCGCGCCGTGCGCGAATATCCGCTGTCCGTGTACACTCTGTTTGCGCTCGAACGCCTGCGCCGGAACTTTCCCGAGGCCCGAACCGCGCTCGTACGTGGGCTGCGCGGCCATATGGGCGACAAGAAATGGCCGTGGGACTTCGGCAAGCAGGCCATGTTCGGCGAGCCTGGCTTCTTGCGCGCGGTCGAGTTCGCGCGAATGGGCCTGGGCAGCGAGGCGCGCCGCGAACTCGGCAGACTGGGGTTGCGCGTGGAGTCGACCAAGGGCGAGGCAAAGGTCGCAAGCGGGCGCGAAGACGCCTATTGGATCGCCGCCATCCTTCTCGATCGCGGCGGGCAGTGGCATGCCTCGTACGCCATTCCCGCTTACACCCTGACGTCGTTCCGCCGCGCCTATCCGAGCGGCGGGCGCAGCGAGGCCATCTGGCGCCTCGGTTACCCCAAGGCCTTCGCCGACGTGGTGACCAAGCACTGCCGCGCCAACAAGGTTCCCGAGGCCCTGCAATGGGCCATTATGCGCGAAGAGAGTTCATACGATCCGCGCGCCGAATCCTTCGCCAACGCGCTTGGCCTTACCCAGATGATGCCCAAGACCGCGCAACGTTTCGCCACGTGGCCGGTCACGCGCGAGGCGCTCTTCGATCCCGACAAGAACGTCGAGGTCGGCTCGCGCTTCCTCGCCTTCCTGCTCGAACACTACGCCGGGGCGGTGCCCCTGGTCGTGAGCGGCTACAACGCCGGCGAGGGCGGCGTGGACCGCTGGTTGCGCGAGCGCGGCGACTCGGAACTCGACGCATTCATCGAGTCCATTCCCTTCGACGAAACCCGCGGCTACACCAAACGCGTGCTCTCGAGCTACCTGACCTACGCCTGGCTCTACCAGCCGAACAAGCCCGTGCCAGCCATCGACTTCGTCTTGAAGAAGCCGGCGCCTGGAACCAAGGCCAAAGTTCCGAGTCGTGGGTCGCGCACGAAGACCAAGTAGCGCTTGTGCATGCCGGTCGATGCAAGTTTGCTACGATTTGAGCAGCGTCAGCCTTGCGTGGCGGGCTACCAGCCCAAAGATCGCGTCCGCCGTCAGCAATGCCGCTCCGAGATCGAGTGCGCATTGGGCGACGTGGGCATCGGGCGTGGAGATGGAAACGCCCTTGGCCGCGAGCGAGCTGCGCAAGCGCCCGACGCGAAACCAGTGCCCGACGTCCGTTCGACAAAGCGGGAGCGTCGAAAGAAATCCCTCGAGTTCACCGCGTGCGCGTTCGCCCATGCGGCCGGACAGAAGTTCGGAGGCAACCAGCGGAGGCAGGTAGACCGTTCCCTCCTCCAGCGCAGGTTCGATGATGCCGTCGCCAGAGCCATCGGCGAAGAACGCGATCCACGACGAGGTGTCAATGACGAGAGCGCTCACGCGAAGTCTCGATGTCGATCGTCAAGCTGAGCTTTCCCTTAAGGGCACGCGCCTTTGCCGCCGCGGCCGAGCGCCTGACCCGTTCCAGTCCGGCGACCAGCGTCTCCGTGATACCCTTGCCGGTGACCTGGCAAGCGTCATCCACCAGCCGGGCGGGAAGATTGGCCGTCACCCGTCGGATCTCCGGCGCCGCGCGTGTGTTCATATCCCCATACATACGACCGTATGGATGATCGGTCAAGGCGAGGTCGGCTATTTCTTCTTCTTGCGCCAGAAGCCGCCGCGCTCGCTCGGCGGTTCGACCTGGTCACCGCCAGCGCTGGCGAAGGCGCGCAGCGCCTGCTCTTGTTCGGGTGACAGCGAGTTGGGCACCACCAGACGGAAGTGGAGGACGAGATCGCCCGTTCCGCGGCTCTGCAAGCGCGGCAGCCCCTTGCCTCGTAGATTCAAGGTGTCGCCCGGCTGCGTGCCCGCGGGCACCGACACCTCGACATCGCCGTCGAGGGATGGCGCCTTCACCGTCGCGCCCAGCGCCGCCTGTGGGAAAGACAGCAGAATCAGCGTGTGCAAATCCGCGCCGTCGCGCTCGAAGCGCGGGTCGTTCGTCACGTGCAACGTCACGTAAAGATTGCCCGGCGGGCCGCCTCCCGGCGACGCTTCGCCCCGTCCGGTCAAACGCAAGGTCGCGCCGTCGTCGACGCCGGCGGGAATCGCCACTTGCAAGCTTTCTTCCGAGGCGACCAAGCCGCTGCCCCTGCAGGTCTGGCAGGGCTTGCGAATCATCGTGCCCTCGCCACGGCAGATGGGGCAGGTGGTCTGGATCATCAGGAAGCCCTGCTGGTGCATGACCTGGCCGCGGCCACCACACTGCTGGCAACGCTCTCGCCCACTGCCGGCCGCCGCGCCCGACCCTCCACAGTCCTTGCACGCAACCCGGCGGCGGATCGCGATCTCCTTGCTGGCGCCGGTGGCGATCTCGGCCAAGGTCAGCTCGACGTGGCTTTCCAAATCGGCCCCGCGCGAGACGCGCGCGCCGCCGCCGAAACCGGCGAAGCCGCCAAACATGTCGCCGAAGATGTCGCCGAAAGCCGAGAAGATGTCGCCCACGTTGGAAAAGCCGCCGAAGCCGCTACCGCGCGGCCCCTCGTGCCCGAAGCGATCGTAAAGCGATCGCTTCTCCGGGTCGGCGAGCACTTGATATGCTTCCGAGGCCTCTTTGAAGCGAGCCTCCGCGTCTTGGTCGCCGGGATTGCGGTCCGGATGCAATTCGAGCGCAAGCTTGCGGTAGACGCGCTTCAGCTCGGCCGCGTCGGCATCGCGGTTGACACCCAGAACTTCGTAGTAATCTCGTTTTTCACTCACGTCGGCAGCCCGGTAGAGTACCTCAAATCCCGCCAGGTTCCACGAACCTTGCGAGGGCCCTGGCGATCCGGAATACTCGGCAGGTGCCGCCCAAATTGCCCGACGACCCGCGACCCTGGGAATGCCTTGCGCAGGATTACCTATTTCGTCGCCCGCCGTGGCTGGTGCTGCGCCACCAGCACTTCCGCCTTCCCACCGGGCGCGAGATCGCGGACTACTGGATTTCCGAGTACCCGCCCTGGGTCAACGTGGTCGCCATCACCGCGAGCGACGAACTCGTGCTGGTGCGACAGTACCGCCCCGGCCTAGGCGAGGTGCACTACGAGCTACCCGCGGGCGTCGTGGATGAAGGAGAGGACGTGGAAACCGCGGGCAGGCGCGAGCTGCGCGAGGAGACGGGTTTTGGCGGCGGGACTTGGAGCGTGCTTGCGCACTTGTCGGCCAATCCCGCCTTGCAGAACAACATCACCACGACCTTTCTCGCCGAGGGTGTCGAAGCGCAGGGCGAGCCCGCGCCCGAATCGACCGAGGATCTGCGCGTGCACCGGATGAAGGTCGGCGATGCGCTCGGCATGCTCGACCGGGGCGAAATGGTTCAGGCCCTGCACGCCGCCCCGCTCCTGCGCTACCTCCTCGGTCGCGCCCGCTAGTCGATTGTGATGGGAACCCTGGGAGGGCAGCCCTTTCAAGGTGTTCGACTCGGTGACCCGCGGGCTCCGGCGTGGCGGGTCCTGTCAGCTCGGGCCTGCTCCCCGTTGCGTGCTACGGTCGACTCAACTCGAAACGTGCATAAAGCGAAGATCCGGGGGTGCGCCTGCAGCACAGGCGGCACGCTCCCTACGCACGCAACGGGTCCCCTCCCTCACAGCCACCCGCCACGCCTGCGCCCGCTGGACATCTCGGCACTATCGAGACATGCGAACGGGTCAAGGTGATGCGCTTGCGTTAGGATCTCTCGACCAAAGGCGCCAGGGACCTTGGAGGGGGCGTTTACACCCAATCTGGCCGCCCGCCGAGACCGGGAAAAGCCATCTGCATTGAGTGCGATCGGCCCGAGGAACACTCCCCGGAGGGTTCGATAGGTCGTTCGGCGCGAGATCCTGAATAGGACTATCGAGCAGCATCCGTGTCGTCGACCTTTCACGAGCAGACACGGCATTCGCGTGACGCGCCGACCGGACTACAAGGCCGGGAAGACGAATCGCAAGGCATGTGAATTGCCCCGGGCAGTTTCCGGAAACACGCCGGTATAAATGATGGCGGGCAAGTAGAGACTCGCGCGTCGGACAGATTGCATGTGAACGCTCCGGAGCGCGATCACCACCTGCTCGGAAAACACTCAGGGCCTTGATGGCAGCTTGGATGCCGGAGTCCCAAGCCTTGGACCTGCCAGACCGCTGCCAGCACTTGCGAAACAAGTCGCGCAGCGAGATGTTGCGGCTGAACGTAGAGTTGGACAGATGAAAGGGCCGAAGAACACATGACCGCAGTCCTCCTTGCCAGTTTGCCGATCATCGGAGTTGCTGTAGGTGCCATCCTCCAGTATGTGTTCTCCCGGAATGCGGAGGACCGAAAGCACCTGCTCGTTCTTCGTCGCGAGGCTTACGCGGACTATCTTCGCGCAGTGGTGGCAGTAGGTTTTGCGAAAGACCCAGAGTCGGCGCTGCAAGCGAGGGCCGCTTTGGCACAGACAAAGGCACGAATCGCCATCCATGGTACCCAATCTGCCGTGGGTGCATTGGCGCGTTTTGAAGAAACAGACCTCGACTTGAAACATCCGGGCGCCCGCGCCGCCTTCGTCACTCTCGCAACCTGCATGCGAGAGTCCAATCCGGTGAGCCCGACGGATCTGCGGCTCGTCCTTCTTGGAGCCGAGCCCGCGGAAGCACTGCCCATAAAGCCGTTGCAACAGTCAGGGTCGCCGCAGTGAAATCGCGTAGAATCGAAGCGCCGGCTCGGCGACGCCCCTGCTGCTGAACGGCAAGGCGTTGATCCGCACGCGATCAGCGCGAACTTGGAAAGATACCGGAGTGAGCTGAAGGATCTCATCCGTTCGGATGTCTCGATAGTGCCGAGATGTCCAGTCGGCGCAGGCGTGGCGGGTGGCAGTGAGGGAGGGGACCCGTCGTGCGCGTAGGTCGCGTGCCGCCTGTGCCGCAGGCGCACTCCGAGATCGTCGCTTGGAGCAATTTACGAACTGAATCGACCGTAGCGCACGACGGGGAGCAGGCCCGAGCTGACAGGACCCGCCACGCCGAAGCCGGCGGGTCGCCGAGTCGAACACCTTGAAAGGGCTGCCCTGGAAGGGTTCGCTTTGCCCTCGGCTCCTTCCCTCCGCCCTGCCCACCCCTCGCTGCGCTGGGCCTCGCCAAACCCTCGGCCCCTGCCCGCCACCCGCCACCCCGCTCGCTTCGCTCGGCCTCGCGCGAAGCTCCGCTGCCGCCAAAGCTAGCGAAGCGTAGGCTCCGCACGCGTTTGCCTAGATCCTCGGCACTTCGAAGCGCACGAGGTTCGCGAAGGCGGCGATGCGCGCTCGAATCGCGGTCGCGTCCAACGTGCGGAAGCGGTCCAGGCTGAAATCCTCGACGCAGAACGAGGCCAGCACCGTGCCCGCGACCAGGGCCGAGCGCACCGTCCCGGGCGAGATGTCGCCTTGGTGCGCGAGATAGCCCATGAAGCCACCGGCGAAGGAATCGCCCGCGCCGGTTGGATCCACCACGTTGTCGAGGGGAAACGCGGGCGCCGCGAAAACATCCTCGCCCTGGAAAAGCAAAGCGCCAGCATCGCCGCGCTTGATCACGACCGCCTTCGGCCCCATGGCGGAAATCGTCTTGGCCGCGGCCGGCAAACTGGATTGTCCGGAGAGCTGGCGCGCCTCCTCGTCGTTGAGCAGAAGCATATCCACGCGTTCGAGCACGCGCACGAGCGCATCGCGCTTGCCCGCAATCCAGAAGTTCATGGTGTCGCACGCGGTGAACCGGGGTCGCGTCACCTGGCCGAGCACGTCGAGTTGGAGCACGGGATCAATGTTGGCCAGAAATACAAAAGGCGACTCGGCCCAGGCGGCGGGAAGCTTGGGCTTGAAGGTCTCGAAGACATTGAGTTGCGTATCGAGCGTGGTGCGCGTGTTGAAATCCGCGGCGTAGCGTCCGGCCCAGCGAAAAGTTCGGCCAGGCGCACGTTCGAGACCGCCGAGGTCGATGCCACGTGCGCGCAGAAAGTCCTCATGCACGGTCGGAAAATCGGTGCCCACCACGCCCACCAGCCGAGTCGACGCGAAGAAGGAAGCGGCATAGGACGAAAAACTCGCGGCGCCGCCCAGGATCTCCTCGCGCCGCGCGCTGCTGGTTTGCACGGTGTCGAGCGCAACCGAACCGACGACGAGCAACGGCTGCGGGCTGGCATTGGATTGAGTCATGGGGATCTGCTACCACGAATCATGGGACGCAGGCTACTTGGCCCAGCCCGCGAAGATTTGGGTCACGAAGATGGACACCGTCGAACCCTCCTCGTGCCCGAAGGCCACACCGATGCCCACGTGGGTGAATTCGCGGTTGAGAATGTTGTTGCGGTGGCCAGGGCTTGCCATGAACCCACTTTCGGCGTCCGCTGCCGATGCCGCCCGGCAGACGTTTTCTGCGATGATGGTGGGTTGGGGTGAAAGGCCCACGGCATCGACGCGATCGCCGATGCTCCCCGAGCGGCGCGAGACATGGGCCACTTCGCCGGTCTCAACCATCTCGTTGCTGTACCGGCGCGCGGCGACCTCCAACCGCCGATCCCGCACCAGCGATGGAAGTCCGTTGGCCTCACGATCATGATCGAGGAGTTCGAGAATCGCGCGCTCGGTTGCGGACACATTGAGACTGGTCAAAGGAGCGTCCTCCGCCAGCACGAAAGTCACCGGCGGCGCGACGCCGCAGTAGACGGGAAAGATTGCGAGCACGCGCGGCCCGAGATCGTCCTGCGCGCCGATTTCGATCTGGTAGGTCCCGTCGCCCGACTTGCATTCAAGCCACGTCGAAAAGCGGCCGTCATTGACATCGGTCGCAAGCCGTCCCACCGCGCCCCGAGGCGGTGTGACCAAGACCTCGGGCAGGCGGAATACATTGCGGATGCGGCCCGAGATGGTAGTGCGCCCCTGCGATGCTAGCGCGCGCGGCACAGGTTCAAGATCCAGATTCTTCTCCTGAAAAATCAGCGCGGCTCTCCACGTTCCAGCGACGCGTTCGACGCCCACCCCCATCCGCCGCCATACCGAGGGATCCGAAGCTTCGGTCCATCGCGATTGCAGTGCCGTCAGCTCGGACGCCTCGCTGCCATCCTGACCGCAGGCGAGAAACAGGTTGGTGTCAGGTTCGACCACTCCGTAGTGCCAGCGCAGGAAAGTGACCGTGTCTGCGGCCGGCACGCGACACGCGCCAGTGGTCCGCGCGATGTCGCCGGCCACTCGATCCAGTCTTCCGTCGCGAATGAGGGAGACGTACCCGCGTGTTCTACGCGTGTCAGCGATCTCGGCGACTATCCGCTCGGCCAGCGGGTCGGTCACAAGCGCGGGAGCCACGGCGGTGGCATAGAAGTGGGCCGGCTCTCCTGATGGCTTGCCGGTGCGCGGAGACTGGGCAGCCACGTCAGCCCGCGCTTGGGCACGGCCGCTCGCGCAGGCGCCGCTGGAGAGGGCAAACGCTGCCACCACCCAGATGGGAGTGCATGACACATTCGTTAGCCGAGCGGAAATCAATGTGCCACCCATGGTAGCGCGTTCGACCAAGAAAGAGGGCCGCCTGGCGCGCGCCGGACGGCCCTTGCTTCTCAAACGAGGGGCCTACTTTGCCATCACTTCCTTCTTGGCAGCAGCGGCCTTGGCACCCTTGGCACCCTTGGCACCCTTGCCGCCCTTATCCGCGCCAGCCTTCTCGTCTTTTGCGGTCACGGCGGCCTTGGGAGCGGGCACTTCGCCCTTCTCGTCGCCGAACACGATTTCTCCAAAACGGTCGAGCTTGTGGAAGTCGCCCACGAGAGGCGGGCTCCAGGCGGCCGCAAGCTGCGGCTTGTCCTTGGGCGCGTCCATGCGGAACATGTTCATCCGCCACATGTCGCCCACCGCGGGCGGCACCTTCACGCCCGGCTTGTCGAGACCGTTGACATCGGCGAGCGGCAGGGCCATCTCGACTGTCCAGCCCTTGTCCTGGTCGTCGCGCTTGTTGAGCGTGCCGTCGACCTTCACGGCGGCCTTGAGCTTGGAGTTCCAGTCGAATTGCTTGCGCTTGGGATCGAGGCTGTCTTCGTACTTGCGCGGGCTCGGCAAGTAGGTATCGAAGATGTTTCCGTTCGGCGCGACCTGCAGCTCGATGTACGTCTTGCCGTTGCCGTCGGCGTCGATCATCACCTCGACCGCTTCTTGTGTCCACAGCTTGGCATCGCGCTCGGTCAGCGTGGACCACACATCGGTGTCGGCGTTCTCGAAGGCGATGTAGAGGTTCTGGTTGTCCCAAAGCAGTTTGGCCTCGGTGGCGATCGGGGCGGGATTGCCCGTCATGGTGTCCACAAACGGTCCGGTCGAGGGCGCGCTCTTCCACGCTGGCTCGTCGAGCTTGCCGTCGAGCTTGATGGGCTTGGTCGTCTTGGTGACGATGTAGCGCTTGAGCGGCGACGGCGCCTTCATGTTCATGGGGACGCTGGCGACCAAGACGCGGTTCTCGTCCTTGGGACCGGACTTGATGTTCATGCGCTCGGCGCCCTTGTAAAGGCCCGTGTAGATCTCCAGGTGATCGTAGTTCCATCCCGCCGGTGGACGGAAGCTGTGCTGGTCGCGAATGATTTCGCCGGCCTTCCAGCGCGCCGCCGGGTACTTGCCGCTCACCGGCGTGTGGTCGACGTTGGCGAACCCCTGCTTGTTGGTGCCGCTGATATGGGTGAACATTTTCCACCCCTCGCCAGGCGCCACGTTGACTTTCCAATAGTGGGTCACCTTGACGTCCTTGCCCGCCTCGACCGGATTCGGACTGACGTCCGCGCCTAGGTAGGTAACCTTGCCGTCCAGATCCGCGTTCACCACAAATTGCGGCGTGGGCGGCGTGGAGAGGATGTTCTTCTTGACGAACTCCTCGTCTTCCTTCGTGGGTTTGTCCTCGCCTTGCTCCACGCAGGCAGCGCCAAGGCCGAAGAGCGCAATGAGGCAAAGCCATCTCGAAACCATTACTGGAACTCGTGACATCGGTATTTTCCCTTTCCGGTCCAGCCCGCACGAACGCGGGTGGCGACCAGCGACGGCGTTTCTACTCAAGACCGGTGGGATTTGCAAACCCAAGCAACGCCACGAGCCGAATGGCTCACGCGAGATCGCTTAAAAACAGGTGAGGGCTAGCGTCCCGACCGGCGCGACTGCGCGACCACGCGCACGCGCGGCGCCTCGCCGATTTCGTTGATCAGCACGGGCGCGCCTTCGGCCAAATCACCATCCCCGAAGGCATCCGCGGCGGCCTTGAGCGCGAGGTCGAGGGAGTTGTGAACACCGACCAGTCGCCGCCCGCACACCACGGCGAACTTGCCACTGTGCTCATCGAGAAGCTCCTGCTTGCAGCTATCGAAGAATGATGTTTCCTCGGACGTGGGCAGCATGCCTCAGGGTCGGGCACGGTTGCCCGGCCGTCAACAATTTCGCTTCGCGGTGCGGCGCGAAGGGCCGCGCGTGGCGCCTACTGCTTGCCCAAGCCGTCGAGCGGATCGTTCGCCAGCTTCTTCTTCTTGGCGATGAGCGGGACCTCGCCGGACTTGGGAGCGGCGGTTTCGGCCTTTGCGGTATGCCGAACGGGCTGGCTTGCCGCCTTGCTGACGGCGACCTTGCCCTTTGCGGCGACCTTTTCAGGCTTCTTCGCAACCGGCGTTGAAGCGGCGGCGGGGACAGAAGCAACGACCGCAGCGGCGGCAGGAGCAGCGACCGGCGCAACGGTCAGCGCCGCGGCCTTGAGCTTGTCCTCGCACTGGCGCAGGTTCGTCCTAGCCGCGACCTCGGTCTTGGTCGCCTGATCGAGCGCCCGGTTGCGCGCGTCCTCGGCTTGCTTGAGGGCTACCTCCTTGGCGGCGAGCTGGGCCTGGGTATCATTCTGCAGCTTGACGTACCCTGCCCCTCCAGCGCCGAGCAGAGCGACGGCCACGAGAGCGGCTGCCGTGTACGAAGTCTTGGTGCGGATGACGGCAGGCGCGGGCATCGGCGCGAACGCGAAAGGCTGCGAAGCTTGCGCAATCGCAGCCATGTTGGCTGAACTCGCCCTGGCCTCGGCGGCACGTCCGGCTCCGAGAATCGCTTGCGCCTGCTCTGGACCAGGCGTGAGTTGATCCGCGGCGGGATCGTCCGCTGGGAAGACCATGCGGCGGGCCCTGGCCGTCGACCGCACCTGACTTTGCCGGGTGATGCGCTCATTCTTGAGCTTCCGCAGTTCGTTGAGCGAAGTGACTACGGAATCCTCGTTCTCCATCATGGAACTTCCTCCTTCGAGCGAGGTGTCTGGGCGAAAGATCTGCCGGGGTTGGTCCTAAGCTCAGCGGAGCGTTCAGCAGGTGTTCACAGGTAAGACCCTGACTGAAGCTTGCGTGCGTATACTACACGTTACCACCGAACAAGTGAGACTGCACACACGAAAAACGCATCCAGGCGACCTTTCCCGAAGTCCCGGGCAAGGGCCGACCTGCGCACGACCTACTTTGGCGCTGGCGCGAGCCACCGGATGCCGAGCCACAGGCCGAGCCAGATTGGCACACAAAGACAAATGAACGGCCAGTTGTCCTGGTTGAGACCGGGAAGGGCTTTGCACAGGATCCCGACAACGGACGCCAGCAGGGCGGAAAATGCAAGGATGCGGCCTCCGCGCATCGAACGGGTTCTCCCAAAGACGATACCCACGCCGTAGACCACGAAGGCGATGGCCCACGGCGGAAATTGCAGGATGTTGGCATTCTCATGAGCAGCCCAGTGGTTGGTGAAGGCCCACAACCCAGCCATGATCAACCCGACGAGTCCCGCCACGAGGCCGAGCGCGAAGGCCGAGGTGCCCAAGAGCATCCGGGCGCTGGCATGCCGCCTGCCCAAGCGACCAAGAAGCGCGATGACGCCACCCACCGCCGTCCCGATGGCCAAGAAATAGACAATCCAGTTGGGCGGAACGGCCGGCAAGGGGGGACGTCGGGCTTGGTGAATAATTGTCTCCGACTTCACCAAGTTTCTCTCGCCGGAGCCATCGGACACACGCACCAGGCGCAGAAGTTCGCTCAGGCGCTCGGGCAAGAAGGATTCGGTCCAGCGATTGATCGGCTTGTCGGTCGATCGTCCGAGACCGAGATAAAGCCCCACGTATTCGGGCCAGAGATCCGCGGTCAGGCGCAGCGAATGGGAGCGAAAGGTCATGCCCACGGACGCGGCTCCGGCCTTGCGAACCTGACCACCGGTCACGCGGTCGATGGCATCGCGCACGCGGGTCGAGCAATTGTCGTAGAAGTAGTCGTAGAGATACTCGCGGTTCTCTGGGCGGGCGTTCTCGCGCAGCGCCTGCCACAGCGCCCATTTTTGCGCCGCCGTCAGGTCCAGTTCCTGCGCCAGAATGCTCCGGTTGGTGCTGGCGTAGACTTCCATGGTATCCTCTTCGCGCGAGACGGACAGCCAGTACTTGAACTTGCCGCGCAGAAACTTGGGAATCAGAGCCGGCGAATCGAAGGCGAAGGTGCCGAAGTTGTAGACCAGCCCCGGCCCGTTCTTGGGCTTCACCAGGATGGCGTTGTGGCCGAACTTGAAAAACGGGTGATCCCCTGGCCCAAAGGTGAGGGCATAGATGGTAAGATCGTCCCCCGGTTCGGCCCGCGCCACGCGCGCCACGGCCAGGAGCGAAAACAAGCCGGCCGCGGCCACGGCAAAGCGCCAAGTTATTCGCGGATGTTTCATCGGTCTATCTGGCCTCGGTTTGGGTGGATGGAACGACTTCGACTTCGTAAAGGTGCGGCCAAAGCTTGCCCGTCACGAGCAGGTGCCCGGTGTTTGGCAATTCGGCGATGCCGTTTAGGACATCGGCCTGCGCCGATTCGGACGGATTGAGCAATCCGGATGCGTCGATCCACGCCGTGACCGTGCCAGTGGCGGCGTCGATGCGTGCGATGTGGTTGTCCTGCCAGACGTTCGCATAGACCACGGTGCCGATGCACTCGAGCTCGTTGAGGTTGCCGAGCGGCTTGCCGTGCAGGCGCACGTCGATCCCGCCCTCCTTGGCGAAGGTCGTGGAATTGCGCCAGGTGAGCCTCTCGCTGCCGTCGCTCATCACCAGATGCCGACCGTCGAAACACAGACCCCAGCCTTCGCCCTCGTAGCTGAACTCGGCCTGCTTCGTCAGGGTCGACAAATCCCAAACCAAGACTTTCTGATTCTTCCAAGTGAGTTGAAACAGCCGCTGCCCGACGCGAGCCAAGCCTTCGCCAAAGAGCTCCGACGGGAGCTTGGCTTCGGCATCCACCTGGCCGCTGGCGAGATCCACCCGACGAATCGAAGAGCGCCCGAAAAGCCCCGTGCTTTCGTAGAGCCAGCCGTCAATGTAAAGCAGCCCTTGCGTGAAGGCGCGCGGGTCGTGCGGATGCACGCGCACGACCTTGAGGCGGAAGGCCGCTGGCGACGGAGACGGAGGCGCGGACTTCGCGCACACCCTGGCGCCCACCGTCGCCGCGACGGCAACAGCCACGAGCAAGAGCCCGGCGAGCACCTTGTAGCTTCGCATTGGGCGCATCATACCCGACGACCCGCGACGGGAAAGCACCTGTTGCCCAGAAATCAGAATTGGACCGGCAGCGCGAGCGCTTGCTGGAGCCGGCGAAGAAACTCGTCTCGCGAGATCTCGCGAGCCCCCAAGCTCGCCAAATGCGGATTCATGACCTGCGCATCGAGAAGCGCGAAGCCTCGGCCGCGCAGGTGCGACACCAGGTGAGCCAAAGCAGCCTTGGAAGCATTCGAGCGCCGCCGGAACATGGATTCGCCGCCGAAGAAGCCACCCATCGAAACGCCGTACAGCCCGCCAACCGGCTCGTCACCGGCGTAAACTTCCACGCTGTGGGCCAGACTGCGCCGGTGAAGCTCGCAGTACGCGACGACGAAATCCTCCGAGATCCAAGTGCTCGGCCGATCTGCGGTTGGCTCGGCGCACCTTCGCATGGTGCCCTCGAAATCGCGGTCGATGGCGAAGGTCCAGCCCGACCGGCGAATCTGCTTGCGCAAGCTGCGCGCGATGGCGAACAAATCCAGCTCGAAGATGGCGCGCGGATCGGGACACCACCAGGTCACCGCCGGCTCCGACGACCATGGGAAAATGCCCATCCTGTAGGCCTTTTCCAGCACATCGGGATGCAGCTCACCGCCAACCGCGACCAAACCATCTTCGTCCGCCTCTACCTCGACGATGGGCCGGAACCTTCTTTTGCGGGGCTCTCCTGACCGAGGCGTGGGCATCTTCGCGACTGGAACTATGAGTCCATCCTCCAGGAATGCACATACAAGACCACAATTCGTCAAGAGAGCACAATTCGTCACAGGTGAAGAAAGTGTTTTACTTCTGTCACATTTCGAGTATCATGCCCGGCTAACGCGATTAGGCAGAGAACAACCCAGGAGAGATGGACATGATCAGGAAGCTAGCAGTCACGATTTTCGCCCTGTCTTTCACAGCCTTGGGCTGTGGCAGCGACAACGGCACAACAACCACGGACGCCTATGTGCCCGCATCCGAGGCGGGAACCAAGCCCGACTTGTCCACCGGCACCGACACCCTTCAGGTAGGCACCGAAGCTGGACAGCCGTCCGTGGACGTGGGTACTTCCCCGGTCGATATGGCGGTTGTGCCCATGGATGTGGCCCAGACGAGCGATGTCACCATCGTTCCGGTTGACGCAGGCACTGGCATGGATGCGCAGAAGCCGGTTGACTCCAGCGCCGGTGTCGATAGCGGCACCGCAGTCGATGCGCAGGTGACCGAAGCCGCCGCGGTGGTGGACGGTGGCGCGAACGGCTAGACCCTTCGAAGTCTAGGAATTTCAAGCAAAGGCGGATCCCGTGGGGATCCGCCTTTTTCTTTTTGCCGAAGGAACGTCATAGCGCCGCGAGGGCCACCACGATTCACCGCGAGCGACTTGCGCTCGCCCGACCTTCGGGGTATCTGAGGCCAACCGCTAGAAAGAGAAATGGTGCAAGAACAAAGGGTTACCGCTACCTTGCTTGTGAACTGTCGCGACCGCACCGGTCTGGTGGCGGCGCTGTCGAGCTTCGTCTTCAGCCAAGGTGGAAATATCCTCGATGCGGATCAGCACGCGGAGAGCGACAGCGGCGAGTTTTTCATGCGCTTGGTTTGGGATCTCACGGGATTCGCCATTCCGCGCGAGCAGATTCGTCCTGAAATCGCCAACCTCGCGCAGCGCTTCGATTTGAAGTGGGAACTCACGTATTCCGACCACGTTCCGCGCGTGGTCGTCTTCGCCACCAAGGCCTCCCATTGCCTCTACGATCTTCTCCTCTGTCAGCAAATCGGCGACTTGGGCGGAAAGATCGTCGGCGTACTATCCAACCACGATGTCCTCGGCGGCGTGTGCGAGCATTTCGACGTGCCCTTCTCCACCATCGCGGTCGACCGCGATGACAAGCAGAAAGCCGAGCAGGCACAGCTAGCGCTCGTCGCCTCGCTCGATGTCGACGTCATCGTGCTCGCCCGCTACATGCAGATCTTGTCGGCCGATTTCGTGTCTCGCTGGCCAAATCGCATCATCAACATTCACCACTCCTTCTTGCCGGCCTTTGCCGGCGCGCGGCCTTACCACCAGGCCAAGGAACGCGGCGTGAAGATCATCGGCGCGACCGCCCACTACGTGACCGCCGAGCTGGACCAAGGTCCGATCATCGAACAAGACGTGCGCCGGGTTTCCCACCGCGACGAAGTCGAGGATTTGATGCGCGCCGGCCGCGATCTTGAACGCGAAGTGCTGACCCGGGCCGTGCGCCTGCACCTGCAACGCAGGGTGCTAGTGTCTGGCAACCGGACTATCGTGTTCGGTTGAGCGAGTTCGTTTGAGCGCCTCACGCGCCAGTACCTGTTGACTGCCGCACGACGACGTCCGATTATCGGGCCCAAGGAAGTCCGGACCGACTTCCGCTAGGTGGAAGGAGAAAACAATGCACACCCTGCTGGTTGGATTGGCCCTGGTGATGACCGCAAACCCCGCCCCACAACTCGCCCCGAGCCATGCATGTGGCAAGGCCACGAAGAAGACCGACGCGGCCAAAGGGTCGACTCCCGCGGTCGATCCCAATGTCGCGGTCGCCAAGCCCCATGGAGGCAAGGTGTGGATTCTCGCCGGTGCTACTCCCAACGTCGAGGGTGAGGAACTCGTCAAGTGGCTGTCGAGCCATCCCACGGCAACCGAGATCACCAAAAAGCCGTCGGAAGAGCGCTGGCCAATCACCTTCCTGGCCGTGTTCAAGCGGCCACCGGCCAAGGGCCGCATGACGGTCGAGTTCGTGGACAAGAAGGAGCCCGGAACGCTGGTGGACCAGTATTCCCCCGACACCATCGCCACCTCCGTCGTCTTCCAGGAGCCCTACGATCTCGACACCGACAACGGATTCAACAAGGGACACACATACGTCATCAAGGTCGGCCAGATCATCAGGAACAAGTTCGTCTCCTACGCGACCGGCGAGATCGCGCTCAAATAGCAGGCCGCCCTGGCTCGAACGCGGCGCCGCCGCATGAGCAGTTCCCTGTCGGCTGCTGTCGTGTCAGACTGAGCAGCAACCAGGTTGCCTGATCCCGCTTTGACTTCTTCCCCAGCAAGCAGCACCCGCCCGCGCGTGGGCGATGAATTGGTCGTCACCGTGGACCGCCTCGCCTACGGCGGCGAAGGTGTGGGCCGCGCCAATGGATTGGCCGTCTTCGTCACCGGCGCCGCGCCGAGCGAGGTGGTCCGCGCGCGGGTACGCCGGACCCTTCGCCGGCACGTGGAAGCCGACCTCATCGCAGTCGAGCAGGCGTCCCCACATCGGGTGAAACCGCGCTGCCGGCATGTCGACGATGGCTGCGGCGGCTGCTCCTGGCAACACGTATCGTATGCGGCCCAACTTACCGCCAAGGCCGCCGCCGTACGCGACAGCCTGGAACGCGTGGGCGGATTCCGCGACCTCGACATCTGCCCCATTCTCGCCGCGCCCGACACCTTCCACTACCGCAACAAGATGGAGTTCGCCTTTCATCCCGAAGGCATCTTGGGACTGCATCCACGCGGAGCTTGGTACGACATCATCCGGTTACGCGAGTGTTTTCTGGAATCGCCGGAGGCCATGACCATCGTCGAGGCGGCGCGGGAATTCGTGCAGGCGCACGGCCTTTCGCTCTACCACCCACGCACGCGCCAGGGGCTCTTGCGTGAGCTATGCGTCCGCCGCAGCCACGCCACGGGCGAGTTCCTGCTCGGCATCGTGACCAGCCCAGGGCCCTTCCCGGAAGGGCAAGCCATGGCCGCGCACCTGGCCGCGGCGGTTCCTTCGGTCACGGCCGTGGTGCGCGCCATTCGATCGGGCGACGACGGGGCCGCGCCTGTGCGGGAGACCAGCGTACTGCGCGGCCGGGACTACATTACGGAGAACACGGCTGGGCTCGACTTCCGCATCCACCTCAACACCTTCTTTCAAACCAACTCGGTCCAAGCCGAGCGACTGGTGGATATCGTCAAGGACTTCGCCGGCAATGTAGCCGGAGCCCGTGTCGTGGACGTCTACTGCGGGGTTGGGCTTTTCAGTCTGGCCCTGGCCGCGGCCGGTGCGCATGTCGTGGGCGTCGAGATCGTGGAAAGCGCGGTCGAGGCCGCGCGGGCCAATGCCCAAGCCAACGGCTTGCCTTCGCCCACCTTCCACGCCGGCGACGCGCGCAAGATCTTGGCCGAAGTTCTGCCCGCAAGCCTGGCGCCGGACGTGCTCGTGCTGGATCCGCCGCGCGCCGGCGCGGGTGGCAAGGTCATGCGTCGGATCGCCCGCGCCCTGCCCAAACGCATCGTCTACGTCTCCTGCAACCCCACTACCCTCGCGCGCGACCTTGTGGAATTGCGTCCGTTCGGCTACAAGGTGACCGCCGTTCAACCCATCGACTTGTTCCCCCAGACCTACCACGTCGAAACCGTGGTCGGCTTGGAGCCCACGTGATTCACAAGCCAGCTCTTCCTGGTGCCAGAACCCGCGCCTTCGTTGCATGGTCCCTGCGGCATGGCCGCTTGTTGTGGACCCTGGCATTGCTGTTCATGATTCCCGCTGGCCTGCTCACCGCCAGGCTTTATCTCCACCTGCGCAGCGATCTGGAAGAGCTTCTGCCGCGCGACGCTCCCAGCGTGCGGGCGCTCGACGAGTTGCGCGCACGTGTGCCCGGGCTGCAGTTCCTTGGCGTGCTCGTCGATGTCGGCAGCCCCGTCGGCAGCGCCGAGCATCTGGCCGCGGGCGAGCGTTTCCTCGACGACCTGGCCACGCGCGTGCGCCAGTATCCGCCCGCACTGGTGCGCCGGGTGCGGGTGGGCTACGCGGCGGAGCGCGACTTCATCGAACAGCACCTGCCGCTCTACCTCGAAACCGGGGATCTCGAAGCCATCCGCTCGCGACTCGACGATCGCATGCGTTTCGAGTACGCCAAGGAGACCGGCATGCTCCTCGACGAGAACGAGCCGCCGCCGAGCCTTGACTTCTCGGACATCGAACACAAGTACGACGACCGTCTGGACAAGGCCTCGCTCACCGGAGGCCGCTTCTCTAGCCCCAAGCTCGGGCTCACCTTGATGCTGGTCGAGGTCGGCTCCTTCCACACCGGCAACACGCAGGCGCGCGAACTGCTCGGCCGCGTCCGCCACGACATCGCCGAACTGGGCGGCCTGGAGCACTACGGCCAAGGCATGCGCCTGGGCTTCACCGGCGACGTGACAATTTCGGTCGAGGAACTGTCGGCCCTGGTCGTGGACCTGACCTTCTCTAGCGTGCTCGTGGTTCTCCTGGTGGTGCTGGTCCTGGTGCTCTACTACCGCTGGCTGCGCAGCGTGGTCGCGCTCTTCGTGCCGCTCGTCGTCGGCGCCTTGAGCGCGTTCGCCCTCGCCAGCCTGCCGCCCTTCGGGATCACCAGTCTCAATTCCAACACGGCCTTCCTCGGCTCCATCATCATCGGCAACGGCATCAACTTCGGCATCATCCTGCTCGCGCGTTACGTGGAAGCGCGCCGCGGGGGTGCCTCCATCGAAGAGTCCCTGGCCCTTGCCCTTACCGGCACACGCATCGGCACGCTGTCGGCTGCGCTGGCGGCCGCCGCGGCCTACGCATCGCTGATTGCCATGCAGTTCCGCGGTTTCCACCAATTCGGTATCATCGGCGGACTCGGCATGGTGCTGTGTTGGGGCGCCACCTTCTTGCTCATGCCCTCGCTGGTGGCCTGGTTGGACGGTGGCAGGCTGCACGTCCGCGCGGTGCCCTCCGGCTTCGACCGCCCCATGTCCGTTCTCGCCAATGGCGTGGCGGCTCGGCCTGGCTATTTCCTACTCGCCGCCGCCTGCATCACCCTCCTGGCCCTGTTCGAAGTCCGCCGCTTTGGCCACGACCAGCTGGAATACGACTTCTCGCACCTGCGCCGCAAGGACACCTGGATCTCGGGCGAAGGGTACTGGGGCAAGCGCATGGACACGCTGCTGGGCCGACAGGTAACGCCCACGGTGATCCTGGCCGACGACGTCGAGCAGACGCGCGCCATTGCCGCGCGCTTGCGAGAAGCCATTAAGCAACCTCCTCTGGTCGACATGGTGTCTCAGATCCAAACCGGCGACGACGTCCTGCCGCTGGATCAGGCCAAGAAGATCGCTATCGCGAACGCCATTAAGCGCAAGCTGACCCCGCGCATTCGCGCTTCGATCAGTGAAACCTGGCGCGGCCAGATCGATAGATTCTTGGGCGCCGAAAACCTCGCCGAAGTCAGCGCGGGCGATCTCCCCAACGGGCTGTGGGCGGGGCTTCAGGAATACGACGGCAATACAGGCCGCATCATTCTGGTCTTTCCGCGCCCCTCCGAGGCACTGTGGCACGGACCGGATGTAGCGCGTTTCGTCGGCTCTCTGCGCGAAGTGGTGGAATCGGTCAAGAGCGCCAGCGGCAAAACCGCACGCGTTGCTGGCGGACCGCCTCTCACGGCGGACATCCTGCGCTCCATGGGCACCGACGGCCCGCTTGCGTCGCTGTTCGCCTTCGCGGGCGTTGTCGCCACGGTTCTTCTGCTTTTTCGCCGCAGCATCGCCAGCCCGTTCGTCATCGGCTCGCTGGTCGTGGGCGTACTGTGGATGCTGGCGGCCACCATCGCGCTCGGCGTGAAGATCAACTTCATCAACCTCATCGCGTTTCCCATCACCTTCGGCATCGGCGTCGACTACGCGGTGAACGTGATGGGGCGCTATTTGCAAGATGGGAGCAACGACATCACCGCTGCCGTGCGAGCCACGGGCGGCGCCGTCGGACTTTGTTCCATGACCACCATCATTGGCTATTCCTCTCTCCTCGTGGCAAAGAACCGCGGCCTCTATCTTTTCGGACTGGTGGCGGTGCTAGGCGAGATAGCCTGCCTGACCACCGCGGTGGTCGTGCTTCCCGCGGCCCTCCTCGTCTACCAGCGGCGACGGCAGAAGCGCGAGGCCGGCGCGCTCCCCGAGTCGAGTTCGTAATCCAGGTTCACTCTCGGGCCGGTTCGTGTAACCTGCGGAAAGAAGGAGAGTCCATGCCGCACGAACTTGCCGGGAAACCGGCCCCAGCCGCGATCTTGGTGGACGTCGACCGCCTGGTGGACGCCTACTTCACGAAACAGCCCGATATCGACGACACCGAGCAGTTGGTGAGCTTCGGCACCAGTGGCCACCGCGGTTCGTCCTTCAACGGCTCCTTCAACGAAGCGCACATCCTGGCCGTGACCCAAGCCATCTGCGACTACCGACGCCAAGAAGGCATCACGGGAACGCTCTTCCTCGGCAAGGACACGCATGCCTTGTCGCGCCCCGCCGAGCGCACGGCCCTGGAAGTCCTTGCCGCCAACAACGTCCTAACCACGTTTCAGCGCGATGATGGCTTTACCCCGACGCCGGTCATTTCGCGCGCCATTCTGATCGCCAATCGCGGCAAGCGAACCGGCCTGGCGGACGGCATTGTGGTCACGCCATCGCACAACCCGCCGGCCGATGGCGGTATCAAGTACAACCCGCCGAACGGCGGCCCTGCGGATACCAATGTCACGGCATGGATTCAGGACCGGGCCAACGAGCTTCTGCGGGCAGGCGACAAAGCCGTGCGCCGCGTACCCTTTGAAGCCGCGCTCAAGGCATCCACCACGCACGCGGAGGACTTCGTGGGTCCGTATGTCGAGGATCTGGCCAACGTCGTCGACGTCGAACTCATCCGAAGCGCGCGCATCAAGTGCGGCGCCGATCCCTTGGGCGGGGCATCCCTCGCCTACTGGCAGGCCATCGCCGACCGTTGGAAGCTTGACCTGGAGGTGGTCAATCCCGTCATCGACCCGCGCTTCGCCTTCATGACGGTGGACCACGACGGTAAGATCCGCATGGACTGTTCCAGTCCCTATGCCATGGCCAAGCTGGTCGATTTGCGCAGCCACTACCAGGTGGCGTTCGGCAACGACCCCGATTCGGACCGCCACGGCATCGTCGTGCCGGGGGCCGGTTTGCTCAATCCCAACCACTACCTGGCGGTCGCCATTCGCTACTTGTTCACCGAGCGAACCAAGTGGCCCCGGCGGGCGGCAGTGGGCAAGACCCTGGTTTCCAGCGCCATCATCGATCGCGTGGCGGCGGCGCTCGGCCGCGATGTGCGCGAAGTCCCGGTTGGCTTCAAGTGGTTCGTCGATGGCTTGGTCGACGGCAGCCTGGGCTTTGCTGGCGAGGAAAGCGCGGGAGCGACCTTCCTGCGTTTCGACGGAAGCGTATGGACCACGGACAAGGACGGCATCATCCTGGCCTTGCTCGCCGCCGAAATCACCGCCCGCACGGGCAAGGATCCTGGCCAGCACTATGCCGAAATCACCGCCGCGTACGGCAACCCGGTGTACACGCGCATCGATCAGGCCGCCACGCCGTCGGAGAAGGCCAGGCTCAGGCAGTTGTCGCCGTCGCAGGTGAAGAGCGCAACCCTAGCCGGCGAGCCCATTCGCGCCACCCTGACCAAGGCGCCGGGCAATGGCGCCGCCATCGGTGGCCTCAAGGTCGTGGCGCAAAACGGCTGGTTCGCCGCGCGTCCATCGGGCACCGAGAACGTCTACAAGGTCTACGCCGAAAGCTTCCTCGGGCAAAGCCACCTCGACCGCATCCTCGCCGAGGCGCGCGAGATCGTCAACGCCGCCCTGGCGGAACCGCGAGCCTCGTAGGCAGAGGGTGCGGAGAGAACGGAGGACACGGAGGAATTTCTCTGTGCCCTTCGCGTTTCTCTGTGGACTCTCCTCGATAGTTTTGCGCGGCCGGGTTTTGGGGCATAAGGTTTCAGCAGTACATCGATGAAAACGCAGCTTCTCGTTTGTTCCGTCGTGGCTTTGACCGGCGGCGTGGGTTGTCGCGCCGGCACGCAGGCTCCCACCGGCACCGCGCCGACCCAAACCATGGCCACGACCGCGTCCTCGGCCCCTCCCAGCCGGCAAAAATCGGCGTCACAGGCAGCGCCGGCCACGTCGCCGGACACGGCCCTGTCCGTGCCCTCCTACACCGACGAGCAAGCCCTGGTTATCCACGACGGCAAGGAGAGCTGGACTGACGCCGCGGCGGCCGAACGCTCGGGCTACACCATCGTGGATTTCAGCGATGACTGGACGCCCTTCATCTTCGCCGAGCAAAAGGGCGCGGACGGCACGGTCCTGCACAACCGCTATCGGCGCGTCTTCATTGGCCTTGCCAACGACACGCTCGACGAGGACGGCGAACCCTTGCCCGCGGGCGAGAAGAACTACCTCGAACTCTACGGGGTGCCGCCCACCTTCGGAGTGTTGCGCGAACGATTCCTGGCCAACGAACAGCAGACCTGCCATGCCAGCATCAACCAGGAGAAGCTCGAAGAGGTCGAAACCATCACCTACGTGGCGCCCGAAAAGATGAAGGCCGACCAGCAGCGCACGGACCGCCTGCGCCGCGACTTGGACGAGGCCCGGCGCAAGAACCACGTCGCCAGCTTGGCCGAGCTGGCCAGCACGGAGCCAGCGCTCGCCGCCAAGGTCAAAGCCTACGAGCGGCGCGTGGCAGAGAAGGAGGCCATGGCCGAGGTGGAGAAACGCCTGGCCTGCGAGGGCATGTTCAAGCACGGCCAACGCCACGCCACCGGCGTCTACGACGAGGGCATGCGCATGGCGGTGCGGCGATTTCAGCAGAAGAACATGATCTACGAATCGAACTACCTCCGTTCGAAGACCATGGATGCCTTGGCCCGGCCGCCCTTGGCCAACGACTACCAGGCTCTCATGCGCGTGCTGCGCGAGCGCGTGGTGTCCGCGGCCGGCGTGGTTGAGGACGGCAGCGTGGAGGGCAAGTCGACCGTGCCGGCCTTCACCGGCAAGTCGGGCAAGTCGGTGGCCATGCGCAACTTGGTCGACGAGCTGACCAATGCCGCCGCCGAGCAACTCGGCTTGGCGACGCAAGAAGGTGCCCTGGCCTTCTTCAAGCGACATCCCGCCGCCAACTTCCGCCGCCTGCGCGCGGCCGTGAAGCTGCCCACCCTGCCCGAGTACTATTCGCAAGACATGGATCTTTCCATCGTCATCGACCGCGGCGACGTGTGGTACGACCTGCCCTGGGACGCCCAGGGCGTGCGCCACGCGCAGCCGCGCAAGCGCTATCCAAGTTTTCACCTCTATCTCAAGTACCAAAACCAGCGCATCTTGCTCGCCCATTGGCGCACCACCGTGGGCGGCTGGCGGGCGGAACAAGCTTCCGACGGCTACGAGTATTTCCGCTACAAAGGTTCGGATGTGGGGCCGCGGGTGATTCGCAACGTAGTCGCCGGTCCGGTGTGGATCGCGCCGGAATCGACCCCGACTCGCTCGCTCGTCAAGATGAAGGACGTGAGCGGCAGCTGGCAGCGCGTGGTCAACTACGACGAACTCGGGCCTGGCTATCTTTCGGCCTATGGGCTGGTCGCCGGCTATTTCGTGGTGCCAGGAAAGAGCGGTCGCCCGGATTGGGACAACGGCATTCGCGCGCACGGATCCTCGGACTACCTGTCGATCTACAGCTCCGAGGGCTATTCGCACGGCTGCCACCGTCTGCCCAACCACTTGGCCATCCGCCTCTACTCCTTCATCTTGCGCCACCGCCCGATGCGCGTGCTTGGCGACCAAGGCATGGGCCTCGCGCGCCAGTTTCTGGCCGGCGACGAGGTGTTCGAAATCCGCCTGCCTTCGCGCGGCTATTCCTACCAACTCGATCCGCCGCTGCCCGTCGATGTCTTGGAGGGCGACATCAAGGGAACGCTGAAGACGCCCGTGCTGACCTACGTGCCGAAGCGAGACGTCAAATACCCTGGCCCGCCTCCGCCGGTGGGCAGCTCCGATGAAGGCCGCGCGACCGCGCCCAGCAAGACGGAAGGTGAAGAATGAGACGCGAACCAGTCCGATGCGCGAACACGAGCTTGGCCGTGCTTGTGGGTGTGGCAATGCTGATGGTTTCGCTCGGCGGGAGGGCGGCGAACAAGGCTGACGCCGCAAAAGCCGCGACCGACGAACCCGCCCCGGCCAAGCCAGAAACCGTGCACATCTCCGTCCTGACCGTACCCCCGCGCAAGGCACAGGTGAGATGGGGCAAAAAGTTGCTCGGCACCATTCCGGTTCCGCGTGCCCTGGTCGTCGAGCGCCCGCGCGACAGCGGTCCCATGGACCTGGTGATTCGCGCCGGCGGCTTTCTGCCGGTGCACACGCGCGCCTACACCTTCAGCGACTCCCTCGTGGCCGCGAAACTGACCCCGCCGGCGGAGAAGAGCACGATCTTCGGCTACAAGCAGGAGATCACGCCCGTGCCCGACGCCGGCGTCCCACCCGCCGAGCCACCGCCCGGACTCACGCCCGGGCCGATGCCCGCGCCGATGCCCGGGCCGACGCCCGGCCCCACGCCATCGCAGTAATCGGCAATCCCCTACGAACTTCCGACGAGAAAAGGCAGCGCCTTTTCTAGAAAAACGCGCGGGCCGGCCGACATCGCGGCGTGGCCCTGCCCGGGCAGCACTTCTACCCGACTGTCGGCAATCGCCCGGCTCGCCATCTCCGTCGCCACGTGCATGTGGGCTGGACTCCGGCTGCCTACCAGAAACAGGGTCGGCGTGCGCACGTGGGCAAAATCCTCGGCACGGAACTGGTATGTGTTGGCCACCGCGACCTCGCGGGGAATGGTGTGCGCGGCCGCCACGCGTACCTGCCAGCTCGACGAATGGCGCATCTCCTGCAAGCCGCTCTCGCCTATGCCTATCACCTCGCGCATGAAGGCTTCCACCACACCCTCGCGATCCCCCGCGGCCAGCATGGCATCGAGTCGCGACCCGAGATCGGAACGAAAGTTGAGCCCCTGGCCCGGCAGCGGCAGTGGCGGTTCGTAAATCACCATCCTGGCAATGCGCGAGGTCAGCCGCGCGGCTTCGAGCGAGCAAATGGCCCCGTAGGAATGCGCCAGCACACGCGCGGGAATCTCCGTGGCGTCGAGCACGGCCGCCACATCCTCGAATTCCCTATCGATGGCGTACGCCGCGCCGTCGCCGCTCTGACCGCGGCCGCGCCGGTCCATCATGTACAGCGTGAAGTGCTGCGCCAGCCGGCTCACGATGCCGCCCCAGCGCGTGTGGTCGACGGTGGAACCATGCACCATCAGCAGCGGCGGGCCTTGGCCGCGGCGCTCGCAGGCAATCGACGTTCCGTCCTTTGACCGTACCGTTTCGATGAGACGCATGTGGGTCGTGCTAAGGTGACGGAAGTTTACGCCACATGATCCCGATCAGCGACGACAACCCGCGGTTGCGCTTCCCCCTCGTGACGGTCTCGATTCTCGTGGCCCTCGGCCTCGTGTGGCTCCTGGTGCAAGGCGCGGGTCTGGACTACGTGCGCCTGTCCGAAACCGTATGCAACCTTGGGCTCGTGCCAGGGGAGATCACCAGACGCGCCCCGGTTGGCACCTCCGTGCCACTCGGCATGGGCCTTCTCTGTGTGGTGGACCGCGACCCTATCAACTACTTCACGCCGGTGATTTCCATGTTTTTGCATGGAAGTTGGGCCCACCTGCTCGGCAATGGCCTCTTCCTCTGGGTGTTCGGCAACAACGTCGAAGACAGCATGGGCCGCGGGCGCTTCCTCGTCTTCTACCTGCTCTGCGGTCTGGCCGCGGCGGGAGCGCAAATCGCCGTCGATCCCGCCTCGCCCGCGCCCATGGTCGGCGCCTCGGGCGCCATCTCGGGTGTCCTCGGAGCCTACCTGATTCTCTACCCGCGCGTGCGCGTGAACGTCTTCGTGGGTTTCTTCTTGCTGTCGTTGCCGGCCTATTTCGTCTTGCTCATGTGGATCGGCCTGCAAGTCCTATCCGGCCTGCCGCAATTGACCTCCATCCATCACGCGGCGGCGTCGGGCGTGGCAGTGTGGGCGCACATCGGCGGCTTTTTCGCTGGCGTCTTGCTGGTCAAGTTCTTCGCGAATCCCGAGCTGGTCAGCGCGCGAACCTTCATGAGGCGGCGCAACTACCCAACCAATTGGTGAAAGAGAAGCCCCATTGCGCCTGGTGGTCGCCCTCGCACTCATAGTCGCCTGGCACGGCTCGCCAGCGCGCGCCGACGAGCGCGCTTGCCGCGAGCCTGTCGACACGCGCATCTGGTGGTCACCGCTGGCGCCCGCGGCGGGCACCGAACTTCGCATCCTCGCCGTCAGCGAAGACCTACGCGACGGAGACATTCGAGCCACCTCGTCCGGGCAAGCACCCCAAAAACTCGCGACTTCCGCGCGCGGCGGCCCGCCCTTCAGCTTCGCCGCCAGCGTCCGTGTGCCTGCGGCAGGCACCGTGCGCGTCGAGCTCGTGCGCAACGGAGAGCCCGTAGCCTGCAAGCGCATCACCGTCGCGCCACGCGGCCACGCCAGCCCGCCCGCGCGTCCCGACAGCGTCGGCGCTTGGCAAACCACGCAGGAATGGAACCGCGCCACCGAGAATTTCTTCTCGGTGTGGATCGAGCGCATGTTCGACGCTCCCGTCGATGCCACCCTGGCCTTCCCATCGCTGGCGCCGGTGTTGCACGATCCGGCGCGCAACTTTCTGTGGGGCTACCTCGGACTGCGCGAGGACGATGCCAAGAATCGCGACATCCCACGCGCCACGCCCGACTGCGCCGACTTGCCCTACTACCTGCGAGCCTACTTCGCCTGGAAAATGGGGCTGCCCTTCGCCCTGCGCGACTGCGACCGGGGCAAGACCGACCGACCGCCAAAGTGCGGCGCCATCCTGCACAACGAGCGGGCCGACGAGGACATCCGCGGCAAGGGCGCGCTCGAACGCTTCCGCAATTTTCTGCGCGTGTTGGCCGACCGGGTTCATTCGGGCAGCGCGCGCACCGCCCTCACCGACGACGAGACCGATTTCTATCCGGTAGCGCTCACGCGGTCGGCGTTGCGACCCGGCACCATCTACGCGGATCCCTACGGACATGTCCTGATGATCGCCGCCTGGGTCGAACAGACGCCCGAGCATGGCGGTCTGCTCTTCGCCGTCGACGGTCAGCCTGACAATTCAGTGGGGCGCAAACGCTTTTGGGAAGGGACCTTCCTCTTCGCCAGCGACCTCAAAAGCGCCGGCCCCGGCTTCAAGGCCTTTCGTCCCATCCTGCGCGGCCCCGACAAGGCCCTCGCGCCCTTGCCCAACCGCTTCCTCGTCAAGGATCCGCGCTTCGCGCCCTTCTCCGACGAGCAGGCCAGCCTAGATCGCGAGTCGTTCTACGCCCGCATGGCCAAGCTGGTGAATCCCTCGGGCCTAGACGCGCACGCGGCGTATGCCGAAACCATGAACGCCTTGGTCGAGCAGCTCACCACGCGCCTGGGTTCGGTCGACAACGGCGAACGCTACATGCGCGAGAAGAACAACCCCGTGGTGCCCATGCCCATGGGGGCCAAGATTTTCGAAACCGCGGGTGCGTGGGAAGACTACGCCACTCCTTCGCGCGACATGCGTTTGCTCATCGCTTTGCGCGTCCTCACCGGACTTCCCGCGCGCATCACCGAGCATCCGGAGCTTTTCGTGCTCGCCGGCCGCAAGCCCGCCGAAGTGGCTGCCGAAATCGAAGCCTTGCATGCGCAACAGATCAAGGAGCGCGCCATTGAATACCGTCGCAGCGACGGCACCCCGTTCAAATTGACGGTCGCCGACATCCTGGCCAGGCGGCCAGCCCTGGGAATGGCCTACAACCCCAACGACTGTGTCGAGATTCGCTGGGGCGCCGATGAAACAACCAGCGACTTCGCCACGTGCAAACGCCACGCACCCGACGAGCAACGCACGCGCATGCGGGAATATCGCCCCTGGTTCCACGAGGCAAAGCGCCCTCCACGCTAGTGTCGCCAGAAGCCCACCCTGTAGGTCTTTGCTCACCTACCGCCACGCACCTGTTTGCGCCCCATGAAATGTTTTCCTAGTGCTGCCGATGTATGTCCTATGATCCGCTCGGAAACCCTCATGATCTTCACTGGCCGGATGTTTGCAAGCAAACGAACCGGAGAACTATGGTGACCGTTCGAGGAAAGAACTCAGGCTTCACCCTCACCGAGCTCATGGTGGTGGTGGTGATCCTGTCCCTGCTCGCGGCCCTCTCGACTCCCCTCTTCACACGCGACAACAATGCGCGCCGAGGCCGCAGCTGGGCGAAAATTGTCGCTCAGACCCTCCAGCGTGCTCGCTTCGAGGCCATGGGCGATAGGGCGAATATGCATGTGTTGCTCTACCGGGCGCGCATCGACACCTATCGCGAGGAATCCGTGGGCGTCTACACGCTCATCGCCAGCATCCCCGGCCCTGTTGCCAACGTCGTCGGCTCGCCCACGGTGGCCATCTGGGACGCGCGCATCGACCTCACCGTGCCGAGCAGCAAAAACGCCCTCATGGACACCACGCCCGCCGCGCCGACTTCGCCCGCGGCGGCCAATGACATCATCTTCACCTCGCTCGGCTCCACGGTGGGCAATGCCAACTGGCGGGTCTACCTGCGCAATGAACTCTTGCCCACCAATCACCCCGATGCGTCTTTCCTGATCACCATCGGTGGTCTCACCGGCTTCATCTCCTCCAACAACCAGGTGACACTGCCATGAAGCGCGACGATGGCTTCACCCTCATCGAGGTTCTGATGGCCCTGCTCATCGGCACCATCGGACTTCTGGGAACCGTCGCCGTTCAGCAGGCCATCATCAACGCCTCGAAGAACGCCAACGATGCCGCCGTGGCCATGCGGCTCGCGAGCCAGAAGATGGAGCAGCTCAACAGCCGCAGCACGGATACGCAGACCGAGGATCTCGCGCTCGGCCTGTCGCGCATCGCAACCTCTCCGCCACCCGTCACGCAAATGTGGCTGCCCCTCGACATAAACAACGCATCTGTTCCCGAGTACGACGATGCCGAGGGCAACACCTTGCGCGGCAGCGACGGCTACGCCACGGCCCCGACTGCCAGCACCTCGGCACGCTACCGTTGGTGCCGGCAGTGGAAGGTGGTCAACACCGGCGTGGGCCTACCCTATGTCATCTCGGTCATCGTTACCTACAGCAACGATACCGGAACCGCGAAAACCACGCGCCTCGACATGGAACGGAGGAAATCATGGTAGGGCGCCAACGACGCGGACAAGCCGGCATGACGCTGGTCGAGATCATGATCACCTTGGTCATTTCCTCGATCATTGCTGCCTCCACGTTCATGTTCTTCGCCGGGCAGCAGCGCATCTATGAAACCCAAACCAAGCTGCTCAACATCCAGCAGAACTTGTGGGCCGCCATGGAGGTCGTGGCCCGCTACGCGCGGGCCTCGGGCGGCGGCATGTTTCAATGCGTACACCCCGCCAGCTACGCCAACGCCCCCACCGGAGGCGCGTCCAGGTACCTCAGCACCGCACCCAGCGATGGTCCGGTAACAAGCGGCGGCGCGGTCATCACCAGCCTGGCCCAACGGCCGCAGACCGGATTGCGGGCCTAAGACGCCACCGGCGGCAGCATGCAGTGGATTCCGCCACTGTGGATCGTCGACAACTCCACCAGCGACACGGGTGTGATCGCCAACACGGATATTCTGACCGTGGCCTTCGGCAATCGAACCTCGGGCACCGACACAGATGCCGGCCTGGGTCTCAACGTCACGGATGTGAGTCCTGGCTCCGCGCTCAACCTGACGGGCGCGAACACCGGCAACATGTTCCGCCAGTGGGAGTTTATTCTGCTTCTGGTGACGCCCGACTGGGGCTTCGGCACCGATCCCACCATCGACCGCGGCTGCACTATGTTGCAGAACACCACGGCCGACCCGAACAACAGCACGACGCTAACCCACGGCTCGACCGCCGATCCAACCAGCGGCATCACCTGGAACCCACCTTCGGACATTTCGGCAATGTACCCAGGTGGCGGCTACGTTGGAGGTAGCTCGGGTGTCCGCGACTTCGGACAGCTCACATGGGTCAGCTTCTTCATTTCCCTGGGTACGAACGGCATTCCAAACCTCATGATGCAACAGCGGCACCTCGGCGGCACTTCCGGAACTGCGCAAGTGCTGGCCGAGGGTATCGAGGACCTGCAAATATCATTCGCCTGCGATACCGGCACCTTGGGCGTTTACGACTTGACCTCGCTCAACGGGGAACTGGACGAGGGAACCACTGACTCCACACGCATGGCCGACGAATGGTGGAACAACGTACCCAACGACAACCTACCCCTCATCAACACCAACGGCTTTTGTAATCTGCCCACCGCCGTTCGCATCACCCTGGTTGCTCGCACGCTCACGCAGGACGATTTGATCGACGCTACCGTGACCGGTAATGGTCCCATGGATGTCGAAAACCATCGCTACAGTTCGCCGCGTCCGACGGACAGTTACCGCCGCCGGGTGATGTCCACGACCGTCTATCCGCGCAACAACAAACCCCTGTGAGCCACCGCCACGGAGGAACGAGATGAAAACCACACAGCTCCCACAGAATGCAGGTCGCCGCCGCTCCGACTCCGACAGGGGCGCCATCCTCATGGTGGTTCTCATCGTCATGATCGCCCTTCTGGGCCTGGGCATGACCGGGCTCTTCCTCACCAGTGGCAGCATCCAGATGAACACCAATATCAACCTGCGCAACCAGGCACTGGTCGTGGCCGAGGCAGGCATCGAACGGGCCCGCGGCGTGCTCAACAACCCCAATTGGATACCGCCCATCCCCACCATGCTCGTGGGCTCGAATTCGTCGTCCGGCGACGAAATTCCGACCAGCGTGAACGATTGCCAGGGCAATGCTTCCCGCGGCGCCATCCTAGTCGACCAGATAACGCCAGGCTGCACAGGTAGCCCCACGCCAGCGACCTGCAACCTACAGAACGTCACGTATTTGCCCATCAACCGATCCGCGGACCTGCCGACTTCCGCGGGTGCGGTTCCCACCCAAGCCATGGGCAAGTACACGGTATACATTCGTCAAGACCAAGCCGACTGCCGCATGGGCAACTTCGTCTGCGACAACTCGCCCGTTCCCACCAGCACGGGCGGCGCCGGTGGCACGGGCGGCGCCGGCGGATCAAGCGGCGCCGGCGGCGCGGTCGCCACCTGCACCGCACCCTCGGGAGCGCCGGCGCCCAACGGCGTCGTAATCATCCGCTCCGAGGGCGTGGCCTCTGACAATAGAACACGCGTGGTTCTGGAAGTAACACTGTCTCCAAGCCAGGGTGCTGACCAGGCGCGCAACACGCCGCTTTCGGCTTTGTGCGCGGCGGGCGTCAACGGCTGCGACGACAATTCCTCGGTTCAGAACGGCATCGTGGTCAACAGTCCCATCACCGAGAATCCACCCACCAATGGGGGCGCCGGAGGCGCCGGTGGCGCGGGTGGCGCGGGTGGCGGCGCGGGCGGCGGGGGCGGCGCGGGCGGCGTCGTCACCGTGCCAACGGGAACAGCCGGAAGCACCAGCGCAGGCGGCGCAATCGGCACCGGCGGCGCGGTTGGCACGGGTGGGCAAACTGGCACCGGAGGCTCGACCACATGTCCCTACGACCAATGCAAGGTCATCGCGACCATGGGCATCACCGGTCCGTTCAACTCGACGTTCAACCCCGACTGCACCGTGAAGACGAGCGGCACCGATTACCTTGCGGCCTGGTTGGCACAGCACTCGAGCAATTGCGCCATCAAGAAAATCGACCTCAGCACGCAAACAATCACACCAGAGCTCTTGGCACCGTTGAAAATCATCGTAGTCCTCGACATCTATCACACGCAAGCAGACAAGAACGCTTGCCTGACCTACTTCTGCCAAAATGGATGGGCACCTTATCCCGGAACCCAGCGCCCCCTCCAACAGAGTGAGATCAATGCTGTTGTGTCCTGGGTTGTTATGGGGGGCGGACTTATGACCACGCTCGGCTATATCAACACTACCGCCGAGCCCGTCCAGGTGAACAACTTCTTGAAACCGTTCGGGCTCACCTATTCCACCAACCCGGCCAACGTGTCCCTTCTGTGGGGCGTGTACTTGATGAATGTTTCGGCCGGCGAGCTCGTCACTTCAGCTCCCATTGCAAGCGTGCTTACCGCGGGCGTAAACAGTCTGCGGGTGACGAGAACCGATCTCGTCGTAGGATGGGCCAATAATTCGGAAACCACCCTGCCGTCGGATTCGAGCTATTTCGTCAATTTCGCGCACAAGAATGGCTATACCATGGGCGTCGCAACCAGCGTCACTCCTCACCTCGCATCCTCGGGCCGCCTTCTCGTCTGGTCCGACGAGTGGATCACCTACGATTCAGTCTGGTCCGACTCCACGGAACAGGCCAATGTCTTTTGGAACAACGCTCTCGCCTGGCTGGCAGGTCAATCGTGCGCGGCGGGTACGCCGGCGAGCCTCTTCCCGGATCCGGCCAAGTGGTACAAGATCGCGACCAAGGCCGATCCCAATCAGTGCCTTGACGTGTCCGGCGGCAACTACTCGAACAACACTGTGATTGATCTCATGAGCAAGAGCAATGTCAACCAGGAGTTCAAGTTCGAAGATGCCGGGAATGGATACTACACCATCACCAGCCGCGGCAATCCCGGCTACTCGATTGACATGAGCGGCAACTTCGCGAACGGTCAAACATTGAAGCTCTGGAGCACAAACACGAGCAACCCGAACCAGCAGTTCAAGCTGGTTGCGCTCACAGGCGGGTATTATCGATTGGAAAGCAGCAATTCGGGCTATTCAATCGACAATACTGGCAGCACAGCCAACGGCACGGTTCCACATCTCTGGGCCTCCGACAACAACAACGACAACCAGAAATGGGTGATTACGGAAGTGCCTTGACGACAAGCGCGTGCTTGCAGCAGGGACTCGACCGTCAGAAAGAGCAAGCCCGCCGCTGGCCGGTTTGGGAACCGGCAAACGACGGGCTTGCTTTGGGTGCCTAGGAGATAGGCGCAGCCTACATCATGCCGCCCATGCCGCCCATACCACCCATGCCACCCATGCCGCCGCCACCCCCGCCGCCACCGGCCGGCTTGTCCTCTTTCGGCCTCTCCACGATCATGGCCTCGGTGGTAATGAGCAAGGATGCGACGGACGCCGCGTTCTGCAGGGCCGAGCGCACGACCTTGGTCGGATCGATGACGCCGGACTCGAAGAGATCCTCGAAGGTGTCGGTCTGGGCATTGTAGCCGTGGCCACCCTTGCCCTCGCGCACGCCCTGGACGATGATCGAGCCTTCCTTGCCGGCGTTGATCGCGATCTGACGGCAGGGCTCTTCGCAAGCGCGCTTGATGATGGCCACGCCCACGGCTTGCTCTTCCGACAGATTCTCGATCTTCTCCAGCGAACTGACGGCGCGGATGAGCGCCACGCCACCGCCGGGGACGATGCCCTCTTCCACGGCCGCGCGGGTCGCGTGCAGGGCGTCCTCGACGCGAGCCTTCTTCTCCTTCATCTCGGTCTCGGTGTAGGCGCCGACCTTGATGACGGCCACGCCGCCGACCAACTTGGCCAGCCGCTCTTGCAGCTTCTCGCGATCGTAATCGGACTTGGTGTCCTCGATCTGAGCGCGGATCTGCTTCACGCGCGCCTCGATGTCGGCCTTCTTGCCCGCCCCGTCGACCACGGTGGTGTTGTCCTTGTCGATGGTGACGGTCTTGGCGCGACCGAGATCCTTGAGCGTGATGTTTTCGAGCTTGAGGCCGAGATCCTCGGTGATGGCCTGGCCGCCAGTGAGGGTGGCCAGATCCTTGAGCATCTCCTTGCGGCGATCGCCGAAGCCGGGTGCCTTGACCGCGCACACGTGCAAGGTGCCGCGCAGCTTGTTCACGACCAGGGTCGCGAGCGCTTCGCCTTCAACCTCTTCCGCGACGATGAGCAGCGGCTTTCCACCACGCGCGACCTGCTCCAAAACCGGGAGCAGATCCTTCATGTTGGACAGCTTCTTTTCGTAAATCAAGATGAACGGATCGTCGAGCTTCACTTCCATGCGCTCGGCGTCGGTCACGAAGTACGGCGAAAGATAGCCGCGGTCGAACTGCATGCCCTCGACCACGTCCAGCGTGGTCTCCATCGACTTGGCTTCTTCGATGGTAATGACGCCTTCCTTGCCCACCTTCTCCATGGCCTCGGCGATGAGCTTGCCGATGTACTCGTCGCCGTTGGCGCTGATGGTGCCGACCTGGGCGATGTCCTTCTGACCCTTGGTGGCCTTGGACTGCTTCTTGAGCGCCTCGACAATCTTGGTCACGGCCAGGTCGATGCCGCGCTTGAGCTCCATCGGGCTGTGGCCAGCGGCCACCATCTTCGCGCCCTCGCGGTAGATGGCCTGCGCCAGCACGGTCGCCGTCGTCGTGCCGTCGCCGGCAACGTCCGACGTCTTCGACGCAACCTCGCGCACCATCTGCGCGCCGAGGTTCTGGAACTTGTCTTCCAACTCGATCTCCTTGGCGACGGTCACGCCGTCCTTGGTCACCGTGGGCGCGCCCCACGACTTTTCGATCACGACGTTGCGTCCGCGCGGGCCGAGGGTGGCCTTCACCGCGTCGGCAAGAGTGTTCACGCCGACGAGGATTTCGGATCGGCCGAGCTCGCTAAAATGAATGTCCTTGGCAGCCATAGTGGAATCTCCTTGATGTCTTTCGCTTGGTGAATGGTTACTTGTTGACCGCGTCCAGCACGCCTAGCACTTCTTCCTCGCGCAGAATGATGTGCTCGATGCCGTCGATCTTGATCTCGTTGCCGGCGTACTTGCCGAAGAGGACGCGGTCGCCCTTCTTCACTTCCAGGGGGCGCACGACGCCCTTGTCGTTGGGCTTGCCACCGCCGACCGCGATGACCTCGCCTTCGGCGGGCTTTTCCTTGGCGGTGTCGGGAATGATGATGCCGCCCTTCGTCTTTTCTTCCTCGGCGACGCGGCGAACCAGTATGCGATCATGAAGTGGGCGAACTTTCATCGAATTTTGCCTCCGTTTGGGTCTCGGTTAGCAGTCTCGTTTTGTGACTGCCAATGGTAGGCCGCCAATTTATGCACGAATGCGCGCCTGTCAACCCGCCGCCGGACGATTTTCACCCGAGACGCAGGTTGTCGATGAGTCTCGTTGCACCAACGTAGGCCGCTGCCAAAATCACGGCCGGGCCGCTGATGTGCTCAACGTGCTCCAGCGTGCCGGCATCTCGAAGTTCGACGTAGTCGATGCGAGTCACGCGATCCCGCATCCTGGTCAGTGCCGCTTCGACCAGCGCGCCGGCAAGCCGTTCGCCGGCCGCGAAGCGTGCGCCGGCCTCCGACAACCCTTGGAAGATGGCAACCGCATGTGCACGCTCCGAGGTCGAGAGGTACGCGTTGCGAGATGACAAGGCCAAGCCGTCCGGCTCGCGCACGATCGGGTGGCCGAGGATTTCAACGACCAGGTTCAGGTCCAAAACCATGCGCCGGATCACCGCCAGCTGCTGAAAGTCCTTTTCACCAAAGATCGCAATGTGGGGCTGGACGATGTTGAATAACTTGCACACAACCGTCGCCACGCCAGTGAAATGTCCCGCGCGATGACCACCGCACAGCCCCTGCGAAACATCGCGCACGTCGATGAAGGTCTGATAACCCGAGTCGTACATGTCTCTGACTTCGGGGATGAAAACCACGTCCGTGCCCGCACCCGTCGCCTTTGCAATATCACCATCGAGATCGCGCGGATAACGAGCCAAGTCCTCACTGGGCCCAAACTGGGTCGGGTTGACGAAGATGGAAAGCACGACGCGGTCGCCGCGCCCGCGAGCCGAGGACAGCAGTGCCACATGCCCCGCGTGCAAGGCGCCCATGGTGGGCACGAAAGCGATGCGCTCGCCGCGCGCTCGCGCCACCTCCGACCAAGCGCTCATGGCGGTCAGGGTAGTGATGACTTGTACGTTCGGAGTTGCCACGATTTGCGCCGGAACCTAGTACGCGCGGGAAATGCGATCAAGGTCGCGGGCAGGTTGCCCATCCCCAACGTCCCCGCCTGCGGAATCCGCACGATCCACAAATAGTGGAACCAGTTGCCATGCCAAGGGAACAAACTCGACGCAGCTAGCGTCAAATGGTCCGTCAGCTCGCGACGGATCCTCGTCAAGGGAAAGCCTCAACCTCATCGACGACGATGGTCCCCGCTCAACCCAGTCTTGTGACCGCTCCGTGAAACAGAGCATCCCATACCGAACCTAGGAGAACACTGTGATCAGAACCAAACATCGAGAGAACGACATCGCAAGAGCACCTCGTTTCGGCAGGAAATTCGCGACGCTCGCCCTGCTCGCGGCAGGAGTCGGTTGCGGCAGCAACGACAGCAGCGTGACGGCCGACAAGGCGTGCACCGACGTAGCCCAGGCCCAGTGCAATCGGCGCCAGACCTGCAGCACGGGCTCGCTCAGCGGATCCGTCATCAACCCCACTGGCATTTACATCCTGGCGACTTATGGCGACATGAACACCTGCGTCGCGCGGGCGAAGCTCGCCTGCCAGAACAACCTCGCGGCTCCCGGCACGAGCAACACTCCGGCCCAGCTCGAAAAATGCGCGAGCGAGTACTCGAATTGGTCGTGCTCGGACCTCTTCGACAACGGGGCCAATCCCCCGCCTGATTGCGCCCTGCCGGGGCAAATCGGCAACGGCGCGACTTGCGCTTTGGCCGGGCAGTGTGCAACCCGATTCTGCTCGGGCACGAAGAACGCCACCTGCGGCTTGTGCGCCGCCGAGCCTGCCGACGGTGATTCCTGCACCACCTCTGGCTGCGCGCCAGGGCAGGCATGCAAGACCGAATCGACCGGCGACTTGCTTTGTCTGGATCGACTGCTCACCGGAGATGCGACATGCACCAGCGATTATCCCTGCCAGGCCTTCACCGCGTGCATCGGATCTAGTTCGACCAACCCAACCAAGACCGGTGTGTGCACGGCCACCGCGACGTCGGTGGGTGCGGCTTGCGGCGGGACCGGCCCGGGCTGCGAAGGCAACATTGGGCTGACGTGTTTGGGCGCCACGGGTGCAAAGACTTGCCAGCAAATCGCCTATGTCGGCGCCGGGATGCCCTGCGGAACCCTGGCCGACGGCTCGCGCGCCGCCTGCATCGCTTCTGACTGCTTTACCGCCACGGCTCCCGCCGCCATCACCGATACAGGCGCGACTTGCCTGGCTCGCGCCGTGGACGGCGGCGCCTGCGACACGCAAGTCGGCCCGCTGTGTCTCTCGCCGGCCCGCTGCGTGTTGAAGGGCAACGGAACCACCGCCGGCACCTGCGTGGTGCCGACCGCATCGCTGTGTAACTAGCCGTACCCCATCAAGAGGCCTCGGCCGTCGCTATTCACGGCCGAGACGAACCCTCGGCGGTCGGCCTATACTGCACGGAGATGGTCGTCGTCGAGATGCTGGCTCGCTACCTGGCGGTGCTGACCGAGGCCTGGCCATGGGCGCTGCTGGCCGTGACAGTCGCGGTTGCGCTGGCCATTCCCCGCGTGTGGCGCGCCGCCAACGATCTTTCCGCGCCAGCTCGGCGCGCCCTGGTGCTGGCGCTCGTGTCGGCGTCGGTAGCACTGGCCATGCGCATGGCATGGGTCTGCGACGATGCCTTCATTTCGTTTCGCTACGCCGCCAACCTGGCGCATGGCCGCGGACTCACGTGGAATCCCGGCGAGCGCGTCGAGGGCTACACGGATTTCCTTTGGGTTGTGCTACTGGCTGGCGCGATTCGCGCGGGGCTCGATCCAGCGCAATGCTCGGTGGTGATCGGGTTGTGCGCCCTGGCGGGCACGCTGCTCGCGGCGGCTCGCATACGCGCGAAACTGCTCGACAAGCTCGGCCCCGCGGGCTTTCCCCTCGCCATCGCGGGGCTGGCGTTCCAGCAGACCTTGGTTGCCTTCGGTACTTCGGGGCTGGAAACCATGCTCGCCACGTGTCTTGCCCTGTGGGCTGTCGAACGCGCGCTGGCCGGCTTTCCCCTGACGAGCAGCCTGGCGGGTGTCCTCGCGACCATGGCCCATCCCGATCACGGCATTCTGTGGCTGGCGTTGGGCATCGCCCTGGTGTGGGATCGCGAGCGCAGGCGGCAAGCCGTCCGCTACGCCGTCCCCTTCCTGCTGGTGTACCTGCCCTATTTCGCCGCCCGCTTCGCCTACTACGGCTACCTGCTGCCCAACACCTACTATGCCAAATCCGGCGGCGGTATGTACCTGTCGCAGGGGCTTGTCTACTGGGCGGCTTCGTTCATCGGCGGCGGGCTGTGGGCGCTCGTGCCCGCGACGCTCGTCGGTCTTTGGCGAACGCGCGGCACACTCGTCGGTCGCTACGCCGGCCTGGCTCTGCCACTCTACGTGCTGTACGTGACCAAGATCGGCGGTGACTACATGGTCGGCCGCCTGGTCGTGGCGATCCTGCCCATGATGTTTCTTCTTGCCGAGCTGGGCCTGCGCGCAGCGATTGCCCGTCACGGAACGCGCATGGTTGTCCCCGCATGCCTGGCCTTCGCCGTCGCCACCCTGCCCACCTCCCTGGTCCGTCCGCGGGCCATCGAGTGGAACCTGGCCGACGAACGTACGCATACACCGCTCGTTTCCTTTGCGCCCTTGCGCATCGGCTCCAACATGTTCGACCGCGCCAAGCTGTTCGAGACACGCCTCGTGAAGGCGGGGCAGAAGCCGATCCTGAGCGACTTTGAGATCGGCATGATGGGCTATTACACGGGACTCGAACTCATCGATCTCCACGGACTCACCGACACCCATGTGGCGCGGCAGCCGCTCGCCAGCCGTGGGCGGCCAGGACACGAGCGCTGGGCGGACGCGGCCTACCTGCGCGCGCGTGGCGTGGGACTTTTGCGCACGACCCTGTGGGAAGGACGCTACAAGGCCGTCACGCGCATCCTCTTTCCCGACGGCTCGATTTACTTTTTCGGTTGGTGGCAACCCGCGCTGGCGCAGGCATTGCGGCAGATTCCGGGAGTCTCGCTGGTGGATGCGCCGACGTTCCTCGACGAATACCTGGCCAAGATGGACAAGCTACCTGCCACGGTGGTGGCGGAGGATCTGCGCGAATTCTTCGAGCCCTACTACTTCGGCGCCAATTCTGATCCTGCGCGCCACGCGCGCTTCGCGAACCGGATCGCGGCGCCAAACTGACGCCGCGATTTATGCCAAGACCGAACCAGCCGAGCCGCCGCCGCCGGGCAGGGCAGGGCCCGCGCCGGCGCCGGGCCGCACCCGACTTAGCCCATAGGGGATTCGTCCAGCTTTCCGGCCCCAGTGGGCGGACTCGATCTTACCCTGCGCTTGGGAACGAAGCAGGGCTGCGCCGTCGGGATTGAAGATCCCTTGAATGAACGCCTTCATCTCTTCCGGTGCGGATGTCTTCTTGCCGGCGCGTTTCTGGGCCTTAAAGAAGAACAGCGGCAACTGGGTCCACACCGCCCCCGGGCGTGGATAGCCCTTGACGATGAACTTGTTCTCGTCGGGCCGGACGCTCTCGGGCGAGGTCGAGGTGTTGTCGTGCTGGAGCAGGACCTCGTCCATCACCTTATAGACGTCCTTGCTTTCCTCGCTCATGCCGCAATAGTCGAGCATGTGGCAGAGAACGTAGTTGGAGGCAATCCACACGTCCTTCCCTTGGTCGGACTTCACTTCCTGTCCGTCCGCGGTCCTTTGGGTGGCCCAGCCGTTGGTCACGCGGTTGTTCTCGTAGATGGTCTTCAGAATCATCCGGACGCGGGTGGACTTCACCAGTTCTTCCGGATCTTCGCCCATGGCGATCCAAGTCCACAAACCGTCGAGCTGGTTGGTAAACACGTCGAAGCTCTTGTGAGCCCGGAGGGCGTCGAAAGCGGTTTGGCGATCCGGATAACTTCCCTGCAATTCCGCCGCGCAGGAGACCTCCCAGAACTTGTCCTGGATCTTCCCACCGACGACGTAGCCGTTCTTTTCGAGTTCGGGATAGACCCGTGCCGTGCTTTGGAGAATTTTGCCCATGTCCGCGTAAACAACCGCCTTGTCGATGAAGGGGCCAAGCTTCATGGCGCCGGCATTCGGGAGGGCTTCCCACGCCGCGCGGTCGATAGCGCCCTTGTCCTCGTCGGCATAGCGACGCTTCTTCAATTGGTCCAAAACCGAGCCGACTTTGTCGATGGTCTCCGCCAGATTTGCGATTTCGTTCGGCGTGGTTTTTCCGGTGTAGGACTTGAGCAGGCCAAGAACGGCCTTCTTGTCGAAGCCCGCGGACAATGGAAGCACCGACGCATCGACGATCGCGTTTACTCTTTCCGCATCGACGCTGCCGTCGTCGCGCAGACACCCGGCCTGCCGTAATTGCGTACGCAAGCTTGCGGATTGGGGATAAACGGCGAATTCCCCGGCTTCGACCTTGGGATCGTAGCAGGTGGCGAAATACCCGCCTTCGGTTCCGTCCTGGTTGCGCGTCTTCACCCACAAGGTTTCGATGGTCTGCTTGGCTTTCTCGAAGCGCGCCCGACAGTCCGCGATGGTCGCGCGCAGCCCGCTGCGCTCCGCCTCCGTCGCCGCCCGCTTGAGCATCATTTCTGCGATCCTGACGATGGACTCGTATCCAGCCAGGGCCAGGCTGGCGCTGTAGGAGTCGTAGCCGTAGAGCTTGATGTTGTCGAAGGTGTTCTTGACCTCGCCGGGGTTGCCTTCGGGGATGCCGTCGCCGTCCCGGTCGAGGCCAATCCAGTAATTGAAGCCGGTCTGTAGGGTCGCCCAGTTCTTGGCGACGAACTCGGTGTCGTTCGTGAACTTGGCATTGCGGGCCACCCGCTGGGCCAGCTTGGGGAACAGGTCCACCCAGTAGTTGGTGTTGAACCAGTCGTACTCGCTGACATTGCCGCGCATAGGATTGCCCGCGGTCAAACGGCCCACGTCGTGGCTGACGCTGCCCTTGAGCTTCTTCGGCCCCTTGATGTGGGTGAGCGAGCGGGCGCTATAGCCCTTCTTGCCGTCGCCGACGTCCGCCTCAAATTCCAAGTAGTCGAAGCGGGCGGCCTGGTCGCCGGAGAGGGGCTTGCCCGCGTCGGCGAGCGCCTTCAGTTTCTTCCACTCCTCGAGTTCCACCCGCATTTGGGCGCTAGCGGCGTGCCAGTGAAAATAGACCTCGGTATCGTCCTGGTCGTTGATCGAGTCGATGAATTTCTGGCAGATGGCCTTCTCCTTCTCGGGAAACACCATCAACATCAACTGCGAATACCAGTCCACGTCGGCCGAATTGAGGAAGGGATAGTCGAAGCACTCGAGGAATTCCGCCAACCCGCCCTCAATCCATATGGCCGCGTTCGAGAGCAGATAGGAGATCTCGTTCATCAACAGATTCACCACGCGTGTGGCCGCCGGTCGGTCGTTGGCGTAGCCGGAATCGCTCCGGACGATGTCGAACACGCGCGACTGAATGGCCTCGGTTCGCGCGATCCAATTCGCGTGCTCCGCCAACGCCCATTCCGTCATGGCAACGGCCCGGGTCTTCTCGTCCGTGAACCGCTTCGTATAGGCCCTATCGAACGACTTTCCATCGACGTACTTCTGCTTCGGGAAGTCCATGACGGTGGCGAAGGGAATTTGCGCCCGTCCGCTCGGCGGAAGCTTCACGGTGACGGCGAGGGCCGCTCCGCACTCGAACGTTGGTTCGGGCGCCTTGTGGGCCGCGAACCGGCCCTGTGAGTCCACGAGCAAGTCGGTCTTGTAGGCAGCGGTCCGAAAACTGGGCTGGACATCGATCGCAACGGCGTCGATCTTGGGCACGGCGATGACCATGCGGTCGCCGGTCTTTTTGCTGCCCATGACCACGCCCCTCATGGTGGCAGATTGGTACTCGCCGTGGACCTGATCTTCGGTCGCGCCCTGCCCGCTGAAGGCGTTGTCTTGCTCGGCGCGAAGTTTCTTCTCCGTCAGGTTTACCAGCGAGGGCCGCGGAATCACCAAGGTCAGCGCGCACTCTTCAGCCGTGGGGTTGTCGAGTTCGAACAGGTCCACGGTGGCCGGCACGGACACGTCGGCCTCGTTCCCCGACAACTCCGGCGAAATCGTGGTTCGCGCCACGCGAACGCCTTCGATCTCGAACCGGGCAATCATGCTGGGCGGGGCCAGGGTCACCGACGCAGCCTCGTCGGCGATGGAATCGGGATAAGCCTGGGGCTCCTCGCCCTTTTCGTCTTCGTCCTCACGCCTGAGGTTGGTGAGGAGACGGGTTTGGGTCTTGCCCCCGGAGGTGACACAGATCGTGGGGGTCGAGGCAAAACGCGTCCGTTTTCCAAACCGGATGGAGCGTCCGGCGTCGAGGAGGTGGTTCACTTGGCCGAACGGAGAGATTCCGGTCGACAAGGTTGGCGCCCCGGTCACCGCGCCGGTCGGAGGGAAATCCAGCGTAGCCGACAACCCTTGCGCGTGGACCAGCATTCTGCTGAATAGATAGATCGCTTTGGCCTGCGACCCGCTGATGGTGTGGAGCTCGTCCCGGTCAAGTGGACCTTGGTCTTGCGCGGCCACGGCGGCGGCGCGGCGGGCCTCGCTCTCTTGCGCCATCTTCTCGATAGGCGGAACGGCGGGCTTGGTGCCGAGCTTCACCACAATCTCGACGCTGGTCTTTCCCGAGAGCAATGCGGTGCGCACGACATTGCCGGCCACTTCCGTGCCGTCGACAATCATGACCGGATCTCGTCCCCCTCCGCGCTCGACGCGAATGTTGCAAGCCACGCCCCGGAAAACCCGGGTGGCCTTGTAGCCCGGCCAGCTTGCAGGAATAGATGGATCGATCATCAACCCTTGGAAGGTCGGGCGGATGCCAAGAATGTTCTTGGTCGTGGCCTGGTTGACCCAGGAAACGGTCCCGGACAGCCAAGGGTTGCGGGCCAACCCGAACTGTGGGTGCTCGTCGCTGGCCATGTTCTGGACGAACACGTCCGGCTGACATTCGTAGATCTTCGTGTCCTGCTTGAGCGGATTGATTCGGTCGATAATCTGCACCGCCCGTTCGCCGTGGCCGAGCATGGTTTCGGCGATGGCGGCCCACGGATTGGGATGCAGGAAGATGCCCGCATTTTCCTTGAGGCCCGGCGTGTAGGTCGACGCGCTGATGCCCGGCCGGGTTTGCTTGTAGCCGGGGGTCATGAGCTTGATGCCGTGTTTGGTATCCAGTTTTTCTTGAACGGATCGCATGGCCCGGGCGGCGCGGTCCGGCGAGGCGAAACCCGCAATGACGGCCCACGCCTGCGTATAGAGGTAGATCTGTCCTTCCTCGTTCTGCTTCGACCCGACCGGCTTTCCGTCCTTGTCGATGTAGCTCACGTACCATTCGCCGTCCCAGGCGGACTTGTTCACGTTCTTCTTGATGCGATCATAGTCCTCGGCGTAGCCCTGGGCGGATTCCACGTCGCCCAAGACCTCCATCAGCTCCTGCATTTCGTGCAGGGCCTTGCCGTAGAGGCAAGCGCTGAAGACGGATTCCGCTCCTTCCATGTTGAAAGCGTCGTTCCAGTCAGCCCAACCCAGCTTGGGCAGACCGTGGCGGCCCAGGTTGCCGGCGGTGAAGGCCAAGGCTCGATGCAAGTGTTCGAGCACGGCGCCGAACTTCTTCTCGCCCATGCCCTCGTCGTAGTAGCTGATGAGCTTGTCGAGGAATGCCGTGTCGCCGGTTTCCTTGACGTATTCGACGACGGCCAGGACGTTCCAGAGGTGGTCGTCGCTGTAGAAATCCTGCTCCGTGCCGGCATGGCCCTCGCCGATCGACGCCTTCATGGTGAGCGGATTGAACTGGTGCATGGAGGAGCCGTCGAAGCGCTGGACGGAGAGCAGCTTTTCGATCATCTCCCGCGCCTTGTCCGGCATGTACGGCAGGACGCCCATCAAGTCCTGGTTGGTGTCGCGCACGCCGATGCCCCGGTCGCCGCCGTAGCCGAGCTGGTTCATAGACAGGTAGCGGGACCAGAAGAAGGTCGCGTGGTTTTGTCGGGGACCGAGCACGTTGATGATCCGGTTGAGCGCCGAATCGGGCGTCTCGACGTCGCGCAAATGGTTTAGGTATTCCCGCCAAGAGTCGTTCAGATCCTTGAACGCCTTGTCCACCTTTTCAGGATCCTGGAATCGGGCGATGGAGTCCGCGGCGGCGGCCACGCTGGAGTTTTGGCCGAGCTGAATGATGAGGCGGGATTCTTGTCCCCTGGCGATCGATCCGATTCGGCCGAGTCGGTAGAGGATGGCGGCGATGCTGTTGCCGTTGTCCGCCCGGAGAGCCTCGTAGTTGTCCAGGTGCTCCGCCATGAGCCCGCCGGGCGCCGAGAACGTGCCGTACCCGCTATCTCCGAGAAACTTGTTGCGGTCCGTGGTGAACGAATCCATGGGACGGTTGGCGGTGAGGAAATTGGCCCGCCTTCCCTCTGCCATGTGCGGGTACTGCGTGATGACGTCCCCGACGGCTTTCCCTTTCATCGTCTGAGGGACCCAGTCGGCGTTGGTCAAATTCTTGAGAGCGTCCGGATGGGAGAACTCCACCAGCGGAATCACGTCCACTTGCAGGTTGGCCGGAGCGGAAATATTTCTCACCTTCACGTCCGTCACCACCTGTGACGCGCCCGCGGGGACGAACATCTTGATTTCGAATTCAAGACCGTTCATCCGCACGATCCACTTGTTGTACCCGAGGCCCATGCGGCACTCGAACTTCTCGTAGGCAGTCAGGGTGGGCGTGAAGAACGGAGAGAAGACCGCGTAGCCGCCGTCGGCGTTCTCGATCCGGCAATACAGCGTGTTGCCCCGCATGGCATTTTGAGGCGTGTCGATCTTGTAGCCCGTGATGCGGTTGTTGGCCGGATCCTTCTTGCAGATGTTGAGCCCACCCGTCTGGTCGACGAAACCGCCGAAATCTAGCGTACCGATGTAGTTGACCCACTTGGTGGGGGTGCGGGGATCGGTGACGACGTACTCGCGGGCGGCATCGTCGTAGTAGCCAAAATCGGACGCAGCTTCGCCGGCAGTCGCGGCGTGATCGGCGGGGTGATTCATGGAACTCATGGAGTCCACAGTTCCCACATGCCAAAGATCGTTTCAAGTAGCCTCTTCGGCCTTTTCGCGTAGGCGCGCCTGGGCGCACCGCACGTGGCCCGGTGCGCTGGCTAGAGTGGCGCTAGCTGACGGAACTCGGGTCGGGAGGCGTCCCCTCGTCGACCTTGCCGAACACCTGCTCGTAGCGGTTGATGTTGCTTTCGAGGGCGCGCAGGAAGCGCTTGGCGTGGCGTGGAGACACGATGATGCGCGAGCGGACGCGCGCGCGCGGCCCGCCGGGCTGCACGTACACGAAGTCGAAGGTGAACTCCGAGTCGTTGTGGTTGAGAAAGACCAGGTTGCAGTAGGCCCCTTGGGCCGTGGCTTCGTCGAGCTCGATCTGCATCTGGGGTGCATTGGGGACATTTGGGTCGGACATGTGGAAGTTGTACCGCAACTCCGGTAAAGACTAGGAACCTTTCATGGCCAGGGTTCTCGGCATCGACTTGGGCTCGCGCCGCATCGGCGTGGCGGTTTCCGACGGGCTTGGACTGACCGCGCAGCCGCGCGCGACCTTGGCCCGCCACGGCGGCAGGCGCGACATGGATTCCATCGCCACGGCGGTGAAAGAGGCCGGCGCGGATCGCATCGTGCTCGGGCTGCCGCTCGACCCCGAGGGCAACGAAGGTCCGGCGGCCCTGCGTGCGCGCGCCTTCGCCGACAAGTTGCGCGCGGCCTTGGACCTGCCGGTCGAGCTGGTCGACGAAAGCTTCAGCACCGTGGAAGCCGCGGAGGTGCTGCTGGCCGCGGACATGTCGCGCGCCCGGCGCAAGCAAGTGGTGGACAAGCTGGCCGCCGCCGTTATTCTGCAGCGCTGGCTCGACGCCCACCGAGGCCCGAGCGAGGAGAATCCATGACATCGCCAAGGAGCCGCGCCCTCCAAGTTTTCCTAGTCACCCTTGCCGTGGGTATTTCCGTGGTGGGCTGGCTCGCCCACCGGGTTTGGACCTATCCCGACCGCGCCACCGGCTCGGCCCGCGGCAGCGTCGAGTTCGAAGTTGCAAGGGGCGCCAGCGCCCAGCAGGTTGCCGAGATCTTGGCCCAAACCGGACTCATCAATCGGCCCGCCTACTTTCGGCTCTACGCCGGCCAGCGCGGGGTCGCCAGCCGCTTTCGTCCGGGGAACTACAAGATCGAAGCGCCAGCGACGCCCCGACAACTCGTGGAAGCCTTGCTCAAAGGCGTGGCCGACGAACTGGTCGCGGTCACCATACCCGAGGGCAAGAATATGGTCGAGATTGCCGAGATCCTCGAGAGTGCCGGCATCGCGAGCAAGTCAGACCTTCTGGCCCAAGCCACGGACGCCAACTTCGTCAAGAGCCTCGAACTGCCGGGGCGCACGCTCGAGGGCTACCTCTTTCCCGACACCTATAAACTACGCCCGCATTCGCAGCCCGCCCGCGCCTTGGCGGTTCTGGCACGACGGCATCGCCAGGTCTTCGAGGAATTGCGCGCGGCCAACCCCACCGGCGCCAACTACCTTCGCACCAAGCTGAAATTCGACGATGCCCATATCGTCACCTTGGCCTCCATCGTCGAGAAGGAAACCGGCCAGCCGCAGGAGCGTCCGCGCATCGCCCAGATTTTCATCAACCGCCTCGTCAAGCCCGGCTTCAATCCCAGGCTGCTGCAAACCGACCCGACCATCACCTACGGCTGCACCGTGGCCCCGATTTTTCTCGGCGCCACTTCGCCGGCGTGCGAGAAGTGGGACGGTCGCATCCGCCGCATTCAGCTCGACGACACGGCCAATCCGTACAACACCTACACGCATGAGGGTCTGCCCCCTGGCCCCATCGCCAACCCTGGCCGCGCGGCGCTTGCGGCAGTGCTACGCCCGGAGCCCGGGAACTACCTCTATTTCGTGGCCAAGAACGACGGCACCCACCAATTCTCGGCCACCCTCGCCGATCACGAGGCCGCCGTGGTCAAATACCAACGCGGCGGAAAGGCATTGACATGGAAACCCTGAGAGGGTTTCCAAACCCTTCCCGCGATGGTACGCCGCTGGCCAAGCCAGCGGCTCCCCACGCGACTGACCAAGCCAGCGAATGACTTGCTAGTGGCCGCCGCAGCCGCCGCAGCCGCCGCAATCATGACCGCCGTGGCCGTGGTCGTGGCCGTGGTCGTGGTCGTGGCCGCAGTCGTGATCGCCGTGGCCATGGCCATGGCCGTGACCATGACCGTGCAGATCGTGCGGCGTAGCCTCTCGCACACCGAGGACCGCGACATCGAAATTCAGCGTCGTGCCGGCCAACGGATGGTTGGCGTCCACCGTGACGGTGTCCTTGTCCAGCCCGACGATAGTCAGCACCTGGCCGCCGTGCGGGCCGTGGGCGCGGAAATGCATGCCCACCTCCAGTTCGCCCTCGGGAAAATCTTCGCGCGGCAGCTTCTGGACCAGGTCCTCCTGGCGCGGGCCATAGCCGCCGTCGGGACCGAGGGTAATCTTGACGCGGTCACCCTCCGACTTACCCAGCAAGGCCTCTTCGAGCCCTGGAACGATCATGCCGGCACCGTGCAGGTAGGAAAGCGGCTCGCAATCCTCGCCCTCCTGCGAGGAGTCAAGCACCTTCCCCTCGGCATCCGTCAAGGTGTAGTGGATGGTCACCACGGTCTTCTCAGCTATCTGCATGCGCCTTCCTTCCGAAAATTGACCCCGTAGCATACGTGCTGCCGTGGCGTTTGGCGAGCTGCCCGTGCGAAAATGGACTGGACATTCCAAACAAACCGCAGCATCCTTTGCAACAAGACCTAACTCACCATGGTCGCCATGACCTGGGGAGCGTTTCGCGAACAGCGCAGGGGTGACGACGCGTCGAAGTTTCAGCTACGACGAGAAGAAACAACGACGCCTAGCGGATCGAACTCCGAGTGATTCCAATCAAGTTGAGTTTGGCCGGCTGATCGTCTCCCGTCTGGGGCCCACTCCGGGCCGCTGCTGGGTAGTCGACGGAAAACTGACCCTGGCAGAAAGAAAGAGGAATCAATGGGAAAGAGACTGTATGTTGGCAATTTGTCGTATTCGACGACCGAGACCGATTTGCGTGACGCGTTCACGGCGACCGGTCATGAGGTAGCTGAGGTGAAGTTGGTGCTCGATCGCGACACCGGCCGTCCACGTGGCTTCGCCTTCGTGGAAATGACGACCGACGCTGGCGCGCTGAACGCTATCGAGAACCTGAACGGGAAAGATTTGCAGGGACGCTCCATCGCGGTCAGCGAGGCGCGTGAGCGCACGGGCGGCGGCGGCGGTGGCGGTGGTAGCCGTGGCGGCTTCGGCGGTGGCGGCGGCGGTGGCGGCGGCCGTGGCGGAGATCGCGGCGGCTTCGGCGGTGGCGGCGGCGGTCGCAAGCAGCGCTGGTAGCCATTAGGTGAGGACGGGCACGAAGAACACGGCCGAGAAGCGAAGGAAAGAAGTCCTTCGACAGAAACGGCAAGAGGAAAAGGCCGAACGCCGTCAACAGCGGCAATCGGAACGAAAGACGCACGTCTCGGAAGAGCCGGGCGAAGATCCTGACCTCGCGGGTATCGTGCCCGGACCTCAGCCCATCGCGGAGCCCGTGACCGCGGAAACGCCTGCGGAACCCGTCGGGGAGCCGTAAGTTCGTTGGGCGGCATGACGCCTTCGTGACACAACCCTGACGGGGAAAGTGTCGCACCATGACGGGGCCTGTGTCGTAATGCCCTGATGAAGGTTCTTTGTATTTCCCCCGCGTTTCCGGAGACCTACTGGGGACAAGAACGCTCCCTGCGCCTCATCGGCAAGCGTGCTTTGTTGCCGCCGCTCGGCCTGCTCACCGTCGCGGCCTTGCTGCCACCCGACTGGCAGGTGCGGCTTTGCGACATGAACGTGCAGCCGCTCGACGATGGCGACCTGGCCTGGGCCGATGTGGTCTTTCTCACCGGCATGCTGGTCCAGCGGCCGTCGATGTTGGAAGTCGCGCTACGCGCGCGCGCTATGGGCAAGACCATCGTGGCGGGCGGACCCCACGCCACGGCTACACCCGACGTGGTTGCGCCGTACGTGGACTGCCTGGTCGTCGGCGAAGCAGAGGATTTGATGGCGCCCTTGTGCGCGGCGCTGCTCGCCAACCCGAAGGCATTGCCCCCGCGCTTCGTAGCCACCGAGCGCCCGGATTTGAAGCAGCTTCCGCCGCCGCGCTACGATCTGCTCGACATCAAAGCCTACCATTCGATCGGCGTCCAATGGGGCCGTGGCTGTCCTTTCCGCTGCGAGTTTTGCGACATCGTCGAGCTCTTCGGGCGCAAGCCGCGCACCAAGGAGCCCGAGCAATTGTGTCGCGAGCTGGACGCCCTGCTGGCCACCGGATTTCGCGGGTCGCTTTTCGTCGTCGACGACAACTTCGTCGGCAATCGCAAGGAAACCCTGGCCCTTCTCGGACGACTCGGCCCCTGGATGCACGACCACGATTTCCCCTTCCAGTCCTTCACCGAAGCCAGCATCGACCTGGCAGGGTGCGATGACCTGATCGACGGCATGGTCGCGGCCGGCTTCGATTGCGTCTTCGTCGGCATCGAAACGCCCTCGCCCGCGGCATTGCGCGAGACCCACAAGACGCAAAACCTGAAGGTGGATTTGAACGCGGCTATCGAAAAGCTCATCAGCCGCGGGCTCGACGTCAGCGCGGGCTTCATCATGGGCTTCGACGCCGACGATGCCGCGGCCCTGGATCGGCAGCGCGAATGGGTTCTGCGCTCTCCGATTCCGCAAGCCATGGTGGGCATTCTGACGGCCTTGCCGGGCACGCAACTGGAACGCCGCCTGACCCGCGAGGGACGCCTCATTGATCGCGCGAGCGGCGAGACCTTCGGCCGGCCCAATTTCAAGACCCTGCTGCCCGAGTCGGCCTTGCTGCACAGCTACCGCGCCGCCTTGGAACAGATCTACCGCCCCAAAGAGTATTTCGCGCGTTGCCTGCGCTCGCTCAAGCTGCGACCGGGCAAACCGTCACCCTTTAGTCTGCCGTGGCGCTACGCCCTTCGCTGCGTGCTCGGTTCGCTGTGGCGCCAGGGCGTGGTGGGCAAATACCGCAAGGCCTACTGGGGCTACTTCGCTCAAGTCTTGCGCCAAGCGCCCCGGCGTCTTGCCCGAGCCATGGCCCTGGCCATCGCGGGAGAACACATGATCGGCTACACGCGCGAGGTCGTACTGCCCAGGTTGGCGGATGCCATCGAGGAAGTCCGCGCCGAGAGCGTGGAGGGTATGACCGACCGGCTCGGCAAGTCGCACGGCCGGCGCGAGTCCAAGCGCCTGCCCATGCACGACCAGCCCGAAGCAGCCGCAGTCTAGACCGCTACTCGGGAACGAAGCGGTAGCCGCTGCCGCGCACCGTGAGTAGATGCCGCGGCCGCTCGGGGTCGACTTCAAGCTTGGCGCGCAACTGGGCCATGAAATTGTCCACCGTCCGCGCCTGGCCGGCCTGCCTCAACCCCCACACCTCGCGCAGCAGGTGCTCACGCGAATAGACCCGGCGCCCGCCGCGACAGAAGAAGCTGAGCAGCTCGAATTCGAGATGCGTGAGCTGCACGGGCTCGCCCGCGCGAGTGACCGTGCGCGTTTCCAAATCCACCACGACGTCGCCGAAGTGCAGGGTCGGCCCGCTGTCCACGGCCGGAGTATCGCGCTCCTCCGGGCTCTTTGATTCGCCCGCCCCCTCCACGACCCTCGCTCCGAGGCGCGCCCGGCGTAGCACGGCCACGACCCGGGCCAACAACTCGGCCAGCGCAAACGGCTTGGTGACATAATCGTCGGCTCCCAACTGGAGCGCGGCGACCTTGTCGTACTCGTCCTGACGCGCCGAAAGCACGATCACCGGCACATGGTTTTCGGCTTCGCGAAGCCGCTCGAGCACCCACAACCCGCTTTGTTTGGGCAGCGAGATGTCGAGCAACACCAAGTCGGGAGCGATGTCCAAGATGCGCTGGTGCGCGGTTTCACCGTCGCCCGCGACCTCGGTTCGGTATCCTTGCAGCTTGAGATTGAGCGCCAGCCCCTCGGCGATGGCCGCGTCGTCCTCGACGACCACCACCAACGGCCCCGGCGTCGCATCGTTCATGCGTCACCTTTTCGACGGGGAAGAACGATGCGAAAGCATGAACCGTGGCGGCCATCCGACTTGACGTCGACCTTGCCGTGATGCGCTTCGACCACGGCGCGCACGATGGCCAGGCCCAAACCTGAACCCAGACTGCCGGGCACGCTCGCGCTGGAGCCGCGCTGGAACTTTTCGAAAATCGTCTCCTGCTCGGCGCGCGGAATGCCCCCGCCATTGTCGGTCACCGTGATGGCGATCTTATTGCCGTCCGAGGTGGCGAGAAGTTCGATCCTCTTTCCCTCCGCGGGCGTGTATTTCCACGCGTTGCCGAGCAGATTGCCCACCGCCTGCGCCAATCCCGCGCGATCGCCAACCACGGTCAGATCCGGCTCCAGCTCCACCTGCAAATCGACATGACCACCCACCCTGAGGACCTCGAAGGAGGCCAGCGCGTCCGCCACGACGTCCGCCACGGCCAGCACTTGCCCGTCGAAGACGGTGTGACGATGTTCGATCTTCGAGAGTTCGATGAGCTTGCCCACCAATCCATCCAGGCGCCCTATCTCTTGGTGGATGACGGCGAGACAACGCTGCTTCTCCGCCACGTCGTGAACGCGCTCTTCGCGAAGAGTGTCGATGAACATGCGGATCGAAGTGAGCGGGGTGCGCAGCTCGTGCGAAACCAAGGACAAGAATTCGTTCTGAACCGCGGCCAGGCTTGCGCCTCGCGTGACAAAGAAGGTCCCGATGCTGTAGCCAGCGAGGGCCACCGCGCAAAAGCAAAGGACCAAGATGCCCCCGACCACGGCCACCGACTTCGACCCTCCAATGGCGAGCAGCACGATCCCTATCGCCGTCATCAGAATGGTCGGGATGAGCGCCGTCAGGGTAAACGTCAGACGCGCGTGATTGAGAAGCCTGGTCGTGGGTGAGCGAAGCCGCAAGCAGCGCCTATTGTGGCAGACATTGGCGGAAAACGCTGGGCCGAGAAGAAACAAAAAACTAGCCACCTTCGGGACCGACGAGCGGCGCCACCGGCGGTTCGCTGTCAGTGCGCCTTTCGCGCAGCAAGAACACGAGCATCCCCAGGCTGGCGAGATTGCTGCAAACCACGACCAAGGGGCCGATGACATTCCCCGGCACCTTGAGGGTGAGGCAGAACGAAGCCGCCACGGCGAGGGTTGCGACGTAGGCGATGTCGCCCGCGAGGATCGTGGGAGTGCGGTGTTCGAGGGCCGCCAGTGCCTCGCGATGGCAACGCAAGGCCACGGTGATGGGGAAGCCCACGAAAAGCAGGGCCGTGGTGCGCACCAGGGGAAGATCCGCGGCGGGAAGCCGCTGCGCCGACTGGTAGTACCACTGGCACAGTCCGGGCAAGAGAAAGACCAGCGGAACGAAGGAAACCAGCGCGCCCGCCACCACGGAAAAGCGCAGCGTGCGCAAGTCGTCGCGCGACTCGGGCGGAAAGGAAATCGTGACATTCTGCACGCACTTGGCGGCGTAGGCGGCCGGGTTGGCGAGGCCGGCGGCCAGGTAGTAAGCGGGCAGCATGCGCTCCGGCTGACCGCCGCGGGCAATGACCCCGCCCAGAATCATTCCCGCCGAGGTCATGAGAAAACCACCCAGCGAGAGCGGCAGCGCGAAGATCAAGATGGTCCGCTTGGTCGGCACCGAAACTTCATCGCCCCCCAGCGCCGCCGCGAAAGGCCGGCTGTACCACCACGACATGAGCACCTCGAGTCCGACGGGAACGGTCAGGCACACCAAGGCCCAGCGCGGGCCGACCAACCCCCAGCCGCAGAAGAGCGGCGACAGCGCCAAGGTCACGCCGATGCGTGCGAACGTGGCCACGCTGGCGCGCCCCGAAGCGCCATTGTTGTAGAGTAACACCTGGTAGGGATTGCGCGCGTAGAACAGCACGTTGAGTGGGATGGTCAGCGGAAAAGCCTGGGTCGCGGCGATTTCGATGGAAGACGGCAAGTCGAGTAATCGGCCGAACACCAGGTGGCCAACCGCCGGCACGCAGATGACCGCTTGAATTAGCGCCGTGATGAGGGAAAAGAGATTGTTGATGGCGATGAAGCGCGCGTAGCCCGCCCGCGTCCTGGCGAACACCATGCCCGCCGTGACCAGCCCGGCCCCCAGCATGCCGACGAGAAACATCACGATGTTTGCCTGCGCCACCCCGGCCAAATTCAAAGCCCCGCCTTGCCCGTGCGAGGCCACCATGGCGATAAGCGGGTAGGTCAAACTTTGCGACGCAGCCTGGAGCGCCAGCGGAATGAAATACGCGGTCAGGTTTTGGGCGGGCTGCGCTGGCTCGGATTCATGCATCGGTACAACAACGGGCTCGAAGAGGAGGCGAGGTCATGCAGGTTGTACCCGATCTTCAATTCTCCTGTCTCCAACGCGAACGGGCGTAACCTGTGCCAGGCTTGGAAATGGCAGTGCAAAGATGGCAGTGGAAGTAGGCCAGCTTTTTGGAAATTACCGCATGGTTCGGCTGCTCGGCGAGGGCGGCTTTGGCGAGGTGTACCTGGTCGAAAACCCACTGATTCAGCGTCGCGCCGCCGTGAAGGTCCTGCACACCGCCCTGGCGCAGGACGCGGAATTGGTGCGCAGGTTTCTCAACGAAGCCCGCGCCGCGAGTGCCATCCGCCACCCCAACATCATTGATGTCCTGGACGCTGGCGGAACCGCCGATGGCGCGCCCTACATTCTGATGGAATTTCTGGAAGGGGTATCGCTGCAAAAGCGTCTGGCGGATCGCGGTCGCCTTCCGCTGCGGGACGCCCTGGAGGTCGCTCGCCAGGCTGGTTCGGCCCTGGCCGCCGCCCACGCCGCCAACATCGTCCACCGCGATTTGAAGCCCGAGAACCTGTTCCTGGTGCCCGACACAAGCGCGCCGGGTGGCGAGCGCGTGAAGGTCTTGGATTTCGGCATCGCCAAAATCAAGCACGGCAGCAGCTCGGGCGGAACCGTCAAGACGAAAACCGGCATCATCATGGGCAGCCCCGCGTACATGTCGCCCGAGCAGTGCAAGGACAGCGCGGACGTGGCTCTGCGCTCGGACGTGTATTCCTTCGCCACCATCGTCTACGAAATGTTGGCGGGAAGGACGCCCCACGTGGCGGCAACCGGGACCGAGATGCTGGTCATGCACCTGACCGAGACACCACCACCTTTGCACGAGCTGGTTGCCGACGTGCCTGCGCATGTCGAGGCCGCCATCGTGCGCGCGCTGGCTCGCGCGCGAGACGACCGGTTCGATAGCATTTCGGCATTTCTGGAAGCGATGGATCGCGTCCGGCCCGAGTCGGCGAAGAAGACGCCGGATGCCCTGGCCGCCACCGAGGTGCACGTGGTGCGAACGGCCGCGCCTCCTGCCGCCACAACCTTCTCCCGAGCTACGGGCGAGGTTCCGGCCGCGGACAGCGATGAACTGCTCTCCGTTGCCAAACGTCCTCGGCGCTGGTTGCCCTTCGCAGGCGGCGGCGTGGTGATAGCCGGGGTTGGGCTCTTTCTGCTGATGCCAGGCAAGCCAAGCCATGATTCCGCGCCGCCAGCAACGCCGGCATCTGAGCCGACAAAAGTAGCCGAACCCGTTCGGGAAGTAACGCCTCCACCCATCCTTCCCGCGGTTCTTCCCAGCAAACCCGATGCGGGGTTGGCTCCAGCGGCCTTGGCTGGAACCGCGCCGGCCGCGAAGCCCGAGCACGCTGTTCCCGCCCCCTCGCCCACGCGAAGGCGACCTCATCACGAGGCGAAGAATGAGCCACCCCCGAAGACGCCAGAAAGCGCGAAACCCGACCAGAGTGTGAAACCAGCGACGCCGAGGAAACCAGCCGACGTGGCGGGCTTTTAGGCTATGACGAAAGAAAGGTACAGAGCTATGGATTGCAGACTTCGTTGCGCGGCGGTCGTACTAGCCACTGCCATGGTATGGTCGGGGACGGTGCACGCGACCGACGCCAGCGCCAAGGGCGGCGCGCGTGACTTGGCGAACGAGGCCAAGAGCGATTTCGACGCGGGAAGATTCGAGGACGCGGGACTGAAGTTCCAGCGTGCCTACGAAATCGCCAAAGTGCCCACGCTCGCAGTTTGGGCCGCGAGGGCCCTGGTCAAGCGTGACCAGCTTGTAGCTGCATCCGAGCTGTATCGGCAGGCTGCAATGCTCACGCCGAATGACCTATGGGTTGGTGATGTTCAGCAACAAGCCCAGGCCGATGCGGAAAAGGAGCTGGCTGAACTGCAGCCGCGGATTCCGAAGCTACGCATTCGGGTCGAAGGGGCAGCCGCAAACGAAATCGAGGTGACGGTGGATGGTGTCAAGCTGGCGGCCACGCTGTTCGGCATCAATCTTCCAACCGACCCAGGGCGGCGGCACATCGTCGGCAAGAGAGGCGCGGAGGTGGTGGACCAGAGGATCGGCCTTGCAAAAGGCGACCGCAAAGAGACAGTCTTGCGATTCAATGCCGCCCCCACGGCGCCGTCTGTCGTGCAGGCGCAGCCACCTACGGTCACGGAGCCTCGGATTCCCGCGCAGCCAGCCCAGTCTCTAGGCAAAATCCACATCGCAGCGACAGGCCCTGGCAAGGTCAGTCTGGATGGCCAGGACAAAGGCACTCTGCCTCTCGACATGACGGACCTGTATCCAGGAACATATCATGTTCGCGTCGAGTTGGACGATGGCACCGTTGACGAGCGAGATGTCGAGGTGGCCGCGGGCCGAGTGAAGGGAATTTTCGTTGCATCATCACCTGCCCAGATCGCATTTCTCGGGCGGAAAGGTCTCCATCTTGGGTTTGAAGTTGGCGGCGGGCCCTTGCACTACTGGCCGCACGGATACAGCTATGTGCATAGTGACTCGACGCCATTTGCCAGTGGTGGCGTGTTCTTGAACGTCGGGCTTGGCCCAGCCGTCGATTTCAGAGCTGGGCTGCGTTTGCAGCTCTGGTCGGTCGCTCTCGTTGGTCTCCCGGTGTCGTTTCGGTTCAACATTGGACCCGTGTACTCAATAACCTTGGGCGCGAATATGGGCTATCGTTGGGGGGCAAAGTCACAAACCAACTGGCCCGATTCTGTTGTTACCGAAGGGGGCGTATTTCTGGGCCCAGAGATATCACTTCTGACCTTCAGGTTTGGAGAGAAGAACCACTTTGAAGTGGCCATGGTTCAGGGCTTGGCTTGCCCGATAACGACCAATGAGGACCATGGCCATGGTCCCTATGTCTTCTACGATACCCTCGCGTTCTCAAGGCTCTTCTAGGAATTGAAAGAAAGGCACCGAGCGATGAATTGCAGACTTCCTTGCGCGGCGGTTGTGCTTGCCACTGCCATGGTTTGGTCGGGAACAGCTCACGCCACCGACGACAGCGCCAAGGGGGCCGCGCGCGAGTTGGCCAACCAGGCCAAGGCCGATTTCGATGCCGGGAATTTCGAAGAGGCTGGCTCGAAATTCCAGCGTGCCTACGAAATCGCCAAAGTGCCCACGCTCGCGGTCTGGGCGGCACGGTCGTTGGTCAAGCGCGGACACCTGGTCGCGGCGTCCGAGCTGTATCGCCAGGCCACCCTGCTCGCGCCGAACGATCTGTGGGTCGGCGACGTCCAGCAACAGGCCCAGGCCGACGCGGAAAAGGAGCTGGGCGAGTTGCAGCCGCGGATCCCAAAGCTGCGCGTCCGAGTCGAAGGGGCCATGGCAAACGAAATCGAGGTGACAGTCGATGGCGCCAAGATGGCGGTGGCGCTGCTCGGAATCAACCTTCCAACCAACCCTGGGCGACGGCACATCGTTGGCAAGCGGGGAGCGGAGGTTGTGGATCAGACGGTCGACCTCGCGGAAGGCGACCGCAAGGACACGGTCTTGAGATTCAACGCCGCCCCGCCGGCTCCGGTCGTCGCGGAGGTGCCGCCTGCTCCAGCCGTGACAGGTCAAAGCACGACTCCGGCTCCCGTGGCAGCGGAGACCGCAGCGGCGGCTCCAAGCGACCATTCGCAGCGAACCTGGGGTTGGGTGGTGACAGGTGTGGGAGCGGCAGGATTGCTCACGGGAGTTGTGACAGGTATCGCGGTCATGGCGAACAGTGGTCTGCGCAATGATTGCCCGAACGGTGTCTGCCCTGCCTCCAAGAGCGGCAGTGCGAATAGCTACAATCTGATGCGCAATATCTCAACGGCAGGGTTCATCGTTGGCGGCGTTGGCGCCGTCGCGGGCGTCCCCCTGCTGCTCTGGACTCCGAAAGGTGAGTTCGAGTCGGGTATCGCGCTCTGGCTCGGGCCAAGTTCAGCGGGAGTCAAGGGTGCATTTTGAGGTTCGGGAGAAAACGGCGATGAACAGAATAGCCAGACTTGGATTGCTACTTTTCGCCGCGACGGCGATGGGCTGTTTATATCCGTCGTTGAAGACGGTGACGGACACGAGTGACGCTGCCGGTGGGGCTGTTGCCTGGGATGGCAGCGCGGGCGGTGGGGGTGGCAATTCTGGGATGCCAGACGTGCCTGGCGTCACGGGCACAGGTGGAGTGACCAGCTCAGGCGGTGTGACGACCACGGGCGGCATCGCCATCGCAGGCGGCGCGGGTGGTACTGCGAGCACCGATGCTGTCACGAGCACCGGTGGCACCGTGATCTATGGCGGTACCACGAGCGGCGGCGGAATGGGATTGGGCGGTGCCGCGGGTCTGGACGCGCGATCAGTGAGTCGGGCAGATTCTGGGACAGCTCCAGATAGTTCTTCGACTGGAGTCACGTGTCCACGACTGCCAGGGTTGGATCCACTGATTTGTGATTTCGAACACATGACTTTCAATCAGACCCTTGGCTCGTACAACTTCCAGGGCGGTGACGGCCTGATCGGTGGCTTCATGGAGGGCGCCCCGCCGATGAATGGCGTTAGCAAGGTGGAACCTACGCAAGCAGAAGCGCATTCTGGAACAACCTCTCTCGCCTTTACGATAACGGGCAATGGAACTGCTACCCTTCGGATGGGTAGCTTGCTTCTCAACATGAGTGCGGCCGCCGGGAACACTGTCTCTAACCCCTATCCTTGCATAGACGTCTCTGCCTACACCGGGCTTGAGTTTTGGGTCAAGGGCACAGCGGCCCCAATGCAGATTACTTTTTACCAGCAGACAGGAGACATCAGCACCACCTTGGCCTTTTCCTATGGTTTCGTTGCAAGTCAGACGTGGACCTGGACAAAGCAGACAATCCCATGGACTGCACTCACGACGTCACTTCAAGTGCCTGGCGCTGTCTTCGACCCGCAGAAATTCAACTTCATCTCGTTCGACATTCAACCTATCACAATCGACATTTCCCTCTTTCTTGATGACGTGTCCTTCACGACTAGCCCAACTTCCACAAATTGAATGGTTCTGTGATCCTGACCGAGGGTGCGTTGCACTTCATTGAGGCAACGTTCCGCCTCATTCGATGAAACCTCTGGAACCGCATGCGGCACGCGCGCCGTGTAGTACCCGCGCCACGGTCCCTGGTGAGGAGCGCATCCGCTTGAAACAGGGCATGCGCGGCCACCATGAAATCGGCCACGACCCTGTCACGACGTCCGCCACGACGTCGGTATTCGCGCCACGCCTTTCCGGCCGCATACGCCACCACGATTTCGCAAACCAACAGACCGCCCTGGGCGGTGGCCTTTTCGAGTGCGGCGAGCGAACTGGAACCGAAGACTGGATCGGGCAGGAGCACGCCCAGGAGCACGTTGCCATCGACGACGGTCTTCATCGACCCACGGCGTCGAGCTTGCCACGAAGGTCTTCAACTACCTTGTCCGATTCTCCCGCCACGCCGCGCGCACCAAAGACGTCCTTCCAACGCGACCGCGAGGGCGTTTTGCGAACCATCAACCCGCCGGTCACGATTTCCATCTCCAGCTCGTCGCCAGGCTTCATTGCCAGACAATCACGAATGGCCTTGGGCACCGAGATTTGGCCGCTCTCGGACAGGACGGTCTTCATGTGCCAAGCATAGCTCTTCTCGAATTCCACTCCCAGGCCGACTTTCCAGGCAGTTTTTCGCGCCACCCCCTCTGTCGCCCTCGCGATCGAGCCTGACCGAAGGTACGTTCCACCTCATTCGACAAAACCTCTGGAGCCGCACGCGGCAAACGCGCCCGCACCAACGCGGAGCACCTTGGTGCCTCGCGATTCCACAACGTTGGCGACACAATGTGGTGACTCCAAGCTTGGATCGGGCATTCTTGCTGACTCGCAATGCCCACTCCACACTTGGATCGACCGTTCTCGCTGGCTCCGCAATCCCCGCGCGCGCACGAGCCGAAAAGATAGGCCACGCGAATCGCCGGCTCGGCGTCGATGACCCCACGCAGGGCTTACAAAGGGGCGGTTTCTGCCACGACGCTATTCTACCCGCGCTTCGTCAGTACTTGTAGGTGATCTTGCCGGAAAGGTTCAGGGTCAAGTCGACGGTCCAGTCCTGCGTCGGCAATTGTCCGGTCACTTGGAGTTCGACGATGGTCTTGTCGGCGGACCAGACGGCTGTAACATCGACCGGGGCGGGCATACTAACCTCGATATCCGAACTCGGGGTCGCGTTTGGGTCTCGATCGTATTTCGCAACAGGGATGGTGGTTTCCTGACGGCCATCGACGGCCACGGTCAGGCTCGCGGAATGGATGCAGTCGAGCCTGGTTTGACTGTCGGTCGGGGTGATTCTCATCGCGTGGACCAAGACGTTGGAGTTCACGTACTTGGCCTGTGCAGTATCGGACGACGAAAGAGTGAAAGCCGCCCGAACCGAAACATCGGCAGCTGCCACGGGGCTGAGCGCGGCCGGAATCTTGAGGTCGCGCTGAGTGACTTCGACATCGGGCAAGTCGGCCTCGAAGGAAGGCGAACAGGCGCCAGCCGAGGCGGCCAGAATCAAAATCGTTGAGAAGAATCGGCACTTCATCGTCACCCTTCACCAGATGTAGGCAAGCAGACCCATTTTCAGCGACGGTCCGGTGACCTTGAAGTTCGGATCCTGGCGCACCACCACCTCGGTGGCGCCGGCCGCGTTCGTCCCTTGAATCGTGGCATCGAGATTGTGGATCTGGCCACGGAGCATGGTCACGCCACCGTGAAGAAAGAAGACCACGTAGCGGTAGCCGAAGTCCAAACCCAGGTGCGCGTTCATGTACTCGTACCCAATCCGGTCCAGCGCCGGGCTGCCATTGAAACCACCACCCACGAACCGCTTGGCCAAGGCGTTGGCGTCGCCTTCTTGATAGCGGCCGTATTCAAGGCTGCCCGAAGGCCCGGAACCGAGCGGCAGCAAGGTGATGCCCGCGCGCCAGCCATAGCTGATGCTGTTTGTGCCGCCGCCGGCCGAGACGCGTATCCAACTCCACGGCCGAACCGCCAGCGAGCCGAGCAGCCCGTCCGGCACGCCCACGTCAATCATCGCACCAAGGAGCGGCAAGGAACGAGACGAAGGCGGCGTTGTCCGTGCGGCGACGACCGGCACGACCGTGTCGTCGCCAAGCGAGCCCTTTTCGAACAAGCTCGCCGCGGAGTTGGGCCGTGCTCCTCGGCTTTCGTCGAGCACGATGTTTTCGGACGGCAACGCCGAGCCGGTCGGTGCCTCCGCGCATCCAGCATCCAGTTCCTCGGCCGCGTTTTCCAAGTCCACTCTCTCGCCGTCGACCACCGCGCGGCCGCTCTCGCTGGGTTGCCCATCGGGCAGCTGCCCGGTCCCCGCATCGAGAGGCATCGGCGCGGTCCACGTGGTGTCGGCGCCAACGGCGGATCGCGGAGCCGGAAGCCTGGCCAGCTCCACCGCGCGCGCGCCCTGTCTGGCGGCGGAAACGCCCACGGAGATCGCCGGCGAGTCAGACCCACAGGCGCCGACCACGGTGGCCAGCAGAAGGATTCCGAATAAGCGAATGTCTTTCATTAGCAAGTCTCATTTGAATCGAAGTACGCGAAGGATTACGGGGCGCATTAAAGGGCGAGAGGCAGCGAAAGTCCAGAGCGAAGATCGTCTCCACTCCTCTTGTTTCAACATCGTGGCCGCCTACGCCGAGGGCATCGCGCGCCTGCACGCGCACGGCATCGCGGTCCAGGCGGGCATCGTGTTCGGCTTCGACGACGACGACGGCTGCTTCGCGCGCACTCTGCGCGAGGCCACCCAGCTCGGGCTCGACGGCGCGACGGTCAGCTCGCTTGCACTTTGCCTTCTCAACTGGGGCTATGCCCGCGCGCTCGACAACCCCGTGCCCGGCTGGCCCATCCCCGGAGGCAAACGCGACGTCGCGCTCCATTGGCCGGCCACACGCCGGTGAGGTCGTGAGAGGTCGGGGCGAGGCGGCACACGGACGGCACGGAAGTGGCTATCGGCCCGGATGACAGCGCGGCGGAGGACGGCTAGATCTACTTCTATGTTCCGGACCATTTGTCCATCGCCGTCGAGCAGCCGACCGTGCCAAAGCATGCGGCGATTCCATTCACAACGATGTTGAAGAGTAGCTCCGCAGGAAAGCAGGGACCATCCGTCTAGTAGGGCCTCCAAGGGTCAGGGCTTCGTTGGGTACCTAGAGGTGGCATAGCCGCAACGGTCATCTGCCCTAACAAGAACGCCCTTGGCTGAGACAGACGCGAACAAGAGAATAGCGAGCATCCATCGCGCCATCAAGGACTCGCACCGGTTGATGGTGGCTGGAAGGAAATGTTTGGGGAAGGGGAGCCAATCGATTCATCGCCATAGGCACCTACGCTTTCCAGATACAAGACACTGCCTTCCACGACCGGAACCAAGACTGAACCGTTGTTTGGAAGCAGTGGGACACACGGCGCGGAGGAGTCGCAACCACTGCAGAGCATCAGCTGGCCTTGAGGCTTTATCGGAACGCCGTTTGCTCCCAGCAGTTCGTCAACGCTGAGCGGACTGCTTGATACCGAAAAGGATTGACCACCTCCACCGGCAATTCGAATCCACCCGTTGATCGGGTAAGCAGAACGCAAGTCAATTTGGTTTGTGTCCTGAGGGCTGAGTTGTACGACTCCTGCCGTAGCGCAGGTATTCCCAAGAAGCGGCTGGGATATGTAAGATTGCAGCAATATCTGCACCTGAGAAGGCGTTCCCCCGCCTGGATTAAGGGGCGCCATCAGAGTGAGAGTATAGGTCCCCGGATCCAAGCTAATCCAGTGTTGGGTCCACGATGTTCCTTCAAAAGTCCCGCTATTTCCAAGTGCGTAGATTGGGCCGCTCTGGGCTCCGCAGTCTTTCCAGAGCATGACATCGGGCCCTCTGATTGAGATTACGGCGCCAACTTGCTCACTCACCGTAATGTTGCGATGGATTTCTCCGTCGCAATCCTGGCTCAAGTCATCGCCCGGATTCATGGGAACGGACCGGCACACCCAATCGGTGAAACATGCCCATGGGAGTTGTTGTGCGGCTGACCATGCTTGATCCACGGATACGGGGTAAGTTAGTGCAAATTCCTGTTCAAAATCGACCGCGCTGGTTCCACGGGTGACACTGCGATATAGCATGCCGATCTTGTCCCATCCGTACTGCCCCACAAGGTATGCCACAAACTGGCCGGCCTCTGTGTAGTTCACTATGGAGTTCGGGTTGGGATGGAGGTCATCACGCCAGTCATTGATTAGATTCTGGCCATTGGGGCGAGGAGAACAACTCAAGGCAACCGCGAGGCCTTCATCAAGCAATGACAATGAGGGACCATTCCAAGCCCTCTCGACATGGACGTGGGTCTGCTCATGAGCGTCGAAGTACCACGGCGAATAGAGCGCGTCAGGAAATGCACAGCCGCCACTTTCCGGAGGTACGCCTTGGGACGACTTGTAGTCGGCAGTGTCGCGGAACTTGTAGTACCGAATTGGAGAAGAGCTTTGGACCAAAGAAAGGCCAGCAAGATCCGCTGTCCTTACAGCGTGTTGATCGAGCAGGGAAAGAAGAGATGGACAAAACGACTCCTGCACACGATCGTGATACTCAAAGTACTGCGACCGACTGACAGAGCCTTCGAATGGAGCATGTACGTCTCTCTGACAGGCTGCAACGAGCCAGAGCGGTACAAACACGACATACCGCCACGAGCGGCGGAGATCCAGGATTTTCAACAGCAACTCCCAGCAGTCCATTCGTCTTGAATTTACCACACCTGAATTTCTCGTTGCGGCGCAATGCGACTCGGTGTTCACATGCCTAGCGCTAATGCCGGTCAGAGAGGGACATGCCCTCGCCACCCGGCGCGTGAGAGATAGCCTTAGGTCCAGTCGGGTCGAGGACCGGCGCGGTGGTGTGCAGGACGCCCCTTGGCTGTGTCCGCCGTTTCCGGCTTCGTGCCCGTTTAGGGGTTCCATCACTCCGTCTCCGGCCCCCGCCACATCGAACCGGACAGGCGGATTTCCCGCATCACGGCTCACCGCGGAGGCGTCTTCCATCGGGGTTATGGGTCCGTTCAGCTGGGGCATGCTTTCGCGCTCCAGTACACCACGCGGTAGTCTCGAAAGAGGCCCCACGTTCCGTACACCACCGCGCTACTCCACCGCTTCCAGCCGAATCCCTTGCGCTTGCACTTCTTGGCCGCCAGTCGCCTCACCTTGCGGTCGACCTCGTACTTGATCTTGCCGAACGCTCGTCCCGAATTGCCGACACGAAAGTAGTTCACCCAACCCCGCAGGACCGGGTTCACCTGCGCCACTGCCGCTTGCATAGGCAAGTGGCGGCTCCGGCGCAAGATTTTCCCGACTTCCTGTAGGACAGCGATGACCTTCTTTGGTCGCGGGACTCTGCTCGCATACCATCTTCCAGTCCTCGGGCTCCGTTCCCAACGGAACTCGAATCCCAGAAACGCGAAGCTGGCCCTCGGGTCCGTTATCGTGACCAGGCGGGTCTTCTCCATGTTGAGCGACACGCCGATGGCTTCCGCCTCTTGGCGAATGCGCTCCAGCGCTCGGTCGGCCCACTGCCGCCCCTTAGGGGTGTCGGCCGCGAGCACGACCAGGTGAGTCGCCCGCGGGGATCTCAC
>Ga0224559_1000024_pt1 | contig 79931 bp, 73 predicted proteins | sample 714S33034metaG_FD_180676 | JGI IMG/M metagenome (GOLD analysis project Ga0224559, IMG submission 180676) | Peat soil microbial communities from Stordalen Mire, Sweden - 717 S3 30-34 | ecosystem: Environmental > Terrestrial > Soil > Wetlands > Peat | place: Sweden: Norrbotten County, Stordalen... | reverse complement strand
CACCTCCTTCTGGAGCGATGCGACCAGCGCGATGAGATCCTCGTATGTCGGCAGCGTCGAGATTTCGCCATTAAGATCTCCTCACCGCCGATGTCAAATTCCCGCCACCACTTCTTGAGAAGCTACGAGGTTTTCGCACGACCGCGCACGCGCGCAGACTTTCCCATCGGGACAACCGCGCCCTTCGATACTTTCAATCCCTGACCCAGCGGTGGTTCGACGTTGGCGACCTGCTCGACTTGTTCGACGCCAGCGACTTGCTTGAGGGCCTGTGGCCCAGCCGGGGATGGCGACGGCGATTCCACCTTCTTTTGCGGAATCGACGGTGACACAGGTGGTGGGGATGGCACGCGGCCGCGAGGCACCAAGATAGCCGCCAGCCCGATTGCCGACAGCGCGGCCCATGCGATGGGTTGGCGAGCAAGACCACGTGGCGAAAACGCGGCCTGCAGAGCGCGCCGGGCTTCCCCTGCGGTGGCGAAACGCCCGGCGGGCTCGGGTTGCAGCAAGCGCCGAACGACCTCGTCCGCACGCGCCGGGATGCGGATGTCGGCTCGTCGACGGTGCAGCGGCGGACATGCGCCCTCGGGCCGCCCGCCCGCCAAGGCTTCATACAGCATCACACCAGCGGAGTAGAGGTCGCTGCGCGCATCGACGGCCCGCCCCGCCCGTTGTTCGGGTGACATGTACGGGAAGGTGCCGATGATGGCGTCCGTGCGGGTCAGCTGCGTCTTGCGCGTGACCGCGGCCATGTCCAGGTGGGCGATTCCGAAGTCGGCCAGGCGCGCCCCGTCGGCGGCGAGCAGGACATTGGCGGGCTTGAGATCGCGGTGCACCACCCCGCGCTCGTGCGCGTGGCCGAGAGAATCGAACAAACGCACGAAGATCGCCAGTGCCTCGGCAACGGATAGCGGCCCCTTGGCCAGGCGAGCGGCGAGAGTCGGCCCCTCGACGAGTTCCATGGCAAACCAGGGCAGGCCTTGGCTCTCGCCGTGGGCTACAGGCAGGGCACAGAAAGCGCGGAGCGGGCGCGTCGGACACGCCCCTATCGTACTACCAGTGCAACCCGGTCAGCACGGAAAGGCATCTGGCCCTCCTCAACGTTTCCCTCGTCAGTCCTTGGCCCAGATGTCGATGCGGAAGTCGGCGATCTTCTTGTCGAGGGTGGGACGACTGATGCCGAGGATGCGGGCAGCGTGGCTCTTCACGCCGCGGGCGCGGCGAAGCGCGGCCTCGATGTTGGCTTTCTCGACCCGCGCCACGGCGTCGGCAAGGCGATCCTCGCCGGGAATCGTGGAAGCAACGGCCGGGCGCATGGCGCGACCGAGCGCGGCCAGCACGTCATCGCGGTCGATGGGGCTGGGATCGCGCGGATCGCGCAGCACCAGCACGCGCTCGATTACATTGCCGAGTTCACGCACGTTGCCGGGATACTCCCAGGCGGCAAGCGCCGCTTCGGCCTCGGGTTGCAGTCCCGGCGAGCGCAGGCCGAGGCGCGCGGCGATGCGGTCGAGCAGCACACGAGCGAGCAGGGGCACGTCGTCGCGACGGTCGCGCAAGGGCGGCAGCGTGATGCAAAAGACATTCAGGCGAAAGAACAGATCGTTGCGAAAAAGACCTGCCTCGACGTCGGCGGCCAGATCGCGATGGGTGGCGGCAATAATGCGCACGTCGACTTGGCGGGGAAGACTGGCGCCCACGCGCACCACCGCGCGCTCTTGCAACACGCGCAAAAGCTTCACCTGAAGGGGCAGTGAAAGATCGCCAATCTCATCGAGGAACAGCGTTCCCCCGTCGGCGGTCTCGAAGGCCCCCAAGCGCGTGGCGGTCGCGCCGGTGAACGCGCCCTTTTCGTGACCGAAAAGTTCGCTCTCGGCGATGGCCTCGGTGATGGCACCACAGTTGACTGCCACGAAGGGCGCGCGGCCGCGTCCGCTGCGCGCGTGAACCAGGCGGGCGATCTCCTCCTTGCCGGTTCCGGTCTCACCCAAAAGCAGCACCGTGGAATCCACCCGCGCGGCCGCCGTGGCCAAGCTCAGCGCCGACACGAACGCGGGGCTCTTGCCCACCGGCCCCTCGCTGATGGTGCTGATCTCCGCGGCCGGGCGCTCGCCGAGACGCAGCGTCGCGAGATGCCCCACGGCTTCGAGCCAGGCCAGGTCCGCCGCGCCAAAGGGTCGTTCGGGATCGCGGTCGACGTGGAGGAAGCCCCGAGGCGCGTCCTCACGAAGACCCCACGGCACGATCATGACCGAGCGCAAGCTGTGCAAGACCACGCTGCGCACGGAGCGCAGCTCGCGGCTGTCGAAGGCGTCCTCGACCAAGATTCCCCGCTGCGCGATGGCCGCCCTCTCCAGCAGCGTGCGCGAGGTGGACACCACGGCCTCTTTTCCGCGCGCGGCCAGGGCCACCACCCGCTCCTTGCCGGATCCTCCTTCGCCCTGCCACAGACGGAGCAGCACCATGGCGCGCCTGGGAGTGAGTTCGGCTTCCATGGCATCGAGCAGGGCCGCGGCTCCTTCTTCCTCGTCGCCGGCCTCGGCAAGACGCGCGGCCAGGACGCCAATCCCACGCATGCCATCCATGTCCTGAGCCACGCTGAGCGGCGGGCCCGGATTGGCGGCGGTACTCGACCGCCCCCCGGGCGAAACCACCAAGGTGCCCGCGCCGTAGCGCGCGTTCGCCACCGCCACGTCGTCGCCCGCGACGAGCAGCAGGGTGTCGCCAAGCACGATCTCGTCGCCCTCGTTGATCGGCGTGGGTCGCTCGACGACCTCGCCATTCAAGTAGGTGCCGTTCTGGCTGCCCAGATCCTCGAGCATGGCCCGCGCTCCGGTGGCATCGATGCGGCAATGTTCACGCGAGACCTTGCCGTCGACCAACTGCAGATCCGCTTCGGGTCCACGGCCCAGTTGCAGACGCCCGGCCAGGGGAATGCGCAGCCCCTGTTTGGGTCCAAAGAGTGCAAGCAACGCCAGCATGGGAACAATACTAGCGATTTCCGGGGTGAATTGGTTCCCTTCCGCGCGCGGCTGCCCCATACTTTGGGTGGGGACCAAGCCGACGAAGCGCACGGGTTTGGTCCGCCGTCCTTCAACCCAAAGGTGCCAAAGGTGCACGGAATGTGCACGGAGGTTCTGCATGATGAAGCAGCACGGAATTCTGCTCTCTGGGTCGCTCGCTCTTGGCGTGGCCCTGGTCGCTTGCTCCGGCAATGATTCGCCCGGCGCGCATACCAGCGGCGGCACGACGGGAAGCATGGGCGGGTACGTCGCCAGCAGCACAGGCGGCGGGGGCGGCGGCGCGACGACCGTGGGTGGCGCGTCCGGGACGGCCGCGGGCGGAAGCAGCGGCAGCGCGACCCTCGGCGGCTGCACCATTTTCCCAGCGGACAATCCCTGGAACACGGATATCTCGGGCTATCCGCTTCATGCCAACAGCGCGACCTATCTTGCCAACATGTCGCCCGGCACGGCCTTCCATCCCGACTGGGGCACCGTCAACCCCGATGAATACGGAATCCCTTTCTCGTCGGGAACCGGAGCCACCCCGCAGCCCATCACCTGGACCGCGGACTGGGGACCTACCGAAAGCGATCCTTTGCCCTGCCCAACCGGAGGCAACCAGTTCTGCTACCCCATTCCCCTCACCGCGCGCATCGAAGGCGGTCCCGACGCCGACACCGGCAGCGACCGGCACGTGCTCTACATCGACACCGCCGGCGCGCCCAACAACTGCACCCTCTACGAACTCTACAACGCCCAGAATCCAACCGGCCCCTCGGGCTGGACAGCGGCCAACGGCGCCATCTTCCACCTCGGCTCGAACACGCTTCGCACCGCTGGCTGGACCTCCGCCGACGCGGCCGGGCTGCCCATCCTGCCTGGGCTGGTCCGCTTCGACGAGGTCATGGCCGGGGAGATCCGTCATGCCATCCGTTTCACGGTCAGCCGTTCGTCCCAGGGCTACATTCATCCCGCGACGCACGCGGCGGGCAACTCCAACACCGCCCTGCCGCCCATGGGGCTACGCCTGCGTCTCAAGGCCTCGTTCAGTACCAGTGCCTTCTCGGGACCAACCCTGGTCGTTCTGACGGCGATGAAGAAGTACGGCATCATCCTCGCCGACAATGGCAGCAACTGGTACATCTCGGGCGAGTCCAACGATGGCTGGGCCGCGTACATGGATGCTCTCGTCTCCGGCCTGCACCAAGTGCACGGCAGCGACTTCGAAGTGGTGAACACCGGCCCCGTATCGATCACCGGCTTGTAATCAGCGATAGGCCAGGGGGTGCCCCAGCCGAAACCAGGCGGCTACCGTGGGGTAGGATTTTCCGAGGAGCGCCATGGATGAGGTTCGCCGCCCCACCGTCCAAATATTGATGGCTTGCCAATGGCCGTCGCCGTCTTTCTGGTCGTCGACAATGCCGATGTGATCGAAAGGGCTGCCGTTGGCGATACCGGTATCGAATACCACGACATCGCCAGGAGCAAGATCCGTCGCCGTGGCGAACGCGCCCGCCACGGCGTGCCGGCGCAGCAGCGCGACCAGGTTGCCCACGCGACGGTGATCGATGGACGTACTCGGGGCCTGGCGTCGGTTGGGATAGCGCTCGGGGTGCAAGGTGCGATCCTCGAACACCCACGCCTGCAAATCGATCCCTGCCCCGCGCAGAGCACGCACCACGATGTCGGTGCACACGGCCTGATCGACGGGAATGTCGCCATCCGGAAAACCCATGGCGATCACGTTCATCGCGGCGACGGTGTAGAGCGCGGGGTTCTGCATCTGCTGCTTGGCCGCGGCCAGAATCGTGGTGGCCAAGAAGCCGGCTTGACCCTGCCGTGCCTCGTCCTCGGCCGAGGCGTACACGTCGACGCGCGTGCCCTTGGGAGCCTGCGCGAAAAGCGCGATGGCATCCTCGTCGTCGAGGGCGATGCAGCCCAGCGTCCAGTCGCGCCGCGAGCCGCCGCCATGGATGCGAATCGATCCGCCTAAAGCCGTGTGCTGGGGCGGAACCTCGCCCGCGGCCACGGCACGCACGATGGCCAGGTAGGTGGACTTGTCGATGAGATGGTCGCGCAATCCTCGACGAGCGTCGGCGGCCGATGGATACGACAAGCGCATCGAGCGTGCGCCGTAGCGGCCGGGCTCGGGTGATTCATCGCGCTCGGCGATGAAGAAGCGGCCTTCGGGCGTGGCGTCGTCGCCGCGTTTCACCTTCTGCCCGGTGGGATTCTGACTACCCAGCGCCACGCGAAAGCTGCGCTCGACGTTGTCGCCGTTCATGAGGAAAAGCTTGCGCTCGCGCTTCCAAACCTTGATCCAGCGCTGCGAGACGACATCGGCGGGAAGCCATCCCATCACGTCCACGCCCATGCGCGCACGCACCCAGCCAGGCTTGGATTCCAGTGCGACGAGCGACTGATTGGCGTCGACGCTGTCTACTCCGTCTACGGCCTTCGCGGCCCCGAAAGGCAGCGCGCGCAGGGTCACCGCTTTCAAGGCATAGGTTTCCGCCTGAACGGGTGCCGACAAGGCCGCGAGGAAGAGGAGAACAAGTCGAACGATTTTGCTCATACTCCAAGGAATTGCATCCGGGGTGCCAGCACACGAAACGATGCAAAACCCAGCTTCCCCGCGAGTTCCCGGTCGGCAAGGGCAAGCTCGTGTAGTGCGACTTTACAACCCGCGCAGAATCTGCGAACCGGATGCGTCTGGCCCAGGCACGCCGCATCCGCCACAGCGCGTTCAAGAAAACGTCGAAAAAGCGCTTCTAGTGGTGGGACGGATTGCATCGTTCTTTGTTCTCCAGGCATCAAAGATTCGCCTCCAGGATTGGCTGTGACAGGAGTAACGAATCAAATTTCGCAGACAAAATCGGACCACCATGTTGCTTTTGTGCATAGATACTGACCGGAGGAAAGGGTGCACCCACGCGATCGCTTTTGGCGGGTAGTCCTGCCCATTGGGGCAATAGCCGTGCTTTCCACCCTGCTTGCCGTGGGCTACGCGACCGAGCCGGACCGCTTCGTCAGGGGTTTTGCTCCCACGCAGCCCATCGCCTTTTCGCATAAGCTGCACGCGGGTGACAACCACATCCCGTGTCTCTACTGTCATACAGGCGCGGAACGCTCGCGCCACGCGGGTGTTCCGGCGCTGGAAACCTGCATGAACTGCCACGCGGTTACTCGCACCGACAAGCCCGAGATCCAGCGTGTGACCGCCGCGTTCAAGGCCGGCGAACCGCTCGCCTGGCAACGCGTCTACACCTTGCCCGACCATGTCTACTTCGATCATCGCCCCCACGTCGGCGCCGGCATCGCGTGCCAGACCTGCCACGGCGAAGTGCAAACCATGGAGCGCGTCTCGCGCGAAATGCTCATGCGCATGGGCACTTGCCTCGGCTGCCACCGCGACGCGCACGAGGCCGTTCCCGCCGGTTCCAAGATCACGACCGGCCCCACCAATTGCATGGCCTGCCACCGATGAAATCAGATTCAATTTCTCCGCAATCCAATTTGCCTCGCCGGGGATGGCTGGGCGCGGCGGCGGCCGCGGTGGCATCGTTGTTGGCTTGGAAGGCAGGTACGCGTGCGCACGTTACCGCCAACGCGACGATGCCGCGCGAGCATTTCCCGGCCACACCCGGCCTGTCGCGCGCCTCCGTCGTCGTGAAACCATCGCCCGACTCGGTAAAACGCCATGGCTGACGGCAAAGACAAGGTTCGACTTCCGCTTCTGCCAGCCGGCGAGAACCGGGCTTCCGACGATGGACTTTCGCGTCGGCGCTTCCTCGCGCTCTTCGGCGCCTCGGCCGCGCTGGCCACCGGCGCGGGCTGCAAGCCGTCGGGCAATCGCGGCGCCATCGTTCCCTACACCAAGAAACAGGAAGAAGTGGTTCCCGGCGTGGCCGACTTCTACGCCAGCACATTTCAAGAGGGCGAAGTCGCGTACCCGGTGCTGGTCAAGGCGCGCGAAGGTCGCCCCATCCACGTCGAAGGCAACGACGAGCACCCCCGCTACCGCGGCAAGACCAGCTTCCGCGCCACCGCGGATCTGCTGGGACTCTACGACCCCGACCGCCTGCGCGGCCCGCTGCTCGACGGGCGACCGGGTGATTGGAAGACCGCCATCGCCAGACTGGCCGGTAGCCTCAAGCAGGGCGCGGGCAAGGACTTGGTCCTCATCACCCCCGCGCTGCTGTCGCCGACCCGCAAGGCGCTCATCGCGAAGCTCGTCGCGGCCGTGCCGGGACTGCGCCACGTGCAGTGGGAACCGTCGGCCGACCACAACGGCCGGCAAGCCGAGCGCGCCGTGTTTGGTGAAATAAGACTGCCGCGGTATCAATTTGACAAGGCCGAGGTCATCGTCGCCTTGGAAGCGGATTTCCTCGGCAGCCTGGGCGATACCGTCTCGGCCATCGCTGGTTTCGCCAGCCGACGCGGTTCCGCCACGGGCATGAACCGGCTCTACGCCCTCGAGGGCGGCATGAGTTTGACCGGCGGCCGGGCCGACGTGCGCATCACGGTGCGACCCTCCACCTTGGCGCGCATGGCCTTCGGCCTGGTGCGCGCGGTGTACCTGCGCGGCGGACGGACGCTTCCCGACGGGCTTAGCGCTTCGGCCCTCGATGCCTTCGCGCTCGATCGCTTGCCCGAGGCCAAGCCGTTCGCGCGCGAACTCAATGCCCTGGTCGCGGATCTGTGTGCGGCGGGCGCCAAGTCCCTGGTTCTCGCCGGACCCGCCGCCGCCGTCGAGGCGCACGCGGCCTGCCTTCTCTTGAATTCTATGTTGGGCGCCGAGGGCGTCACGGTGACGAGCGAAGACAGCGTGGCAGCCCCTGCCCTGGCCGCGCCCGAGGAAATCGCGAAGCTGGTGGCGGACATGACCGCGGGCCGCGTGGCGGCGGCGCTGTTCTGGGACGTCAACCCGGCCTATGACATTCCCCAGTCCGACGACGGCGACGCGAATGCCTTCCGCGCCGCCCTGACCAAGGTTCCCCTGCGCGTGCGCTTGGGCGCGTTGCCCGACGAGACCACTGACCTCTGCAATTTGGCCTTGCCGACCAACCACTGGCTAGAAAGCTGGAACGACCTCGAGACCAGCCGGGACGCGCTCACCTTGCAGCAACCGGTGGTGGCGCCGCTCTACGATACGTTGCAAGGCGAGGATGTTCTTCTGCGTTGCCTCGCCGAGCTGGGCAAGCCGGCTGAAAAGATGGCTGGCAGGACCTACCAGGATTTTCTCAAACAGCGCTGGCAAGACGAGGTGCAGCCCAAGGGTAGTCCCGTGCCCTTCGCGCGCTTCTGGAATACCTGCCTGCACGACGGAGTCTTCTTGCGCAAGGTCGGACCGGCGCCCGCACGCATGCTGAATGGCGCCGCGTGCGCCGAGGCCGCGCGCAAGGTGGCCGCGACCTCACTCACGGGCTTCGAACTTGTGCTCGACACCGATCCGCGCCTTTTCGACGGTCGCTATGCCAACAATGGCTGGCTGCAAGAGATGCCCGATCCCATAACCCGCGTCTCGTGGGGCAACCCGCTCGCCATCTCGGTCGAGGACGCGGACCGCCTGCATCTTCGCAATGGCGACCTGGTGACCCTGGGCAAGGGTCCGGCGTTGCCCATTCTGCGTCAGCCGGGGCAAGCAGCGTCGGTTCTCCGCCTCAACCTTGGACATGGTCGCTGGCGCGGCAGCGTCGCCGCGCAGGTAGGCACGCGTGCCTGGGCTTTCGCGCCACTTCCGGGAAAGCGCGCGGTTTCGGTCGACGCGGTCACGCCCACGGGCGGCCGGCAAGAGTTGGCGCTGGCGCAAGATCACGACACCGTCGACGGTCGCGACATCGCGCGCATCTTCACCACCACGGAATTCGCCCAGCGAGCCCGGCGCGAGGAAGAAGATCTTCCTTCGCTCTACGACAAACAAGAGTACGCAGGTCCGCGTTGGGGCATGGCCATCGACCTGTCGTCTTGCGTGGGCTGCGGCGGCTGCGTGGTCGCTTGCCAGTCGGAGAACAACATCCCGATCGTCGGGCCCGAGCAGGTCCGCAAGGGCCGCGCCATGCACTGGATGCGCGTGGATCGCTACTACGAGGGCGACGGAGCCGCGACGAGTGTCGTCCACGAACCCATGCTGTGCCAGCACTGCGACAGCGCGCCCTGCGAGACGGTGTGTCCGGTGCAAGCCACCAACCACGGCCCCGACGGCATCAACCAGATGGCCTACAACCGCTGCGTGGGCACCCGCTACTGCGCCAACAACTGCCCCTACAAGGTCCGCCGCTTCAACTTCCTCGACTTCACCAGCGAGACGCCCGAGTCCTTGCAACTGGCCTTCAATCCCGAGGTGTCGGTACGCCCGCGCGGCGTGATGGAAAAGTGCAACTTCTGCGTGCAGCGAATCACCAACGCCAACCAGGTGGCCAAGCGAGACGGCCGGACGCTCCGCGATGGCGAAGTGACCACGGCGTGCGCCGCGGCCTGCCCGGCCAAAGCCATCGTCTTCGGCGATATCCGCGATCCAAACAGCGAGGTTTCCAAGCTCTCGCGCAACAATCGCGGTTTCCACGTGCTGGGTGAACTCGGCACCAAGCCGGCCATCACCTACCTGGCCGCGCTCAAAAACCCGTCCGGACGAGGTGAACGATGAAGTCCGCGACCGCGCCTTTGCCCGAAGCCCTGCAGCCTCTCGAACTCATCGAAGGCAAGGTCACGCCCGCCTCGCTCGACGAGCAGGTTCTGAAGTTTCCCGGCCTGCGACCACCGCGCGCCTGGTACATCGCCCTGGCCATCACGCTGACCGCGCTCGCCATCGGCGGCTACTGCATGGCCTACACGCTCTACTACGGCATCGGCAGCTGGGGGAACAACCGGCCCGTGGCGTGGGGCTTCGGCATCATCAACTTCGTCTTCTGGGTCGGTATCGGCCACGCCGGAACCCTGATTTCGGCGATTCTCTTTCTTTTCCGTGCCCGCTGGCGCAACGCCATCGCCCGCTTCGCGGAAGCCATGACCATCTTCGCCGTCATGTGCGCCGGCATCTTCCCGGTGCTGCACACCGGGCGACCGTGGTTTGCCTATTGGCTGTTCCCGTACCCCAACGAGCGCGCCCTCTGGGTGAACTTCCGCTCGCCGCTGGTCTGGGACGTGTTCGCCGTCAGCACCTACTTCTCGGTGTCCCTGGTCTTCTGGTTCCTCGGCCTCGTGCCCGACTTCGCATCGCTGCGTGACCGCACCACCGAGGGTCTGCGCAAGCGCATTTACACCATCTTGAGCCTGGGCTGGCGGGGCGCGGCCTCGCACTGGGTCCACTACGACAAGGCATACTTGCTGCTCGCGGGCTTGGCCACGGGCCTGGTCATCAGCGTGCACTCGGTGGTGTCGTTCGACTTCGCCGTGTCGCTGGTGCCGGGCTGGCACATGACCATCTTCCCGCCCTACTTCGTGGCGGGCGCGATTTTCGCCGGCTTCGCCATGGTGGTCATCGTGCTCACGGTCGTGCGCAAGACCATGAACCTGGCGAACCTCATCACCGACAACCACCTCGACACGATGAACAAGCTCATCCTGGCCATGTCGTGCATCATGGGCTACGCCTACTTCATGGAGGGCGGCACGGCCTGGTACAGCGCCAATCCGTACATCCAGCACACCTTCAAGAACTACGTCACTGGCTTCTACGGCTGGGCCGGCATCACCACCGTCACCTGCAACATCATCATTCCGCAGCTCTTCTGGTTCCGCCGCGTGCGCCGATCGATCCCGGCCATGATCTTCGTTTCGCTGGCCGTGACCTTGGGCATGTGGATGGAGCGCTTCGTGATCATCGTGATCTCGCTCCACCAGGATTACCTGCCCTCGTCGTGGCACCAGTACATCCCGACCAAGATCGACTTCGGCGTCTTGCTCGGCTCGTTTGGTCTCTTCTTCACCCTGGTCTTGCTCTTCGCCCGCGTGCTGCCCGTGATCGCCACCAGCGAGATGAAGGCGAGTTTGCCGGGCGCACAGGCCAGCCACGGGGGCGGCCATGAGTAACCAAACCTTCGCGGTACTCGGCCTCTATTCAGAGGCGCAGAAGATCGTCGACGCGGCCAAGCAGATTCGCGCACGGAAGCTGGGCCATTTGGAAGCCTACACTCCCTATCCCGTGCACGGGCTGGACGCCGCCATCGGACTGCCACCATCGCCGCTGGGCAAGCTTGTGCTCGGCATGGGCATGCTCGGCACCACGCTGGCTTTGCTTTTCGAGTGGTGGACGAGCGCGGTGGACTACCCGCTCATCACGGGCGGCAAGGCGCTCTTCTCGTGGCAGGCCTTCGTGCCGGTGATGTTCGAGGTTACGGTCCTCTTCGCCACGTTCACCGCGGGCCTGGCCATGCTCTTCGCCTTCAACAAGCTGCCCTTCTTCGGCCACCCGGTCCTGCACAGCCAGGCCATCAAGGGCATCACGCGCGACAAGCTCGCACTCAGCATCGAGAACGCGAGCGATGGCTTCGACCCCGAGGCCGCGCGGCAAGCCCTGCTTGAAAACGGCGCCGAATCGGTCGAGATCGTGCCGGTCCCGGCCTGGGATCATCCGCTCTCGCTCGTGGGTCTGCTCCGCACCATCGCGGCCATCGCCGCAGCCTGCATCGTGGCGGGCGCTGGCATGTATGCCGCCATCAAGGTCGTGCCCATCGTGCCGCCCATGTTCCGCATGCACGATCAGCCCAAGCTCAACGCCTTCCGCGCAAGCAGCTTCTTCCCCGACAAGCGCGGCATGCGTCCGGCGGTCGCCGGAACGGTGGCGCGCGGCCATCTGCCGCCAGCCTTCACCACGCCCGAGGAAGCCGGCGCCCTGCTTGCCAATCCGCTACCGCTAACCCAGCGCACGGCCGAACGCGGTCGCAAGGTCTTCAACGATCATTGCGCCATCTGCCACGGCGCCGTGGGTGACGGTGTCGCGCAGCTCTCGCGCGCCTACGGCGCCAAGCCGGCCAACCTCTTGTCCAATGAAATGCGCGGCCGGCCCGACGGCTACATCTATGGCGTGATCGTGCGCGGCAAGAACGCCATGCCAAGCTACGCGCCGGATCTCGACGAAAACGATCGCTGGGCCGCCGTGCACTACGTGCGCATCTTGCAGCGCTCGCAGAACGCCAAGGACGAGGATCTGCGATGACCACGCCTCGCTCGAACGCGGTTCGCAATTTCCTCCTCGGCCTGACTGCCGTCGGCGCGGCCGGAGCCGTCGCGGTCTACGCGAGCGCGGGCCCCGCGCGCTTCTGGGCCAATTGGCTCGTGTGGACGCTCTTCCTGCTCACCCTCGGCCTCGGCAACCTTTTCCTGGTCGCGCTCGAACGTCTGGTCGGCGCGCACTGGAGCGTGCCGATGCGCCGCGTGCCCGAGCGCATCGCCTCGCTCATTCCGCTGGCCATTCCGCTGCTTCTCATCGCCTTGCTCGCCTTGCCGGTCCTTTTCCCGTGGACGCACGAGGAGGCCAAGCACAATCCCATCCTGGTCGCCAAGGCGCCCTGGCTGAACATTCCATTCTTCATCATTCGCCTGGCGGCTTGCGCGACGGCTTGGCTGCTTTTCTACCGCTTCTATGTGCGCGGCTCCTTACGCCAAGATGAAAGCAAGGATCCCGCGTTCACGCTGCGCGCGCGCAAGCTGGCGCCGCTGTTCATGGTGGTCTTCTTCTTCTCGGTGACCATCGTGGCTTTTGACTGGATCTCCGGTCTCGAGCCCGAGTGGTACAGCGACATGTTCGGCGTGTACCTTTTTGCCGGCACCTTCGTCTCCGGCATTGCGGCCATGGCCATCGGCGTGCTCGGGCTCATGCGCCGCGGACGCCTGCCCGAGGTCAAGGACAAGCATTTCTACAATCTCGGCACGCTTGGCCTCGCCTTCACGGTCTTCTACTCGTACATCGGCTTCGCCCAGTACATGCTCATCTGGTACGCCAACCTGCCCGAGGAAGTGGTGTGGTTCAAGCACCGCATCGAGGGCGCCTGGTACCCGGTGGCTCTGCTCCTGCCGTTCCTACATTTCTTCGTGCCGTTCTTCCTTCTCATCAGCAGTCTGGGTAAGAAGAGCCCGCTTCTGCTGCGCATCGCCGCCGTGTCGATCCTGTTCGGGCATTTCGTCGATCTGTACTGGCTCATCTTCCCGACTCTGGGAGCCGAGCCGCTCGTGGGCTGGCCCGAGCTGGCCATGGCGTGTTTGTTCCTGGGCCTTGGCTTCCTGCAGATCCGGCGCGCCATGAACCGCGGCGCCGACATGCCGGTGGGCGATCCCCTGCTGACCAAGGGACTGGAGTGGCAGCTATGAGCGGCGAGCGCCAGTCGAACTGGCGCGGCGAGGCCGAGGGCTTGGCCAATCGCTACGCCATTCTTTCGGGCGTGGCCGTGACCTTCGTGCTCTTCGGCCTCATCGTCGTGCCGGCAATCCTCCGCGAGCGGCGCGCGGTCAAACCCGCCCCCTCGGATCAGCCGGCCGCGGCCAGCGCGGGCTGGCTCGACCAAGCCGAAACTCCGCCCAGCAAGGGCAAGGATCTGCCGCCCGTGGATCCGGCCACGGTTCTGACCACGAACGCAAAGTTGCTCGCGCGTGGCGAGATTCTCTTCAAGCAGAACTGCACTTCGTGCCACGGCGACGGGGGACGCGGCGATGGCCCGGCGGCTGGCACGCTCAACCCCAAGCCGCGCAATTTCACGCAGCCGGACAAATGGACGCGCGGTTATCGCGTCACCGATATCTTCACCACGGTCACGACCGGCGTGAAGGGCACGGGCATGGCGGCTTTCGATTTCATTCTGCCCGCGGATCGCATGGCGCTCGTCCATTACGTCCGCTCGCTCGGCGCCTTCGACCACGGCGCCGAGGACAAGGTTGCCATCGACGCCCTGGCGGATAGCTTCCGCTCCAAGAGCGTGCACATTCCCAATCGCATTCCAGTGAGCCTGGCTATCAAGAAGATGGTGCACGAGCAAGCCGCCATGCCGCTACTTGCGCTGCCTGCCGATGACGACAAGTCCGAGGCCGCCGAGCTGCTGCGCGAGGTCGTTGCGGATCCGATGATTGCCGGCCACACCGTCGCGCGCTCCACGAATCGCGGTGACCTTGCGGCCGTGGCGCGCGCCTGGACCGCTGGCGCCCCTGGCAACGGTTTTCGAACCACCCTGGCGGGCTTGAGCCAAGAGGCCTGGCAAGTTCTGGCGCGTACCTTGCTCGGCCCCGAGCCGACTCGTGTAGCATCTCCAGACGGGGGAGCGCGATGACCATGACCAAGCTATTCGCAGGCATTCTATGTGTGTTCGCAACCTTGTCGGCACGGCCGCTGTGGGCGGCGACCGCGGACGATCCGCCGCTCGACGTGGGCGTGGACGAAAAACTGGGCCAGACCGTGCCACTCGATCTCATGCTGGTCGACGAGCAGGGCGACCGCGTTTCCCTTCGCTCCTTGATCGACAAACCTACTATTTTGACCCTCAACTTCTTCCGTTGCACCGGCCTGTGCACGCCGCTGCTCAATGGCATCGCCGAGTTGTTGCAACGGACGGATCAGATTCCTGGCAAGGACTTTCAAGTCTTGACCGTCAGCTTCGATCCACGCGACGACGCCGAACTGGCCGGACACAAGAAGGAAAACTACCTCAAGCAGCTCGGTCCGACATTCGATAAGAACGCCTGGCGTTTCCTGACCGGTGACCCGATTACGACCAAGCGCCTGGCTGATTCCGTCGGCTTCCGCTTCGCCAAGCGCGGCGAGGACTACGTGCATGCCGGCGCCATTATGGTGCTTTCGCCCAAGGGCCAAGTTACGCGCTACTTCTACGGCGTGACCTTCCTGCCCTTCGACGTGAAGATGGCGGTGGCGGAGGCCAGCGCGGGCCGCACCGGGCCCACCATCGCCCGCTTCCTCAAGTTCTGTTACAGCTACGACCCCACCGGCCGCCGCTACTACCTGAACATCACGCGCGTCTCGGCGGGCTTCACCATTTTGCTGGCCGCGGGCTTTGGCATTGCCGTGGTCGTGACCCGCAAGAAGCGCTCCGGCCGCAAGGAGTCGTCTTGAGTACGCAAGCCGCAACCGTCGCCCACGGCGAGCCAAATTTCTACGCCGGGTCCGCGCGCAAAGGGATCGCCTCGTGGCTCTTCACCACGGATCACAAGCGCATTGGCATCATGTACCTGGCTGCGATGCTGACCTTCTTCCTGGTCGGCATGACCATCGGCGTGCTCATGCGCCTGGAACACCTGACCATGGGCCCGACCATCATGAAGCCCACCACGTACAACGCACTTTTCACGTTGCACGGGGTGATCATGATCTTCCTCTTCGTCATTCCCGGCCTGCCGGCGGTGTTCGGCAATTTCATGCTGCCCATCATGATTGGCGCCAAGGACGTGGCCTTTCCGCGCCTCAATTTGCTTTCTTGGTACCTCTTCATGGCGGGCGCCACCATCGCCATCACGTCGTTGTTCACCGGCGGCGGTCCGCCTGACACGGGCTGGTCGTTCTACGTGCCCTACAGCGTGACCACGGGAACCAACGTCACCATGGCCGTCCTCGGCGCCTTCGTGATCGGGTTCTCGTCGATCCTCACCGGCATGAATTTCATCACCACCATCCACCGCCTGCGCGCCCAAGGCATGAACTGGATGCGCATGCCGCTCTTCCCGTGGGCGCTCTATGCCACGGCCTGGGTGCAGGTTCTGGCCACGCCTATTCTCGGCATCACGCTTCTGCTGGTTATTCTCGAACGAGTCTTCCACTTAGGCATCTTCGATCCCAGGATCGGTGGCGATCCCATTCTCTATCAACACCTCTTCTGGACCTACTCGCACCCGGCTGTGTACATCATGATCATTCCGGCCATGGGCGCGATCTCCGAAATCATTCCGACCTTCGCCCATCGGACCATCTTCGGCTACAAGGCCATCGTGATGTCCAGCATGGCGATTGCCGGCGTCGGCTCGCTGGTGTGGGCGCACCACATGTTCACGAGCGGCATGAGCGAGACCTCGATCGTCATCTTCTCGCTGCTCACCTTCCTCGTCGCCATTCCCAGCGCCATCAAGATCTTCAACTGGGTCGCGACGCTGTACAAAGGTTCGGTCGAGCTGCGCGCACCCATGCTCTATGCCTTGGGCTTCATCTTTCTTTTCAGCATCGGCGGCCTGACGGGCTTGTTCCAGGGCGCACTGGCCATCAACGTGCACATCCACGACACCTACTTCATCGTCGGACACTTCCACTACGTCATGTTTGGCGGCACCGGCTTCGCGTTCTTCGCGGCGCTGCACTATTGGTATCCCAAGATGTTCGGCCGCCGCTACAACGAGAAAAGCGCCGTGGTGGCCTTCATCCACATCTTCGTCGGCTTCAACATGCTCTATTTCGGAATGCTGGTGCTGGGCATGAAGGGCATGCCCCGCCGTTACTACGACCACCTGCCCCAGTTCCACGCCGGCCACATCCACGCCACCATCGGCTCGTGGATCATGGTGGCTGGCTTGCTGATGATGATCGTCAACCTCGTGCGCGGCCTTTTCCGCAAGGTCGAGGTGCCGGCCAACCCGTGGGGCGGCGTGACCCTGGAATGGACGATTCCGTCACCACCGCCGGTGGAGAATTTCGACGTGCTACCGGTCATCACCGAGCCACCGTACACCTTCAACCCGCCCGGCAAGGAGCAAGCGCGATGAGCGCGGAAGCCGATTCGCACGCCACGCCCCATCGCGACTACATCGGCGCCAAGCTCGGTATGTGGATCTTCGTCTTCACCGAGCTCATTCTCTTTGGCGGCCTCTTCGTCGCTTACGGCATGTACCGTTCCATGCACCCGCACGACTTTCACAAGGCCGCCGGCGAACTCAACGTTCGCCTGGGCGTGACCAACACCGTCGTACTTCTCACCAGCAGCTTGACCATGGTGCTGTCCATCGTGGCCGTCCGCCTGCAGCGCAAGGGACAGGCCATGCTTTTCCTCGGGTCGACCGTGGTGCTGGGCTGCGTATTCCTCTTCAACAAATTCTTCGAGTGGAAGGCCAAGATCCACCATGGCCTCTATCCGGGCTCGGAGCATCTCATGGCGCGCCCGCCCGGCGAGCGCCTGTTCTTTGGCCTCTACTACGGCATGACGGGCCTTCACGGCTTGCACGTCACCGTGGGCGTCGTCCTGTTGTCGGTCATGTTCGCGCTCCTCCGGCGCGACAAGATTCGCCACGACGACTTCGTCAAGCTGGAAAATTCGGGCCTGTACTGGCACCTCGTCGACATCATCTGGATCTTCCTTCTTCCCCTTTTCTATCTGGCCGCCTGATGAGCAACTCCACCACGAAACCCGACGCCGGCCATCCCCACATCGTGGGCTATGGCACCTTCATCAAGGTGTGGATCGCGCTCTTAGCCCTGACCGCGCTGCTGGTCGGCCTCTCCCTGGCAGGCAGCCCCAACCTGGCGCTCCTCGGGCTCTTGGTCATCACCCCGACCAAGGCCAGCCTGGTGCTCTTCTACTTCATGCACCTCAAGTACGAGAGCACGGCGCTCAAGTACATGGTCGCCATTGCCCTCGCGGTGCTGGTGATCTTCGTGGGGCTCACCTTCACCGACTATCTCTTCCGGTAAAGCACGATGTTTGGCGGCGCATCCACAGTCTCGGGCAAGGTCGACGCGGTCTTCCTCTACATTTCCGCGTTGACCATCGCATTTCTGGTTTTCATCACCTTCTTGATGATCTACTTCGTCGTGCGCTACCGCCGCTCGCGCGGCGAGGCGGCCCACGACATCCACGGCCACACCTTCCTGGAAGTGCTGTGGACCGGCATTCCCCTGGTCCTCTTTCTCAGCATGTTCTATTACGGCTGGACCAACTACCGCTACCTGCGCGAAGTCCCGCGCGATGCCATGGTCATCCAGGTGACGGCCCGCCAATGGGCGTGGTCCTTCACCTATCCGAACGGCCGCCAGACCAGCGAACTCTACGTCGCCATCGGCCGCCCCATTCGCTTGAATCTCAAATCCCTCGATGTCCTGCACGGCTTTTACGTGCCCGCGTTCCGCATCAAGGCCGATGTGGTTCCCGGCAAGGAGAACTACACCTGGTTCCAGGCCACCCAACTTGGCGATTTCGATATCGAGTGCACGGTCATGTGCGGGGTCAACCACTCGTACATGCTGTCCAAGGTGCGCGTGATTCCCGAGGCGGATTTCTCGCGGTGGTATTTCGGCGATTCGGCCGACGCGCCCGCGCTTGCCCAAGCCAAGACAGCAACGCCCGAGCCGGAGCGCGGCGAGCGCCTGTTCAAGCTCAAAGGCTGCGTGTCCTGCCACTCGACCGACGGCTCGAAGCTGGTCGGCCCGACGTGGAAAGGTCTTTATGGCAGCAAGGTCGCTTTGCTAACCGACGGCAAGGAAACCACGGTGACCGCGGATGACGACTACATCAAGCGATCCATCACCCATCCGCCCAAGGAAGTCGTCAAGGGCTTCGCTCCGCAAATGCCCAAGGCCGACCTTAAGGAACGCGACATCGCCGACTTGCTCGCGTTCATCAAATCCTTGCAGTGACAAGGAAACACGCCGTGAACCGCAAGGACTATGCCCAACTCTTCAAGCTGCCCATCTCGATGATGTCGACGGTGTCGGCGGCCACGGGCTATCTGGCGTTCACGCACGCGCTCTCCTGGCGCATCCTGCCCGTCTCTCTTGCCGTTCTCATGCTCGCCTTCGCGGCGTGCGCGCTCAACGAGGCGCAGGAGCACAAACTCGACGCTCTGATGGAACGTACGCGGCAGAGGCCAATCCCCGCGGGAAAGATCTCGCCGCTTGGCGCGATCCTGTGGGCCGCGGCCCTGGCCGCGTTCGCCTTGTCCCTGCTCGGCTGGCTCGGCGGCTGGCTGGCCGTGGGTCTCGGCGCGCTGGCCGTCGCCTGGTACAACGGCGTGTACACAATTTTGAAGCGGCGAAGCTCGCTCGCCTCCGTCATAGGCTCCGTCATCGGCGCCATTCCACCCGCCATCGGCTGGGTGTGTGCTGGCGGCGTGCTAGACGGACCGATTCTGTCGCTCTCCTTTTTCCTGCTCATGTGGCAGGTGCCTCACTTCTGGCTTCTGGCCCTGCGCCTCGACAGCGACTACGCTCAGGCGCAATTCCCAACCTTCGTGCGCGTCCTGGGCAAGGATTCCGTGGCGCGCGTGACCTTCATGTGGACCGCGGCCACCGCCGCGTCGGCCCTGCTCTTGCCCATCTTCGGCCTTTCGACCTCACCTTTTCTCGGCCTTGGCCTCGCCGCCGCCGGCGCATGGCTCGTCGCCGTCGCCTGGCGCTCGCTGCGCACACCGGAGAAGCCCGGCTTCCGCCGCGCCTTCCTCGCCATCAACTACTACGCCGTGATGGTGATGGGCGCCGTGATCCTCGACGCCGTGCTGGGGCATTGAGAGCCAACCCAGAACTAGGATGGCGTGTGATCTTCCCCGTTCGCGAGGAAAACCACACGCCAATCTGCCGTTTCAGTAACTCTTCGGTCTAGAACAGTTTGGGATTTGCGTTCTGGGCAAGCTGCAGGGCCTGCTGCGCGAACCACACGCCGGCGGCGGGATCTTGCATGCCCCAGAGCGGATCGAAGGTGGCTTGCGTGGCAGGCGTGGTGGGCCATCCAGGTTGCGTGTACGAGGTGTAGTCCCACGCGCGCGCGCCACCAGCGCTGTCACATTGTCCATCCGACTCGCCAGGGATCTTGACCCAAAGGTAGGCATCCACAAGTGGATTTCCCGTATTCGCGGTCGGGCGGAAACCCAGGCCAGCGCCTTGCGGATTGCACCAGTTGCCGCTGGCCAGCCCGCTGATGACCGACGCCGGTTGGTTGTAGGGAGCCGCGGAGTAGCCGGCCGTGTTCTCCGGACCGGTCCCATTGCGGCTCGTATCAATCACGAAATGGGTCGTGGGGTTGCTGCCCGCGTAGCGCAGATTGATTCCCGAGGTGTTGAGAGCCGGATCGGTTGAGGTGTCACTCCACTGACCCATGGGGTTGAGCGCAACGCCCTGCCACGGTCCAAGCAACTGCGCGATCATTCCCGAACCATTTCCGTTCCAATACTGGTTCGGGCAGCCGCCGAATCCTCCGAAGGCGGCCGAGTTGGCCAGGCAACTCGAAATCCATGTCCCGTATTGAACTTCGTTGCCCGTGAACTGGTAGTTGGAGATGTTGAGGAAGAACCCCGCCGCGCGCGCGACACCTGCCAGCGAAAGTCGCGATGCCGAATCGCCGACGTTTTGCCACGCGCTGTGGGTCGCATCGAGATAGACGAGTGCCCTCGGCGCCTTCGTCGCGATGCGATCGACCGCGTAGTTGAGTTGAGCGAGCCGTGCATCCGAGGACGCGCCCGGCGCCGGCACGGTGTTGCCGGCGCTATCCGTGACGGTGGGTTGGCACCAGCCTCCTTGGTAGTAGGGAATGATGCCAAGCGAGTCTGGCTCGAGAATGACGATAGCTTGAGCGCTACCGATTCCTGCCGCGAAGCCGTCGATCCATGCCTCGTAGGCCGCAGTGTCCAATGCACCGCCCGCTGAGTACTGGGCACAGTCGCGGAAAGGAATATTGTAGGCGACAAGAGTCGGCACGCGCCGGACGAGTTCGGCCTCGAACATCGTCTTCTGCACGGCCTGTTTGACATAGGTAGGCGTTCCGCCGTTGAACCACACGGCTTGCGGCTGAGCAATCATGTCGGCGATGAGGGCGGCGTTCTTGATTTCCCCCTTCTTCAGCAGACTGATTGCGTCGTCTAGCGCGACTTGGCTCGGCATTGGCGTGAAGAAATTCGTACCTGATGCCAAAGGCGGCGCGGATGCGAGTGCCCGGCCTGACAAAGTACTGGTTGCTCCACACAATAGTGCTGCACACACGAATGCTATCTTCCTCATCTTCCGTCTCCTCTCAGTTGTTGGAGTATTGGAGCGTTTCCGTCTCCAAACTCGGCAGCCATCCTCCTGGTGCTGCATGGTTGGCGAACTGCCGAGCAGAATGCGTGATATCCGATTGCAGATTTTTGTCAACTCGCTACTGGCGCGAACCTGGGTTCGTGCGGTCGTAGTGTTCTTGGGTCAGGCTGTCGGCAGGTGTTCAACAGACATGATGCCGTCTGGCGTGGTAGCTCAAGCCTCGGTCCTACTCGCGAGGATTCCGGCGCGCACCACGAAGTCGCCAAAGCGTTCGCCCGCATGCCGCTCGCGCGCGAAGCGCTGAATCAGGGGTGTGAGCGTGGCGAGAATGGCCGCCTCGTCGAGATTCTCGGCCACAAGCTGGTTCAGCCGGTCCCCTCCCGGCGAGGCGCCGAGATAGAGGTTGTAGCGGCCGAGGTTCTTGCCCACCAAACCGATCTCCGCCAAGAATGGCCGCGCGCAGCCGTTCGGGCAACCGGTCATGCGCAAAGTGATGGGCTCGTCCTCCAACCCGGCGTCGCGAGTCACCCCCTCCAAGCGAGCGAGAAGAGCGGGCAAATACCGCTCGGACTCGGCCATGGCCAGCGGGCAGGTGGGCAGCGCCACGCAGGAGAGCGCGTTCAAACGCAGACCCGAGGCACGTTCGGTTTCGCCCACGCCATGGCGACGAAGGATCTCGTCGACGCGGTCGCGTGCATCCTTGCCCACGTTGGCGATCATCAAATTCTGGTTGGCGGTCACGCGGAAGTCGCCGTCGTGAACATGAGCGATCGTCCGCAGGGCGCTCATCAAGGTGCGTCCTTCCTCGTCGTGAATGCGCCCGCTCAGCACGAACAGCGTTCGGTGCCAGCGCCGATCGGTACCCTCCACCCAGCCATAGCGGTCGCCCCTGCCTTCCATCTGGAAGGGGCGCGCCGGCGCCAAGGGCCGAGCCAAACGAGCGTTCACTTGCGCGACGAACCAGGGCAAACCCCGATCGTCGATGGTGTATTTCAGGCGTGCGTGTTTGCGGTTGGTGCGATCGCCGAAGTCCCGCTGTACGGTGAGCACGGCCTCGGCCACAGGCAATAGTTCCTCGGGCGTGCAAAAACCGATGACATCGGCAAGGCGCGGATAGGTCTTCTTGTCGCCGTGGGTGGTGCCCATGCCGCCACCCACGAGCACGTCGAATCCCGCCAAATTGCCGTTTTCGGCGATGGCGACAAAGCCGAGGTCGTTTGCATACACATCCACATCGTTCTCGGGCGGGATGGCCAGTGCGATCTTGAATTTGCGCGGCAGGTAGGTCGGTCCATACATGGGCTCGACATCGGCCGCGGTGTCGCCACCAGCCACGCGCTCTTCGCCGAGGAAGATCTCATGGTAGGCGCGCGTGCGCGGCAACAAGTGCTCGCTTAGGCGCTTGCTCCACGCATAGGCCTCCGCGTGCAGCGCGGATAGGTAGGGATTGGGGTTGCACATGACGTTGCGATTGACGTCGCCGCAAGCCGCGATGCTGTCGAGCAGAACCTGGTGCATGTCCTTCACGGCGGCGGCCAGGTTTCGCTTGAGCACTCCGTGCACCTGGAAGGTCTGTCGGGTGGTCAGGCGCAAAGTGCCGTTGCCGTACTTGCGCGCGATGCCGTCCAAGGCCAAGTACTGCGCTGGCGTGCACACGCCGCCGGGAAGGCGAATGCGCGCCATGAAGGAATAGAGCGGCTCCAGCTTCTGCCGCTGGCGCTCCTCGCGCAGGTCGCGGTGGTCCTGCTGGTAGATGCCGTGCATCTTCACCAGATGGGTGTCGGAGGACGCCAGGCCGCCGGTCAAGGGATCGCGCAGACTCTCGGTCAACGTGCCGCGCAGATAACGACTCTCCCGCTTGATGTGTTCGACTTCGGTCAGCGGCTTCTTGCTGTTCGATGGATCGGCCATGCTTCCTTGTAGGTTCTCGACAGTGGCGGTGCAACTGGCTTAGTACACGTCGCGATGGTAGCGACGATCGCGGCGTAGTTGGTCCACGTATTCGGTAGCTGCCTCCGGCGATTTTCCACCGCCTTCTTGCACCACTTGCAACAAGGCATCGTGCACATGCCGAGCCATCTTCTTGGCATCACCGCACACATAGAGGTGCGCGCCCTCTTCAAGCCAGGCGTAGAAGTCCTTCTTGTTCTCGTGCATGCGATGCTGCACGTAGATCTTCTGGTCCTGGTCGCGCGAGAACGCCACGTCCATGCGTGAAAGCACGGTTTCCTTCCAGTAGCGCTGCCATTCGGTCTGGTAGAGAAAATCGGCGGTCAGGTTGCGGTCGCCGAAGAAGAGCCAATTGCGGCCCTTGGCGCCGGTGGCCGCGCGCTCCTCGACGAAGCCGCGGAAGGGCGCCACGCCCGTGCCAGGGCCGATCATGATGATGGGCGCCTCGGGTGAGGCAGGCAGCCTGAAACTGGGATTCTCCTGCACATAAATGGGAAGGGATTCGTCGGCACTCAAGCGGTCGGCAAGAAAAGTCGAGCACACCCCTTCGCGGTTGCGACCATGGCTTTGGTAGCGGGTCACGCCGATGGTCAGGTGCACCTCGCCGGGATGCGCGAGCAAGCTGGAGGCGATGGAGTACAAGCGCGGTTTTAGGGGCCGCAGCATGGCCACGAGATCCGGCGCGGACAAACCCGGTGCAGGATAGTCGACGAGAACGTCGATGGTCTGCCGTCCGTCCGCGTAGGCGCGCAGTTCGGCTTTCTTGTCGGTGCCCAAGAGCGAAAGAAGTTCCTTGTGCCCTGTGCGTTCGGCGTAGGCGCCGAGGAACGCACGTGAAACCGCCGTGATGTCGAGCTGGCGAATCAGGGCATCGAGAACGGTGCCTTCGACTCCCGCGACCGTGACGACCGCGGTTTCGGCGATGCAGAGGGTGGCGAGCATTTCACGGGCATAGGCCGGATTGTTGTGCGGCATGATTCCCAGAGCGTCGCCGGGCTGATAACTCAAATCGGAGCCATCAAGTCCTAATTCCAGGTGCAAGGTCTCCTTGGCCGAGGCACGTGCGTTCAAGCGCACGCGTTCCAGAACCGGAGCCGAGAAGGGGTTGCCGCGGTGGAATGTACGGGGCGCGATGGGCGCTTCGCTAGCCGCAGCGGAATGCGCATTCGATGGTCCGGCGGGTTCGGCGGGCGCGCCAGCGGTGCGGGCCAGAACTGCCCGGCAGGCGTCGGCGATCCAGGCCTCGGACTTGGCCTCGAAGTCCACGTCGCAGTCCACCCGGTCGGCGATGCGCGTGGCCCCGAGGGCAGCCAAGCGCTCGTCGAAGTCGCGCCCGGTCTTGCAGAAGTTCTCGTAGCTCGAATCCCCGAGGGCCAGCACCGCGAAGTTCAGGTCTTGGCAGCGTGGGGCGCGATTGGAATGCAGAAAGCGGTGCAGTTCCTTGGCTTCGTCGGGAGGCTCGCCCTCGCCGTGGGTGCTCACCACCACCAGCATGTGCCGCGCCTGCTTAAGGGCAGCGGTGCGGAAGTCCGCCATGTTCTTCACCTCGGCGACGATTCCCAAATCCGCGGCCGCCTTCTGCGCGCGCTTGGCGATGCGCGTGGCGTTCCCGGTTTGTGAGCCGTACAAAATGAGCAGCGGATCCTTGGCCGGGCCGACCGTGGCGGGAGCTTCGGCGACGCTCAATCCGCGCGCCAAAGTACCCTCGGTCTGCATGCGATTGCAGCCGGCGAAGAAGCCAAGTAGCCAGGTGGACTGAACCGTCGTCAGGCTGCGGACCAAGTCGTTGAACTTGGCCAGCTGATTTTGGGTGAGAGGAGATCCTGAGGTGTCGATTTCTGGGATGTGCATGTAATGTCTACTATCTCGGTTGGGATAATAGTATATTGATGATGTCGTACAGTGCTAGCTCTTTGATACCAATCGACTTGCAGGGTAACCAAGGTTCTTTCAAGTCCATCTTCTTGCGGGCTCGAAGCCAAAATACACTAATCCGGTAGTGTTAATGTATATTTGTCCTTGAATATGGTAGCGGGTCCATCGTAGATTTCAAAGGGGCGACCCGTCCGAAGCCATCATGCGACAAGCTGCAAATGCCACAAATATCCAAGACTCCTGGCGAAAATGCCGGAATAGCAATGTCCCGCTTGGGTCGTTGGGAGTCTCACAAGCAACCTGGGAGAGGGACGAGGACGACTGGGAGAGGGATGAGGACGGCTTGGGAGCGCATTCGCTTTGGCGGAAGGACACCCCAGGCGCCAGAGTACGAGATATGAGCCTGGAGATACACGTGGCACGCCTCGCCGGCCTGGTTGAAGACCGGCCCTGGACCGAGAATCTATCCGCGGTGGTTGGGGCTGCACCAGGTCCGGTTGTCTTCACCACCAGTTTCGGTTTGGAGGATCAGGCGATCACCCACGTCATCGCCTCGGCTCGACTTGCCGTGCGCGTGGCGACGCTGGATACGGGGCGACTGTTCGAGGAGACGCAAGCTCTGCACGCGAAAACACGAGAGCGCTACGGTCTGTGCATCGGAACCTTTTCCCCCAATGCGGAGGCGGTGGCCGCCTTGATCGCGCGACAAGGTCCCAACGGCTTCTACGACAGCCTCGAGAATCGCCTCGCCTGCTGTGGAGTTCGCAAAGTCGAACCCCTGCGTCGGGTGCTCGCCGGCTCGGCCTTGTGGATTACCGGCATTCGCCAGGAGCAGTCGGCGGACCGGGCGCTGCTGCCACCCGTCGAATGGGACAGCGAAAACGCCATTCTGAAGTTTCACCCGCTTCTCACCGTGAAAGCCGATGAGCTTCACCACTACCTGGATCGACACCAAGTTCCGGTAAATCCCTTGCACTCCAAAGGTTATCCCAGTATTGGCTGCGCCCCGTGCACGCGCGCGGTCGCGCCCGGAGAGCCGGCACGCAGCGGCCGCTGGTGGTGGGAGAAGGATGCGAAGCAAGAATGTGGCCTCCACGTCCACCATGGCCGCCTGGTTCGGAAGTCCGCAAGTTAGGAATCACCCTAGGAATCACCCAATGATCGGAAGCAACAACGCCCACCTCGATTTCCTGGAATCCGAGGCCATCTACATCCTGCGCGAAACCGTCGCCCAGTTCGAGCGCCCGGCGCTGCTCTTCTCGGGCGGCAAGGATTCCATCACGCTGGCCCACCTGGCCGCCAAGGCGTTTCGCCCGGGACGCTCGCCCTTTCCCTACCTGCACATCGACACTGGCCACAATTTTCCCGAGACCCTCGCATTCCGGGACACCTTCGCGGCGCGCATGGGGGCGAAACTGCTCGTGCGCTCGGTGGAAGACAGCATTCGCTTGGGCCGCGCGGCCGAGGAAAAGGGAAAGTTCCCCAGCCGCAACCGACAGCAGGCCGTGACCCTGGTGGACGCCATCGCTGAGCTGAAGCTGGACGCCTGCATCGGCGGCGGTCGCCGCGACGAAGAAAAGGCGCGCGCCAAGGAGCGCGTGTTTTCCGTGCGCGACGAATTCGGGCAATGGGAACCACGCCTGCAGCGCCCCGAGCTGTGGAATATCCTCAATGGCCGCATCAGCGTGGGCGAAAACGTGCGCGTCTTCCCGCTGTCGAACTGGACCGAGTTGGATGTTTGGCAATACATCCGCGCCGAGCAGATGCCGCTGCCTTCCCTGTATTTCTCGCACCAGCGCCCGTGCTTGTCGCGCGACGGACAGCTATTTCCGGTTTCGCCCTTCGTGCGCATCGATCCCGAGGACGACGTGCGCGAGGTGCGGGTGCGTTTCCGAACCGTGGGCGACATGACCTGCACCGCCGCCGTTGAATCCGAGGTTTCCGACTTGGACGGCATCCTCGATGAACTGCGCAGCTCGGAAATCACCGAGCGTGGGGCGCGCATGGACGACCAGCGCTCGGAAGCGGCCATGGAAGATCGCAAGCGCGAGGGGTATTTCTAATGCAGCTTCTACGTTTCATCACCGCCGGCAGCGTCGACGACGGCAAGAGCACCCTCATCGGACGCTTACTCTTCGACAGCAAGGTATTGCTGCGCGACCAGCTGGCCGCCTTGGGGCGCGCCGCCCGCGGCGGCGAAACCACCCTGAACCTGGCCCTGCTGACCGACGGGCTGCGCGCCGAGCGCGAGCAGGGCATCACCATCGACGTGGCCTACAAGTACTTCACCACGCCTCGCCGCCGCTTCATCATCGCGGACACGCCCGGTCACGTGCAGTACACGCGCAACATGGTCACCGGCGCCTCCACCGCAGATTTGGCGGTGCTGCTGGTGGATGCACGCCTGGGCATTCTGGAACAAACCCGTCGCCATGCCTACCTCGCGGCTATGCTCGGCATTCCCAGCATCGTGTTGGCGCTCAACAAGATGGATCTGGTCGGGTTCGACGAGCAGGTCTTCACCCGCATCCGCGACGAATTCCTCGCCATCGTCGCGCCCTTCAAGTTCCCCGACATCGCGACCATTCCACTATCCGCTCTGCGCGGTGACAACGTGGTCGAGCCCTCGACGGACATGCCCTGGTTCACCGGCCGCCCGCTTCTGCGCCACTTGGAGGAAGTGGAGATCCGCGATCGCACGGATCCCCATCGCGGTCGTTTTCCGGTTCAAGTGGTGATCCGGCCCGGCGACGACGCCCACCATGACTACCGCGGCTTCGCCGGCCAGGTTGCCTCGGGGGTGTTCCGCGTGGGCGACGAGGTGGTCATCCAGCCCTCGGGCCTGCGTTCCGTCGTTTCCGCTATCGAGCGCTACGGCGAACCCGTGGATGAAGTCCATGCAGGCGCCTCCGCCACCCTACAGTTGCGCGACGACGTGGACGTGGGACGTGGCGAAATCATCGCCACGGCGGCGGCACCACCGCGCGTGTCGCGCGAAGTGGTGGCGCAGGTGTGTTGGATGGCCGAGCGGCCACTCGTCGCGGGCGCGAAATATCTTCTACGCCAGGCAACCTCGGGCGCGAAAGCCATGGTGAGCGATCTCCAATCCCTGGTCGATATCCACACCTTCACGAACCAACCACGCCCGGCGCAGCTCTCCAAGAACGACATCGGTCTCGTGCATCTGAAGACCGCGCAGCCCATCGCCTTCGATGCCTACGACGATGTTCACGGCACGGGCGCATTCATTCTGGTCGACGAAACCAGCAACGGCACCGTGGCCAGCGGCATGATTCGCGGAAGCGTGGAAAACTGATGCCCACGCGAAGGAAAGCTGGTTACGTCGCCGTGGGATAGTCCGTGTATCCCTTCGGCCCGGGCGTGTAGAACGTCGCTGGGTCGGGCGGGTTTTGTGGCAAGTTGCGTTCCATGCGCGCAACCAAGTCGGGGTTGGCCAGGAAGCTGCGCGCGAACGCGAAGAGATCGCCTTTTCCGTCACGAAGTGCGGCCTCGGCCAATTCCCGGTTGAGGCCGCCCGCGAGAATGACGGTGCGTGGCCACGCCCGCCGAAGCGCGCTCTTGAGCTTTTCCGGCACCTGCGGCGCCCCCATCGAAGAATGATCGACGAGGTGAATGTAGAGAAGCCCGTAGGGAGCGAGGCGTGTCACGAGTTCGACGTAGGTTGCGTCGATCTCGGGATAGGGCTTCATGCCACCGTTCGCTCCGTAGGGCGATAGACGGATGCCCATGTGATCGGCGCCAATGGCGGCGGCCAAGCGTTTGGCCACCTCGACAACGAAGCCGATGCGCTTGTCGACCGATCCGCCCCAGGCATCGTCGCGCTGATTGGTGTGCGGACTCAGGAATTGCTCAAGCAGATAGCCGTTGGCGCCGTGCAATTCGACGCCGTCGAAGCCCGCCGCCATGGCGTTGCGACCGGCCTGTGTGAATTCGTCGACCGCAGCCCACACCTCGGCTTCGCTCATGGCGCGCGGGACGGGATAGGGCTGCACGCCCTGCGCGTCGGTGTGGATGGTGCCTTCGGCGGCGATTGCGCTGGGAGCGAGCAGCTGCGCCGAAGCAGGCAGGTTCAGCGGGTGACCAATGCGGCCGGTGTGCATGAGCTGCACGAAAATACGCCCGCCCTTGGCGTGAACGGCATCGGTCACCTTGCGCCAGCCCGCCACTTGCCGTTTGTCCCAGATCCCGGGAATACGCGCATAGCCGGTCCCATTTGGCGAGGGCGAGGTGCCCTCCGTGAGGATGAGCCCCGCGGAGGCGCGTTGGGCGTAGTACTCGGCCATGAGTTGGTTTGGCGTATTCGCCTCCACCGCTCGACTGCGCGTCATGGGCGCCATCACGATGCGGTTTTTGAGCTGCAGCTTCCCCAGTGTCGTCGGTTCAAACAAGGCCAAGTTGGGCATGATTGATTCTCTCCTTCACCTTAGATGCTCGCCAGCTCGGAAAGACGTGCTTCTAGATGATGGCCCGACTTGCGCCTCGGTGCACGCGACACCTGCGGCGATCTTCGCACGCGTTGGCGCAAGCGCCCGCAGCTGCACCCCGCGCGCCTGACGGCACCAGAGGAACTAGGTTTTCACCACGGCCAGGCGGCCGAGAATCCGCCACATCCCGCGGTGCAGGCGGTGAAAGCCGCGCGCAGGCGACGCGTACATCAGGATGCACTCGCCCTGAACCAAGTCGAGTCCCAGCTCCGCCGCCAATTTGGCCGCAGCCTCGCTCTCCGCGCCTTGCTGCAACCATGCCCGACAGATTCCGGCGGCTGCTGCTTGGCGGAGAATGTCGAGCTCTGGCGAACCAACACGCAAGGCAGGGCCCGCAGCGCTGCGCGTCTTGGCGACGGCGGCGTGCGAGAACGCACATCGTCTTTGGTCCGATCAACGCATCGTTCGCGGTATAAACGAGCCCCCAATGACAGATGCCCGCCCCACCTTGTCGGTCGTCATCCCCGTATTCAACGAGGAAGAAACCATTCCCGAGCTCGATCGGCGCTTGCGGGCCTTTCTAGCCGAGCTGGGCGAAACCTGGGAGGTGGTGTTCATCGACGATGGCTCGCGCGACTCCTCGGCCAAGCTACTGCAAGCGCTGGCGGAGAAGGAGCCGCGCTACAAGCTCATTTCATTTTCGCGCAACTTCGGCCACCAGATCGCCATCACCGCGGGCATGGATCGCGCCGAGGGCGAGGCGGTCGTGGTCATGGACGCCGATTTGCAGGATCCGCCCGAAGTCGTGCGCGCCATGCTGGCGCGCTGGCGCGAGGGCTACGACGTGGTGTACGCGGTTCGCGAGCGGCGGCTCGGCGAAACTTGGTTCAAGCGCGTGAGCGCCTTGCTGTTCTATCGCGTCTTCCGCGCCATGCTGGGCTTCGACGTCACGCTCGACGCTGGCGACTTCCGCCTCATGAGCCGGCCCGTGATTCTCACCATGCGCTGCCTGCGTGAGCGCCACCGCTTCATTCGCGGCATGGTGGGCTGGGTCGGGTTCCGGCAGTCATCGGTGCGCTACACGCGCCACGAGCGCTTCGCGGGCGTCACCAAGTATCCGCTGAGCAAGATGCTGAGGTTCGCTTTCGACGGCATCACGTCCTTCTCGACCCTGCCGCTGCGCATGGCCACCTGGCTGGGCGCATTCGCCGCGCTTTTAGCCATGGGACTTGGTGCGTGGGCTTTCTACGTGAAGATCCAGGGCGTGAGCGCGGTGCCGGGATGGACGACCATCATGATTCTCGTGGCGCTTGGCTCCTCGGCCCAGCTCTTGGTCATCGGCATCCTCGGCGCCTATGTGGGGCGCATCTACGAGGAGGTCCAGCGTCGGCCGCTCTACGCCGTGGCCAAGGAAATCAACTTCACGGCTGCGGAACGACCGCCCTTGCCTTCCGGCGCTGACGCCGCAAATGACGGCAATGACGTCAATGGCGGCAGGGAAAAGGCGAAGTGAGCGGAAGCGAAGAAGCAGACGCAGCTCCGATGGTTGCTGGAGTTGCCAAGGCCGCCGGAGCGGTCGCCGCGCGTTTGCGGGATCCCTGTGATTCGGTGGCGGAGTTCTGGCGTCCGCGACTTTCCGCCGCTCTTTCCGGAATCGGCATCCTGGCGTTGGTGGGTTTCTCCGTCGGGCTCTGCCTCTGGGAATTGTGGTCCGGCGGCGACCTTCTCGACTTCGTGGCCAGCAACGGGCCTTCGTACAAGCGCGGCGTCGGCGCCACGCTGGTCGCGATGGTGGGGGCCGGGGCTGTGCTGACTATCGCCGTCGTCCTGCTGGCCAAAAAGCGTTTGCTATGTGGACCCATCCTCGAACAGCTGGGGCGGCGTCTTGCGCCCTTGGCGCTCGCCCCCTTGCTGCCGCTCCTGTTCCACTGGCGCTTTTGGCAGGGCAGTCGCGAAGTGACCTTCTTGCTCCTGGCGCTGGTGCTGGTGGTGTCAGCGCAGAAGTTGCTGCAGGTCTCGCTGGCCACGCCGCCGGTCTTCGGTCGCCCACGCTTTGTGGATCGTCTGCTTGGCGATGGCGCGGCCCTGCGCCGCTCGTGCACGAAGTTTCTTCCCTTTGTTCTCGTCCTGGTCGCCGCCGCAGGCTACGCGACGTTTTTCGCCTACCACACCATCGTGCACCATCGCAACGTGCTCTCCAGCAGCCTCGATTTAGGCCTGGAAGAGAACGTGATCTGGCACGCGCTTCACAGCGGCGCCCTCTTTCGCAGCACACCCTACGGCGGTCCCACCGGCAATCTGGTGGGCGAGCACGCCGCGTACTTGAGCTACCTCATCGCTCCCATCTACGGCATTCGCCAGAGCGCGGAGACCCTGCTCATCCTGCAAGCCGTGCTCATCGGCGGCGCGGCCATTCCGCTCTATCTGGTGGCGCGCAGGTATCTCGGCCCCTGGCTGTCGTGCTTGGTCGCGGTCTGGTACATCTTCTACCCGCCGCTGCACGGGTCGAATCTCTACGACTTCCACTACCCACCGCTGGCGCCGTTTTTCCTGTGGTTCACCTTCTACTTCGTGCTGGCGCGACGGAATGTGCTGGCGGTGATTTTCGCCATTGTGACCCTTTCCGTGCGCGAAGACGTTTCGGTGGGGCTGGCCATTCTTGGCGGCCTGCTCGTGCTTACCGAGCGGCGCGCGCGCGCCGGCATTTTTCTCGCGGCGGCCGGCGTTGCCTACTTCGTGGCCATGAAGCTGGTCATCATGCCGCTCCAGCGCGGCGGCCACGAGGCCTTCATTCACCAGTACGCGGGCTTGGTCCCCGAGGGGTCGCACGGCTTTGGCGGCGTGATGAAGACCGTGCTCGGCAACCCCGCCTTCACCCTCGGCGTCTTGCTCGAACGAGACAAGCTCATCTACCTGCTGCAGATCTTCCTACCCCTGGCGTTCTTCCCGTTGCGCCGGGCGGTGGGCCTGCTCTGCTCGGTGCCGGGCTTTCTCTTCACGTTGCTCTCCACCGGCTACCGGCCGCTCTACCAGATCTCGTTCCAGTACACGGCCCACTGGACGGCGTATGTCTTCATCGCCACCATCGTCAACCTGGCCTGGCTGGGCCGGCAAGCCTCCCGGCGCGGACGGCCGGGCGTGGCGTGGCGGCGGGCGTGGATCGCCGCCATTTCCCTCGGCATGCTCGTCACCTCGTATCAGTTCGGGGCCTTGCTTCAGCACAATGCCACGCGCGGTGGCTTCGGCACCTACCACTTCGGCACCAATGCCGAGGATTGGGAGCGGCGGCGCAACGTGCACGAGCTTGTGGCCATGGTCCCACGCAAGGCCAAGATCGTTGCTTCGGAAAACCTCGTGCCGCAGGTCTCGAACCGCGCCTTTGCCTACACCTTGCGCATGGGAATCGCGGATGCCGATTATCTGCTTTTCAGTCTGCCCGTGGGCGGCGATGAACGCGCCAAGGTGATGGAGGTGCTACCGCAAGGAACATTCGGCGTGGTGGCCGAGCGCGGGATATTCGTACTGGCCAAACGCAGCCAATCCACGGAACTGAACTCCGGCGTGCTTTCCAAGCTGTGACCCCGATGGCCACCATCCAGCAGCGCGACAGCGATTTTCCGTCCCAGCTCACGCTTGTGGCGCGGGCGCTTGGCCTTTTCGCGGCCATGGGCGCGTCGCTGGGTTTTGCTGGCGCGGCGGCACTCGCGCCGCTCTCGCTCACGCGCTACTTCCAGGACAACCAGCTCGTCCCCGGCCTTCGCCAAAGGCTGCTCCTCGGCATGATCGGCTGCGCCCTCGCCGCGGTTCTCACCGGCGCCCTCGCGCTGCTCTTCCGCTTCGGCGAGCGCAAGACGACCGCGCGCCTCGATCATGCCGCGCGCCGCATGGCCCCGCTGGCACTGGTTGGCTTTCTACCCCTGCTCTTCCGTTGCCAAGCATGGAAGGGACATGACTTCGCTTTTTTGGTTTTGGTCGCGGTTTTCGGTTGGCTGGCGCATCGGGCGTGTTTGTCAGCCATGCGCGCCGGTCCCTTTGACTGGGAACAGACGATCTACGCGCGCCTGCGCCGCGTGGGCGAGGACTTCGCCCTGGCCCTGCCGCGCGTATCGCGCTCGCTGCCCTGGCTCATCGTCGTCGCCGGGGTGGTGGGCTACGTCGTCTACTTCGGCTACTACACCTACTGCTTCTACTACTCGCTGCGCTCCGGCTATGACCTTGGCATCTACGACAGTCTCTTGTGGAACATGTTGCACGGCGGATCGTTTTTCAAGACTCCGCCCTGGGCCGGGCCCGGCCGTTCCCATTTCGGCAACCACGCCGAATTCTTCGCCTACGTGCTTCTGCCCTTGTATGCCATTCGCCAGAACGGCGGGACGCTGCTGCTTATCCAGGCCGCTTTTCTCGGCTCGGCGGCTATTCCGCTCTACAAACTGGCGCGCCGGCATATCGACGACTGGCCAGCCTGCGTTCTCGCCCTGACCTACCTTTGCTATCCCGCGCTCCACGGCGAGAACCTCTTCGAGTTCCATTTCCTGCCCTTTGGTCCCTTCCTGCTCTGGTGGGCCTGGTACTTCCTCGAAATTCGGCGTGACGGCTGGGCGGCCTTGTTCGTGCTTTTCACGCTGTCTTGCCGCGAGGACGTTTCCTCGTGGGTGGCGGTGCTGGGCGCGTACTTCCTCTTCAGCGGCCGGCGCCCCAAGGCCGGGCTTATCCTGGCCGTGCTGGGTGCGGCTTGGTGCTTCACGCTCAAGTTCAAGGCCATGCCCTACGTCGGCGGCGGCGAAAGCTTCACCGACATCTACAAGGATCTGGTCCCGCAGGGAGGGAAGGGCTTCGGCGGCGTGGTGATGACCGTGCTGGCCAATCCCGCGTACACGGTCACCACCCTGGCCGAGATGAACAAGCTCGTGTACATGCTCCAGATCCTGCTGCCGCTGGCCTTCATTCCCTTCCGCCGGCCGATCTGGATGGTTCTGGCTATTCCAGGCTTCTTCTTCACCGTGCTTTCCACCCAGTACGGTCCCTTGGTCAGCATCAACTTCCAGTACAGCGCGCATTGGATTGCCTTCTTCTTTCCCGGCGTGGCCTTGGGTCTGGCTTGGATGGGCAGACACAAATCGCCCGCCGACACCGACGAATCGCCTGCCAGGCGCCAGCGCGCGGCTTTGGTGGCGATGGTGTGCATGGCCCTGCCCGTGAGCTACCAGTACGGCGCGATTTTTCAGCAAACCAATTCCTATGGTGGCCCCATCAAGTACACCTTCGGCGTGGATGCCTATGGCCGGCGCCGCCACCAAGCCGCCGAGCGCCTGGTGCGGCAGCTGCCGCCGCGGGCGAAGGTTTCGGCTTCGGGCTTCACCACGCCCTACATCTCCAATCGCCCCGACGCCTACAATATGACCCTCGGTATTTTCGACGCCGAGTACATCTTCTTCCCCAGCGAGGCGGGCGACTTCATCGTCGACGAGAAGGCCACGGTCACGCGCCTGCTCCAAAGCGGCGAGTTCGGCGTGGTCGCCGTGGAACCGCCCTTCGCCCTGGCCAAGCGCGGCCACCCGACGGACAAGAACGCGGCCCTCGTGGCGCGGTGGTGACGACTCGGTTGTAGGCGATAGATAGTGAAGCTCGTGGAGCGCGGGGCTTCGCCCGGGATTGCGGGCAAGACCTTGCGGTTGGCCTCTGGCCTACTGCAAGGTGAAGGATTCGTTCAATTCCTCGAAGAGCTTTGTCCCGCTCTTCTGGGCCCGGAGCACCAAGTAGCAGGTGGTTCCCGAGGTCGGCGCTGTCATGCTGATCGATTTGCTCACCATCGAACCGAGTGGCACGTCCACCGTCAAAGTCGCCGAAGACGCAATCGTGCCAGTCGGGCTGTCCGCATGCGCTTCCCATGTGACGTCGACCGCGGTGCCCGCGAACGTGTCGTTGAAGACGAGAAGATTCGCCGTGCGCGCCGAGCCTTTGGCGATCGTCGGAACGGTGGACGGCCAATCGCCGTTCGCGTTCGAGGTCTTGTTTGACTCCCAGTAGGCCTGGTCGGCGACCAGTACAGGGCTAAAGCCATTCTGGATGCGCATGATGATCGGGCTCGACCACGGATCCGGCAGATTGTCCTCTCCGAACACCGGATTTCCCCCCTGCTCGATGGTCATGGTGGTTCTCATGGTCCCCGGGACGAAACTAGACCAGCCCGAAAGCAGCGTGTAAGGCCGTACGTCCGAAGCGTCCTGCCTTCGCATCGCCATGGTCGACGTTCCAAACCACGTCATCCCTTGCCGGCTATTGTCCTTCGACCAGATGAACTCGCCCTGGCCGTAGGGATTGTTGTTATTGGCGTTCACCATTTCGGTGTATGCGGCGAGGCCGCCGATATAGTGGCCGGCGGTTGCAAAATCCGGGCTTGGCAATCCATAGTTCGAACCGGTGAGGAATGGATCCGCGCTGATTGGCCGGGTGCCGTCCAGTTTGGTCATGGCGTTGAACAGGTCGGTCTCGAACTGAGTCGAATCCGTGCTGGAATCGTTCGGCTCGTTGCTTTGGCTCCAGCGAACGATAGCGGGGTGGTTGCGATCGCGAAGCACCATCGCCTGGGCGTGCCCGACCATGTTGTCGTGTCCGGCGCTGAAGTCCTGGTCGTTGTTGCTACCTCGAATGGCCGTTTCGCCCATGAGCATGAGCCCGAGTTCGTCGGCCGTGTCGATCATATAAGGCGCGGCGAGCTCCTGATGGATGCGAATGAAGTTGTAATTCAACCTTTGGTAGTTTCGCACCGCTTGCGGCCAACCCGCATTCTGCGCAGTGGGTGGCAGAAAGCCTGGGAGCATGTCGTAGGCATCGCTCTTGCCGTTGTTGTCGATACTGTCGTAGTTCGCCCCTTGCAGGTTATCGCCGCGGTAGTTCACTCGAATGCCGTTCAGGTAGTAGTAGACGTGCTGAGCATCGGCTCTCTTTCTTTCGCTTTGGCGGAAGCCGAAACGAACGACTTTGCTTTGGGTCACCTTGCCGCCGCTGTGCACCTGAAGGGTCAAATTGTGAAGACGGGCCTTGTAATCGGATTGGTAGGGAACGTTTGGCCACCAGTACGAAGCGGTGCCGAGCCCCCACTTGATTGGGCCGACTGTCTTCGTTGTGGTGGTGCCGGGGGCCGCGGTGACAGTTGTGTCGGGAATTGTCGGGTAGGTCAAGGCATCGCAGTTCCACGAGCCGAGTGAGCCCGATAGTGTGACGTCCTGGCTTGTGGTACCCGTGTTCGTGATCGATACGTCGTAGGTCAGTGTGTCGTCGGTGACACTCGTTCGCACGAATGCGTCGCTGATGTAAACGTCGGGATACACGTGCAACAGAGCAGAACGGAAGATCCCCTGCGGAATGTTCTTCGACCAGCCTGCCGCGTTGGGAACGATGAATTTGCCATTCGTTTTCAGCGCGTCAGCGCCCTTGACCAGCACGGAAATGGCGTGCTGCTTGCCCGGCGTCACGAACTTGGTGACGTCGAAAACGGATGGGGTAAACGAGGTCGTGTTGGTTCCGACCTCTTTACCGTCAACGGAGAGCGTCGATTGGAAATTGGCCGCGCCGAATTCAATCAGCGTGGTCTGCGCGGAGCCAGAATCTGGGACCGTGATTTGAGTGGCGTACGTTCCGCTCGATGCAGTGATCCCCTGTTTGAGCCAGCCGCCTCCCGGAACCTGGATCGTCCGTTTACTTCCACCCGCAGGGGTGAAGTCCCAGGTTCCGGCGATCGAGGTCGAGGATGGGTCCACAGCAGTCGAGGTTGCGCACTGGCCACCCGCTCCCGCGTCGACGCCTCCGGATGCACCACCGGAGCCCGCCTGGCCGCCAGAGCCCGTCGATCCGCCGGCATTGGTGCCACCCGAGCCGCTCCGCCCGCCAGCATTGCTCCCACCACCCGCCGCCGCCTGCCCGCCAGCGCCAGTCGATCCGCCGAGGGCATTGCTGCCACCCGAGCCGCTCCGCCCGCCAGGGTTGCTCCCGCCACCCGCCGCCGCCTGGCCGCCGGAGCCCCCTCCACTTCCGTTCGCACCGCCTTGTTGAGATACGCCACCGGCACCCGCGCTCGAACCACCAGCACCTCCACTAGGCGTGGCGGACGAGCAAGCGACGCCAAGAATCGAAAGTGAGGTGACCGCGAGCGCGAACGCAGAACGACATGATGTCATGGACCTCTCCTTGGTTTTGCTTCCCGTCGGCGCGATCTGACTTGTCATCGCATGGTGTCCGCGAAAAGCTCACCGCGGGGATCTTGGCACAAATGCAAGAGGAAAGGCAGCATGGATCTGCGTGCCTGGACGACCAGGCGCGTAGGCGCGGCTTGCGCACCGCTGGCGCAAATCAGGGTACACTCTGGCCACGCGGTTCCTGTGGCACGCCGATTCTTCGCCCCCCGCGCACGAGAGACCACCATGAACATTCGCAATTTCATCGTTCCCCCAGGCGGCAAGAAGTTCAATCTGCACAAACTTTCGACCGACAGCACGCAGGGCGTGCGGGACGAAGAGGAAGGCGTCTCCTTGTTGGAGAAATGCCGAAGCGCCCTGGCCGACATGCAGGAAAAACTCTACGCCCAGGACAAGTGGGCGATCCTAGTCATTCTGCAGGCCATGGACGCGGCCGGCAAGGACAGCACCATCAAATTCGTCATGTCGGGGGTGAACCCGCAGGGTTGCCGCGTAGTCAGCTTCAAGGAGCCATCGCACGAGGAGCTCGACCACGACTTCCTGTGGCGTCACATGAAGAACTTGCCCGAGCGGGGCCACATCGGAATCTTCAATCGGTCCTACTACGAGGAGGTTCTGGTGGTGCGCGTGCATCCCCAGTTCCTCGAAAAGCAAAACCTGCCTGAACCATGCATGAAGAATGTATGGGAGCGCCGCTTCGCGGACATCAACGCGTTCGAGCGCTACCTCGTCAACAACGGCGTGGTGCCAATCAAGGTCTTCCTCAATGTCTCCCAGGACGCGCAGCTCAAACGCCTGCTCAAGCGCCTGGACAAGCCGAACAAGAACTGGAAATTCTCCGAGTCCGACGTAGCCGAGCGCGCGCTGTGGAACGACTACATGAAGGCCTACCAGGACATGCTCGCATCCACGAGCACCGACCACGCCCCTTGGTATGCCGTGCCCGCGGACAACAAGTGGTACACGCGCGTCGCCGTCGCGGAAATCATCTCCCAGCGCATCGCCGAACTCGATCTGAAATTCCCCGCGGTATCGGAAGAGCGCCAAGTGGCCCTGCGCAAGATCCGTCGCAAACTGGCGGGCGCGTAGTCGGCACGGCGGGACCGCGCTATATTCACCCCTCTATGTCCAAGGCATTGGTGGGCACACAGGAATCTTTCACGGGGCAGGCAACTTCCTTGCCGTTGCATCCACTCGTTGAACTGCCCCTGGTCAGCGGTCCGACGGTTCAAGCCACGGACCACGGCCGTTTGGCACAAGGCCTTCTCAAACGCAAGGTGAAGGCGCTCTTTCACTACTTTCCGGCCGCTCTGGTCGGCGATGAGGAGGCCATCCATCAGCTGCGCGTCGCCGGCCGGCGCCTGCGCGTCGCCTTGCCCTTGCTGGTCGTCAAACCCGAGGGCCGGCGCGCCGAGCGTGTGCGACGCCTCCTGCGCCTATTAACCCAGACCGCGGGCAGCAGCCGCGATCTCGATGTGCTCCTCGAATCCTATGACGAGCGGCTGAAGACGCTGCCCGCGCGAAGCATGGAGCAGAACCTTCTGCGCCAACGCCTGGCCAGCGCCCGCCGCCGCAGCCGCATGTGCATGGTCGAGAATCTGCTCGACTTGAAGATCTCACGCTTGCGCGCCGACCTGGCCAACTTGATCGCGGGCGGTGGACCGCCGCCCACCCTGGTCTGCGAACGCTTCGCCAGCCTGAGCGCGCGCGAATCGCGACACCTGCGCGAGGGTTTCGCGAACCTCGGCCCGCATCTCGACGCCGAGGAACTTCATGCCTTGCGCCGACGGGCGCGCCGCTTGCGCTACGCGGTCGAGGTCTTCGACCAGATTCGCAGCTTCGACTCTTTGGCCACCAAACCGTGGAAGACCCTGCAAGATCTCATCGGAGTCATCCACGATCACCATGTGCTGGCGGCGTGGTTCGACAGGCAGGCCAAGAACGATCGGAAACGCGGCAAGCTCGCATTGGCGGACGCGGCCAGCGACGAAGCCGACTGGGCGCGAAACACCATGCGCCAGCTGCACGCGACGTTCCTGGCCGCGGATCCCATCGCGGTCGTGGCGCGGGGGCTTTCGGCGCTGGGACAAGGGCCCTCGGATCACTTTGACTGAGGTCCGCAATGCATCTGCTTCTTATCCGCCACGCCATCGCGACTCCCGCCGTAGGCACGCGCGACGAGGATCGCCCGCTCACGCCCGAAGGCGAGCAGCGTTTTCGCGACACGGCCCGGATGCTGGCGCGCGTGGCACAAAAACCGGCGGCCATTTTGTCGAGCCCGCTTCTGCGCGCGCGGCAGACCGCGGCCATCGCCGCGCAAGCCTGGGGCGACATCCGTCCCAAGGTCGTGCCTGCGCTCGCGGACGGTCGCTGGCCTGAGATCTGCCGCGCACTCGCCGCCCACGACGACGCCGACACGGTCGCCCTCGTTGGCCACGAAAGCTGGCTCTCCACGCTCACCGCGCGCTTCCTTGGCAGCCGGCGCGGCGGCGCCTTCGACTTTCGCAAAGGCGGGGCCGCCCTCATCGACGCCGAGGATCTTGCGGCATGCAAGGGCGCCCTCTTGTGGTTCATCCCACCGCGCGTGTTTCGGCGTCTGGAGTAGGGCCGGTTGTGGCGGATGGATCAAGCCGCTTTGAGTTTGCCGATGGGCAGAACATCCCGCCCCAGCTGCTCGCTCAAGACCTCCGCCATGGCAAGGTAAATGGCGCTCGCGCCGCACAGGATGCCTTCCCAGCCGGCGATGGCGCCGACGAGCCGAGACTCGGTGAAATCGCGAAGGGCAAGCAGCGCGAAGAGCACGGTCAGCGATAGAAAGACAAACTGCAAGGCGCGGTTCGAGCGTAGCGTCCCGAGGAACATGAAAAGGGTGAAGATCCCCCACATCACGAAGAAGCAAGCCATGTAGCTCTCGGGCGTGCGAGCAACCCATCCGGTTTGCGGCCCCAAAATGAGTCCGACCAAGGTGACCCAGAAGAAGCCATACGACACGAACGCAGTCATTCCGAAGGTGTTGCCCTTTCGGAATTCCAGGATGCCCGCGATGATTTGGGCGAGGCCGCCATAGAAGAGTCCCATCGCCAGAATCATGGAGCTGATGGGAAAGAAGCCGGCATTGTGAAGGTTGAGAAGCACCGTCGTCATGCCGAAACCCATGAGGCCGAGCGGTGCGGGGTTGGCGGTCTTTTCCATCTGGTCTTGAGCTTCTTTCTGTCGGGCTACTTCGCGCCGATGTCGGACTTGATCGTCGCCAGGGTGTTTTCCAAGTCGGCACGGATTTCGGCTAGGCGCGCGGCGCTCGCGGCCTCGCAGCGAAGCACGAGAATGGGCCCGGTGTTGGAGGCGCGCACCAAGCCCCACCCGCCCGGAAAACCGACGCGGGCGCCATCGACGTCCACCACGGGATAGAGCTTGCGGTAATGCTCACGGGCTCGATTCACCACCTCGAATTTGATGTCGTCGGGGCAGTCGAGCCGGATCTCCGGCGTGTTGTGCACGACCGGCAGTCCGTCGATGATGGCGGAAAGGGTCTCGCCGCTGCGACTTAGCAACTCGACCACGCGCGCCGACGCGTAGACGGCGTCGTCGAAACCGAAGTAGCGATCGGCGAAGAACATGTGCCCCGACATCTCGCCGGCCAACACCGCCTTCTCTTCCTTCATCTTGGTCTTGATGAGCGAGTGCCCGACCTTCCACATAATGGCGCGCCCGCCGTGGGCCGCGATGTCATCGTACATGACTTGGCTACACTTCACCTCGCTGACAAAGGTGGCGCCTGGCCGCTCGCGCAGGATCTCGCGCGCGAAGAGCATGAGGAGTTGGTCGCCCCACACGATGCGACCGGCCGGGTCCACCACGCCGAGGCGATCCGCGTCGCCGTCGAGCGCGATGCCAATCTCGGCGCCCGTCGCCTGCAACCGCGCCACCAACGCCGTCAAATTCTCGGGCACGGTGGGGTCGGGATGGTGGTTGGGAAAGCGGCCGTCGGGCTCGCAGAAGAGTGGCTCGATCTCGACGCCCAGCTTGCGCAGGATGGGCACCACCGAAATGCCACCCATGCCGTTGCCACCGTCGACCACGACCTTGATCTTGCGCGGCCCCAGCTTGATGTTGCTCGCGACGTAATCGATGTAGGGCGTAAGGATGTCGATATCCGTCGCCTTGCCGGGTGCCACGGCTCCGCGCTTCTGGCCAGCCTGGCGCGCTTCGATGCGCTGGCGCAGCTCTTGGATCTCGGGCCCGAAGATGGTGCCCTTGCCGCGCATGATCTTGAAGCCGTTGTCTTCCTCGGGATTGTGGCTGGCGGTGATCATCACGCCGCCGTCGGCTTCGAGGTGGAACACCGAAAAATACAGCCCCGGCGTGTGCACCATGCCGATGTCCTGCACATCCAGGCCAGCCGCCAGCAGGCGGGCACGGATCACGCGGTGGATGCGCGGCGAGGACACGCGGCAGTCGCGCGCCAGGGTGATGCGGCGGGCGCCGCTGTCGTGCAGGTGCTCGCCGATGGCGGCGCCCAGCTCGGCCACGAAATCGTCGGGAAAATCCCGCTCGGCCACGCCACGGATGTCGTATTCGCGAAAGACTCTCGGATTCATTTTCTTGCCAAAACCTACATTACAAGAGTTCGTTGCGCTTGGCCGCGGTCAAGGCATCCACCACGGCACGCACCTCTTGCGCGCGATCCTTTTTGACAACCAGAACGGCATCCTTGGTCGCCACGACCACCAGGTCATCCGCGCCCACCACGCCCACCAATGGCGCTCCCGGCTCGGACACCACCACGCTGCCCGCGACGTCGCACAAGATCACATCGCCGACCGCGACGTTGCCGGCCGTGTCCTTGGGCCGAATGTCGGCGAGCGCGGACCAACTGCCCACGTCGTTCCAGCCGAAATCACCTGGCACCACGCGGATGCCGCTGGCCTTTTCCATGATGCCGTAGTCGATGGAAATCTTGGGCGCCGACGGGTAGCGCGCATGGGCAGTTGCGGTGGGATCGGCGCTGGCGCGGATCTCCGACAAGATGGCCGCCAGGTCGGGCATGTGGCGTTGGGCTTCGTCAAAGAGCCGCTGCGCGGTGAAAAAGAACATGCCCGAGTTCCATAGATAGTCGCCACTGGCGAGGTAGCGATTGGCCGTGGCCGCGTCGGGTTTTTCCACGAAGCGAGCCACGTCGTAGACCCCGGCGCGCACCAAGGCTCCGCGCTGAAGATAGCCGTAGCCGATTTCGGGCCGCGTGGGCGTGACGCCGATGGTGACGATGGTCTCCGCCGCGTGTTCGAGCGCGACGGTCAGCACACGGCCGAATTCGGCCTTGTCGGCGATGAAAGCGTCGGAGGGAATCACGGCCAGGCGAACGTCGTTGCCCGCCCTGGCAGCGGCCGCGACCGCGCCCAGCCCAACCGCGGGGCCGGTGTTGCGCGCGGCCGGTTCGGCCACCAGGTTCTCGGCGGGCAGATCGGGCAGGGCTCTGCGAATCGCGTCGGCTTGATCCGCGGCGGTTACCACCAGCGTGCGCTCCTTGCCCACGATGCGGCTCGTCCTGGCGAAGGTCGCGGCGATGAGCGATTCGGAACCACCCAGCGCCAGCAGCTGCTTCGGCCGACTGCGACGCGAGGCCGGCCACAGGCGCGTGCCACCGCCACCGGCGAGAATCAGCGCGAATGCTTCGGACTTGGACATCGGCGGACTTTACATCAAGAATAGCGACGAAAGTCCATGGTGCTCGCGATCTTCCTCGTCATCGTCATCTTCGTCGGCCTCGCCGCGTGCGCTTATGGCGTGCGCCTTGCTACCGGCGGCAGAAGGCCACGCGATATCCTGGGAGCCCTGCTCGCGGCATCCGGCCTCGCCATCGCGGTGCTGGGCGCCGGCCGCCTGCTTTCCGAACGCTTCTTCACGGGCTAGCCCAGCGAGAACTCAGAGGGAACGTAGAGCACAGGGAGATCCAGCTGTCGATCCTCCCTCCGTGCCCCTCCGCGCCCGCCCTCCGTGCCCTCTCCTCTACCATTTACCGGATTTGCGTGCCTCGGCCTTGGGCATGCTGGCGAGCTTGGCGAGATTCTCCATGATTTCCGATTCCGGCATCGTGTAGTCGGTGAGCTTGCCACCGAGATAGGCATCGTAGCCCGCCAGATCCATGAGACCGTGACCACTGTAGTTAAAGAGAATGACCTTCTTTTCCCCGCTCTCGCGGCAAGCAATAGCCTCGTCGATGGCCGCGGCGATGGCGTGGCTGGTTTCCGGCGCGCAAACCGTGCCCTCGGTCTTCGCCCACAGCATGGCCGATTCGTAGCACTTGAGCTGGCCGTAGGCCTTGGGCTCGAACAAGCCCTCGACGATGCCTTGGCACACCAGCGGCGCCATGCCGTGGTAGCGCAGGCCGCCGGCGTGGATGGGCTTGGGCACGAAGGTGTGGCCGAGCGAGTGCATGGGCAGAAGCGGCGTCATGCCGGCCACATCGCCGTGGTCGTAGACGAACTGGCCCCTGGTCATCTTGGGGCAGGCGGCCGGCTCTACGGGGACGATCTTGATCTTGGCGCCGTGGATCTTGTCGTAGGTGAAGGGGAAGGCGAGGCCAGCGAAATTGCTGCCGCCGCCAGCGCAGCCAATGACCACGTCGGGAAGTTTCTCGCCCGCCTTCTTGAGCTGCTCCTTGGCTTCGAGCCCGATGATGGTCTGGTGGAGAAGGACGTGATTGAGCACGCTGCCCAAGGCGTAGCGGGTTTGCCCGGTGGCATCGGTGACCGCCGCCTCGATGGCCTCGCTGATGGCGATGCCCAAACTGCCCGGCGTGTCGGGCATGCTGGCCAGGATGGTGCGGCCGGCGTTGGTTTCGTTCGACGGGCTGGCCACGCAGTTGGCGCCCCACACCTGCATCATGAGCTTGCGGAACGGCTTCTGGTCGAAGCTGATGCGCACCATGAAGACCTTGCACTCAAGACCGATGAGGCTGCACGCAAAGGCTAGCGCCGTGCCCCACTGGCCCGCGCCGGTCTCGGTGGTCAGGCGCTTGATGCCGAATTGCTTATTGTACCAGGCCTGCGGCACCGCCGTGTTCGGCTTGTGGCTGCCGGCCGGGCTCACGCTTTCGTCCTTGTAGTAAATCTTTGCCGGCGTCTTGAGATGGCGTTCGAGATAAACCGCGCGACGGAGCGGCGACGGCCGCCAGCGGTAGAGGATATCGAGGACTTCCTCGGGAATGTCGATCCAGCGCTGCGTGCTGACTTCCTGCTCGATGAGGTTCATGGGGAACACCGGCGCCAGCATTTCGGGGCGCACCGGCTGTCCGTCGGGGCCGAGCGGCGGCAGCATGGGCGTCGGCAAATCCGCGGCCAGGTTGTACCATTTTCGAGGGATCTCGTTTTCAGAGAGGAGAATCTTCACGTTGTCCATCTTGTCCGTCCTGTGAAAGAGGTGAAACCTGCCGCCCTACACCGCGGCGCCCGGAAGCCAGGATAGTAGGCGCCGCCGCACCCCGAGTTCAACCACGGAAGCGACCTTTCCCGAGCGTCTGCCGGGATGCATCCATAGGAGCGCCCGGCCGCCCGTCGGACTGACCGCCTGTCGGATCGATAATCCCCTCGATCGCGTTCCGTTGTATAGGTAGGGACCATGAAGCGGATCGCCACGTTCCTTGCCATCGCTGTCGTCGCGCTGGCCGCAGGTTGCACCAGCCAAGAGCCGCCCAAGCCCGCCCCGCCGCCACCCAAGCCCACGCCGGTGGTGGAAGCCCCCAAGCCGGTCGACGCCGGCGGTGCCGACGCTCACCTGGGCATGATGGAGAAGTACGCCATCTGGAAGGCCAAGAAGGAAGCCGACGAGAAGCTGGCCAAAGAGCTGGCGGCCGAGGAAGAAGCCCGCCTGCGCAAGTTCGACAAGAGCAAGCTGCCCATCCACCTCAAGTTGCTCGCCTTCGAAAAGAAGACGCGCAAGGATCTCGACGACGCGGCCGAGAAGCTGAAGGGCAAGCCGGACGCGGTGGCGCAGATCGCGAAGGTGTCGGACAAGCAGCGCAAAGCCATCGAGGCCCAGGCCAAGGTTCTGCGCAAAATGGATCCCACGGGCGGCAATTCCAACATCGGAACCGACCACGATGTCAGCTTGAACTTGCTCGCCAACGACTATCCGGCGGCCCTGGCCGCGGCCTCTAGCGGCGACGAAAAGCCCCTGGCCGAGTTGCGCGCGGAACTCGACAAGCGCGAAAAGAAGATGGAAACCTGGCTCGACGAGATCAAGCAGGTCAAGAAGTAGCTCTTCCGAGGTACGAACGTGCTTTCACCGAGACAACTCAAACAACTCGCCGGCCAGCACGGCACGCCGCTTTTCGTCGTCGATCATCGCGAGATCCGGCGCAACTTCGCCATGTTTCGCAAACACCTACCGCGCGTGCAAGCCTACTACGCGGTCAAGGCCAACCCCGATGCGGCCATCGTCAATACCCTCTTCCGCGCGGGCGCCAGCTTCGATGTGGCGTCCATGCCCGAATTCAACATCGTCCACGAGAACATCAAGAGCTGGCCGGCCAAGAAGCGCCAGGACTTCATCTGGAACAAGATCGTCTACGCCAATCCGGTAAAGGACAACCGCACCCTGGCCGAGCTGGATCCCTACGAGCCGCTCGTCACCTACGACAACCTGGCCGAAGTGGGCAAGATCAAGAAGTACGCACCCCACGCTGGCCTGGTCCTGCGCGTGAACGTGCCCAACACCGGCTCCATGGTCGAGCTGTCCTCGAAGTTCGGCGCCTCGCCCGGCGAGGCGGTCGACCTGATGGAAGCCGCGTTCAACGCCGGCCTGGTGGTCGAGGGCCTGTCCTTTCACGTGGGCAGTCAGTGCACGAACTTCCAAAACTACGTTCAGGCCCTGGGTATCGCCGACGGAATTTTCAAAGAAGCCTGGGAGCGCGGCCACAAGCAGGTGAAGATCCTCGACATCGGCGGCGGCTTCCCCGCGCCCTACGACCCGCACGTGCGGCCCTTCGCCGAGCTGGCAAAGACCTTGAACACCGAATTCGACCGGCTCTTCGGCCCGGAAATCGAGATCATCGCCGAGCCTGGCCGCTTCATGGTGGCCACCGCCGCCACCTTGGTCGTCGAGATCATTGGCATGGCCGTGCGCAACGGCAAGCAGTGCTACTACGTCAACGACGGCGTGTACGGCACCTTCTCGGGCGTGCTCTTCGACCACTGCCAGTATCATTTCAAGTCGTTCAAGAAAGGCCCGACCCAGATCGCATCCGTGTTCGGCCCCACCTGCGACGCCCTGGACGTAGTTTCCGTGGCCGAGGATCTGCCCATCGGCTTGCAACTCGGCGACTTGCTTTTCAGCGAGCAGATCGGCGCCTACTCCATCGCCAGCGGCACCAATTTCAACGGCATGCCCCTGCCCAAGGTCGTGGCCGTCGGGGAATTGTGATGGGAACCCTGGGAGGGTTCGCTTCGCACTCGGCACCTGCCCCACGCCCAACCCACCCCTCGCTGCGCTCGGCCTCGCCAAACCCTCCCGCGAGGCTTCGCTGCCAGCGAAGCTGGCAGGCTCCGCACGCGGACTGGCCGAAAAACTTGCCTCCAGCAGGTGGGCGGGTAACCTACACAAGATGAGCATTGAGGTCGAACGCGCGACGATACCCTGCACCTCGTGCGGCGCCATGGTCACCGAGCTCCGCCGCGGCCGTTGCTGGAGCTGCTATTCCAAGTGGGCCGAGATGCGGCCAGTTCCGCGCGGCGCCGCCTGCGCCGTGTGCGACGAACGCCGCCGCGACAACCTGCGCCTGGTCGAGGTGCTCGGCCGTTCCATTACCCTGTGCCACATCTGCGCCGCGCGCACCCTGAAGCTGACCAAGGTTCCCAATTCCATTGAAGGACTTCGACGTGCTCTGCTGCGTGACCGGCGTGCGCAAGATCGTCGCGGCGACGGCCTTGAACGGCGCGTGTTCCCGCGCGAGCGCCGCGTGGGCGACCGCCGCGGACCGCCGCGCGCCAATGCCAGCGACGCCACCAACCCCGGTTTCGTCATGCCCGACTTCGAGGACATCGTCATCGAGATTCAGGAAGCCGACATCGAGGTCATCGAGCAGACCCTGGTGCGCGAGCCGCCGCGACGGTAGAGAAGGGCCGCCAGGCCGCGCGCCGATCTCGTCTTGCGTCTAGCGCCGACGGCGGCGCGAGAACAGGAAGAGGAGCGAAAAGGAACCGGCCAAAAGCCAAGGCGCGATTCGCGTTGCCGTGTTTTGCCCACCAACCGCACAGGCGCCATTGCCATTCGAGGGCGCGTCGCCACCGTCGAGGCGCGCAACGGTGGTCGTTCCCGTCGCCGTCATCGTCACTGACAGGGTCGATGTCGCCGTCGTAGTCGTAGTGTTCGTATTCGTGGCGGTGGCGGTGTTGCACTGACCATTCTGGCAGGTGCCAACGCCCTCAGCGGCGTTTACATCGTTGTGGAAGCATGTGGATCCGGCCGCCTTGCCCTGACAGGCGGCATACCATGGCGCAACCACGTCAGCGCGTGTGGGGGAGGCGAGAAGCAGGACCGCGAAGGAAATGGAGACTACGCCAAGGATGGTTTTCATGAAGCACCTCTGCATGGGTGAGAAGGCCGGCATGTGAAATTGTCGGAGCGTCCTGACGATCGGCAACCAGCAAGCCTGGATCCAATATTGTCCTTCGTCGACTTTTGGAGATTGCGCGTTGTGATTGCCTAAGTTCCGCGATGGGCATGACACGAATGCCCGAGTGGTGTCGTCTTTCGGTGCGGCAAGCGGGCGCTTCGTGTCGGGGGCGCGGTGCGTGCGTTAACGGCATGAAAACGCTCGGCGGCGCGATCGTTAAATCTCTCCGCTGCGACCGCTTCGGCCTCGTCGACCGGCGGCCGCCTACTAGATTGAAAGAGAAGGCTGATGGCAGCCAGATCCCAAAGGAGCGCAGGTCATGTTCGAAAGCTACGAATCCCAAGGCCTCTTCGATGAGATGTACCTGCCAGACCACCGGGCTCGGCCTCACTACGCCGCGGTGGCGGCGCGGCTCGAGTCCCTCGGCACGGCGGCTTTTGACCGCCGCCGCGAGATGGCCAATGTGTCGTTCATCAATCAGGGCATCACCTTCACGGTGTACGGCGACCAGCGCGGCGTGGAGAAGATCTTTCCCTTCGACCTCGTTCCCCGCATCATCCCCGCCAGCGAGTGGCAGGTCATCGAGCGCGGCCTCGTGCAGCGGATCACGGCGCTCAACATGTTCTGCGACGACGTCTACCACGAGCAGCGCATCCTCAAGGAGGGCGTGATCCCAGCAGAATTGGTTCTTGGCGCCAAGATGTTTCGCCGCGAGATGTTGGGCGTGGAGATCCCTCGCAAAACATACATCCACATTTGCGGCACGGACCTCGTGCGCGACCGCGATGGCCGCTACCTGGTGCTGGAAGACAACGGCCGCACGCCAAGCGGCGTGAGCTACGTGCTGGAAAACCGCGCGGTCATGAAACGCGTTTTCCCTACGCTGTTTTCCGCCTACCGCGTGCGCTCGATTGAACAGTACCCGCGCAACCTGCTCGCCTGTCTGCGCAGCATGGCGCAGTCGCACGCCTTGGATCCGACGGTGGTGGTGCTGACGCCGGGTATCTTCAACTCCGCTTACTTCGAACACAGCTTCTTGGCGCGCCAGATGGGCGTGGAATTGGTGGAAGGCCGCGATCTGGTGGTGGATGGCGGGTTCGTGTTCATGCGCACCACGGGCGGACTCGAACGGGTGGATGTCATCTACCGCCGGGTCGACGACGACTTTCTGGATCCCCTGGCATTCCGGCCCGACAGCGCGCTCGGTGTGCCGGGCCTGATGGGCGCGTACCGCATGGGCAACGTGGCGCTGGTCAACGCCGTGGGCACCGGCATCGCGGACGACAAGGCGATCTATCCCTACGTGCCGGACATGATCCGGTTCTACCTCAACGAAGACGCCATCCTGGCTAACGTGCCCACGTACATTTGTGCCCGACCTGACGACCGCCAGTACGTCCTCGAGCATCTACACGAACTCGTTGTCAAGAGCACCAACGAATCGGGCGGCTACGGCATGCTCATGGGGCACCAGGCGCCAAGCAGCGAACGCGCGGCTTTTGCGACAAAGATCGCCGCGGATCCGCGCAACTTCATCGCCCAGCCCGTGGTGGAGCTGAGCCAACATCCAAGCTATGTCGACGGTCACTTCGAGGGTCGCCGCATCGATCTGCGGCCGTACATCCTGTTCGGGGAAAAGGTGGTGGTCATGCCAGGGGGCCTCACCCGCGTGGCCTTACGCAAGGGCAGCTTGGTGGTGAACAGCTCGCAAGGCGGAGGCAGCAAGGACACCTGGGTTCTGGAAGACGAGGGCGTGCAAGCCCAGCCCGGGCAGGCCAGTAGCATCAGCGACGACAGTATCGCCGTGGGCATCTGAAGGAGACAAGAGCATGAACGTCGTGCGCGAGACAGCTTCGGTCCATCACCGGTCGCGGCCCATGCTGGTGCGAGCTGCGGATGCCATCTATTGGATGAGCCGCTACATGGAGCGCGCCGAGGCGGTGGCCCGGCTTCTGTCCGTGCACGCGGGGCTGCTCATCGACGTGGGCGAGTTGCCGAGTCACGCTGAGCAGGCGCTGTGGCGGGGCGTGCTGGCCACCATGCGCATCGACAATGTTCCGAGCGGCCCGGCGCCGCTGCCCCAAAGGGTCATGCGCTTCGTGACCTTCGATCCGCAGAGCCCCATGAGCCTGACGAGCTGCCTTACCCGGGCGCGGGAAAACGCCCGCGCCGTGCGCGAGCGCATCTCGGCCGAGATGTGGGAGAGTCTCAATCGACTGTACTGGTTCATCCACGATCAAGACGCCAGCCGCCGCTTCGATGAGTCGCCCGAGGATCTGTGGCGCGAGATCATCACTGGCTCGATGCTTTTCCAGGGGCTATGCGACCAGACGATTGCCCACGATCAGCGCTGGCACTTTACCCAGACGGCGAAGTATCTCGAACGCGTGGACTATACCTGTCGGGCCATCCAGACGCGCCTCGCGCTTCTGACTCCAGCCGAGCACCAGGTGGAGAGTCCGCTGCGCAGCCTGCACTGGAGCGCGGTCTTGCGCAGTTGCTGCTCCATCGAGGCCTTCCGGCAAAACCATGGCACCGGGTTCGATCCGCTTGCGGTGGTGTCGTTCCTCGTGCTTGACGGCGGCTTCCCGCGCAGCGTGCTTTTTTCCGTCATGCGCGCGCGCGAAGCCGTGACGGCTGTGGCGGCGGAAACCGGGCATGCCATGACCGCGCAACGGATCCTCGGCCGCCTTGAGGCGACGCTGCGCTATGCCCAGCCGGCGGAAATCGCCCACCAGGGCATTGCATCCTACATGCAGGGCTTGCAAAGCCAGGTTGCCGAGGCTGGCGCGGATCTGCAAGACACCTATTTTCTCTACTGATTGCGAGACCCCATGTTGTTGCGTATCACTCACGAAACCGAGCTCACCTATTCGAGCCCCATCAGCGAATCCATGATGGAGCTGCGCATGTGTCCTCGCCAGGGGCAAGACCAGCACCTTCTGTCCTTCAAGCTCGCCGTCGGCCCGGCGGCGCCCATCACGCGCTATTTCGACTGGCTCGGCAACATGGTGCACACCTTCGGCATTTCTCCTTTTCACGATTGCATTCGCATCGTGGCCACCAGCGTGGTGGAAACCTTGCACGGCGATCTGGAGGTGAACGCACTGCCAGACCGCTGGCCCCTCGATGACACGGGATACGCCAACCGCGACTTCCTCTTGCTCGAAGGGCCGGTGGTCGATTGCGCCCGCCTGCGTGCGCTCGCGGTCGCGCTCGAGGCGAAATCCGGCGAGCCACTCGGCGACATCGCCACCCGCCTGCTCGGATTGCTCGGCAGCCGTTTCGAGTACGAGCGCGGAGTGACCTCCGCCGCCAGCCCCATCACCGACATCCTGGAAAAGCAGCGGGGGGTGTGCCAGGACTTCACCCATCTCATGATCGGCGTGGCGCGCGTGCTCGGTATCCCTGCCCGCTACGTGAGCGGGTGTTTGCATCCTCTCGGCGACAAGGCGCGTGGGTTCACCGAAACGCATGCCTGGTGCGAACTCTTCTTTCCTTCCTCGGGCTGGGTCGGCTTCGACGCGGCCAACGGATGCCTGGCGGGGGCCAATTTCGTCAAGCTCGCCGTCGGTCGCAGCTTCACCGACGTGCCGCCCAACAAGGGTGTGTTTCGCGGCAAGGCGAGCGAGGCGATCCAGGTACGAGTGCAGAGCGAGGAGCTGGCCGGGGTGCCGCCCGGACTCGCGCCTGAACGCTTCGAGGCCTTGCCGGTCAAGATCGCCGGGTTGCCCCGGGCGCCGCACGTGGATCAAATCGCGCAGCAACAAGAGCAGCAACAACAAGAACAGCAACAGCAATGACCTACTGCCTCGGCATTCTGACCAAGGATGGGCTGGTGCTGGCTTCGGACTCGCGCACCAACGCGGGCGCGGACCAGGTGAGTGTCTGCCGCAAGATGTACACCTTTGCCCATCCTGGCGAGCGCGTGTTCGCGGTGCTCACCTCGGGCAGCCTGTCCTTGACCCAATCGGTGATCACTCTTTTGCGACGGGACTTCGTCGCTGGCAAGGGTCTCGCCACGGTCCCCAGCCTCTACGACGCCGCCCGCGAGATCGGCGATAAGGTCCGTCGCGTGGCCGAGTTGGATCGGGCCGCGCTCGAAAAGGATTCCTATCCCTTCAACATCAACATCTTGCTCGGCGGACAAATCAAAGGCGAGGCGCCGGGCCTCTTTCAGGTGTACCCGCAGGGCAACCCACTTGCGGCCACGGAGGACATGCCCTATCTGCAGATCGGAGAGACCAAGTACGGCCGGCCCATCCTCGACCGCGGAATCATCTTCGACCAAACGACCTTGGAAGAAGCCGTGAAGTACGCCCTGCTCTCCATCGACTCGACCATGAAATCGAACGTGACCGTGGGGCCGCCCATCGACGTGCTCGTCTATCCCAACGACGAGCTGACTGTGACCCGCCAGCGCCGCTTCGAGAACGAGGACGTCGACTTCAATCGGCTGCGCCAGCGCTGGCAGCAGGCCTTGCGCCAGGCCGTGGCGCGCCTGCCGGCGGTGCGATTCGCGGCGCCAGGCGATGCAGGCAACGGGTTCAGCATTCAGCTCGTCGACGGCGGCCCCGGCGACCAGGCGACGGGCCAGCCGGACCAGAGCAACCGGGGCAAGGGCCGCGGTCAAACGCAGGGTTAGTGAGTCACGCCCAAACGATCGCGGGCGTGGTCACGACCGCCGGCTACCGATGTCTAGAATATGTACATTTCATATTCGGTATCCCATGTAGATAACGTACACTTTAGCTATGAAGTCGATGCAAGCCACCGACCTGCGAAGAGACCTCTTCGCGACGCTCGACCGACTGGCCAGAGACTGCGAGCCCGTCGAGATCTTGCGCTTCAAGCGCACCATTGCTGTCCTGGCTGCTGCGCCAAGCCTCCCGGCAAGCAAGCGGAAGCCCCTCATCGACCTCGACGCCATCTTCCACTTCTGCAAGAAACACCATGTTAGGAGCCTTGCGCTATTCGGCTCCATCCTGCGCGACGACTTCGACGAGAAGAGCGATGTCGACGTCCTTGTCGACCTCGACGGCCACCGCCTGAGATTCCATGAGGAGTGCCGTATGCTCGACGAGCTCGAGATCATCTTCGGCCGCAAAGTGGACATGGTCCAGGCCGAGAGCCTGGCCTCGCCCAAGATGAACCCGCACCGGCGAGCTTCCATCGCGACGACGGCGAAGGTGGTCTACGATGCGACCGCGTGAGAGCGGCGATGCGGCCTTTCTCGACGACATCCGGGAAGCCTGCGCCCTCATCGTCTCGCGCCTGCGAAAGAAGCAGCTTCCCGACTTCGTATCGGATACGCAGCTTCAGGACAGCGTTGTCCTGCGACTCATCGTCATCGGCGAGGCCTGCAAGAGCCTCTCGGAAAAGACTCGGAAGCGCTATCCCGATGTCGAGTGGAAGGACCTGGCCAGGCTCCGGGACCTGGCCGTGCACCACTACTGGAAGATAGACGCTCTCAAGATCTGGGAGATCGTCCAAGAGGATGTGCCCTTCCTGCTCTCGCGCCTCTCCAAGCGGTAGAACGCAGTGGTCGCGGCATACATGCCTCTCGGTCAGCGACCCCGCCGGGTTGCTTCGTCCGAAGTCCAGACACCAACTTCCGGGAAGAAATTTCTGACACCTCCCGCGCGCTTCCGATGCCGCCTATCCTCCTGGCAGTTCGATCTTCAATTGTGACAGGAACACGCGGTCGCCGCGCATGCGGGCGAGGTACTCCGTGCTTCGGTCCATCCAGGTGCCCCGCAGAGTCCCGCCGACGGTGAGGGCGGCGATCCAGCCCATGGACGCTTGGAACGGATCCGGCCGTGCCTTGCATCGTATACGCCAATGGCGTAGTATCGGTGTCGTGGTGAAGAGATGGATCTCGGTCGTCGAAACGCGCAGCTACCAAGCCCGCGCGCAGAAACTGCTGACCTAGGAGGAGCAGGAACGAGTCATCGAAATGATCGCAAGAGAGCCGACTTGCGGCGTGATCTTGAAAGGAACGGGTGGCGTCCGAAAGGTCCGCGTGGCTATCGGGGAACGCGGAAAGAGCGGAGGCGTCCGCGTGGTCTACTTCTTCCACAGCGAGGACGTACCCACGTTTCTGCTCACTTTATTCGCCAAGAACGAGAAGGACAATCTGTCCATGGCAGAGCGAAATCAACTTGCCGCGTTTGTGGAGGAGTTGAAGAGGCATTTCAGGAGGTGAACCATGAGTAGGAAAGCATTCCAGGCCATCGCCGAAGGGCTCGAAGACGCAATTGCGTTCAGCAAGGGAGCCAAGACCCGGGGTCGTGTGCGCAAGGTACGAGCCGGGGATGTGGACGTCGCAACAACGCGCGGAAAGCTGGGTCTGTCCCAAGAGCAGTTCGCCGCTGCGTTCAGGGTCAGTCTCGGGACGGTCCGAAACTGGGAACAAGGACGCCGTACGCCGGATGGTCCAGCGCTGGTTCTGCTGACCGTGATCGAAAAATCCCCCCGCGCGGTTCTGCGCGCCATCTGGCCGGGACCAAGCAAAGGCAAGGCAGCGGCCTAGCGGCCGCCCATGCCATGGCCGACAGGCCGGTGGACGTGGCCGGCTAACTGAGTTCTGTGAGATGAAACGCAGTGGTCGCGGCATACCTGCTTCTCGTTCAGCGACCCCACCGAGTTCCTTCGTCCGAAGTCCGGACAGCGACTTCCGCGAAGAAGCCTCTGGCACCTCCTCCCACCCGCAGGAGCGTGATAATCTTGAAAGCAAGGAGCACGGCGATGACCCAAATGGAAGCCCGAGACCTCGTGAAAAGGATCCAGATCCTGCCGGATGCAGAGCAGATCAAGATCCTATCGCGGGTGATGCAGGCCGAGGGTAAGAAGGTGGCGTGGACCGAGGTGGAAGCGATCCAACGACGGATGGGCAAGCTTGCCGTCGACGATGAGAAGCTGACGCGCGGGATCGTGGAAGCCGTGCGCGAAGTACGACGCGAACGCCGACGCAAGAGCCGCGGCTAGGCAGGCCCAGTACGTGGTCACTGTCACCCTCGACGCGAGCGACCTTCTGCGGCTGAAGGTCTTCCTGGTGTCCGGTCACCGGCCCGTGCAAGTCGAGTCCCCGACGGGATTCCTGCGCCAGCTGAGACGCTGAGCAGATTCTCTTCCCTTAACCGATCCGCTTGCCGATTGTGCCCGGCAGCGCGGGCGGAAGAAGACTCTGGCACTTCCTCCGCCCCGTCGAGTGCTACTGGAGAGAGCCGCACTTTGGTGAGATGGCCACGGTGCCGTAGTGGAACACACCGTCGCTCGTCAGATACGTCATAGTCGGGGTATCGGCAAAATCGGCGCCTCCACCAGTCGCGCCGACCAGGGCGACGTTTGTTAGGCCGATATTGTCGGCGTAGTTTTGATAGGCCCAGCCCCAGCACCAAAGGGTGTTCCCGGTGTGGAGTGCACATACCCGCGTTTGGCCGGCATAGAGACGGGTAGCGCCGGAAAGCGCAGTCACTCCGTCCTGTAACTTCACGAGGGTGGGAACCGTAACAGGGTTGGTGGCGGCTGCTACTCCATCCTGGCCGCCGTAATTCGGACCCCAGCACAGCACGTTGCCGTTGTCGAGAGCGCAAATCGCACTGAGGTTGTAGCTGAGATCCTGTGAATACGTGACCACAACCTGAGATGGATTCGTAAGACCCAGAATCTTCGTTGGATATTTGCGATTCGTCGCGTCACCTGTCCCAAGATTTTTGTCACCATTGTAACCCCAGCACCACACTTCGTTGAGGCTCGCGTTCTGAACGACGGCACAGGCTATGCCGTCGCCAACGGAGACTCCTTGAACCCCCGCCAGCGGCGTCGCTCCATCCTTCGCGATCGGCTGCGCGTATCCGGAAATTAGGGAAGTCCCATTGTTTACGAGCCACGTCAGATCTCCCCAGCAGTAGATATTGTCGTCCTTCGTCAGGACGCAGCTATAGCCGAGGTCGATGGCCTTCGCGTTGGTGAGTGGCGTATTCGCGGAGGTCAGCACCTGAGTCGCCCGAAACGTGGCGCCGTCCGTATCCGTGGTGCCATTGCCGAGTTGCCCGGCGCTGTTGCCACTCGCCGCTGTTCGCCAGCACCACACGGTGCCGTCGTTGCGCACGCCGCAGCCGACACCACCGCCGTCGTAGCCGGAGACGACGCCCGTGAGGGGTTGCGCGGTGCTCGCATCGAGCACGGGGGTTTGTGCTCCAGTCGCCTTGGTTGGCATCTGCAACACGACTCCATCGGCACGAATGATATAGCTGCCAAAGATTCCCTTGGCGCAACTGCAGCTTGCGCCCGCCAAGCAAGCCAAATCTGCGTTGCAGCTGTTGGCGGGGGCAGCGCAACAGGCTTGCCCGCTGGCACCGCAAGTGGTTGTGGCCACGTCGGTTGGTGAAGTTCCGCTATCGACGGCCAACCTTGTGTCGATCGCCGTGTCCTTCGCGGCGTCGAGGGCATCCGCTTGTGGAGCGATACCGAGATCCTTCCCGGCGTCTAGGGCGGTGCCGCCTGTTTCGGCCAGGGTGGGAGAAACATCGACCCCAGGAGTGACAACGTCCGAAAGACCAGCGTCGTACTTTTGAATAATCGGGGTGTCAGCACCGACGCTCGTATCGACCGTGGAAGTGAGGGTGTCCGAGAGACCAGCGTCGTACTTTTGAATAGTCGGGGTGTCGGCGCCGGCGCCCGTATCGACCGCGGGACTTGGTATTCCCGTGTCCAATTTCGTGACAGGTGTCGCTGTATCCGGGGAATCGCCGGACGAACCACTACAGGCACCGAACAAAAGCAACAGAGTGCAGGCGGAAAGGGAAATTCTCTTCATTTGGATATTCTGCTGTCAGGGAAGATGGTCGCTGGTCACAAGCGTCGGCACCGTGGTCAAAGGCGTCGGGGAACACAAGACACAAATCTGCGAATTCCGCCTGAATTCCGAGCTAGTGCGAATCGCTTGTCGGCACACAAATTGGTTGCCAAAGCCGAAAGCGCTGGCAACGCGTCGAAATCATGAGAAAATGTCGCCTCAGGTACCCGTCGCCATCGCTCTATTTCGGCATTCTTCTACCGTTAATTGTGCAGTCGGGTCGGGGACCGGCGCGGTGGTGAGGGCGACCCTCTTGTTCGGTCCCGGAGACGGATCTCTTTGGTCGCCTTGGTGATCCCTTCCGAGGGTGCTTTTCCGCGTAACTTCTCTGCGCCCGTTGCCGAGAACTGAACATCCTCTCCAGCCGGGCTACAGCAGTTGCCGGATCTCCTCCACATCGAGCCTCGCTCCGCGCAAAGTCGAGCGCAGGGTACCGGGCTTTGAACGGACGTAGGATCAAGGCGAAAGCAGCTCCGGCACTTTGGGTTGACACGGCCAGCCCGCCTGTATTACAATTCTGGCAAATGGGTCATACGGTCACTCTTCGGGTCCCAGACGATTTGGCAGCGTGGCTGCAAGAGACTGCGGCACGCGCGGGCGTGTCGCAGGGCCACCTGGTTCGCGAGAAACTGGAACAGGCCCGGAAAGAGAAATCGCTGCGACCCTTCATGCGACTTGCGGGAGCGGTGAAGGGGCCCAAGGATCTGTCCTCGCGCAAAGGCTTTTCGCGGTCATGAAGGGGATCGCCGACACGGGCTTCCTGGTGGCCTTCGCCAACCGGGACGATCGCTACCACGACTGGGCGGTCGGGGTGGCCGAACAGGTCGGTGAACCGCTCCTTACCTGCGAAGCCGTTCTGGCCGAGGCAGCCTTCCACCTGCGCAGCGTTTCGGTTGTGCTGGCGATGGTTCGCGAGGGACTGGTGCTCCCCGCATTCGATTGTACGGCGCACCTGGTGCCACTTCAGAGCCTGGCCACGCGCTTCGCCGATCGCGATCCCGACTTCGCCGATCTTTGCCTGATCCGGATGAGCGAGCTTCATCCCAAGCTGCCGGTGATCACGGTCGATTGGAAGGACTTCCGCATCTACCGGCGCAACCGGCGCGAGATGATTCCGCTCATCTGCCCGGACTAGAGACGCCTGATCCTGATCCCCGTCCGACCGTAGATGCCGCCTATCGACTATCCACCTGGCAGTTCGATCTTCCAGTCCTTGCCCTCGCGCACGAGGAGAAGCGAATGGCGATCGCCGGCGGCGGAGAAGACCTCGACTTCGGCGCGTTCGCGGTCACGGCGGATAATGCGCGTGCCGGCGGGCTCCCAGGCGGGAGGCGCCCAGCCCACGGAAAAGAAGTCCTCGGGCCGGGCGATGAGACGGCCGCTTTGGTGGCGGCTCGACGACAAGAGCGCTTCGATGCGCGCGCGCGTTTCCGGACCCAGTCGCTGGTACACCGACGCGCGGTCGCCACTGCGCGCCGCCGCGATGAAGAGGTGAACGGCGCCTTCGGGATTGTCGGCCCGCTCGCGGCTCGTGCAGGCGGCAAGCGCGCAGCCGGCAACAACAATCGCGGCGATCCACGAAGCGCGCCGCATGTTCATTTCGCCGTGGCCGAGGGTCGCTCAAGGCCAAGGCGCTCGCGCACGAGAGCCATGGTTTGCGCGGCCACCAGGCTCGCGCGGCGGGCCCCGTCGGCCAGGATCTCGTCGACGGCCTCCGGCTTGGCCAAGAGTTCGGCCCGCCGGGCACGGATGCGGTCCAGGTCGGCCTTGAGGCCCTCGAACAGCCACTTCTTGCACTCGATGCAGCCGATGCCAGCCGAGGCGCAGCCCTTGCGCACCTCGGCCTGTCGCTCGTCGCTGGTGAAAAACTTGTGCAAGGTGAACACGTTGCACTTGTCGGGGTCGCCGGGGTCGGTGCGCCGCACGCGCGCCGGATCCGTGGCTGCCGTGCGCAGCTTGTTCCAAACCGCGTCGTCGTCCTCGCGCAGGGAAATGGTGTTGCCCACGCTCTTCGACATCTTGGCCTGGCCGTCGAGACCGAGGATCTTGGGCGTCGACGAATAGAGCGCCTCGGGCTCGCGGAAGGTTTCGCCAAAACGCGCGTTCCACTTGCGGACAATCTCACGCGCGAGCTCCAAGTGCTGGCGTTGGTCCTCGCCCACCGGCACCTTGGTCGCCTGGTAAATCAAAATGTCCGCGGCTTGCAGCACGGGATAGGTGAAAAGCCCGGCGTTGATGTTGTCGGGGTTCTTTTCGGCCTTGTCCTTGAACTGGGTCATGCGACCGAGCTCGCCGTAGCCGGTGACCGAGGCCAGCGCCCACGCCAGCTCGGTGTGTTCGCGGACCGCTGACTGCACGAACAGCGTGGATTTCTCCGGATCGATACCGCACGCGATGAGATCGCAGGCCATTTCGCGCACGCGCCGGCCCATTTCGGCGGGCTCGAAGGGCTGGGTGATGGCGTGGTAATCGACGATGCAGAAGAAGCAGCGGTACGACGACTGCAGCGCGACCCAGTTGCGGATAGCGCCGAGGTAGTTGCCGAGGTGCAGTTCTCCCGAGGGCTGGATTCCCGAGAAGATGGTTTCACGCGGCGTGGATGAGGTGGCGGACATGGCCCTGCGGTTGTAGTCGGCGCGCCCCCGACGGTCAAGGCCAGGGCGCGGAACTACTTCAACACCGAAAGCTTACTGCTGCGCTTGGCGGTGCCCGGATCGGGCAGGTTGCGCACCGAAAGCGCGCAGGCCACCTTCCGCGCGATGGCAACAAAGGTCTGGGCCACCGGCGATTCCGGCTCGGCCAGCACGATGGGCTTGCCGGCGTCGCCGCCCCCGCGCACCGACGAGAGCATGGGAATTTCGCCGAGAAAGGGCAACCCTTCCCGTTCGGCCAACCGGCGCCCGCCTCCGCGCGCGAAGATTTCCTCTTCGTGGCCGCAGGAAGGGCACTTGAAGTAGCTCATGTTCTCGATCACACCGACCACCGGCACCTCGACCTTCTTCCACATGGCCAGGGCTTTTTCGACGTCGATGATCGACACCTCTTGCGGCGTGGTGACCATGACCGCGCCCGTGACGGAGACGAGCTGCGAGAGCGAAAGCTGCGTGTCGCCAGTGCCCGGCGGCAAGTCGATGACGAGGTAGTCGAGCTCGCCCCATTCGACGTCCTCGAAGAATTGGGTGAGCAGCTTGTGAATCATGGGCCCGCGCCAGATCACGGCCGCGCCGCGCTCGACGAAGAATCCCACCGACAAGACCTTGATGCCGTAGTGAACCGCGGGAATGATGCGCCCTTCGGCGCCGCCGCTGGCGACTTCGGCCTCGCCCATCATCTGTGGAATGGACGGCCCGAACACGTCGGCGTCGAGAATGCCGACGCTGGCGCCCTGCTGGGCGAGCGCGGCGGCCAAGTTCGTCGCGACGGTGGACTTGCCCACGCCGCCCTTGCCGGCGGCCACCGCGATCACGTTGCGCACGCTCGGCAAGCGCTGGGGCGAGGGGCCGGATTTGCGCGCGACTTGCGCGCTGAAGGCGACCTCGACCTCTTGCACTCCCGCCACACGCAACGCCGCGGCCTCGACGCTTTTGCGAATTTCCTCGCGCGAAGGACAGAGCGGGGTGGTCAGGCGAATGTGCACGCGGGCCTTGCCGGCCTCGACGGTGACCTCGCGGAGCATCTCGGTTGCGACCACATCGCGCCCCAGCGCGGGATCCTTGACCTCGGCCAGGGCTTTGCGAACTTCATCGACGGTGGAAATGGGCGTGTCCTTTCTGTGCGGAAAAACTAGCCTTTGCGCAGGAGCTTGACCAGCTTGGGCGCCACGTCCTCGTGGTGGCCCATCTTGCGCCGCTTGACGGCGAGATAGCTGGCATTGTGCTGGTTTTCGCCCACCCAGTGCGCCACCCGCGCGGCGACCACGACCCCGGCGGCCTCCAGGCCCTTGACCTTGAGCGGGTTGTTGGTGAGTAAGCGCACCGAGCGCACCCCGAGGTCGCGCAAGATGTCGCCCGCGATGTCGTAGCTGCGTGCATCGGCCTCGAAGCCCAAAGCCAGGTTGGCCTCCACCGTGTCGGCGCCGCCGTCCTGGAGCGCGTAGGCGCGAACCTTGTTGCCAAGCCCAATGCCGCGACCCTCTTGGCGCAGGTACACCACCACGCCCGTGCCCTCGGCGGCAATACGCTCCATCGCCGTTTGCAACTGCTCGCGGCAATCGCACTTCAAGGAACCCATGACCTCGGCTGTCCAGCATTCCGAGTGAACGCGCGTCAGCACGTTGGACTTTCCGTCGATCTTGCCGCGCACCATCGCCATGTGCTCGCGCGAACAGACAGGATTCGCGCAAGGCACGGTTTCCATGCCTTCGCGGTACACGATAAGGCGAAACGGCCCGTGCACCGTGGGAATGTCGGCCTCCGCGTAGCGCTTGATGTCCATGGGCGAACGGATTTCTCGGCCTAAACGTACGAGTCCGATCCCGGCTTGTCAACGCGCGTGGAAATCCGCGGGCGGGACCGTGCAAGCCGGCCCCACACGTGCTTGCTTGCCTCGTCGCTGAATGTCACTATCTATATTCAATGCCGGTTCGTCCGATTCTGCGTTTTCCCGATGCGCGCCTGCGTCAAGTGTCGACGCCAGTCGCGAAGTTCGACGCGGATCTGCGCCAGATCGTCGAGGACATGAAAGACACGATGTACCTCGCGGAAGGGGCGGGATTGGCCGCCAGCCAAATCGGCGAGCCATTGCGTTTGTTCATCATCGATCCCGAGGTGGCGGGCCGCAACCCCGAGGATCCGCCGCTGGTGCTGGCCAACCCCGAATTGCTTTCCATTTCCGAAGAAGTGCAGACGGGTGACGAAGGTTGTTTGTCTTTTCCTGGCATCTTCGTGCCCATCCCGCGTGGGCAGCGCGCCCGCGTGCGCGCGCAGGACGTGAACGGAGCCACCTTCGAGGTCGAGGGCGAAGGGCTGTTCGCGCGCGCCCTTCAGCACGAAAACGATCACTTGAGTGGCCGTTTGCTCATCGACATGGTGGGACCGGTCAAGCGCCAGATCATCAAGCGCAAGATGCGCAAGGAAAACGAGGCGGAAGCAGGTTAGGCGCGCCCGCCATCATGCCCACCTTGGTGCTTTCCCGAATCGCGTTCGAGGGCCGACATGGGGCCACGGAGAGCGAGCGCAAGAGCTTGCGCGGTTTCGAGGTCGACGTCACGATCGATGCCCCGCTCGACAAGGCGCGAGCCAGCGATAATCTCGACGATACGGTGGACTATCGCGCGGTGGCCGAGATCATCGTCGCGCTGGGCACGTCGGAAACCCACCATCTGCTCGAATCCCTCGCCGGCAAAATGCTGGACGTGCTTGGCGCCAGATTCCCCGCGGCCGGTTTTTCCATTGAGTTGCGCAAACTCAATCCGCCCGCCTGCCCTGGCCAGCCCGCCTTCGCAGCCGTGCGCATGACCCGCCCGCGCGGCTAGGGTCGGGCTTTCCTACTCGCCGTCTACTTACTCGCCGTCGCCGACTCTTCCGCGCGTGGATTTCACGCTGGAGCGCGCATGCTTGTCGGCCAGCATGCGGTTCTTCGCCCGGCGCGAGCGACGGCGCTTCTGGCGGCGAATGCGCTCGGCGTCTTGCACCCGTTTACTTTCCGCGCCCAGCTTGCGTTCCTCGATCTTGTCGGCGAGGAGCTTGCGCGCCAGATACCGGTTGAGCCCCTGCGAGCGCTCTTGCTGGCACTTGATGCGCAAGCCGCTGGGAACGTGAAGCAGGTCGACGCAGGTCGCGACCTTGTTGACGTTCTGCCCGCCCTTGCCCTGCGAGGTGACGAAGGACTCTTGCAGGTCTTCCTCGCGAATTCCCAGGCCAAGCATGCGGGCACGCAAGACCGCGAGCTTATCGTGCGAGACGGGAAAGACCGAACCGCCGCTCACGGCAAGTCGTCTCCCAGATCCTCGTCGTCCAAGCCTTCGTTGTCGCCCGCGTCGCCCGTGTCGCCCTCGTCGCTGGCGTTGACATCGTCCCAGAAGCGATCCCAGGCCTCGCTGGTCGAGGTCAGCGCGATGGCCATGGCCGGGCTGGTGCTGCCCTCAATGCTGCCCTCGAGGTCGGCGAAACAGCGCACCACCACGCCGACGGCGAAAACCGATTCGCCCTGCGTGCCGAGCACGCGAACGCGCAGAAGCGTCCCCACCCTGCGCGTCTCGCTGCTCAGCACGAAGAGGCCACCCCGGCTCACGTCCACGCTGCGGCCGAGGAAGCTGCCCTGCGTGTCGGACAGGTTCACGCGAACGTGGATGGGGTTTCGCCGCGAAGCCCGCCGCTCGCGAGGTGACTTGGGGATGGGATCGCTGGGGCTCATATCTTCTGCCTCGCCATGCCTGGCGTTGTTCTAGCCGTCGGTGGCCGCAGCCTCGTCACCCGCTGCCTTGCGGGCGGCATGTCGACCGTCGACAAACGCCTCCAGGAACTTCTTGGCCGGAGCTTCCCACGCCTCGCCGTAGGTCTGCACGTAGCCCAGGGCTTCTTCGCGACTGCCGGGAGTGGCCGCGCCGAGATTGGCGGCCCGCTGGGGCACGCGACCAAGCAGCACCTTGCCCAGGCTCGGGTTCGCGGTGAGGGCCTTGTCAAGCGCCTCCTCCGCCTTGCCGGTATCCCCGGCTAGGAAATGGGCCAGCGCCAGGCTCATGAACGCGCGACCCGCGCCGGATTCCGAACGGGCGGCACCCTCGAGCACGGCCACCGCATCCGCCGGACGACCGAGCTTGACCAGCGCCACGCCGGCGATGAGCCGCGCTTCGGTTCCCACGGGTCCGTCGTCGATGGCGTAGACCCGCTCCAGCTCGACCAAGGATTCGTCGTACTTCTTCTCGTCGAAGTCGAGACAGCCGAGGGCATGGCACGAACGCACGTAGGCTTGCGCCTCCTTGCGGGTGAAGGCGTCCTTGGCGCCCGAGGCACGCAGATCGGCCGCGATCGTCTCCGACGCGTGCTGAACATCGGCGAAACTCTGCCGGGCGCCGTCCTTGTCCCCCGTCTGCAAACGCGCGAGCCCGATGCCGGCCAGGGCATCGGCCCAGTCGGGTCGCAAGGCAAGCGCGGCCTTGAATTCCTTCTCCGCGGCGCCAGGGCGACGCTGTTCGAACAGGCGCCAGCCCTGGGCCAGCATCTCCTCCGGATCGGGTGCCTCCGGCGCTGTCACCAGCGCGCCCTCGTCCTCGGACAGGTGGCACTTCTTGTATTTCTTGCCCGAGCCGCAGGGGCAAGCGACGTTGCGTCCGGTGTGGGCCAAGCGCGCACGCGCCTTCTCGACCTTGTCGTCGTTCTTGTCGTCGCGGCCTTCGACCTTGTTTGTCTCGTTCGCAGTCACGCGCCTAGTGTATCGGCATCACGACGCGCAGTCGACGGAGAAGCTACATTAGCGCCCGCCTGGGCTTAGCCGGGCCACCTCCGCCTGCAGGCGTTCGAGGGTGTGTCGGTCGGCATCGGCGAGCCGGACCCCGATGCGGCGTTCGTGCTTGGCCACTACCTTGCCCCGGCCGGAAAAAAGCGAAATACCGTCGTTGTCGGAGATTTTCACCTCGAAGAACGTGCCCAAGGAGGCGTCCTCGTCGATGGGAATCACGAATCCGCCCAGGCGGATATTGATGAGCGGATTGTTGGTGAAGTAGCCCACGGTCAGCGGGGTCAGGCGAACCTGCAACTCGTGCCCCCGCACCGACAGGCCGGGCTGGACGCGGGTGGCGCCGTGAAGGGTGTGGACCGCGTGCGCCGGCGCGGCCTCCGCCGACCTGGCATCGAACCAAGTCTCCTCGCCGTTGAAATCGAGTGGCACGCGCGGAGCGCGCCCGTCCCGTTCATTGGAAGCCACGATGCGGTTGATGCACTTGCGGCTTTCTTCATCGAGCTCGCGGAAGCGTATGCCCATGCCCATCACCGGCTGGGTCGTGACGCGCGCGACTTCTCCTTTGCCCTTGAGCAACGACAGACCGTCCGCGAGCGAGAATTCGAACTCGACGATGGCGCCGATGGGCGCCGCTTGGTTCGTTGCCACGAACATTCCGGTGCGGCTGATGTTGAGCGACTGGCTTTCGTGAAAATCGAGAATGCTGTCGTAGCGCAGCTTCACTTGCGTGGTCACGGGAACGCGCTGGTCGCGCGCGGGGTCGCCCGGGCGCGGAAGCGCGCTATCACCGAGGCTATAAGGTCGGGTGGCGCGGCCACCCGACACCGCGAGCGGCACGGAACCGGTGACCCTGCCTTCCTTTGCGTCCGCCATGAGTGCCAACCGAACTCCCTACGGCACGTATTCAGGCGGCTCTTTCCCGCCTGCTCCGAAAAAGAACTCTTCGGCCTGTTCAAGGAGCAGCTTTTGGCCAGTTTCGGTAGCCAGGTCCAAGCGCAATTCGTTGACGATCCGCTTGGAGAATTCGATCCACATCATCCACGCCTCTTGCGAGACGCTGTCGTAGATCCGCTGTCCCAGTTCATTGTTGAACGGTTTGTAGACCATGCCCGGCAACTCTTGGCCGAGCTTGACGCACTTGACGATACGGGGCATTCAACTTCCTTCGCAATAGGATGTCTGCTGATCCTAGCAGGTCTTATGGCATGAGGGTCCACCTGAGCTTCGTGACTCACAGCCCATGCGCGACCGCCCCAAAGCGAAAAGGCAATGGTCCCGAGCACCCAGTTGACAAGCTACCGTTGCTCCCTTCCAGGCCTGGCGGGGTTCGCGAGTGTTCCGTCGCCCGGGACCGATCCTTTTGTCGCACAACCTGGGCCCAAGCGCCAGTGCGATCTCCGAGCCGCCGGGCTTCCTATCCCGCGATCCCTTTGCCACGCAGGTAGTTGACGTAGTACTCGGCCGGCTGTCTTTCCTGGATCTCGCCGCGTTCGATGCCTTCCTCACACAGTTTGCGCAACTCGCCGACCCGCCGCGAAGGCGGAATGTTGAAGGCCGCCATGAAGGCATCCCCCACCCCGGGTGGAAGTGGCGGAATCTTCGCGTCGAGCTCGCGCAGGGCCAGGATCCGCTGTACCAGAGCTTCCACGTTGCGCGCGGCCTCTTGCTTGCGTCCGGGGCGCGCAGAGGTCACGTCCGCGCGAGACAAGTCGATGAGATCCTGGAGGATTTCTCCCATCTCGTGATCGAACCGGCGCACCGCCGCATCGGTCCATTCGGCCTCGTAGGCGTTGGCACGCAAGTGGTGCAGGATGAGCGCGCGAATCCACCTGCGGTCGCCGCGCTCGAAGCCCAGCCGTTGTGCGATGGGAACGAACATGCGCGCGCCCAGTTCTGCGTGGCGGTGGAACGTCACACGACCGTCGGGCAGAAGGACGCGCGTGGCGACCTTGCCAACGTCGTGAAGCAGCGCCGCCCAACGCACGAGCGGGCGAGGTGCCGCCTGCATCACAACCTGTTTGGTGTGCTCCCAGACGTCTTTGTGGCGACGCCCGCCTTCCTGCGAAAAATCGACGGTGGCTTCAAGCTCGGGCAAGAGCACGGCCAGAGCGCCGGCGTCGTGCAGCCATTGCAAGCCCAGCCCGGCGTTGGCTGCCAGAATCACTTGCTCTAGAGACTGGCGAATGCGCCCGGCCGGCAGGGTAGCCAGGTCGGTCGCGGCAAGCCGGGCCGCCAGCGTGACCTCGGGCGCGGGGGCAATGCCCGAGCTGGCAAGGTGTTCCGCCACGTCCAGGATGGCATCGGGTCCGGCGCCAAAGGGCGCGGCGTCTTCACGCATCAGCCAACGCTCGCACGTCCGATCATCAACCTTCGACCTTCGACCTTCACGCGGCCTAGACCTGCGTGATCTTCTTTTTGTCCTGATCCCACTTCTTCTGCAAGTGATCGAGGATGGGCTGGGCTTGCTTGAGCCTTCCCGCCAGGCCTTTTTCGGAAATGGGGTAGTTGGTCCCGAACTTGAGGCCGTCGTCGTAAAGCGACATCCCGACGTCCTGATCGTCCACGAACAGGGAGATCTTCTTGCGGGCATAGGCGCCCTTGCGCAAGATCGCCCATCGGCCGTCGAGCCAGCCCACCAATGCCTTCCCGCAGGCTTGCTCGAACACCGCCAGCTCGCCCGCGAAGCGGGCGAATTCCTCGGCGAAGCGCTCGCGGAAGAGCGGCGCGCTTTCGCCCCCGTGCTCGACCACGCGTTTGGCCGCCAGGCGCAGCATCAGGGCGTCTTCTCCGTAGCGAAGGTAGGGATCGATGTTTCCCTCGCGCGAGGTGATGATGTACACCACGGCCGCCGCGGCGATCTCGCGCACCTCGTGTTCCAGGTCCGGATCCGAAACCGCCTCGAGCAGCACCTTGAGGTCGAAAGGCAGGGAAACCAAGGCGCGCGCAAGTGTCTGGAGAAAACTGCGCTCTTGGTCCTTATCCATGGGTCGTACTGGGGCGATGGGCTGGTTGACGAACACCCGGCGAAGAACTATCCCCGCTGGAGTGCGGTGATACTACTCAATTCGCAAAGGAAAGGCACTGCCAACTCTCGTCAGACGCGCCGCGCTTGCAAAATGAGTCGTCGCATGGCGCGCGGGGCATGGTAGCGATTGATTCGCCGGTCAAGTGTCCCTACACTTACGGCCAAGACCGAAGACTCCTGTTTCCTCGAGGTCATCTAGGTGTCAGATCAATTCCGTCGTACCGATCCTCGCTATGCACGCCGGCTAGAGGTCCAGCTTGTTTCGGGCGACCAAGCCCGCACCGCCATGACCGGCAACATTTCCTTGGGCGGTCTCTTCGTCGAGACCACCGAGCCCGTGCCTCTCCAAACCCGCGTTCAGATCCGATTTCGCATCCCCACCCAGCCCGAGCCCATTGAGGTGAGCGGCGAAGTTCGCTGGGTCGACCCCGGCGGACCCGACCAGCCCGCGGGCCTCGGCATCCGCTTTCAGGGCCTGCGCGCGCGCGAGGTCTGGGCGCTTAATCGCTTCTTTCAGGCGTAGAAGTTCCCTCGGCTAGCCGCGCAGCGCGGGCGGCAGGAGCGGCGACGGCGTCCCGGTGTAAGTGACCCACAGTTGGTGCGCGGCGCGGGTCATGGCCACGTGGAGAAGCCGGCGAGCGGAATCGTTCTCGGGATAGGACTCTTGATTGGCCTCGAGCAGAATGACGATGTCGAATTCCAGGCCCTTGGTCTGTTTGACGTCGGTGACGTCGATGCCGGGCCGAAAGCAGAAATCCTGGTCAGCCACCCAGCGCAGGCCCAGAACTTCGGACAAAGACAATGCCTCGTAGTAAAGGCGTGCCTGCTCGGGATGGCGCGCGATAAGCGCCACCGAGGCGAGGGGTTCCCGCTCGCGCAAATCGCGCAAGGCGCGCGCCAGAAAGTCGCACGCCTCCCCCGAAGAGCCAAAGGAGAAGCCTTCCACCGCAACCCCTTGGCGCGGCACCTGAGGCCGCTCGTCGCCGAAGAGCGGACCCAGAACATGAAGCGCCGAGTCCACGATCTGGCGGGTCGAGCGGTAGCTGATGCGCAAGGGCGCCACGCACTCATGCGCCAGGCCCAGACTGGTGAGCATCTCGGGCCACGACGTGAAACCATGTTCGGGCGCGATGCCTTGGTTGGTGTCGCCGGCCAGGGTGATCGACTTTCGCTCGGTGACGCAATCGAGAAGTACGGCCAGTTCGATCGGCGCAAAATCCTGCACCTCATCGACCATGAGATGCTGGTAGCGAATCGGCCCGCGCGATCCTTGCAGCGGCCCGCGCTGCAGCTGATGGATGCGCAAAAGCAGGGCTTCGTCCTCGACGTCCAAGGCATAGGGGTCGTCGTCCGCGCCCGCGGACGAGACGCCCGTGCGCATGCGCTCGCGATCCACGCACCAGCGGTGAATGGTGTCGAGCTGGCCCTCGGTGAAGACACCCGGCGCATGCGTAGCGAAGCCGCGCCCCAGCGCCTGGCGGTCGGTGAGCAGCGCCGCCCATTCGCCCATCACATCGCGCGTGCGTGCCCGGATACGCGCGCCCGCGGCCTCGACACGAGCCCGCAGCTGCGCGGGTAGATCCGCGCCCTTGAGCCAGCGGGCGAGCGCGGTCACCCGTTGGTCCGGCGGACCTTGGGTTTGGTCCCAGACGGAAAACACGACCTCCGCCCCAGGCACGGAAGCGAGCGCGGTTTCCAGGGTCTGCCGGGCCCACCGTGCCATATCCACTTGGCGGTCGCGCAGAATGCCCAGCATCGCCCCATGCGCCTTCGCACGCATGACCAGGGGTGGGGCCACGTCCTTGGTCTCGCAGGAAGGACCGACCACGGTCGCCTTGCGAATCTGCGCGGCCCACGCCGCGAAGGTCGTCACCTTGACCCCGGAAACTTCCAGTTCGGGTAACACGCGAGACACGTAGGCGGCCAGTGCACGCTGATACACGATGATCAGCATGTTTTCGGGACGAAACGTGCCAGGTTCCGCGAAAGCCAAATAGGCGATGCGGTGCAGTCCGATGGTGGTCTTGCCGCTGCCCGCGGATCCCTGCACGACGATGATGCCGGAGCTCGGCCGGCTGATGAGTTCGAACTGGCGCGGATCGATGAGCGCCGCGATCGAGGGCAAGAAACGATCCGCACGCCGACGACCATCGTTTTCGAGGCCGAGCTTGGGCGCGCCCGCGCGCGCCGCTTGCTTGTCGGTCGCCGCGCCCAGCCGGGACGAACCCATGGCAATGCTCCGCCAGGTGCGATCGCGGTTCTCGCGCGAAAATATGCCTTGCGCCGAGGCCACCCGGCGCAGCTCGGCGTCTACGATCGTGACGGTCCGGCGGGCGAGAATCTCGCCTTCCACCTCGCGCTCGCCTAGCCGTTCCTCGTAGACGTCGCCTTCGTCGTAGCGGTAGTACAGGCGCGAAACCGGCGCGTGCCGCCAGTCGACGATGTTCACCCCGCCACCTGGTTCGACGTAGCCGCGCTTGCCGATGAGAACGTCACGGCGGCGGCCGTTTTCCTCCAAGCGAAGATGCCCGAAGTAGGGCGATGCGCGATCAACCGGCGGGCTATCGCCTCGGCCGCGCTGTCGCGAAAGCGCCTCGATGCGATGCATTTGTTCGAGCAGCGGCCCCTGATCCTCGGGCTTGGCCTCGGCCAGGGCATCGCGCATTTCGATCAATGCCGCCGCGTCGTCGACAGGCACGCGCGAGCGCAAGGGCAAGGCATCGATCTTGGCCAGCACCACGCGCAGAAGCGTCTCCTCCTCGGCCACCACGGCCGGAAGGCCGGCGCTGGATGCGTTGGCCGGTTGGGAGGCGTCTTGTCCGCTCACTTCGCTCTTCACGACAAAGTCGTCAAGTGTAGAGAGAACCGGCCCAGTTCTCAACTGCGTCTTGGAAACTTCACAAGTCGGCAAGGGCGGGCAGGCGTACGGTGAAGGTCGTTCCTTTTCCGGCCTCGCTTAAAACGTCGATGGAGCCCCTGTGCTCCTCGATGATGCGCGCGGTGGTGGCCAAGCCCAGGCCAGTGCCGCCTGGCTTGCGCGAGAAGAAGGGCTCGAAAATGTGATCGAGATCTTCTTCGCGGATGCCGACGCCAGCGTCGCGCACCACCAGAATGGCGATGGGAGGCTGGCCCGGCTTGCGCGACGCCGCCAGGTGAATAGTGCCGCCCTCGGGCATGGCATCCGCGGCATTGCGCAGAAGGTTCCACAACACCTGCCGCATTTGCCCCGACGCGGCCTCGACCCACACGCCGGACTCGGTATGAAGCTCCAGTCGCACCTCCTTCGCACGCCGTTCCTGCTCGAAGATCTTCGCAATTTCGCCGACCATCTCGCCCAGATCGATTCGCTGGCGGTCCTCGGTGCGCGGACGCGCGTATTCGAGAAGGTTGGTGATGAGGATGTTGACCCGGTCCACCTCGCGAACCGCGATATCGACCAGATTGCGGGTTTCCGCGTCCGCCCCCGGTAGGCGCTTGAGCACCTCGACCGAGCCTGAGATGCTGGCCAAGGGATTGCGAATCTCGTGCGCGATGTTGGCGGCGAGGCGGCCGATGCCCGCCAGGTGCTCGGCCCGCGCCACCGCCTGCTCCATGCGGCGCATGTCGGTCAGATCCTGAAAGTGGATGACCCGCCCGATGACCTCGCCGGAGTAGTCTGAAAGTGGCGTGGCGGAAAGCCCGAGGCAGCGCTCGACGCCGTCGGGCCGGACTGCGTTCACTTCATCGCGCAAGACGCGGCCGAGAGCACCCGCCTTGGCCACCACGCCCTCCAGACTGGGAATGTGGGTCGCCAGCTTCTGGCCGAGCGGCGGGGCATCACGGAACCCGAGGATCTCGCAGGCCGCATCGTTCATGGTGGTGATGGTTCCGTCGAGCGTGGTGGTGAGCAAGCCCGAGGGAAGACAGCGAATCGTGTTTTGATGGAGCGAGGCGAGATCGCCGACCATCTGCTGTTGCACGGCCAAGCGCTCGCCGGCTTTGCGCCGCTGCCGGGCCAAGGTTACCCCGAGCGAGCCCACCGAGATGAGACCCGCCAGGAACACGACAATGCGAAAGACGAAATCCTCGCGCGTGAGATCCCAGGGAAAGAGCGTCTGGCCGGTGATGGGCGGCAGGATCTTCAAGAAGCCGAGCAGCGAGATGCTGACAAAGAGTAGCGCGCTGGCCAAGGACACGCTGGCCGCGCCGAAGCCCTTGGGCAGGGCGGATACGGCGACCACGTCTATCAAGTACAGGAAGGTGTAGCCACTCTGCGCTCCGCCCGTGGCGTGCACGAGCAGGGTGACCAAGATGAGGTCCACGCCGATCTGGATGTCCGCGAAACGCACCGGATCCTGTATGCGGCGAAGGCTGATGGCGTAGGCCAAGCTGGCCAGGTAGGTGGTGGCGAGAAGGCCGAAGACGAAGCGGCCGAAGGGACTGGCCAGGTTTTCCGGCGCGCCCATGATCCAGGCCAGAATCACCACCGAGAGCATGAGCACGGTGGCGAGGACGGTGCGCACCAGCATCAGGTAGGTGACGATCCGCATGGCCTCGACGCGCGGCCGCTCGCTCGGCTCCGGGGGCCGCGCGGCCACCACCAACCGTAGCGATTCCTCGGCGATGACCGCGCTCCAAGTTCCGGTGGTCGTCCTTGCACGTCTTGCCATCGGGTCGATCCTCGCCGGCGCGGATGGAGAGAGCGAGCCTAGCTCTTGATGTTGCCCGCCATCTCGAAGATGGGCAGGTACATGGCGATGACCAAGCCACCGACCACGGTGCCGAGAAAGACCATCATGAGCGGCTCGATGAGGCTGGTCATGGATGCCACGGCCACGTCCACCTCTTCCTCGTAGAAATCGGCGATCTTGGTTAGCATGGCGTCGAGCGCGCCGGTTTGCTCGCCGACGCTGATCATCTGAACCACCATGGGCGGCATGAGGCCGGTTTCCATGAGCGGCGTCGACATGTCCTTGCCTTCCGAGATGCGCGCGCGCACGAACATGATGCCGTCTTGGACCACGGTGTTGCCCGCGGTCTTGCCCACGATTTCCATGGCGTCGAGAATGGGAACACCTGACGAGAGCAGCGTACCCATGGTGCGCGTGAAACGTGCCACCACGGTCTTGCGCAAAACATTTCCGAGGATGGGGATCTTGAGCAGCATTCCGTCCCAGGCCAGCCGCCCTTTGCGCGTCCGCAGGATGAGAACCCAGGCGGTATAGAGCGCGATGAGCCCGGCCACGATGTAGGGCAGGTAGTTGCGCATGGCGTACGAGAGATCGATGACGAGTTGGGTGGGAGCCGGCAACTTGCCGCCGCCGAAATCCTTGAACATCTTCTCGAACACCGGAATGACCTTGGTGAGCAGAACGACGACGACGATGCCCGCGATGAACAAGACGATGAGCGGATAGCTCATGGCGCCCTTCACGCGGCGCCGCAGTTTCTGCGCCTTCTCCATGTATTGCGAGAGACGCTGCAGGATCGTGTCCAAGATTCCGCCCGCCTCGCCCGCGGCCACCAGGTTCACGAAGAGATTGTCGAAAATCTTGGGGAAGCGCCGCATGGCATCCGAGAGCGTGAGACCGCCTTCCACGCTGGTGCGAATCTGCGCCAAGATCTTGCCGAAGCGCTTGTTCTCGGCTTGCGACGACAGGATTTCCAAGCACTGCACGATGGGCAAGCCGGCGTCGATCATGGTGGCGAAGAGACGCGTGAACACCACGATGTCGTTGGTCTTCACACCCGTGCCAATGCTGGGCAGAGTGATCTGCATGGGCTGCTTCTTCACCGTGACCGGCGAGAGCTGCTGCATCTTGAGCTTGTTGTGGACGGCCTCCTCGTTCTCGGCCTCCATCACGCCCTTCTTGAGGTCACCCGTGCGCGTGCGTGCTTCCCAAATGAAGGCTTTGGTTTGCGCTGCCATGATGTTCTACCCCCTCCCCAAAGGTGGGCGACCAACCGCCCGGCCGGGCGAGGCCCCGCCGGTGGAAATGATCTGTTCCAATTCCTCGGGTTCGGAGCTGTGGCTCATCACCTCTTCCAGCGTGACCAGCCGGCGCAAGTACAAACTGGCCAAACTTTGGTTCATGGTCTGCATGCCGGACTTGCCTTGTCCGATTTGCATGATGGAATAAATTTGGTGAATCTTGTCCTCGCGAATCAGGTTGCGAATGGCGGCGTTGGGGATCATCACCTCCAGCGCCGGAATGCGGCCTTGCCCGGAAGCACGCGGCAAGAGCGACTGACTGATGATCCCTTCGAGAACGAAGGACAGCTGGGCGCGGATCTGCGACTGCTGATTCGGCGGAAAGACGTCGATGATGCGGTTGATGGTCTGCACCGCCGAATTGGTGTGCAGGGTCGCAAAGCACAGATGGCCGGTTTCCGCCGTGACTAGCGCCGCCTCGATGGTTTCGAGGTCGCGCATTTCGCCGATGAGCACGACGTCCGGATCCTGGCGCAGGATGTATTTGAGCGCCTTCTTGAAGTTGTCGGTGTCGGCGCCGATCTCGCGCTGGTTGATGAGGCACTTCTTGTGCGGGTGCAGATACTCGATGGGATCTTCGATGGTGATGATGTGCTCGTGCCGCTCGGAATTGATCTTGTCGATCATGGCCGCCAGCGAGGTGGTTTTGCCTGAGCCGGTCGGCCCCGTGACCAGAACCATCCCACGCGGCTTGTTGCACAGCTCTTCGATGACGGGCGGCAAGCCCAGATCGGCAAAGCTCTTCACTTGGAAGGGAACCGTACGAAAGGCGCCACCCACCGCACCCCGTTGCATGAAGAGGTTGGCGCGAAAGCGCGCCACGCCGCGCACGCCGAACGAGAAGTCGAGCTCCTTGTCTTCTTCAAAGCGCAGCTTCTGCGTGTCGGTCAGAACCGAGTAGCACAGCTGCTTGGTATCCACCTGCGAGAGCTGGTTGACCCGCAAAGGCACCAGCACACCGTCGATGCGCAGCTGGGGCGGCGAGCCAGTGGTGATGTGCAGATCGGACGCGCCCTGCTCGACCATGGCTTTGAGCAGTTGCTGTAGATTGACATTGAGCCCGCTGGCTGGCGATGGCGTGTTGTCCAAAGTGGCTCCCCTAGTCCGCGGCCGTGATACGCGCCACCTCTTCGACGGAGGTGATGCCCTGGCAGATCTTGCGCACGCCCGACATGCGCAAGGAACGCATTCCTCGCCGCACGGCCTCGGCCTTGATCTCGACCGCGGCCGCGCCTTGCAGCACCAATTCCTTGAGCGGATCGGTGAACGGCATGACTTCGTAAAGTGCCACGCGTCCCTTGTAACCCGACATGCCGCACACCGGGCACCCCATGCCCTTGTAGCAAATGGCGGTGTCGATTTCCGCGTCGGTTCCACCCAAGCTCTTGAGTTCATCCTTGGGCGTGGGAATGGGTTGCTTGCAGCTCGCGCAGATCTTGCGCAGCAGGCGCTGCGCCTGCACCAACTGCACGGCGGCTGTGACCAGGAAGGGCTCGACGCCCATGTTGAGCAAGCGGGTGATGGTCGAGGGCGCGTCGTTGGTGTGCAGGGTGGACAGCACCAAGTGACCGGTAAGCGCCGCCTTGATGCCGATTTCGGCGGTCTCGAAGTCGCGGATTTCGCCGATCATGATGATGTCGGGGTCCTGGCGCAAGAACGAGCGCAAGGCCGCCGCGAAATTGAGCCCGATGTCTTCGTGCATCTGCACCTGGTTGATGCCGGGAAGGTTGAATTCGACGGGATCCTCGGCGGTGCAAATGTTGTCGGCGATCTTGTTCAATTCTGACAAAGCCGAGTAGAGCGTGGTGGTCTTGCCCGAGCCCGTGGGCCCGGTGACGAGCACCATGCCAAAAGGCGCGTCGATGGCCTTCTTGAAATCCTCGAGCTGGTCGGGCTCGAAACCCAGCTTGGTCATGTCGAGCTGCAGGTTGCTCTTGTCGAGGAGACGCAGAACGATCTTCTCGCCGAAGAGCGTGGGCAAGACGGAAACGCGGAAATCCATCTCCTTGTTCGCCCCGACCTTGAGCTTGATGCGGCCATCTTGCGGCAGCCGGCGCTCGGCGATGTCGAGGTGGGACATGATCTTGAGACGGCTAGAGAGCGCGGCCTTGAGCTTCGTGGGCGGCGACATCTCCTCGTGAAGCACGCCGTCGACGCGGAAGCGCACGCGGTAGCTCTTCTCGTAAGGTTCGACGTGAATATCGGAGGCGCCCTTCTGAATAGCCGAGAGCAAAATGTGGTTGCACAGCTTGATGACGGGAGCGTCGTCCGCCGCCTTTTCCAGATCGAGGGCGTTGGGGTCGTCTTCCGAGGAGCTGCCGACCTCGACCTGCTCCTGGATCTCGTTCATCACCTGCTCGATATCCAGCTCTTTGCGGCGCTCGTAGTACTTCTCGATGGCCTGCGTGATGCTGACCTCGGAGGCGACGACAACTTCGATGTTGTAGCCGGTGACGAACTTGAGGTCGTCGATGGCGAGGATGTTGGAAGGATCGGCGATGGCGATGATCAGAGAAGAACCGGCCCGGTTGACCGGAATGACCCGATGGCGCTCGACCACCTCCTTGGGCACGAGGGCGATGACGTCGCGATCGATGTCGAATTCGGCCAAGTTGATAGCCGGCACGCCGTACTGCTTGGAAAGAAACTGGGTAAGATCGTCCTCTTGGATCGCGCCCACTTTGATGAGCGTGTTCCCCAGGCGTTCGCCCGATTTCTTGCTCTCTTCCTGAGCGCGTTGAAGCTGCTCCGGCGAGATGATTTGGTCCCGGAGCAGTAGCTCCCCGAGTCGGCTCATGTTTCCCTACGAACCGTCGACAGATACGAGCGGCCCCTTGAGTTTCTTCGGATCGTAACCGTGTGCCCGCCACGAGGCAAGATCTCGCTCGGGCACATGAGGCGCGTCACGCCAGACGGCTCAAGACGCACCCAAGACTGCCGATGTATCCGCAAGCATCTATTTGTCGAAGGGGTCGGCCCAGCCACCTGCCTTGGCCGCCTTGTCTCGACTTGCGGCCTTGGCTGGCTTCGCGGGCGCGGCTGGTGCGGTCGCGGCCTTGGGTGCCGGAGCCGGCTTCTCGACGCTTGCATGGGCAACCTTGGTATGGGCCGACGACCTGTGCGCCCTTTGCTGCGCCTTCTCGACCGGAGCGACCGCTTGCGCGGGCACCGCCTCGGGTGCCGGCACGGGCGCTTCCTTGGCCTGCTCTGGTTCGGGCTGGGCTGGCACCACGGCCGCCGCGGGCGCGACAGGCTCGCTTGCCGGCAGGGGCTCCACGCGGGCCGGCAGTAGGGCCGGCGGTGGCGGCACGGCGGGCGCGACGATTATCGGGGACTGCGGCGCGGGGCTCGGCATGAACAGCTTCGACACGACAACCGCGAAAACCATGGCCAAGATGGCCAGGCCGAAGCCCATCATCAAATAGACCACCTTGGTCCTCGTGCCGGTGCTTGTACCGCGCAGGCGATCGGTTTGAGCCGGCCGCATCTCCTCGTGAACGATGTGGGAATCGCGAGAAATGACCCGCCCCTCGCGGACCGCGGCTTCCTGCTCTTCCGCGACGAGAGGATTGTCGGTCACCAGGGTGCGGTCATCCTCGAGCGGCGCGGACTTCAGATCGGGTGCGGAGAGACGATAGGCTAGCTCGAAGATTGGCGACGGAGCTGGCGCCGTTGGCGCGGCCTCTGGCAGCGCCAGCGGGCTTGTCGCCCCTGGAAAGACAGGCTCGGGTGCAACCGGCGCAGGCGTCATGGGGGCGGGGGTAGATTCGGAAACCTTGGCCGGCAACACCAGCTTGGCCAGGAGATCGTCGTACGCGAGATTCGTCGCTTCCGCCACTTCTTCCACGCCTTCGCTGTCCTCGGCGATGCCCGCGGGAGGCGCAGGTGGGGGCGGCAGAAACGTACTTGGAAGGATGGGTCCCGGTGTCTCTAGTATCACCTCGAGACCGGGTTCGAGAGCTTCTTCGCTCGCGAGTTGTTCTTGGTGCGACTCATCCTCCACGCGATGATCGACGATATCATCGACAGGAACTTCATGCGATCCATCGGCCTTCTGTGTCGGCCCTGGGCCAGTCGACATTTGAACGATCCTTTCTTCTGCGTCACCGCGGCTAGCGCGAGGCACGAGGGAAATGAAGTTTCACGTTGGTGCGCTACAAAGTCAATCCCCGACTACACTCCACCACGTTTGACAGAAGACTGCTGCGTACTAAGGTTGCCCCTTCACGCCGTCACCCCAGGTCACCCATCAATGCCCAATCAAGATCCCCGTCGCCCGTCTCGCGCCGTGACTTCTACCCGTCGCAGCCGCGCGCCACTTCCGCCGAGCCCGCGGCGGGCCGCCGGAATGACCATGCGCCAAGGCGTCTACCGTGTGCCAGAGGATGTGGCTCGGCGAATTTTTCTTGGCCATCCCTGGGTCTATCGCGAGGCTCTTGGAACGCGCAAGGTTGCCGAAGAAACCGGAAGTTTGGTGGAGCTGGTAACGAGCAACCGGGAGTTTCTGGCACGTGGCTATACCGACAATGAGCATGCCATCGCCGTGCGCGTTGTGTCGCGTAATGCCGAAGAACGCGTCCATCCCGGCGCTGGCGCTATCGCCGCGCGCTTTCAGCGCGCCGTGCAACTGCGCTGGCAGATTCTGGGCGCCCATCGTCCGACGGCGTTGCGCCTGTTTTCCGGCGAAAACGAGGGCTTTCCTGGCGTCACGGTCGATCGCTACGGCGAATTCGTGGTGGTGCAGTGGCTCTCCGCGGGTGCTCTCCCCTGGCGAGACGAGCTGTACGAGGCCATTACTTCGACCGTTGCTCCGCGCGGAATCTACGATCAGAAGCGGGTGCGGTCGCTCGCCGGTCGCGCCGCTCCCGAGCCCGCCGTGCGCGCCGCGGGCGAGGAAGCACCGCTGGAAATCGTGGTCGAGGAAGAAGGTTGCCACTTCTCGGTCGACGTCACTGCTCCTCTCGGTGTGGGCTTCTTCCCCGACATGCGCCTGGGCCGCGACGCGGTTGCTGGGCGTGCCGCCGACCGCCGCGTGCTCAACCTGTTTTCCTACACCGGCGCTTTTTCGGTTCGCGCCGCCAAGGCCGGCGCGACCGAAGTCGTTGCCGTCGACACCTCGGGTAAGGCGCACGGAAAGGCCAGACGCAACTACGAACTCTCCGGCCTAGATCCGCGGAATCTCGAACTCGTCACAGCCGACGCCATCAAAATGCTCGAGCACTACGCCGACCGCAAACGCTCCTTCGACATCGTGGTTTGCGACCCGCCGACCTTTTCGCATGGACCTGGCCGCCCCTTCTCCGCGACGTCGGATCTGGGGCAACTGGCCGGCCTGGCCGCGACGGTGCTCGCTCCCGGTGGCTTCCTGGCCTTTGCCTGCAACGCCGCCAAGCTGTCCGCGCCTGAAGTCGACCGCGCCATTGCCGAGGGCGCGGCAACCTGTGGTCACAACCTGCGCATCATCGAGCGCCACGGCTTGCCCCCGGATTTCCCCGTCGATCCCGGCTTCCCCGAAGGCAACTACCTCAAGTTCGTGCTCGCGGTGAAGGTGTAGCGGCACCGGGAATGCGGGGCGGCGTGGTTGCCTGACCAGGTGATCTCGGACATTTTGAGCCGTGGCGACGCGTGCGGAAATGAGGACTTGTTCGGACTAGGCTCAGGCAACGTGCACCACCTTGCTCATGAGCGCGGGCCACACACCTTCTGCACGATTTCCGCGTTCTTCGGACTCACCCGCGGTGTGATCAACCGCGACCGGTACACAATCCTCGTCACCGTCGTCATTCTGAGCGCCTTCGTGCCGACATTGTTGGCCCAGCAGTTTTTCAAACCCAACGTCCAAGCCCATCTCGATGCTAGGCGCGAGTCACAAGGCGGGCACCATGAGGCAAAGTCCTCGCGAATGTGGGTGTCGGGTCACGGCTGCGGCCCAACCTTCTTCGGGCGCGGAGGAGGCTGCGAAGGTCGTTATGGCTCGGTAAAGACCTGACCAGACGCTAGCTGGACACGGTCAGCTCGAAACGCCTTCACCTTGTCGTAGGTTCCACCTTCGCCTCGCACTGTGAGCTTGGTGCCGACCTTGATCGTATCGCCGGCTTCGTCACGCAGTTTCGGAGGCAATTGCACGATCGAACCATCCTCCAAGACCAGGGTGTCGAGCTCGCCCTCGGGGTTGTTCGCCACTTGCAGTACACTGGACGAATCCTCAAGCATCGCGAGCGCCACTGGGGCAGGGTGCGCCGGTAGTGGTGTCGAAGGAGCGAGAATCGACCCTGTCACGCTGAGCGTGAGCTTGTCGGCGCGAACGAAGGATGGTGTTCCCTCGCCCTCGGCGCGAATCTTCGAACCGACGATGAGCTGCGGATTCGCGACCCTCGGCCTAAGGCGGATGTGGGTGCCGTCCTTGAGGAGCAACCCATCGACGTCGCCGCGGGGACCGATGATCTGAACATGAATTCCTCCAATTGTTGGTTCCTCGGAAGGCAGGAAACGTGCCGCGTGTCGACTGGCCGCAAATCGGCAAAGATGGACTTCGAAGCGAAGTCATTCTGAATAGCGGCATCACTCAAAATGATGGCCAAGCAGACGTACTGTCGCGAAAATATCGTGAAGACCGTATCTCGGTCCGGCGGCACGCTGCATGCAAAAAGCTAGGCACCGCCGCTTTGGCGG
>Ga0224559_1000023_pt1 | contig 80503 bp, 59 predicted proteins | sample 714S33034metaG_FD_180676 | JGI IMG/M metagenome (GOLD analysis project Ga0224559, IMG submission 180676) | Peat soil microbial communities from Stordalen Mire, Sweden - 717 S3 30-34 | ecosystem: Environmental > Terrestrial > Soil > Wetlands > Peat | place: Sweden: Norrbotten County, Stordalen... | reverse complement strand
ACGAGATTTGAACTCGCGACCCTCGCCTTGGCAAGGCGATGCTCTACCACTGAGCTACTCCCGCTTGTTGCAAGATTGAGTATACCGAGGATGCAAAACCCAAGTCAAATGGCGGCCGGTTCAAATTGCGTTGTGGCCGAAGCCGAGCCTGCCAGAGGCAGCGTCGCAGAGGTGGCCGGCAGCACAAGATCGGACTGCGAACCCTTCTCCTCGCGAATCAGCTCACCATCGCGCATATAAAGAATACGGCTGGCGATGGCGGCCGCCTCGGGGTTGTGGGTGATCATCAGCGTGGTCTGGCCCAGTTCCCGGTTGGAGCGCAGCAGCATATGCAGCACCGCATCCGAGCTCTTGGTGTCCAGGTTGCCGGTGGGCTCGTCGGCCAGCACGATGGCCGGGCGGGTAATCAGCGCCCGGGCGATGGCGACGCGCTGCTGCTCGCCGCCGCTCAGCTCCGAGGGCCGGTGCTGCAGCCGCCCCTGGATCGACAGCAGATCGCACAGGTGGTCGAGGTAGGCGCGGTCCAGCGGCGCCTTCTTCCCGTTGACGGTGCGCCCGCTCACCTCGTGGGCGATTTCGATGTTGCCCATCGCCGAGAGCGTCGGCAGCAGGTTGAACTTCTGGAAGACAAAGCCGATGCGGTGCTTGCGCAAGCGCGTGCGCTCGCCGTCGTTGAGCGTGGCAAAGTCCACGCCGTCGATCACCACGCGGCCGCTGGTGGCCTGCGTGAGGCCGCCCAGCAGATAAAAGAGCGTGGATTTGCCCGAACCGGAGGGGCCGACAATGGCGACAAACTCTCCCGGTTCAACGGCAAACGAAACCCCGCTCACGGCGGTGACCTGAACTCGGCCCGCCGTGTAAACCTTGGTCAGATTTTCGGCGAGAATGATGGGCGAAGACAATTCGGGCTGCACATCTTCCATTGTAAATGGGTTCCCGTGGAAAGGCTCCCGCATAAACTGCCCAATAACCTGCTTTTGAACTGGCTTTTCTTTGGAATCTGCTTTTGAACGATGGCAGAGGCCGCTCACCCGCCACCGAGCATTTTCAGGGTTGTCACAGTGTCGTCAAGTGCGTTCCGGTTAGATTCTTTAGAGGCTATTCGTGAATTGAGAAGGGATTGTAGCGCCGGTCTCCAGACCGCTATACTGGCGGCGTCCCCGCCGCCAGATGTGTTCTGTGGGACTGGAAACCCACAGAACAGCCGACTTGGAGGTCGGCGCTATTAATTAACGGACAGGCTCTTAAGAGAAAATGCGCCTGGAATTTGAGCGCGGGCAGCGGCTTCACTCCGTATAGGCCTGAAAATGCATCGCTTCGGCGGGCATGGGGCCCAAAAAAGCGAAAGGGGCAGCCACTTGGACGGTGGCTACCCCTTTAAAACAATAAACAAAACCTTCAAGTTGAAAATTTGGCGCAAAACCATTCTTCCAAAGTTCGCTGCCAGCATCTGCCGCTAAATTGGCTGCCGCCGCGAATCTTTGCCCGAATGGTTTGGATGAAAGCGGGACCGCGGATTGAATCGCCGTTCGGACCCGCTCAAAAACTGCTACCGGCCCCGGCCGCGCGAATTTCCGCCACCGCCACCGCCGCTGCCCTTGCGCGCGTTGTAACATTCCCGGCAGAAGACCGGACGATCGCCACGCGGTTCAAAAGGCACTGTTGTAGGCTGACCGCAACCGGAACAAATCACAGGTGTTCCCTGTGCCGGAGCCGAACGGTAGCCGGAGCCCCCCTGGTCGTTTTTCTTTGCCTGACGGCAACTCTTGCAACGTTTTGGGGTCGAATAACCACGTTCCTGAAAGAATGTTTGATCGGCAGCGGTGAAGGTGAAATCCTGCCCGCAATCGCTGCAAGTAAGTTGAATATCTCCGGCCATGGGTGTCCTCGTGGAGATTGTACAGCCCAATGTGCTGTTTTTGCACAAGGATTCTTTTGAATCGAAAAAACTTCTGCCACGGCAGGATTTGCCCCGCGGCGGTAAACTGGGCTGCATGAGCGCCTTTCGCATTGCCGGGGTCATCCCGGCGCGGCTCAGCTCCACGCGGCTCAGCCGCAAGGTGCTGCGCAACCTCCATGGCCGGCCGATGGTCGAGTGGGTCTGGCGCGCTGCCGTGGCGAGCGGGCTGATGGACCCGGTGGTGGTGGCCACCGACGCGGAGGAGGTGGCCGCGGTCTGCCGCGAGCGGGGGATTCCCGTGGCGATGACCTTGGCCTCCTGCCCCAGCGGGTCGGATCGGGTCAGAGAGGTGGCCCGCCAGATCGAGGCGGAGATTTACGTCAACATACAGGGCGACGAGCCGACGCTGACGCCGGAGTTTTTCCCTCCGCTGCTGGCTCTGTTTGACCGGCCGGAGGTCGAGGTGGCCACGCTATCGGTCCCCTGCCCGCCGGAAGAGCGCGATGACCCCAACGCCGTCAAGGTGGTCACGGCCCTGGACGGCCGCGCGCTCTACTTCTCCCGGTCGACGATCCCCTTCGACAGGGACAAGAGCGGCCATGCCGCCTATCGCAAGCATTTGGGGATTTACGCCTATCGCCGGGCCGCGCTGGAGCGTTTTGCCCTGTTGCCGCCCTCGCCGCTGGAGCTGACCGAGCGGCTGGAGCAGTTGCGGCTGCTGGAAAATGGCATTGCGCTTTATGTGGCCGAGGCTCCGGCGGACACTGTCGGCGTGGACACGGAGGAGGATCTGCTGCGGGCCGAGGCCGTGCTGCGCGAGCGCGCAAGAATCGGGTAGCCTGCCGAGGCGCCGATCGGCGACCATGGTTCTCATGAGCGGCAAAACGCAATTCGCTGGAGATGGCGGTCCTTTCGACAAGATTCGCGCGCACATCGAGGCTCATCACGACTGCGCTGTTTCGCTGGCCGAGCTGGGACGGCTCGTCAACCTGAGCCCCTTCACCGTGCAGCGGCTCTTCAAAAAAGCCTTCGGCGTAAGCCCGCTCCAGTACCAGCGAGCCTTGCGCGCGGCCAGTTTGCGCGGAGCGCTCAAGCAGGGAGACTCTGTGACCCAAGCCATTTACGCCGCCGGATTCGGTTCCTCGAGCCGCGGCTATGAGGGCGCGCAACTGGGCATGACGCCCGCCCGCTTTGCCCAGGGTGGCCGCGGCGAGCAGATCGGTTGGGCCTCCGGCCTTTCACCTTTTGGTTGGGTGATTGTGGGAGCGACCAAACGCGGGCTCTGCTGGCTGGCCCTGGCGGACACAGAAGCCGAGGCCGAGGCCAGCCTGCGCGCGGAGTTTCCCCTGGCCACGCTCGAAGCCGATCCCTCGCTGGCGGGTTTAGTGGCGGCGGCGCTGGCGGAGGTTTGTGGCCCCGCGAGCCCATCCAAAACACTGGCCCCACCGCAGGTGGACCTGCGCGGGACGGCCTTTCAGTTGCGCGTCTGGCAAGCGCTGCGCCAGATTCCGCGCGGCGAGACGCGCAGCTACAGCCAGTTGGCCAGGGAGCTGGGCGAGCCGAAGGCGACTCGCGCCGTGGCCCGCGCCTGCGCCATGAATCGCGTGGCGCTGGTCGTCCCCTGCCACCGCGTCGTGGGTGCCACGGGCTCTCTGACCGGCTATCGCTGGGGCGTGGAGCGCAAGCGGCTGCTGCTCACGGCCGAGCGCGAGAAACGCTGACTTGCCTGGCTGACTGGCCAGGCCAGAGTCAAGCGGTTTTCTGAACAAGTTCATTGGCGAAACCGGCAATCCCTCAGGGGCTAAAGCCCCTTTATCTTCTTGTTGCTAATGTACGGGCTGAAGCCCGTACCCTTCAAAAAACCCAAATGCGTTTGCCCTGACGGGGTGGCGAGCTTAAGTGGTTCCGAGTCCCATGGAGTGATATTCTCAATGGGTCAGGAGCTATTACTTATGGCCGCATCAACGCTGGAAACCGCTGCAACAGAGTACAAAATCGCCGATCTCAAGCTGGCCGAGTGGGGCCGCAAGGAAATCACCATCGCCGAGCACGAAATGCCCGGCCTGGTCTCGATCCGCAACAAATACTCGGTCGCGAAGCCCTTGGCCGGGGTGCGCATCACGGGCTCGTTGCACATGACCATTCAGACGGCGGTCTTGATTGAGACCCTGGTCAGCCTGGGAGCCGAGGTCCGGTGGGCGAGCTGCAACATCTTCTCCACCCAGGACCATGCCGCCGCGGCGATTGCCGCCACCGGCGTGCCGGTCTTCGCCTGGAAGGGCGAGTCGCTGGAGGATTACTGGGATTGCACCCTGCGGGCGCAGAGCTTCAAGGGCGGCCTGGGGCCGCAGTTGATCGTGGACGACGGCGGCGACGCTACGCTGCTGATTCACAAGGGCTACGAGCTCGAAAACGGCGACAAGTGGGTCGATGGCCCCGCCTCGAACCACGAAGAGAAGGTCATCAAGGATTTGCTGAAGAAGGTCCACGCCGAAGACCCGCAGCACTGGCACAAGGTCGTCAAGGACTGGCGCGGCGTCTCTGAAGAGACCACGACCGGCGTGCACCGGCTCTATAAAATGATGGAGCAGGGGACGCTGCTGGTGCCGGCCATCAACGTCAACGACTCGGTGACCAAGTCGAAGTTCGACAACCTTTACGGCTGCCGGGAGTCTCTGGCCGACGGCATCAAGCGCGCCACCGACGTGATGGTGGCCGGCAAGGTCGCGGTCGTCTGCGGCTACGGCGATGTGGGCAAGGGCTGTGCGCACTCGATGCGCGGCATGGGCGCGCGCGTCATCGTCACTGAGATCGACCCTATCAACGCGCTGCAGGCGGCCATGGAGGGCTTCGAGGTTACGACCATCGAGGCGACACTGGGCCGCGGCGACATTTACGTCACCTGCACCGGCAATGTGGACATCATCACCCTCGAACACATGAGGCGGATGAAGGATCAGGCCATCGTCTGCAACATCGGCCACTTCGACAACGAGATTCAAATGGACCCGCTGAACACCGAGCCGGGCGTCGTCAAGCTCAACATCAAGCCGCAAGTGGACTTCTACACCTTCCCGGCAACGGCGAACCAGGCCGCGCACGGCATCTTCGTTCTGGCCGAGGGCCGTCTCGTCAATCTGGGCTGCGCCACCGGCCACCCCAGCTTCGTGATGTCGAACAGCTTCGCCAACCAGACGCTGGCGCAGCTTGACCTGTGGGCCAACAAGGACAGTTACAAGGTCGGCGTCTACGTGCTGCCCAAGAAGCTCGACGAAGAGGTCGCCCGGCTGCACCTGGACAAGATTGGCGTCAAGCTGACAACGCTTTCGCCCCTCCAGGCCGATTATCTCGGCGTGCCCGTCGAGGGGCCCTACAAGGCGGAGAATTACCGCTACTGACCACCTGCGGTGGGGCAGGCGCTCGCTACTTGCTCGCCGTGGATTTGAGGTTTTCCAGGTCCCAGAAACGGGGTCTGGGAAACCTCGCCCATTTCTTTCCTGGCCATTTTCGGCACCCTTCGGCCGCGCTGACACGAAGCGGCTTTTTGCAACACATTCTGCGAACGGAAATCAATTTTTTTGCGGCGGCTTTGCTGCTTTGCTCACTGCTCTGCTTCCGCTTGCGGCCACCTTCCGCTTGCGGCAAAACAGATGGCGCCAGAGCCTCCACAGCGAGCCATGCAGCAGGCGGGTCTGCTCGGCCTTGAGAGCCGCATAGGAGCGTTCCACGTAGAGGTCGAACTCGGGCGGCCAGCCGATGGTCGAGCGGCGCTCGGTGAAATCGCCCTCGGCCCACTGGGCCGCCACCGCCTTGTACCCCACCACGTGAGTGACAAAGTCGAGCAGGCAGTGCGGCATCTGCTCCTCGATGATCAGATAGGCCTTCTCGATGATGATCTTTTCGCGGACGTCGTTGAGGGGCATGAAGATGGTGGTCACCCATAGCATCCATTCCTTCAACTCGCTGTCGAGAATAGGAAAGCTCTGCGTCTTGCCCTGCTTTTTGAGCAGCGAGCGGTAGGCAATGGTGCCCGCCTCGGATGCGACGTAGAGAGGGCCGTAGAACTCGTTGAGGCGACGGGTCACCAGTTCCAGCTTGTCCTTCCGCCGGGCCAGCATACGGGCGCTCAGAAAGGTGGCCAGATAGCCGAAAAAGGCGAGAACGACGGTGAGGATGGCCGCGCCTTGCAGGGAATTCGGGAGGAAGATTGCCGGTAGATCCATAGCGCACCTTGTGTGCCGACGAGTATACGCGCGGAGGCCGGTGCAAGGACAGTGGAAACCTTTACGGCTGGAAGGACACGCTCATGGATCTCCGCCGATGCGGAGCCACGGCGCCGACGGGCTTTGCGAACTTCTTCACTGGCTGGCGGAACAGCGGTGGGGACCGCATTTTCGACGATTCGCAACAGAGGCATTTCATAGGTTATGAATTCTCCAAAACTGGAAGGAATTTCCATGCCCGCACGAAAGCAAAGCCTGCAACACTCGAGGCCGCAACGGCCTGAGCGGGCAAGTTCGCACCGCGAAACTTCATGTTCAGATCGAGGAAAAGCGGAGCGGAAGCATTGTTGGCCGGCATTTTTTACACATCTGTCCCATTGCCGGTTCGCACCGCCTCCGCACCGCCAAAGCTCCCAGGCAGCATACGGCAAAGCTCTAATGTGATGAGTAACTGTCTATAGTTACCGGTAACTTACTTTGGAAGTCTGTGACGGTTATCACAAAGATGGTGACGAACGGTTTACGAAAATCGTGGCTCGTTCACGGAAACCGCGGCTTACAGCTCCCGCCATCAAGCCCGCGCGGCGGTTCGTTCCCGGCTCCGGCGGCGCAGGAGCCAGTCCATCGAGCCGCCCTGAATGACGATAGAGAAGACGACGACGAGATAGGTGGCGCCGAGAATCCAGGCGTGGCCGAGCGCCGCCGGAACCGAGAGCGCCAAGGCGATGGAAAGGCCTCCGCGCAGGCCGCCCCAAGTGAGCACAAAGGTGGAGCTGCGGTGACCGGGCTGCAGCAGGCGCATCAGCGCCAGCAGGGCGGCGACGGCCACCAGCCGCACCGCGTTGACCGAGAGAATGGCCGCCACTCCAGCCCACAGCGCCGGCCCGTCCACGGTGACCGCCATGATCTCCAGGCCGAGCAGGACGAAGAGCACGGAGTTCTGAATCTCGTCGATCACCTTCCAGAAGCGGTCCACGTTTTTGTGGTCCACGCATTCCGGGGGCTGGTGGCGGTTGAAGTGGCGCAGCGCGATTCCGGCCACCACGGCCTCCAGCGGGGCTGACAGATGCAGCGCATCGGCCAGCACGTAGCCGCCCAGCGCCAGCGCCACGGTGAAAAGAATGTCCACCTGGTAGGCGTTGACCCGGCGCATCAACTGCGAAGTGGCCCAGGCGGCCAGAATGCCAGCCAGAATGCCGCCGCCGGACTTCAGCAGCAGCATTCCGGCGATATGCCAAGGCGTGGGCGCCTGTCCACGAGCCACCTCGAGCAGGGTGAGGAAGAGCACCGCACCGAGGCCGTCGTTGAAGAGCGATTCGCCGGCCAACTGCGCCTGAATGGGCTTGGAAACCCCGGTCCGGCGCAGCATCTCCAACACCGCGATGGGGTCGGTGGGCGAGATCAGCGCGCCAAAAAGGAGGCACTCTATCCAGGGAATCCGCAGGCCCCAGGGAATCCGCAGGCCGGTCAGCAGAAACATCAGCCCGGCCACCAGGAAGACCGAGAGGAGGGTGCCCACGACGGAAAACAGCGAGACGGCGAGCTTTTCCCGCGCCAGTTGCTCCAGATCGAGCAGAAAAGCCCCGGCAAAGAGCAGCAGCGGCAACATGCCGTGCAGGATGACGCTCTCGAAGTCGATGTGGCGGACCAGATTCAGCGCCCACGCATGAAATTGCGGCGCCGCATGGCCCGCGCCCATCAGGCAGAGCGAAACCAGCACCGTCAGCAGCATGGTGCCGACGGTGATCGGCAGCTTGAGCCAGCGGACGCTGAGCAGGCCGAAGATGGCTGCGGTGGCGAACAGAACGCTGAGGACTTCCAGTGTGCTCATGGGGGCGGCCCGCAAAAAGGATACGTCCATGGTAGCGGAAGCGCGCGGGGTGGGTTGCTGGAGGCTACCAGTGGGCCGCGTCGCAAAAAAATTTGCCTGGAGCGCTTATTATTTGCCGCCGCGGTGAGCAGCGGGCGGCACGCGAACCAGTTCAGCGGCCTTTTCGGCGCACCAGAGTTTGATGAGCGATTGGTAGGGCACATCGAGCCTGCGCGCGTGGCTGCGGATGGTATTCAGAACATCCTCCGGCATACGCAGCGAGATCGTCTCGGTGGAAGGGCGCAGCTTGGGAAAGGACACCAGCTTGGCCTTGCTCCAATCCACATACTCCGTGCTGTCGTTTCCGGGCGACTCCCAGAAGGCGCGCTCCTCGGCTTCGGTGTTGAACTCAGGAATGGGCTTCAATGGCTTGCTCATAGACGGCTCTCTCCTTCCGGCTCATCACCCGCGCCGAGATGGGGCGAATCAGCCTTCCGTTTCCGCGTTCGGTGAAGGTTACGTGCAATCGGCGATCCAGATCGGTCCGGCCCAGCGCATGAAAACGCGCTTCCCGCTGGCTGTGCTTCCGGTCCTCGGCCAAGAGCAGTGGCGCGTTGATAAAAACCTGCTCGATTTCCGCCTTTGAGACGCCGTGCTTCTCGTTCTTCCTAGCGTTGCCTTCGTCCCAGTCGAATCCGGTGTAGGACATGGACAGCCTCTGTATATGTCTGCAATATACTATAAAAATAATCGGCTACGCAAGCCAGCGCCCGCCTCCGTCATCTCAATCCTGTGCAGCTAGAGCAGCCTGGCGGCTTCCTTGGCGAAGTAGGTGACGATGAAATCGGCCCCGGCGCGGCGAATGCCGAGGAGGGATTCTAGAATGGCGCGGTCGCGGTCGAGCCAGCCTCGCGCGAAGGCCGCCTGGAGCATCGAATACTCGCCCGAAACCTGGTAGGCGCCGATGGGCGCGTCCACCCGTTCGCGCGCCGCGCGGATCACGTCCAGGTAGGGCATGGCCGGCTTCATCAGGATCATGTCCGCGCCCTCTTCAAGGTCAAGCGAGATCTCGCGCAAGGCCTCGCGCAGATTGGCGCCGTCCATTTGATATGAGCGGCGGTCGCCGAACTGGGGGGCGGAATCGGCTGCTTCGCGGAAGGGGCCGTAGAAGGCCGAGGCGAACTTAGAGGCGTAGCTGAGAATGGGCGTCTGCTGGCAGCCGTCATGATCGAGCGCCCGCCGGATGGCCCCGACGCGCCCGTCCATCATGTCGCTGGGGGCGACGACATCGGCCCCGGCCTGGGCCAGGCTGACGGCCGTGCGGGAGAGCAGATCAAGCGAGCTGTCGTTGTCCACGTCAAAACCCTCCGCAGTTTCGACGATCATGCCGCAATGGCCGTGGCTGGTGTACTCGCAGAGGCAGACGTCGGCAATCAGCACCAGCTTTTGGGCCGCGGTGGTCTGCTTCAAGGCGCGCAGTCCCCGCTGCACAATGCCGTTCTCATCCCATGCGCCGGAGCCCCGCTCGTCCTTGGCTTCGGGCAGGCCGAAAAGGAGCAACCCGCCCAGGCCGAGGCCTGCGGCCTGCTCGGCCTCGCGCACGGCCTCATCCACGGAGAGGTTGAAAACTCCCGGCATAGAGCCCACGGCGCGGCGCACTCCCTCGCCGGAGGTGAGAAACAGGGGGTAGATCAGATCGCCGGGAGTGACGGTGGTCTCCCGCACCAGCGCCCGCATGGATTCGGTGCGCCGCAGCCGGCGCATACGCGTCTCAGGAAAGCTCATGGCGTCGATTGTACTCTTGAGGTTTGTGCCGGAGAAGATCTCCCATGGCGCGCCCAGGGCAATCGCATTTGAATCGTTGAAGGGTACGGGCTTCAGCCCGTACGTTTATTGGCTGAAAAGAAGGGGGCTTTAGCCCCTGAGGGGAGAGACAGTACGAGTGCGAGGTTATAGAGTTGATGGAATCTGCACCACGCACACGCCGAAACCAAGGACAAGTCTACACAAAGGCTGTCCCTCAGGGGCTGAAGCCCAACAGATCTTGCGCCGTTTACGTACGGGCTAAAGCCCGTACCCTTCATTTTTCGTTCAAATTTCACATGCGATTGCCCTGGCGGCGGTCTTTGTTGCTCGCCCGGCCTCGTCTTCAGCGGCGCCAGCAAATACCCGGCAGCCGGTGGCCAGATAGCGTCGATTCAGATTATTTCCGCCCATCCTGACCTGAAGTTATTCCGTAAAGTGAAAATCCGCTCACGTTTGAAGCCCATGCAGCGATAAATAGAAAGGGGGGACAGACTCATGGTGACGCACCCTGCGGCAAAGATTGACGATTCGGCTCAGAAGCAGGCATATGAACTCCGCTATGTGGCGCGCCAGCCGATTCTGGACCTGCACAGCAGAGTGCATGGCTACGAATTGCTGTTCTGGAACGGGCGCAAGCCGCGCGCTCACGCCGACAGCGACCTGGCGACCCGCACCATGCTCGACAATTCGGTCATCTTCGGTCTGGAAGAGCTGGCGCGCGGGCTGCTGGCCTTTGTCAACTGCACCGCAGACTCGCTGACCGAAGAGTGGGTGAAGGTTTTGCCGCCCTGCATGACGGTTCTGGAACTCTCCTCCGGCACAGAACCCACGTCGGAGCTGCTGGCGGTTTGCCGCAAACTGAAGGCCACGGGCTTCCGGCTGGCGCTGGCCGATTTCACCGGCCGGCTGGAGTCCGGCCCCCTGGCCAACCTGGCCGACTATATCAAGGTGGATATAGCCAAGGTCGACGCCGTCCGGCGCCGCAACCTGCTGGACTGGCTGGGCGGCACACCGGCCTGCCTGGTGGCGCAGAACGTGGAGACGCAAGAGCAGTACGAGCAGGCCCGCAAGGAGGGCTTCAAACTCTTTCAGGGCTATTATTTCTGCCGCCCGGAGCCGTTGCAGAGCCATAAGATTCCCGGCAACCGCCTGGTTCATCTGGAAATCATGGAGGATTTGCAAAACGACCCCATCGATCTGAAACGCATGAGCCAACTGGTGATGTGTGACGCCTCGCTGACCTTTCGGCTGCTGCGGCTGGTCAACTCGCCGGTCTGCGCCATGCGCCAGGAGGTGACCTCGATTGAATCGGCGCTGATGCTGGTCGGAGAATCAGCCTTCCGGCGCATCGCCATGCTGGCCATCGCCAGCGACTTCAGCATCGACCAGCCGCCGGAGATTCTGCGCATGGCCTTCGAGCGGGGGCGCTTCTGCGAATTAGCGTCCGGACTCTGCGGACTGAATCCCAGCGAGCAATACCTTATCGGCATGGTCAGCCTCTTCCCGGCGATGCTGCGCATTCTTCCCGAGGATCTGGTGCGGCTGCTGCCGCTGCGCGAAAAGGCGCGCGACGCCCTGCTGGACAAGGAAAGCCGAGAGGGGATTCTGCTGCGCTGGAGCATCTGCCAGGAGTACGGGAACTGGGCCGAATGCGATGAGATTGTCCGCGCCAACGGCCTGCGCCACGACCAGGTCATGCGCTGCCACGCCGACGCGGTGAAATGGGCCGAGGGTGCACTGAAGTCCAATCTCTGAGCGGCATTGGTTCGGCGAATGCGGGACGATAAAGCGGTTCTCCAATGGGCGTAGAGGGAAACCTCTGATCTTCAGCGGCTCGTCCTCAAGGGATTCACGGGCGAGGTCATCCCCCACGTCCAGATTCATCTATAGAAACGATGAAGTTGCGGCGGAAATGATAGAAGTTCCTCGGCGGGGAGGAAGTTCCTTGGCCAGGCGAACGTTTCCCGCGAAAATGAAAAAAGTTCACTGGCGAAGAAGAAGTTCCCCGGAGAAAATGGAGAAAATTGGCTGCCGGCCTGCGGTTTTCCTCCCGTTCTGCGTGATTCCTTCCATATTCCTGACGTATTTTTTACGATTTATATGAAAGAGTTAGAGTGGAATGCAGTGCTCGCCTATGACCACACCTGAAACCGGAGAGATGCTGGACCACTACCGCCTGGATGCGACCGTGGCGCGCAGCGGCATGGCGACGCTCTTCAAGGCGACCGACCTGCGGAATGGCCGGCAGGTGGCCATCAAGGTCCCCCACGCGGAGATGGAGGCCGATCCGGTGCTCGTCGAGCGTTTCCGGCGCGAGCAGGAGATCGGCCAGACGCTGAACCACCCCGGCGTAGTGAAGACCTTCGACGGGGAAGAGCGCTGCCGCCTCTACATGGTGATCGAATGGGTCGAGGGCCGGCTGCTCAGGGCGATTCTGAACCAGGAGCACAGGCTCTCCATCGAACGGGCGACGAAATTTACGCTGGAAATCTGCGACGCGCTGGACGCCATGCACAAGCACGGCGTGGTTCACCGCGACCTGAAGCCGGAAAACATCATGGTCGACGATCAGGACCACATCAAGCTGATCGATTTCGGCATTGCGATGAAGCAGGATGCGCGGCGGCTGACCTTCGTCGAGATTTCCTCCACCCTGGGCACGCCCGACTACATCAGCCCGGAGCAGGTGAAGGGGAAGCGCGTCGATCAGCGCAGCGACATCTACTCGCTGGGCGTGATGTTCTACGAGATGTTGGCCGGCGAACCGCCCTACAGCGGGCCGAACCCTCTGGCGGTAATGAACGAGCGGCTGCTGCACGATCCCCGGCCGGTGCGCAAGCTGCGCCCCGAGGTTTCGCACGAGCTGGAGGAGATTCTGAAGCGGGCGCTCGAACGGGAACCGCGGCACCGCTACCAGACGGCGAGCGAGATGGCCTGGGAGTTGCAGCACCAGGAACTGGTCGGCGTCGAAGATGGCCCGCGTCGGCCCGCGTTGCGCGGAATCCGTTGGCCGGGGGCGCGCCGTATGCTGCTCTACGCGGCGCTGGCGCTGGCGCCGATCCTGCTCTTCGCGCTGATGATGGCGCTGGCTAGAAGGTAGCAGCCTGTAACGCCCTCCGTCTTTCCCTTGAACTTCCACGCAACTTCCCCTGAACTTCCACGGAGATCGATTCTTTATGATGAGTATTCTTGACCGGCTTATTGCCAATCCGCTGGGCGCGCTCGCCGTGCTCACCCTGGCCGCACTTCTTGAGGCCTACGGGGACTCGTTCTTTCAGGTCGGCTTCTACCGCTCCTCGGGCATGGGGCGGGTGCTGGCGCTGGTGGCAGGCGCGCTGGTGCTGGCCGCCTACGGCTCGGTGGTCAACGTGCCGCGCTGGGACTTCGGCAAGCTGATCGGCATTTACGTGGTGCTGTTTTTTCTGATGGCGCAGATTCTCAACAAAATTCGCTTCGGCCAGTCTCCCACCCCGCCGATCTACGCTGGTGGAGCGCTGATTGTGGCTGGCGGGGTGGTGATGGTTTTGTGGAAGGGGTAAGCCATCCTTAATTTTAGACTATTATTATCCGAAATGAATATAGTATTTTATGGAACAGAATATTCCGCCTTGGGGCGCGCGGCTGGCGCGGGAAGGCGGCGTAGGCTCTGTTCACCTTGGAGTATGCGCCCGCTGCCTTGAATTGTCGCGATCAGTCTTAGTTTCAGTGAGTTGCAAAGAGAGCGCAGTGGGAATCTTTCCCATATTCCAGGGCCGCATTCCAGCTTCAGAGCGTGATCCCTGCGATGAGAAGCGCTCTCCGGCTGCTATATTGAATTTCCGGGTTATTCCACCGATCGAGTGCTCTTTGCCCAGCAGCGGCTTTTGTAGAAAGGTGTGTGACCGCCAGCGCGGTGCACGTGTGCAAAAGAAGATCAGGCGGGGAAAGTTCGCATGGCGCAGATATTCAGCCGCAGTTCCAACGCATTGGCCCGCGGAAGCCTGGTTTTGGCGGGGCTGATGGTGGTCGCCCTGGGGGGTGCGCTGGATCTCTTGCAGCGCTCGCCCTGGGTGACGCGGCAAGGTCAGCGCCCGGATCAGCCGGTGCCCTTCAGCCACAAGCACCACGTGCAGGGAATGGGCCTGCAATGCCAGTACTGCCACGTCACCGTGGAGCGGTCGAGCTACGCCGGAATTCCGCCCACCAGAATCTGCATGAACTGCCACGCGCAGCTCTGGACCAACGCGCAACTGCTGGAGCCGGTGCGCCAGAGCTGGGCGACGGGCGAGCCGATTGCGTGGACCAGAGTGCATGACCTGCCGGATTTTGTTTACTTCGACCACTCGATTCATGTGAACAAGGGGATTGGCTGCGCGAGCTGCCACGGCCGGGTGGACCGGATGCCGCTGATGTACGCCCAGAACACGCTGCAAATGGAGTGGTGCCTGGACTGCCACCGCAACCCGGCAAAGTACCTGCGGCCGACCAGCCAGATTTATAACATGGCCTGGGAGGCGCCGTCGGAGGAGAGGCCGGTGTGGTGCGCGGCGGGCAATGCGAGGGCGGGCGTGCCGACGGCCCAGAGCGTGGATTGCGTGGCCAAAGAGCCGGGTGAAAATTCAGTCGGGGCGGAAGGCGCGCCGGTTTACAGGAAGTTGACCAGCCAGAACGAGTTGGGCCATTTCCTCGTCGATCAGTACAAGATTCGCCCTCCCAGCGAACTGACCAGTTGCGAGGTCTGCCACCGATGAGCCGACAAAGGAAGAAGGGAAACAAAAACGCCGTCGCGGAGCGGGCCAGGCAGACCTCCAGTCTGGTCACCGATCCGGTCTCCCGGCGCGGCTTCATGAAGCTGATGGGCGCCTCGATGGCGCTGGCTGGTCTGGCTGGCTGCACCCGGCAGCCCGACGAGTCGATTTACCCTTACGTGAAATTGCCGGAAGATCTGGTGCTGGGCCGGCCGATGTACTTTGCCACGGCGCACCCGCTGGCGACCGGCGCCGTGCCGCTCTTGGTCAAAAGCGACGAGTTCCGCCCCATCAAGATCGACGGCAACCCCGAGCACCCGTACAACCAGGGCGCGTCGGACCCCTTCACGCAGGCGGCGCTGCTGGACTTCTACGATCCGGACCGCTCGCAGCACGTGACCTATCGCGGCGAGAACCGCGAATGGGTGGAGTTTGCGCAGGAGTTGCGGAAGAAGGTGGCCGAGAGCCGGGACGGAAGCGGAATTTACTTCCTCTCTGCAACCATTACTTCGCCCACACTGGCGCGGCAGTGGAAAGCGGTGCAGGCGGCCTGGCCCAAACTGAAGCTCATGCAGTACGACCCTGCCATCGCCGGAACTGCGGCGGCCGGCGGGCTGAATCTTCAGTACGATCTGGCCGAGGCCGACGTGATCCTCTCGCTGGACGCGGATTTTCTCTCCGGCGCTGCATTTCCTGGTTTTCACAAGCTGGTCCGCGCCTACGCCGCGCGGCGCAAGGAGCCGGAAAAGGGGATGAACCGGCTCTATGTGGTCGAGAGTACGCCGACCACGAGTGGCATGAAGGCCGACCACCGGCTGGGCTTGCGGGCGAGCGAGATTCCCGCCTTCGCGTCCGAGCTGGCCAGGGCCGTGGGCGTGGCGGGCGTTGCGCCTCCGGCCTGGCCGTGGACGGCGGCGCAGAAGAGGTTTCTGGCTGCCGTGGCCAGGGATTTGAAGGCTCACGCGGGACGGAGCGCGGTGATCCCGGGGCTCTATCAGGATGAGTCGGTGACGGCGCTGGCCCTGGCCATCAACAATGCTCTGGGTAATGTGGGCCGGACGGTTTTCGTCGCATCGGAGCCGCTGAATCCGCTGCCCTCGGATCAGGTGGCGGATTTGCAGGCGCTGGTGGCCGATCTGAATGCGGGCAAGGTGGATTGGCTGGTGATCCTGAACGCCAACCCGATTTATTCCGCGCCCGCCGACCTCGATTTTGCCGCGGCCTTCGAAAAAGCCAATCTGGTGGCGCACCTGGGCTCGCATCTGGACGAAACGGGACAGGTCTCCCACTGGCACATTCCGGCGGCGCATTTTCTGGAGTCGTGGTCGGACGCGCGCGCCTGCGATGGAACGGTTTCGATCGTACAGCCAATGATCGACCCGCTCTACGGCGGAAAAACGGCGCACCACGTCTTGCAGGCGCTGCTCGATGAGCCGGGGTTGAGCCCGTACGAGGCGGTGCGCGCGACCTTGCGGCCGGTGATCGAAAAAGGCCTCAAAAAAGCGGCGGGTGGCGGCCAGCCCGGCGGCGGGGATTTTGAGGCGGGCTGGCGCCAGGCGCTGCACGCGGGCTGGATCGAGGGCACGGCCTTTGAGATGAGCTCGCCAAGCGGCGGGGTTAGGGCTTCTCGAGCGGAGGCAGCCTCTCACGGAAGCCTTCCCGCGCCTTTGCCGAAGAATTCGCTGGAGATCATCTTCCGGCCCGACCCGAATATCTACGACGGCCGCTGGTCGAATGTGGGCTGGCTGCAGGAGCTGCCCAAGCCGGTGACCAATCTGAGCTGGGACAACGCGGCCATCCTCTCCGGGGCGACGCTGGCCGCTCTAGGCCTGGAAGAGGACGACATCGTCGAGCTGACGGTGGGCACGGGCCGGGTGACGGCACCGGTGATCGCGGCCCCAGGGCATCCGGACAACGCGGTCACGGTTCACCTGGGCTACGGACGCCAGTTTGCCGGGCGCGTGGGTTCGGGCGTGGGCTTCAGCGCCTACCTGATTCGCAACACCTGGGCCCCGTTTTACGCGATGGGGTCGATCAGAAAGCTCGAAGGCAAGTGGGGCGTGGCGATCACTAAAAGCCATTACCAGGACCATCGGCCGAAGGCCTTCGGCGGCCGGGGCCAGGGCGACAACTCGCTCGAAGCCGACGAGGCGATCAACGAGCGCGGCATCATCCGCTATGCGACGCTCGCGGAGTTCAAGGCCCATCCCGGCTTCGCCAACGAGAGCGAGGGCCACAACGAAGGTGAGGGCCACACCAAAACCGACCGCGAGAATACACTCTTCCCCAACTGGCCGTACAAGGACAACAAATGGGGAATGTCGATCGACATGGCGAGCTGCGTGGGCTGTAACGCATGCATCGTCGGCTGCTATGCGGAAAACAACATTGCCGTGGTGGGCAAGCAGCAGGTCAGGATCGGGCGGAATATGCAGTGGCTGCGCATTGACACCTATTTTGAAGGCGATCTGGCCGCCCCGCGGGCCCACTTTCAGCCGATGACCTGCCAGCACTGCGAAAACGCCCCCTGCGAACAGGTTTGTCCGGTGGCGGCGACCGTGCACACGCCCGAGGGGCTGAATATGATGGTCTACAACCGCTGCGTGGGCACCCGCTACTGCTCGAACAACTGCCCCTACAAGGTGCGCCGCTTCAACTTCCTGCTTTACTCGGACTTCGAGACCGAGAGCCTGAAGCTGATGCGCAATCCCGACGTGACGGTGCGCTCGCGCGGCGTGATGGAGAAATGCACCTATTGTGTGCAGCGGATTTCGACGGCCCGGATCGAGGCCGACAAGGAGAACCGGGCCATCCGCGACGGCGAAATCCAGACCGCCTGCCAGCAGGCCTGCCCGGCCGCGGCGATCACCTTCGGCAACCTCAACGACCGGCAGAGCAGGGTTGCGAAACTCCAGGCCGGCGAGCGCAGTTACCAGGTGCTCGCCGATCAGAATACCCGTCCGCGGACCAAGTACGTAGCCGCGGTGCTGAATCCGAATCCCGAACTGGAAGACGCGCCAGTCGAGCACTCACCGGCGAAGGCGAAGGCCGTTCCAGCAAAGGGCTGAGAGGCACGATCCACTGATGGCGCCAGGCGAAATAAAACGCGATCCCGAAGGCAAAGAGCGAATCAGCCGTGAAGAGCGGATCGACCCCGCCACCGGGGAATTCCGCGTCATCGCGCCGGGCCAGAGCTTCCGGTCGGTCACCGAGAAGATCACGCGCATTGTGCTGACGCCCGCAACGCCGCTGGGCTGGCTGGCGCTGTTCGGCCTGGGCGGCGCGCTGGCCACGGTGCTGCTGGTGGCCGTGACCTGGCTCTTCCTGAAGGGCACCGGCATCTGGGGGATTACGCAGCCGGTGGCCTGGGGCTTCGCCATCATCAACTTTGTCTGGTGGATCGGCATCGGCCACGCCGGTACGCTGATCTCGGCCATTCTGCTGCTGTTCAAGCAGGGCTGGCGCAACTCGATCAACCGCTTCGCCGAGGCTATGACCATTTTTGCCGTGGTCTGCGCCGGCATGTTCCCGCTGATTCACATGGGCCGCCCCTGGCTGGCCTACTGGGTCTTCCCTCTTCCCCTCACGATGAATGTGTGGCCGCAGTTCCGCTCGCCGCTGGTCTGGGACGTCTTCGCGGTTTCGACCTATGCGACCATCTCGGTGGTCTTCTGGTACATCGGCATGGTGCCTGACTTCGGCACCCTGCGCGACCGCGCCAAATCGAAGTTCGCGCAGCAGTTTTACGGCCTCTGCTCGCTGGGCTGGCGCGGCTCGGCGCGCCACTGGTCACGCTATGAGACGGCTTCGCTGCTGTTGGCCGGGCTGGCCACGCCGCTGGTGCTCTCGGTGCACACGGTCATCAGCTTCGACTTCGCCGTGGCCGTTTTGCCCGGCTGGCACACCACCATCTTCCCGCCTTATTTTGTGGCCGGGGCGATTTACTCCGGCTTCGCCATGGTGCTGACGCTGGCCATTCCGCTGCGCAAGTTCTACCACCTGGAGGGGCTGATTACCGAGCGTCATATCGACAATATGGGCAAGGTGCTGCTGGCCACCGGTCTCATCGTGGCCTACGGCTACGGCATGGAGGCCTTCATGTCCTGGTATTCGGCCTCGCACTGGGAGGCCTTCATGATGTGGAACCGCATCTTCGGGCCGATGGGCTGGTCCTATTGGGTTTTGGTGACCTGCAACCTCGCGATTCCGCTGACGACGCTCTGGTCGCGCCGACTGCGCACCTCGATTCCGTTCATGTTCTGCCTCTCGATTGTGATCAACACGGGGATGTGGTTTGAGCGCTTCGTCATTATTGTCACCAGCCTCTCCCGCGACTTTCTGCCCTCGGCCTGGGGAACCTACCGCGCGACCAAGTGGGATTACATGGTTTATGTGGGCACGCTGGGATTGTTCATCGCACTGTTCCTGCTTTTTGTGCGCTTCCTGCCCATGATCCCCATCTCCGAGATTCGCACCATGCTGCCGGGAGCGAAGGTCAAAATTCCGGCTGAGGCCAAAACGGCAACGGAGGCTGGAGACTGATGCCCCCACGCGAAGGAATTTACGGATTGCTGGCTGAATTCGACACTCCGGGTGAGCTGGTGAGAGCCGCGCGGCAGGCGCGCCTGGACGGCTGGCGACGGCTGGACTGCTATACGCCTTACCCGGTTGAGGAGGCGTCCGAGGCCATCGGCTTCCATCGCAACAAGGTGCCGCTGGTTACGCTGACGGGCGGTTTGATGGGCCTGGTGGCGATGTTCCTGCTCGAAACCTGGGTTACGGTGTGGGCCTTTCCCTTGAACATCGGAGGCCGGCCGCTGTACTCCTGGCCAGCCTTCATTGTGCCCGCCTTCGAGTGGACGATTCTCTTCGCGGGATTGTCGGCGGCCTTCGGAATGCTGGCGCTCAACGGGCTGCCGGCGCTCTATCACCCGCTCTTCAACGCGCCCAACTTCCGCGATGGCGCCACCACGGACAAGTTTTTCCTCTGCCTGGAGGCACTGGACCCCAAGTTCGAACTGGCGGAGGCGAAAAAGTACCTGGAGAGCTTTCAGCCGGTTTCGGTGGTGGAGGTGGAGTACTGATGGGAGCGAGCCGCCTCGGTACATGGGTTCGTGGATTCCCAGGTCCCAAATTCGGGACCTGGGGCACCCGCGCGTGCGTGATGGCGCTGCTGCTGATTGCCGGCTGCCGCCAGGATATGCAGAACCAGCCGAAGCTGATTTCGCAGCGGGGCTCGGCCTTCTTTTCCGACCAGCGCGGCGCGCGTCCGCAGGCGGTCAACACCATGGCCCGTGGCCAGTTGCACGCTGACAGCTACTTTTATACCGGCGTGGTCCAGGGCGCTAACGGCTACCGCGAGGAAAAGGACGAAATGCCTTTTCCGGCGACCATCGCGGTGCTCGGGCGCGGCCAGGAGCGCTTTAACATCAACTGCTCGCCCTGCCACTCGCGGGTGGGCAACGGGCTGGGCGAGATTGTCCAGCGGGGCTACAAGCCGGCCGCGAATTTCCACGATCAGGTGCGCCTTTCGCAGCCCATCTCGCACTATTTCTATGTAATGAGCCACGGCTACGGGGCCATGCCGGATTACTCGGCGCAGCTCGCTCCCGTCGACCGCTGGGCGGTGGCGGCCTACATTCGCGCGCTGCAGTTGAGCCAGGCGGCCACGGTCGCGGACCTCCCCTCGGATGCACCGGTGCGCGGCCTGAAGGAGATTGCGCGGGAGAAGGGCTTGCCGGAGAGCTTTGCCGAGCCGTGGAAGCTGCCCGCGACGGCGGTTCAGGCTCTTCCGCCCGAAGCGAAGCAGGGAGCGCCGGCGCTGGCTCCGGCCAACGCGCCGAACCCGAAGCTGCTGATTCCGCAGAGCCAGCAGGGCCAGCAGAACAAGCAGGACAAACAGAACAAGCAGGACAAGCAGGACAAGCAGGACAAGCAGAACAAGCCGGCCCCGGCGGCCGCGAGGTGAGGATGAACGGAATGGCCCACGAGAGGCGCAATGCGAAGAGGCTCTCGGCCGAACTGGGCGCGCCAGTCCTGGTCGACGGCTGGCGGAGGCGCGCTCTTTTGACTGGCGTGGTCTTCTCGGTAATCGCCGTGGGCCTGGGATTCCTGGACGGGCGCGGCTTCGACGCCGATCACCTGCTGCGTGCCTGGCTGCTGGGGCTGGTGCTCACCTTCGGCTTCGCCGTGGGCGGGCTGGCGCTCTTGATGCTCCAGTACTGCACCGGCGGCAAGTGGGGGCTGCTCCTGCGCCGTCCGCTAGAGGCGATGAGCCGCACCCTGCCGCTGGTCTTCGTCTATTGGCTGGTGATCGCGCTCTCGCTCAAAAAACTTTACCTGTGGGCGGCGGTCGGCGACGTGCGTGTGGCGCTCGAATCGGGCTGGATCAACGAGATCCAGGCCCACGCCATCGCCTTCAAGCGGCCCATGCTGAACCCGGCGGCCTTCATCGGGGTCAGCCTGCTCTGCTTCGCCATCTGGGGCTTCTACACTTGGCGGCTGAACGCGCTGGGGTTGAAGCGTGACGCCGATTCCGCCGCCAGCACGCCCTTCTGGATCAAAAAATTCGAGAATATCAGCGGTCCCGGCCTGGTGGTCTACGCCCTCACTATGACGGCCGCGGTGATTTACTGGGTGATGTCGCTCGATCCCACCTGGTCTTCGTCGGTCTACGGGCTGCTTTTTCTGGTGGGGCAGGGCTACCAGGTGCTGGCGCTGGCCATCATCGTCGCCGTTTCGCTCTCCGAGGAGGAGCCCTTCAAAACGCTTCTTCGCCAGACCGAGCAGCACGACCTGGGCAGCCTGACCTTCGCCTTCGTGATGCTGAACATTTACCTGGCTTTTTCGCAGTTTCTCATCATCTGGTCGGGAAATCTGCCGGAGGAGATTCCCTGGTACCTGGACCGCATCCTCGGCCACTGGGGCGTCATCGTCACGCTGGACTTCATCTTTTATTGGCTGATTCCGTTTACGCTCTTGCTCTCGCGCGACCTGAAACGCAACAAGAAGCGGCTGGTGCGGGTCTGCCAGTTGATGATCTTCGCCAAGGCCTTCGATCTCTTCTGGCTGATCGAGCCGAACTTCAAGGAAGCGGCGCGGAATCTTCACTTCAGTTGGGGGATTCTGGAGTACGCGGCCGTGCCGGCGGCGATGACGGCCTTCTGGGTGGCCTATTTCTGTGTACAGTTGAAGACGCGCCCGCTGGTGCAGACGAACGACCCGCACCTGACGGAGATTCTGGAGGCGGAAGATGTGTCCGCATAGCCCCAACGAGCCAGAAGAGCGCCGCGCGGAGCCCCCGGAGCCGGAGCCGCAGCTACAGCCGGAACAGAAGCTGGAACCGGAACAGAAACCTGGGCCGGAACAAGGCCGGGGGCGGCCAGGGAAGGAACACGGCGCCTCCGCGGGCTACGAGCACTCCGACGTGCGCGCCCGGGGCGTGGTGGTTTTTATGACCGCTATGGTCATTTTTGTCGCGGTGATCGGGCTTTTCACTTACGGGCTGGGCAAGCTGCTCAACGCTTACCTGGCCAGCGAAAACGGGCCGCCGAACAAATGGACGCGTCGGACGCCCGACGTGAGCGCGCTGGGCAACATGCCCTCCAGCCCTGCGCTGCAGAACAAGGTGGCCGAACTGACCCAGAGCTTTCCCACGCCGCGCCTGCAGACCGACGACGGCAGCCAGGAGGTGGCCGACCTGCACGCGCGCGAGGACCTGCTGCTGGACTATTACAGTTGGGTTGGCACGCCGGCCGGGGCGGCGCAAGGTGTGGCGCAGGGGGCAGCGCAGGGTTTGGCGCAGGGCAAGGTGAGGATTCCGATTGAGCGCGCGATGGAACTGCTGGCCCAACGCGGATTGCCAGTGGCGCCGGCCGGGAATCAGGCGCCGTTGATGACCGGAGAGCAGCAGCCAACCGTGGCCTTGCCGCTGACCAGCGGGTTTGCGCGCACCGGCTACGAACAAGATCAGGAGGCGGCGCGGGAGGCCGAGGGGCCGAATCGATAGGTGGCGTGGGACGGCGGGCGGGGTTGAGATTTGCGGTTTCCCACCATAGCCGCAAGAGTTGCAAGAAGCAGGTCCTTCGACTCCGCTGCGCTCCGCTCAGGATGACAGCGGCGAGGGTGGGGCACTCGGCTTTTGGCGCACCGGGCAGTCGAAGGAGCGGGGCCCTCAGTTTTTATTGGGACAAGCGGCGGGCGGGATGAGATTTGTAGTTTTCCTGATCCCAGAATCGGGACCTGGGGCACCCATCAATTGTCTCCAGAGTAGAGAGAATTGTCTCCAGAGTCGTGAGAAAGAAGGCATCATGCAGGGCACGGGCGCAATACGGAGGAGTTGGCGAGGCGCAGTGCAGGCCGCAACAGCCGCGATGGTGTTGTGCGCGGCCGGGTGGACTCCGGTTGCGCTTTGCGCGGCTGGCCTGAGCCTCTTCGCGCTTTGTTCCGTAGCTCGGGCGCAGGTCTCCGGCTACGGCGAGAAGCAAGTTGGCCCGGCCAACGACCGGCCGCCGTCGATTCTGAATGGTGTGGGCATTGCGCAGCACCTGAACGGACAACTGCCGCTGAATCTCACCTTCACAGACGACCAGGGCCGGCAGGTTCAGTTGGCCAGCTACTTCGGCCAGCGGCCGGCGATCCTGGCACTGGTTTACTACCAGTGCCCCATGCTCTGCTCGGAGGAGTTGAACGGGCTGACGAGCGCCTTGCAGATGGTCAGCTTTGTGCCCGGCAAGGACTTCAGCGTGATCGTGGTGAGCATCGACCCCACCGAAGGCACGGAGTTGGCCGCGGCCAAAAAACGCACCTACCTGAAGCGCTACGGCCACCCGGAGACGGCCTCGGGCTGGCACTTTTTGACCGGCACGCAGCCCAACATCGACGCCCTGACCCGCGCCGTGGGCTTCGGCTACGTGCGAATTCCCGGCCCCGACGGCAGGCTGACGCAGTTTGCCCACGCCAGCGCCATTCAGATCGTGACCCCGGAGGGAAAGCTGGCCCAGTACTACATGGGCGTCGAGTTCTCACCCAGGGACTTGATGCTGGGGCTGAACGAGGCCTCGGCCAACCGCATCGGCTCGCCGGTGGACAACATTCTCACCTACTGCTACCACTACGACCCGCAGACCAACACACACTCGCTGATCGTGGCCCGTGTGGTCCAGTTGGGCGGGCTTCTGACGCTTCTTCTGCTGGGCGGATTCATGGCGCTGATGTTCCGCCGCGATTACCGGCTGGCGCACCCGCCGGAGAAGAAAACGCCGGGCGAAGATCCCAAGGCGAACGGATAATGGCATGAACCACATTAGCCCGGTAATCTACGAGTTTCTCGTCAAGTGGCTGACGAACTTCAGGCTCTTTCCGCCCGAGGCCTCGAAGATTGCGCCGCAGATGGACGCGCTCTTCTTTTTTATTCTGCTGGTGAGCCTGGTCGGGCTGACGGCGGTGGTTTTGCTGGTGGCGAGCTTTTCGATTCTCTACAACCGGCAGCGCCACCCGGTCGCGGTGCAGGTTGAGGGCTCGACCCTTCTGGAGGCCACCTGGACGATCATCCCGCTGGGGCTGTTTCTGATGATGTTCGTCTGGGGAGCGCTGATTTATTTTCGCGTCTACACGCCGCCGCCCAACGCCATGAACATTTACGTGGTGGGCAAGCAGTGGATGTGGAAGGCCGAGCATCCCGGCGGGCAGCACGAGATCAACGCGCTGCACGTGCCCGCCGGCCGCCCGGTGCAGTTGACGCTGATTTCAGAGGACGTTTTTCATAGCCTCTCCATTCCTGCCTTCCGCATAAAGCGCGAGGCGATTCCCGGCCGCTACACCACCGTCTGGTTTGAAGCCACCACGCCCGGGACTTATCACCTCTTCTGTTCGCAGTACTGCGGCACCAACCACTCGCAGATGACTGGCGACGTGGTGGTGATGACGCCGGAGGATTACCGCCAGTGGCTGGCCGGCTCGACCTCGGGGGCCTCGCTGGCGCAGAATGGCGAGCGGCTCTTCGCCAGCCTCAGCTGCAATGCCTGCCACAATGCGCGGCCGGATGCGCGCGGGCCCTCGCTGGCCAATGTGTACGGCTCCCGGCTGACGCTGACGAACGGGCAGTTCATTACCGTGGACGAGGCCTACCTGCGACAGGCGATTCTGAACCCTTCGCAGCACGTAATCCAGGGCTACGCGCCTATCATGCCCACCTATCAGGGCGAGGTCAGCGAAGAGGGCGTGATCGCGCTGGTTGAGTTCATCCGGCAGCTCGACTCCGACTACCGCATTCAGCAGACGCTGAACACCACCGAGCTGCCGCCGGAAAACGCGGGCGAGGGCAATGCGGCCGCACAGCCAGCTCCCTCCGCAAAAGGGCGCGCCCCGCGGAATTCCACGCCGCGGCCGCCAGTTTCGCAACCGAAGGCCTCGCGGCCAGGAACGGCCACGCCGCCAGAAACTGCTACACCAGGACGCGGCTCAGAAGGGAAGGTGAAACCATGAGCAACAGCACCATCGTCAGTCTTCCCGACCAGTCCACGGCCAGGATTCCGAAGCGGAACTACCTGAACCAGGAGAACGGCCTGCTCAGTTGGCTGCTGACCAGCGACCACAAGCGCATCGGCATTCTTTACCTGATCTCGATCACCTTTTTCTTCTTCATTGGCGGCGCGCTGGCGGGGCTGATCCGCCTGGAACTGCTGACGCCGCAGAGCGATCTGATGGTCGCCGACACCTATAACAAGGTCTTCACCATGCACGGCGTCATCATGATCTTCTTTTTTCTGGTGCCGTCGGTGCCGGCCACCCTGGGCAACTTCTTCCTGCCGATGATGATCGGGGCCAAGGATTTGGCGCTGCCCCGGATCAACCTCTTCAGTTGGTACCTCTACATGGCAGGCGGCCTCCTGGCCCTCTACGCGATGATCACCGGCGGCGTGGACACGGGCTGGACCTTCACCACGCCGCTTTCCACTCATTACGTGAACACCAACGTGATCACCACCGGCCTGGCCATCTTCATCGCCGGCTTCAGCTCCATCTTCACCGGGCTGAACTTCATCGTCACCATCCACAAGATGCGCGCGCCGGGCATGACCTGGTTCCGGCTGCCCTTGTTCGTGTGGGCAAACTACGCGGCCAGCATTCTGATGGTGCTGGGAACGCCGGTGCTGGCCATTGCGCTGGTCTTGGTGGCTCTCGAGCGCATCGCCGGCATCGGCGTCTTCGACCCAGCCAAGGGCGGCGACCCACTGCTCTTTCAGCATTTGTTCTGGTTCTACTCGCACCCGGCGGTTTACATCATGATCTTGCCGGGGATGGGCGTGATCTCCGAGGTGATTTCCACCTTCAGCCGCAAGCGGGTCTTCGGCTACACGGCGGTGGCCTTTTCTTCCGTGGCGATTGCCGTCTTCGGATTCTTCGTCTGGGCCCATCATATGTTCATCATGGGCATTTCAAACTATACGGTGCTGGTCTTTTCGCTGCTGACGATGCTGGTGGCCGTGCCCTCGGCAATCAAGATATTCAACTGGACCTTCACGCTGTACAAGGGGTCCATAACATTTGAAACGCCAATGCTCTACGCCTTCGGCTTCATAGGCCTGTTCACTATCGGCGGCATGACGGGCGTCTTCCTGGGCACGGCGGGCACTGACATTCACCTGACCGAGACTTACTTCATCGTGGCCCACTTCCATTTTGTGATGGTGGGAGGAATGCTGATGGCCTTCCTTTCGGGAATTCACTTCTGGTGGCCCAAGATCACCGGCCGGATGTACCCTGAAAAGCTCTCGCAACTGGCGGCCGTGATCACCTTCGTCGGCTTCAACTTCACCTTCTTTCCGCAGTTCATCCTGGGCACGCTGGGAATGCCGCGGCGCTTCGCCTCCTATCCGCCGGAGTTTCAAATCCTGAATGTCTTCTCGACCGCCGGGGCCACCATTCTGGGCGTGGGCTATCTTCTGCCGGTGCTCTATCTGACCTGGTCGCTGAAGTACGGCGCCATTGCGGGCAACAATCCCTGGCAGGCGACGGGCCTGGAATGGCAGACGCAATCGCCGCCCCTGACAGAGAACTTTACCGTCATGCCGGTCATGTACCACGAGGCCTACGACTACGAGTGGCTGGAAAGGCAGAATCAGGCCAGCCGAAATTTGGCCAGCCAGGATCAGGCTAAGCAAGGGCAGGCTCTGGGGAAAGAAAAAGAGGTGCCCCGTGTCGGATAGCCCCGCGACGACCCACGGCGCCCAAGAGTCGGCTAACGCCGCTGACCCTGCTAACTCCGCCAACGCCGCTGCCCCCGCTGACTCCGCTCACCCGGAGCACCCTCCCTACCTGCTCCATCACTTTGAGAGCGCCGGGCAGCAGGCCGACGCGGCCGGCTTTGCCATGTGGCTCTTTCTGCTGACCGAGGTTATGTTCTTCAGCGGCCTGTTTACCGCTTACCTGATCTACCGCAACTGGTACTACACGGCCTTCGTCGCTGGTTCTCACCAGTTGAGTGTGGTTTTAGGCGCCACCAACACCGTGGTGCTAATCATATCGAGCTTCACCATGGCCATGGCCGTTTGGTGCTCCAGGACGGGGCGCAGGCGCGAGCTGACGCTTTGCCTGACGCTGACCTTCCTGCTTGGTTTGGGATTTTTGGGCGTAAAAAGCGTCGAATACCGCGAGAAATTCGAAAATCACCATGTTCCCGGCCGCCACTACAGCTTGCAATCGTTTCTCTATCCTCAATCGGACCCCAAGATTTTTGCCGAGTATCACGACCGGCCGCTGCCGCTGGACGAGGCGCGCCACACCGAGGTCTACTTCTCGCTCTACTTTCTGATGACCGGAATGCACGCCGCTCACATGGTGATCGGCCTCGGCATTCTGGGCTTCATGATTCTGCGCGCCCGCGCCGGGGCCTACACCGCTGGCCATGCAACCTTTGTCGAGAATTTTGGGCTTTATTGGCACTTCATCGACATTGTCTGGATTTACCTTTTCGCGCTGCTCTACCTGATCAGCCGGCATTGACGGGAGAGCAGGGACTAAGGGACTAGGGGACTAGGGGACTAGAGCATTTTCGGAAATTGAGTAGACCTGGATTGCATTGGTATCCCACCCATTTCCGCAACAAACGCGGAAATGGATGGGGCACGGGAGTCTACAGTAAAAGCGAAAATGCTCTAGGGGTAGGGAGCAGGGAACGACGGTTCGGCGGCAGAGGATACACGGCATGAGCGGACAAGACGAACAGACACAAGTTCCAGGCGAGCACGCGCACACCGAGGTCGAACACGCATACACCGAGGGCGAGCACGCGGCTCACATTATCGGACCCAGGGTCTACGTGGTGATTCTTTTGGCGCTGCTGGCGGGCACGGCGCTGACCGTCGCGGCGTCGTTCGTGGACCTGGGCGCGTGGCGTCTGACCCCCACGCTGACCATCTCGTGGAATCCGGTGGTGGCGCTGGCTATCGCCAGCGCCAAGGCCGTGCTGGTGGTGCTCTACTTCATGCACGTGCGGTACAGTTCGAAGCTGACCCGGCTGGCCATCGCCGCCGGCATCTTCATGTTCCTGACCCTGATTCTGATGACGCTCTCGGATTACGTCAGCCGGGCCTGGGGAAACTGGTAGGGCGGAGTTCGGTTTAGAGCCTTTTCACTCTGGCGAGGTGAGCCGTTGCCTTTGCGCCGCCTCCGGCCATGCAGCTGTCCCGTTTCTGGACTATAATTCAGAAAATTTCAATCCCGGAAACTGCTTGTTTCACACGTTCTAATCCATTTGGATTTCGACCATGTCCCCCTGGATGATGAGAGGGAGGGACGCCGGAACCTGAATCTGGAATCGCCCCCTGAACTGGAGCCCCACCCTGGAGCTGTCTTTCCAGGCGGCCTCCCAGGGCTGCCTGTCCAGAGTTCCTCCCAGGACGCGTGTGAGCATTTTTTGGATTCTTCAGCGGGTTTGCGGTAAACCTGCCCCCCAGGGCGGGGCGGGCGAGTGCGCATTGGCGCGCCGGAGGACCGGGCGCGGCTTTTTCCGGGTTGAAAAAGGCTGGCTGGCCGGAAAATGGCTTGTAGTGCTGGCGCTGGCGTCGATGGCGTTGCTGCCCGTCAAGGCGCAAGGGGCAACTGCGGCGCAAAAGACAGCCTCAGCCCAAGGAGCAGCCGCGGCGCAAGGGACAGATGCGGTCAGGGCAGCGGCGCGGCGGAGCAATCTGCCTCCGCAGGTGGTCGAGGCGGAGCGTTTTCTGGCGCAGCGCGGCTGGCGGCGAAGCTCGGCTAACGGCGGGACGGGCAGCAGGAGGCAGTTCTGGGCGGGAGCCGGGAGCCTGAGCCGGCGGGCGGCGGGTGCGGCTCGGAGTCAGCTTCAAGTTCATTCCGAGGCTCAGCCCCTGGCGCAGAGCGGCGCAACCTGGCAGCCGCTGGGGCCCACGGCCGTTTTGTCGCAGAGCTTTGGTTTGGTCACGGGGCGCATCTCGTCGCTGGCGCTGGACCCGTCGGACACAAGCGGCAACACTCTCTATCTGGGGACCACCGGCGGCGGCGTCTGGAAGTCGCAGAATGCGGCCGCCTCCGCCAGCGTCAGCTTTGTGCCCCTTACCGATGACCTGTCGGCGATGAGCGACGTCGAGGACGCCTCGATCAGCATTGGCGCCGTGAGCGTGCAGCCGGGCGGAACGGGGGTGATCCTGGCCGGCACGGGCGATCCCAACGACGCGCGGGACTCCTACTATGGCGCCGGAATCCTGCGTTCGGCCGACGGCGGAACGACCTGGAGCCTGATCCCATCCACGCCCGTCACTTCGACTCCGGTTTACAGCTTTGATGGGGAGGGTTTTGCCGGTTTTGCCTGGAGCACGGTGAATGCGGACCTGGTGGTGGCCGCGGTCTCGCAGGCCTACGACGCCACACTGGTCAACGCGGCCTGGCCCGGCGTGAGCTATGAGGGGCTCTACTACTCGACCGACGGCGGGGCCACCTGGTCGCTGGCCACTATCACGGACGGCTCCGGGGGAGACGTGCAGGGGCCAGAGGACGCATTCGTCTCTCCGGACGGGAATGCTGCTACCTCGGTGGTGTGGAACCCGGTGCGGAATTTATTCATTGCGGCGGTGCGCTACCACGGCTACTACCAGTCCTCGGACGGCAAGACCTTCACGCGCCTGACCGACGCGGACCAGCCGGGCGAAAACTCCAGTTCTGGCACCGCGCCCAATCTGAGCAGCTCCTGGTGTCCCACCAATGCGGGCGGCAGCACGGGCTCGACCGGCTGCCCCATCTTCCGCGGCGTACTGGCGGTGAATCCCACGACCGGCGACACCTTCGCCTGGACGGTGGACGCCAACAACCAGGACCAGGGAATCTGGCAGGACGTGTGCTCGGCGAGCGTCGGCGCCTGCTCCAGCCAGACGGTTACCTTTGCCCAGCAATGGGGCACGGCGGCGCTGGAGACGAACACTTCGCTGGGCGCGTCCACCATCGAAAACGGCGATTACAACCTGGCGCTGGCCGCGGTTCCCTCCGGGCAGGAGACGATGCTGCTGGCCGGGGCCAACGACCTGTGGCAGACCAATTGCCCCTACTCGCAGGGTTGCAGGTGGCGCAACACCACCAATTCGACCACCTGCATGAGCGCCGGGGTGGGAGAATACCAGCACGCGCTGGCCTGGAATGCGTCGAATCCGCTGGAGATTTTTGTGGGCAACGACAGCGGGCTGTGGCGCTCCGAGGACGGAATCAGCGAGAACACGCTGGCCGCGCCGGAGCCGGTGTGCTCCGCGATCGACGCCTCTCATTTTCAAAATCTGAACGGAAGCCTGGGTTCGCTGGCCGACGTGGCGAGCATCTCGCAGGCCGGAGCGACGCCCTATACGATGATGGCCGGCCTGGGGGCGAATGGAACGGCGGGCGTGGCGAGCACCACCGCGGCGACGGCCGACTGGCCGGAGATTCTGGGCGGCGAGGGCGGGCCGGTGGCGATCGACCCGGTGACCCCAACCAACTGGTACGTCAACAATGCGGCGGGAGTCTCGATCTACCTGAACACAGAGGGAAGCACACCGGGGGCCTTCAGCCCCGTGCTCAATGTGACGACCGATCCGGGTGCGCTGACGACTACCGGCGCGGATGTGGTGCGGGATGGGCTGAGCATGGCCGTCGAGCCGCCCTACGCGCCGGCGGCCTTTCTGGTGGACCCGCTGGACAGCACGAAACTGCTGATCGGAACCTGCCGGATGTGGCGCGGGCCGGCCAGCGGCGTGGGCTGGAGCGTGGTTAACGCCATCAGCGACATTCTCGACGGCATTACGGGCGACGATGATTGCATGGGCAACGCCCTGATTCGCTCGATGGCCGCGCTGGCGCTGCCTGATTCGACGGCGCTGCCTGCGGGCGGCGAGGTGGTCTATGTGGGGATGTACGGCGCGGCGAATGGCGGCGCGACCCTGCCCGGCCACGTGCTGCGCGCGACCTACAACACGGCCACCGCCAGTTGGTCGGCTTGGACGGACCTGACGGCGTTGAACGCGGTCACGAACGACACGCATACGATGAACTACTACGGGCTGGACATCTCCAGCATCTTCATCGACCCGCTGGACACCACCGGCGAGACGGTCTACGTGACCGTGGCGGGGATTCCGACGCCATTGGAGGAGGTGCAGACGGTTTATGGCTCGACCGACGGCGGGGCGCACTGGACGGCCTTGACCGCCAACCTGCCCTCGGCTCCGGCCAACAGTCTGGTGGTGGACCCTGCGAGTTCCAGTACGGTCTATGTCGCCACCGACGCCGGAGTCTACGCCACGCAGACGATCAGCTCTTGCACAAATGCCGCCGCTGGCTGCTGGGCCCCGCTGGGGAGCGGGCTGCCGGATGCGCCGGTGGCCGAGCTCAGCGCCGAACCGTCCTCCGCCAGCGTGCACAATCTGATTGCCGCCACTTACGGCCGCGGCATCTGGACGACCCCGCTGCTGGGGGCCGGCGGCGCGGGGACGGGCCCGGCCACCGACACTCTCTCGACCACCTCGCTGAGCTTCCCCAATACGACTGTCGGGCAGATCTCGGCGGCACAGTACATGACGCTGACCAACAGCGGCGGCGTGGCGCTGACCTCGATTGCCGTTTCCGTGAGTGGCGCTTTCACGGTGACCAATCCCTGCACCGCCAACCTGGCCGCGAACTCCAGTTGCACGATCAGCGTGCAGTTTGCTCCCACGGCGGCCGGATATCAGACCGGCACATTGACCATCGCGGATGAGTTGCGGACGCAGACGGTGGAGTTGAGCGGCACAGGCATCGCCGCGCCGGCTTTGGCTGTCAGCCCAACGAGCCTGAGTTTCAGCGCGATTGTGGGCGATGCCAGTTCGCCGCAGACGCTGACGGTGACCAATACCGGCGGCGCGCCGCTGGCCAATGTGGGCTTTCAGATTACCGGGCAGTCGGCGGCTAGCTTCTCAACCGGCGCGACCACCTGCGGGAGGACGCTGAGCAACGTGAGCGGCCAGAATAGTTGCACGGTCGCGGTCACTTTTACCCCAACCGTGGCTGGCGGCGCCACGGCCTCGCTGACGGTCTCCTCTTCAACCTCCGGCGTTGCGTCGGTTACCGTCCCGCTGACTGGCACGGGCCAGACTTTGGCAGGACTCAACGTCAGCCCCTCGCAGTTGGTCTTTCCCCTCGTCGCGCCAGGGAAGACGAGCGCGATCCAGACGGTGACCGTCACCAACAACGGTACAGCGGCGGCCACTTCGCTCACTTTTACGGTCACGTCGCCCTTCAGCCGGGCGATAGTCACAAATTCCTGCGGCACGAGCCTGGCCGCCGGGGCAAGCTGCTCGGTTGGGGTGGATTTTGCGCCCGCTCTCGACGGAAGTTTCACCGGCACGCTGACCATCGCATCGCCCTCGCTGGCCTCCTCGGCCGTGGTGCTGCTCAGCGGCACAGGCGGCGTGCCGGGCTCGGTTCAGTTCCAGCCCAATCCGCTGACCTTCGCGCAGACGGGAGTGGGCGCGACCAGCAGCGCCAGCACGGTGACGATCACCAATCCCGATCCGGTGACCAGCCTGAGCGGCCTTACGATTACGCCCGCGCCCGCCGCCGAGTTCAAGCTGGCGAGCAGCACCTGCGGCACAACGCTGGCAGCCGGGGCCAGTTGCACGGTGGGCCTCGAGTTTGCGCCCACCAGCGCGGGAATGCAGAGCGGAACGCTGACGGTCAGCGACAGTGTGCTGACGGCGGGCTCGACGCTGACGCTCTCGGGGATGGGCTTTGACTTCGCCCTTTGCTTCGGAAACACTATTGCGCCTTGCGTTACCTCGTCCGCCAAGACCATCGCCAACGGCCAGACCGCCGACTACTATCTGACGATTGCTCCGCTTGGCGGCTCCGAGGGCTCATTCACTCTCCAGTGCAGTAACTTGCCCGCGTATTCCTCCTGCGCCTTCAACCCCACCAGTCCAACGGCTTACTCCGGCGCGTCCGTTTATGAAACCGTGGAGATTGCCACCGGCCTGACCGGGACCGCCACCAACTCCTTGCTCCCGCTTGGCTGGCCGGCTCTCCCCCTGGCCTGCGGCCTGGGGCTCATGCCCCTCAGCCTGGCGCGGCGGCGCAGGGCGCTTTTGCTTATGGCGTTGCTGGTCCTTCTAGCGGGCGGCGTCTCCAGTTGCACCTCCTCGAAGATCATCAAGGGCAGCAGCGGCGGCGGTTCAGGCGTTACCCCGGCGGGAACCTACTCGATCCCGGTTACGGTGACTTCGAACGGCATTTCGCACCAGATTACCCTCACGCTCACCGTGGATTGATCTGCTCACCGTGGATTGACCAGGGCATTGAGGCAGAGCGCAAACCAAAACCGCTATACTCTTTCTTCGGGCTTTTGCCGGAAACGGCCGCGACGGAGCGCTCAGAAGCCCGCAATGGGGGACAAACAGGGAATGACCGCCAAAGTTACAGTGGAAGACGTGGAGCGGGTGGCCGAGCTAGCCAACCTCGAACTCAAGCCGGAGGAGACTCCGGCGATGCTGCGCGATTTGAACGCCATTCTGGAATACGTGGCCGAGTTGAACGAGCTGGAGACCTCCGGCGTGACGCCGCTGGCCCAGGTGAGCGAACTGGCCAGCGGGCTGCTCGACGGCGCGGGCAAATCCGAATTGCGTGCCGATCAGCTCTCGCCCTCGCTCGATCGCGCCGTGGTGCTCTCCCAGGCGCCGGAGACCGACGAGGTCTTCTTCAAAGTTCCCAAGGTGATCGAGCGCTAGGCGCGGCGGAATGCGAAACAGGCCGCCGCATGGCCGCCTGAAAATCGAAGATAGGCGGAGAAATCAGGCCGGGGAATTAGAGCATTTTCGGAATTAACGTAGCCTTTTTGAGTGCATTGAAGGTGGCTTTTTCATAAGGAAAAAGCCACTTGAGTGCGAGGTTTCGGTCTACAGCAACTCCGAAAATGCTATAGCCCAAAAGAGAGGAAAGCTCGATTGTCCAGCGAAGCCAAATCAGCTGAAAACTACATGGAAATGCCAAAAAACCTGGCCGAATTGCGCGCCGGGATTGTTGCGGGCACAACCAAGGCCGTCGATCTTGCCTCCAGCTATTACGAGCGGATCGAGAAGATCAATCCGCGCCTGAACGTCTACCTGAGCCTGACCAGGGAGCGTGCCCTGGCGCAGGCCGCGCGCGTGGACGAGATGGCCGCCAAGGGCGAACCTTTGGGAGTTCTAGCCGGCATTCCGGTGGGCATCAAGGACGTGCTGGTGATGCAGGGCGCGCCGTCCACGGCGGGCTCGAAGATTCTGGAGGGCTACTGCCCGCCCTACGACGCCACCTCGGTCTCCAGGCTGGAAGCGGCCGGCGCGGTGCTCTTGGGCAAGCTGAACTGCGATGAGTTTGCCATGGGTTCTTCGAATGAGAACTCGGCCTACGGGCCGGTGCGCAACCCGGTGGACACGGACCGGGTTCCGGGCGGTTCGAGCGGCGGCTCGGCGGCGGCCGTGGCGGCCAACCTGGCCGTGGCCACGCTGGGCTCCGACACCGGCGGCTCGATTCGCCAGCCGGCTAGCTTTTGCGGCGTGGTGGGCGTGCTGCCGACCTACGGGCGCGTCTCGCGCTACGGGCTGATCGCCTACGCCTCCTCGCTGGACCGCGTGGGGCCGCTGGCGGCCAACGTCCGCGACGCCGCCACGCTCTTGGGCGTCATCGCCGGCCACGATCCCAAGGACGCCACCAGCTCCACAGCTCCCGTGCCCGACTTTGCCGCCGAAAGCGATAAAAGCGCGGAGCGCCTGCGCATCGGCATTCCGGCCGAGTACTTCGCCGAAGGGCTCGACCCGGAGGTGAGGGCGAAGATCGAGGCGGGCATTGACGCGCTGCAGGCGGCGGGCTGCACCGTGCAGCCGGTCTCCCTGCCGCACACCCGCTACGCCATTCCAACCTACTATCTGGTGGCCACGGCCGAGGCTAGCGCCAACCTGGCGCGCTTTGACGGCGTCCGCTACGGCTACCGTTCGCCCTCTTCGGAGACTCTCTCCGACCTCTACCGGCACTCCCGCGACGAGGGCTTCGGAGCCGAGGTCAAGCGGCGCATCCTGCTGGGAACCTACGCGCTTTCAGCCGGCTACTACGACGCCTACTACCTGAAGGCCCAGCAGGTGCGGCGTCTGCTGGCCGAGGAGTTCCTGCGCGCTTTCGCCGAGGTGGATGCGATTGTGACTCCCACCTCGCCCGTACCGCCCTTTAAATTGGGCGAGAAGACCGGTGACCCGCTGGCCATGTACCTGGCTGACATCTACACGGTCACCGCCAGCCTGGCCGGCATCTGCGGCGTCAGTGTGCCCTGCGGCGCGACCCGGGCCGGCCTGCCGGTGGGGATGCAGGTTCTGGCCGCGCACTTGAATGAAGTTGCGGCCTTCCGCGTGGCGCGGGCGGTCGAGGCGGCGAGGATTTAGTACCGTGACCGTGTGGTTTGGAATGCCGGCCACGAAAGTCTGGGTGCCCCAGAGCCTGCACTGAGCGGAGTCGAAGTGTCCCGTTTTTGGGACCTGGGAAATTACAAATTCACGCAGTCACAGCGCTAGGAGCGGAGAGCATGAACAGGGGAGCAAGATTCGCGGTTGTAGTCCTGGCGGCACTATTTGCCACTCTTCCGGCGGCGCAGGCTTCGCCGCGCAAGGTGCATTCGGTGGTGCTGGCTGCGGCGAAGAAGGTGCCGTACTCGAAGGCTGGCGACCCGGCCGGCGCGGCTGCCGGTGAAGATTCGTTGAAGATTCGCGGCCTGCTGGTGGACGGCTTTCTGAAGGAGTGGACCACGGGCGATGCGCACGACGTGACCGACCGCAGTTTCGTGGTCAGGCGCATGATCCGGCTAAACGATTCGCTTCCCGGCGACAAGCAGAGCCACTGGGTCTGGCAGCGCGGCCCCTGGCTGCTGGTGGACCGCGTGAAGGGCCACATCGTCGCCCTCAAGCTGCCCGACTACGATCCCGGCGTGAGCCAGGTGAGCTGGTTCCGCGATTATGGAGCCTACTGCGGCCTGAACGCCAGCGGCAAGAGCCTTTATGCCGTGGTCGCCCAGGTGGCGGCGCGCAAGCCGCTGCTGACAAAGAAATTGGCAGCTTTTGACCCCGAAAACCACTCTGCTCCGGCCTGCGGCCCCGCCGAGTGGCAGCGTGAGCCATTGCGCGTCACCTTTCATCCCACCGGCAAGGACGTGGTGAGCTTCGACGTCGTTCCCGGCTCGGCGGTGCTGGTCGAGGACGCGGGCGACGAGCCGGAGACTCCCGCGGCGGTCTCCAAGTAGCGTGGAATCCCAGGTCCCAAAATCGGGACACTTCGACTCCGCTCAGTGCAGGCTCTGGGGCACCCAGCTCCGGCGGTACGGGCTGCTGACGATGCGCGAGGTTACCGTCTGTGGCTGGCCTTGAAGAAATTCCAGAGAAACCAGAGCATGAAGACCTCGGCGATCGCAAGGGGAAGGAACACCAGCCAGTCGCGATAAGAACTGCTCATACAAGCCGTCCTTTCCCGCTTTCCGGCGTACGGAACGTGGCAGAGGGTGCGCCGCCAGCGGAAAACATCTGATTCCAGCAGACGCCTGCGGCAATAAGAATGAAGTAATCGACATGTAAGGGCTCTATAAAGAGATTCTCCAATTCACGAGCCCTTGCCAAAGCCATTGGAGGCGGCTTTTACTTCCGCCCCCGCGACTAAGACCTGTCGCCGGCGACCCCGTTGAGAAAAAAGCTTCTCAGCAGCCGGGCTTCGGCCTACAGCAATTGGAGAACCGTTTTTGACGTAGAAAGAGGCTCGTGAGGCTTCACCGGTGAGTACCGGCCGGAAGGATCATAATGTGGTACGCCTTGACACGCCCCCGGCCGCGCGTATCTTATCTTAGTAGGCGCTCTTTAGGAATCCAGCGGGGATGGACGCGGAGAAATCCGCGCAGCCTCCAGATCCTGGCTTTCAGAGGAGGGCTGTGTCGAAGAGGAAGCAGACGGCAGTTGGGTTGCGGTTGGGGGCGGGTACGGGATTTCGAATCCTATCCCAGGTGAGCGGTAGCCGGGTTTTCTTTTTACCGTCTGGGCCAGAGGCAGGCAGCGGCCTGAACCCGTCTGGACCGTTCTTGGAGACAAATTTTATAGGGCCTCCGGCCATTGGCCGGATGAGCCTGTGCCCTGATGGGTAGCGGAGTTTTGTGCCCCAGGGGCGGGCAAGGAATGAGTGTGGGGATGAGTGTAGTTACGAGTAGTGCGGCGTTCGTGCTGGCGCATATAGCCGGGGCTGGAAGCAATCTTCCATTGCTCCTTATTGTGCCGATGTTCCTGTTGATGTACCTGATGATGATCCGTCCGCAGCAGAAGAAGCAAAAGCAGTGGCAGGCCATGCTGGCCAGCATCAAGGCGGGCGACCGGATCACCACGGCGGGCGGCATTCGCGGCATTATCATCTCCATCAAGGACGATGTGATCGTAATCCGCGTGGCGCCGGACAATATCAAGATGGAAGTGGCCAAGAACGCGATCGCCGCGGTCACGCCCCAGGACGGGCTTTCGGGATCGTAGCGGAGTAAAGGCAGTTGTCAGTCATCATTTGTTGGTTCTGACCGCTGACCATTGAAAACTGCCTACTGACAACTGTTTTGAATTAGAGAAACGGGACGATGAAGAAGAATCTCAAGAATAAAATTGCCCTGATTGCCGCGGTTTTGGTGATCTGCGTCTACGGCATCTTCGGGGTGCCCTCGAGTTTTACGGGCAAGGCTTTGACGGATGCCATCACCAAGCGGATTCACCTTGGCCTGGATCTGCGCGGCGGCGTTCACCTGGTTTTGCAGGTGGTGGTTTCCGATGCCGTCAACGCCGAGACCGACAACATGGTGGAGCGCGTTCAGCAGGATTTGAAAACGGCTGGCCTGGGCTTCTCGCAGGTTTACAAGCCCGACCCGGCCCGGCCGGAGGCGATCCGCGTGGAGGGAACGGCGGCTGGCAAGGCCAGCGACGTGCGCGCCGCGCTGGAGGCCAAATACTCGAACGAATACGATGTGACCGGCGGCGGAACTGACTCCAGCTTTACGCTGACTATGAAGCCCTCCATCGAGACGGCTCTTGAAAAGAAGACTGTCCAGCAGGCCATCGAGGTCATCCGCGACCGCGTGGACACCTTGGGTGTCACCGAGCCGGTGATTCAGGAGTATGGCCTGGGCGACAATCAAATTCTCGTTGAGCTGCCCGGCATCGACGACCTCGACCGTGTCAAGACCATCATCCAGTCCACGGCCCGGCTGGAGATTCACGCCGTGATCGGCGGACCTTACAAGGACGAGCAAGAGGCGGCGGCCAGTGCGGGCGGCGCGATCCCGCCCGATGAGCAGCTGGTTCATGGCTCCGGTACGGTGGGTGGCTCGGACTCCGACAGCGTCTATCTTGTGCACCGCGTCTCGGTGGTCTCCGGTACGGATTTCCGCTCGGCCGAGCCGGGAACCGACCAGAACGGCCGCCGCAATGTGCGCTTTACGCTGACCAATGAGGCGGGCGACAAATTCTACGACTACACCAGCAAGAATGTGGGCCAGAGCATGGCGGTGGTGATGGGCGGTCAGGTCAAGGAAGTGGCGACCATCCAGAGCGCCATCCGCGACTCGGGCGAGATTACCGGAAGCTTCAGTCCCGAGGAGGTAGAACTCCTCTCGAAGATGCTGCGCACCGGCGCCCTTCCGGCCTCCCTGAATTATCTGGAAGACCGCACCGTGGGAGCGTCGCTGGGCGCCGATTCCATCCGCCAGGGCGTGACGGCGGCCATCGTGGGCGTGCTGGTGGTGATGGCCTTCATGCTGTTCTATTACAAGGGCTCGGGCATCAACGCCGATCTGGCGCTGTTTCTGAACCTGGTGATTCTGCTGGGCTTCATGGGCTTTTCCAGCGCCACGCTGACCCTTCCGGGCATTGCCGGAGTCATTCTCACCATCGGTATGGGCGTGGACTCGAATGTGCTGATCTTCGAGCGTATCCGGGAAGAGATGCGCGCCGGCAAGGCGCCCTCGGCGGCCGTGGACCAGGGTTTTGCCCACGCCTGGACCACGATTTTTGACACGCACGTCACCACCATCGTCTCGGCGGCCATTCTGTTCATGTTCGGCTCGGGGCCGGTGAAGGGATTCGCCACCACGCTGACCATCGGCCTGGCGGCCAATCTGTTCACGGCAGTCTTCGTTTCGCGGGTGATCTTCGACGCCCACCTGAACAAGATGAAGCCTGGCGAACTGGTGTCGATTTAGATTTTTGGCGCAAAGGCTGCCCGATAGCCATCGATGGCCGGCAGCGGAAAACAAAGAACGCTGGAGCCCGCAGGGGCTTCAGCCTCCCAGGAAGCGGAGAGAACCAGTGGAATTGTTTCGCGGCGTAAATGTGGATTGGCTGAGGCTGAAATGGTACTTCCTCGCCTTTTCTTTGATCTTCAGCGTGGCTGGCATTATCTCGATGAGCCTGCATTGGGCGAGCATCGGCAGCCCGATTCCGCTCGGCGTGGACTTCCGCGGCGGGACGCAAGTGCAGTTGCAGTTTACCCAGACCCCGGACACGAACAAGATTCGCCAGGCCACCGAGGCGGCCGGCATCAGCGGCGCGAGCATTCAGAACTACGATGTGCCCAGCCAGAACGAGGTGCTGATCAGCCTGCCGGAGCAGCACGACGAGACCTCACTCGACCGGGGCCGCCAGCAGATCGTGGATGCTCTGCAGGCGCACTACGGCAACCCCTTCACCGTGCGCAACGTGCAGGTGGTCGGTCCCACGGTGGGGAAGCAGTTGGAAAAGCAGGCCCTGCTGGCCACGCTCTACTCGATGCTGGGTATGCTGGTCTACCTCTGGTTCCGTTTCCAGTTGATCTACGGCGTGGCAGCCGTGGTGGCCTGTTTCCACGACACACTGATCACCGTCGGTGCCTTCGCCCTCACCAACCGGGAGATCAGTTTGACGGTCATTGCGGCCATTCTGACCCTGGTCGGCTACTCGATGAACGACACCATCGTCGTCTTCGACCGCATCCGGGAAAACCTGCGCCTCAGCCGGCGCGAGTCGCTGCCTGATGTCGTCAATCGCAGCATCAACCAGACTCTGAGCCGGACGGTGCTCACTTCGGGACTGACCTTTCTGACGGTTCTATCCCTGTACGTCTTCGGCGGCGAGGTGCTGCGCAACTTCTCCTTCGCGCTGGTGGTGGGAATTCTTATTGGCACGTATTCGTCGATTGCCGTGGCGGCGCCGATGCTGGTGGCCTGGCAGCAGTGGCGCGCCAGCCGGGGCAAGGCGACGGCGCTGCCCGTCGCAAAACGCGCCAGGGCGTAGGGTTTCAGGACGCAGGGTCTTATTGTTCGGTGATTTTGCCGGGGTCATGGCATCGGGAGGGTAAATTGCGGTTCTGTCGCTGTTGCAGGTAATTAATATTGAGGTGGTAGGTTTTTAGGCCGGGAACAATTTTCTTTCGCCGGTGTGTAGACAGAATGTAAGCAAAGACCTGATTCGAGGCTGGCCATGTTTGAAGACTCCACATTTGAATCCGGAGGCAGGATCAAGAGCAAGAGCGGACGCTGGGCGATCGTGACGGGCATCATCAACGCCTCGATTCTGCTGCTTATGGTCCTGATTCCGCTGATCTACCCCGAGGCGCTGCCCAAGGCCGCCATGCAGATGGCCCTGCTGGCTCCTCCACCTCCTCCTCCGCCTCCCCCTCCGCCGGCGCCGCCGGAGGTGCAGCGTGCCGTGGCGATTCATGTACATTCGGAGATGATGAACAACCAGCTCACGGCGCCTACCAAAATTCCCCATGAAATCAAGATGGTCGCCGAGAAGGAACCGCCCCCCTCGTCGGGCTTTGGCGTGGCTGGCGGTTTCGGTGATTCCTCCGGTTCCGCGAATGGCGTGATGGGCGGCATCTTTGGCGGCTCTGCTACCGCCCCGGTCGTAAAGGCTGCCGCGCCGAAGAAGGTCAACATCTCGGCCGGCGTCATGGTGGGTATGTTGCTGCAGAAGACGCAGCCGATCTATCCGCCCATCGCCAAAGCCGCGCGCGTCGAGGGTACGGTGGTGCTGCAGGCTACGATATCCAAGGCGGGGACGATCGAAAACCTGCGCGTCATGAGTGGTCCCGCCATGTTGCAGCCGGCCGCTGTAAGCGCTGTAAAATCCTGGCGCTACAGACCTTACCTGCTTAACAACGAGCCGGTGGAAGTGGAGACCACGGTCAATGTGATCTTCACCCTGGGCGGATAAGGAACGTTTTTGGCCTTTCTCGCCGATAGTAGGGGATGGGCCTCGCTTTTGACCTGAATGCGCATTAGAAAGCGCCGCATTCGCAGCAACCGCAAGGCAGTCGCAATACACAATAAAACGCCTTAGGAGGAACGATTCAGTGATTCTCGCTCAGCTCACGCACTTTGCTTCGCACACGGCCGCCAATCTGGCATTCATCTTTGACGGTGAAGAGCAGACGGTCAGTTTCAGCCCCATGGGGCTGTGGCAACACATGGGATGGCTGGCCCGCGGCGTGGCCATTCTTCTTTTCTTCGAGTCCATCTGGTCGCTGGCCGTGATGATCGATCGCTATCTGTATTTTTCGGCCGTCCGCAAGCAGTCGCGCGAGTTCGCGCCCAAGGTTGCCGGCGCGTTGAAGGACAGCAAGCTGGATGAGGCGATCAAGATCGCCGATCGCAGCAAGAAGTCTCACTTGGCCGAGGTGGTGACGGCCGGCCTGCAGGAGTTCCGCTCCTCCGGCGGCGTGGCCACCGAGGAGAGCATCGCCAGCTCGGGCCGCGCGCTTGACCGGGCCGAGGCCATTGTTCACGCCAAGCTGAAGAGGGGGCTTGCGGTTCTGGCCACCATCGGCGCCACGGCGCCTTTCGTCGGCCTCTTCGGCACCGTCGTCGGCATTCTGAACGCCTTCCAGCAGATCGCCACCCAGAAGACTTCGGGCATCGGCGCGGTTGCCGGCGGCATTTCGGAAGCCCTGGTTACCACGGCCTTTGGCCTGCTGGTCGCCATCCCGGCCGTGATGGCCTTCAACTACTTCACCGGGCGCGTCGAAAGCTTCGACGTGGAGATGGACAACTCCTCCAGCGAACTGATCGACTACTTCATCAAGCAGAGCCACCGGCGCTAAGTGGACGGTTTGCGGCGAGAGCGGGAGCTGCCGGGAGCGGCAGGGCGATCAGGCCCTGCCGCCCGCCGGTTCCGGTCAAGCGGCCGCCAAGTGGTTCTCAAGCAATACCGGAAGCCATCCGGAATATAAAAACAGTGGCAGGGAGTCCTAGCAATGGGAATAGCGGTTCGTGACGAAGGTCATAAAGTAAGTTCAAACATCAATGTCACCCCCATGGTGGACGTGATGCTGGTGCTGCTGATCATCTTCATGGTCATCACCCCCATGATCCAGAACAAGGTCTCCGTCGATATGGCCAGGGTGAATAATCCCATCGCCATGCCGGATGCCGACAAGGAAGACGCCATCGTGGTGGCCATCACCCGGGACGGAGGGGTGTTCCTGGGGCAAGACAAGACCTCCATCAGTGAGCTGGGCGCGCAGGTTCGCGACAAGATCAGCGATAAGCCTGGCAAGACGATCTATATCCGTGCCGATGCCCGCGCACAATACCGCGCGGTGGAAGACGCCATCGACGCAGTGCGCACCGCCGGCGTGGAAGATGTGGGCCTGTTGACGCAAAAGCGCGAAGGCAGCAATCTGGCGGGCGGCGAATAGCCTTTCTGGCGCATTTTTTAAACGGTTTGAGCAAACGAGGAGTTTAAAGCCATGGCAATGTCAAAAAGCGGCGGGGGAAGGTACTCGTCCGACATTAATGTTACGCCGATGATTGACGTTCTTCTGGTGCTGCTGATCATCTTCATGGTCATCGTGCCGGTCACGCCCAAGGGCTTGGATGCGCTGGTGCCCCAGCCACCCAAGAATCCAGAGCAGAATCAGCAACAGAACGACCGCACCATCGTGGTGCAGGTGCTGCATCGCGCAAGCGGGGCTCCAGAGTACAAGATCAACGAAACGGCAGTGAATAAGGTCGAATTGCTGCCGAAGCTGACCGAGATCTACTCCAATCGCGCTGAGCGCATCATGTTCGTCAAGGGCGATGACAATCTGGACTTCCGTTATATCGCCGAGGTGATCGACATCGGCCACGCCGCGAATGTGGATCATATCGGTTTGATGACGCCCAAGATTTTGGCGGGCCAGTAGCCCTCTGTTGTCCTGAGCCGCGTCTGGCAAACGAGGGCGCGCGCTGGTTCTGTGAGCAGTTCAGGCCGGTTCAGGGGAGGAACGCCAGCCACGGCGGCAACAGGCGGCGACGGAGTTTGGATAAGGCTGGCGAGCGGCTGGAAAGGCCCGGATTTACCCGCGCGTTTCAGCAGTGCTACTTCCCTGGGATGCGGTTTATTGCGCCGGTGATGAGAGTAACCGTTTGCCGCCCGGTTTTGGCTCTTCACGAGTGTGGCCAACCGCAGTTGAGATTCCAGGCACGCAGCCGATAGCTTGCTGCCTGAAGGAGAAGAATACAAAGATGAATGGCTCCGCACGAATTACGGCGCTCGCGATAGCATTGGCCGGCATGGTGCTTTCCATCAGCGGGTGCAACCGCCTCCAGGCCCGTGACCAGTTGAACAAGGGAGTGGAAGCGTACAAGAGCTCTCACTACGAAGAGGCGATTGACCACTTTCAGAAGGCCACCGAGCTCGATCCCAGCCTGCCCACGGCAAAGAGCTACCTGGCCACCGCGCTGGCGCAGAACGTGGTGCCCGGACTGGATACGCCGGATAACCTGAAGACCGCGCAGCAGGCCATCGGCATCTTCCAGCAGGTTTTGGTCAAGGACCCCAAGGATGTGAACAGCCTGAAGCAGATCGGTGGAATTTATTACAGCATCAAGAAGCTGGACGACGCCAAGGAGTGGCAGAAGAAGGTTCTGGCCGTGGATCCCAAGGATCCAGAGGCTGCCTACTGGGTGGGCATGATCGACTGGACCGAGGCGCACGAAAACACATTGAAGGCTCTGAAGTCGGCAGGCCTCAGCGATGACGGCGAAGGCAACGTCAAGGCACCCAAAAAGATTTTGGCGACGATCAAGGCGGAGAATGCTCCGCTGGTCGACGAAGGCCTGCGCTACCTGAACCAGGCAGTGGCAAATCGGGCCAACTACGACGACGCCATGGCCTACCTGAACCTGATCTACCGCCGCAAGGCCGATGTGGATTACGGCGACGCCGCGGCGGTCAAGGACGACCTGGCCAAGGCCGACGATTGGCGCACCAAGGCGATGGGCACGCGCAAGGCCAACGAAGAGAAGAAGGAAGCGGGTCCGGGCGGCATCACCATGGATTCAAACGGCACCATGAAGTAAGCTTCGGGATTCCGGGCAGATGCGGAAACGGCCTCCGCCGCTAGCGGAGGCCGTTTCTGCATCTGCGGCTTCAAAATTCCTCTGCAACTTCAAACGAGAGCGAGTGCGGGCGAGGACGCCCGCAGGACAGCCGATCTGGAGATCGGCGCTACAGACTGCGTTGCCCATGGGGAAGCAGCACTGGCTTTGCTACAGCAACCCTGGTTTTGCTACGGCTACCTTGGTTTTGCTTTTACCGCGCTCCCTGCTTGAGAATCTGCTCGGCAAAGTAGTTGTGGACCTTGGCCTCGTCGTGGAGCATCTCGAAGTAGGCGTTTTTGAGCAGTTGCGCCTGTCCATCGCGCAGGCCTTGGCGGATGGCCTGCTGGACGCGCGGATCGTTCAGCTCACGCTGTCCGGCGGGTTCCCGCGCCAGCAGCTTGTAGATGGCATAGCCGATGGCGTGGTGGCTGGGGCCGGGGCCATCGTAGACGGCGATAATCTCGGTGATCTGGCCCGGCTTGAGCTTGCCGATGGCGTTGTAGACGTCAGGGTCGCCGCGCAGTTGCGACTCTGGAATGAAGCCCATGTCGCCGCCATTGGAGCTGGTGTTGGGATTCTCGGAGAAGTTCATGGCCACGGCGCCGAAGTCCTCGCCGCTTTCCAGGCGGTTATGCAGCGCCTGAATCTTCTTTTTCGCGTCGGCGTCGCCCGAGGCCTTGTTGTTCTGCAAGTTGCCGGCCTGCTGCGCGGGGCCGGTGGTGACGGTGATCTCGGCCAGATGATACTGCGGCTCGATGAGGTTGAACTCCGCCTTGTGGGCCGCGTAATAGCTGCTGATCTCGGCGTCGATGATGTTGATCTTCGACTCGATCTCCTTGTTGAGCAGCTTGGTCTTGGTCAGCGAACGGCGCAGGTCGCGGCGCAGATCGTCCACGGTGATGTTGCGCGCCTTGAGCTGCTTGTCCCACTCTTCCTGCGTGTAGGGTGCCTTCATCTCGGTGAGCTTGGCGTTCACGTCCTCATCGCTGGCGGCCAGGTTGAGCTTGGCCGCGCGCTGCCAGAGGATTTCGTCCTCGATCATCTGGTGGAGAATGTTGAGGCGAAGAATGTCGGCCTGCTCGGGAGTGGGCTGCTGCTGGCTGTCGCTCATGCTGGCCTGGTAATACTTTTCCAGCTCCGAGCGCAGGATGTCCTTGCCGTTGACCGTCGCCATCACGTCCGGCGAGGGCGCACGATGACAGCCGCTGACGGCGGCCAGCAGGGTTGCTGCACAAAGAACCAGGACAGCCAAACGGAAAGGCGCGCGGCGAAAAGCTACAATTTGCAACCTGTTATCTCCTCTGGGGCCGAAAATACCGGCAATTCAAGGATAAATCCCCCGGCCGGTCCGGCGGTATGGAATTTCATAGGCGCGGCGGGCGAACTGCCGCCGCGGAGAGCGGCTTCACAGTTGCTGGAATCCGGGCCACGTGCGCTCCCACCCTAGCCGCAAAAACAACAACGCTGCGAGGATGGGGCACCCGGCCGTTCCTGGAGCAGCGGCAGCGAGAAGTGGCGAAGGCGAAAAAGCGAGCGTTGGAAAATTACTTGCCCGTTTCGGAAGCCCTGGAAGGTTCCGCAGGCGCAGGCGCCGTGGGCAGCGTGGGTGGCGGCTCGACTCCGGCGGCGCGCAGGGCTCGGTCGATCACCATCCAGACTTGCTCCTGAGGCAGGGCTCCGCTGATGCGTTCACCATCGACGAAGAGTACGGGCGTTCCTTCCACTCCCAGCGATTCGGCCTCCTTCATCGAGGCGCGCGCCTGGGTCTCATCCTGTTTGGCGAGGCAGGCGTCGAGCCGGGCAGCGTCGAGCTTGCCCAGCGTGGCCTCCTGACGGGCGATGCGGTCCAGCTCGGCAAAGCTCTTGGCGACGTCCCGCTGCTCGCCGTTGATCTGCTGCCCGTGGGAGTGGATGTAATCGATGTAACTCCAGTAAATCTCGCCGCTCTGCGCGGCCAGGCAGTTGGCGTCCACGGCGGCGCGCATGGCCCAGGGGTGAATCTCGACCAGCGGGGCGTCCTTGTAGATGAAGCGCACGGAGTCTTTGTAGTGGGACAGGGTATCAGGAAAGAGCGTCTGGTGCATACGGGCGCAGTAGGGGCACTCGAGATCGTCAAAGTTGATGACCGTGACCTTAGCCGCGGGATTGCCGCGGATGGGACGGCCAGCCACGCCGATCGAGAAGAGCGGGTCGTGGGCCAGATCGAATTTCTCCAGGCGGGCCAGCGTCTTGCCGTCCGTCGAAATCAGGAAATCGACCACCGTCTGCTTGGCACCGTGCGAGAGCGTGACGGGCAGCGCGTCATAGCCGGGAAGCTGGCTGGGCTTATGCGGGCCGATGGCCACATCATAGTCCTGCGGCACGTTGAACTGGGAGCGGACCATGACCTCGATGCGGCGGTTCAGCGCCGGGTCCGGGGCTTGTGAGGCAGGTTGGGCTTTGCAGCCCACAGCCAGGCCCAACGCGAGCAGGCCAGCTAGAAAGTGAATGCGTGACAAAGGCGAGTCCTCTCAGAAAAGAATACCCCAGAGGGGTGAAGACGGGGCCAAATGCAGGATTGTCGTAGGCCTGCGCCATGGACGCGAAAGAAAACCTAATACACCGGCGGCAGGCTGGAATCAGGGAAGACCGAGTTGGAGCGGCGAATATCGCCTACCGAACCAAAGTTGGCCAGGGTGAAGCTGTAAAGGTACTGGGTCTCGTTGCGGATCGAGCCGAGATCGAAGCGCCGGTAACCGAAGGTCAGGCCGCAGCAGTCCCAGTTGTAGACGGCCTGCACCCCGGCGTACTGCAGTGCGCCATTGGCGAAGTCGTAGCCCCCGTTGGCGGCCAGGTTGAAGCCGTGGCCGCTCTGCTTGCCGATGGCGAGGAAGGGCTGCAACTGCTGGATCTTGATGTTGGAGGCGCTGCCGCCTTTCTCGTCGACGGCGTTGAGCATCACCTGGCTGAGGCCGACAGTGGTGCGGCCCCAACTGTAGCCGGCATAGAGGCTGTCGGCGCTGAGCCGTCCGGCCTTGGGGTCGTAGTCCAGATCCCACTGAATGCGCAGATTGTCGATGGCCTCGAAGCGCAGCCGCGAGGTAACGGGCGATAGGTTGCGCGGCGAGGTAAGGAAGGCGATTCCGCTCAGGTCCAGCGTGGAATCGAAGACGTTGCGCCGGCCGGGGATCAGCGCCCCGCCGAAGCTGGGGTCGATGAAGAACTTTTGCGCAATCTGCCAACTGGCCCACTCGCGGGGCTGCACCTGCGGTGGGCAGCCCTTTGGAGCAGCTTCGCCGTCCGCGGAGGCACAGGGCTGGCTGCTGGCCGGGCGCAGATAAAAGCGCTGGGTGAGCGAGTAGCCCACTTCGTTGGTGTCGGTGGCGATGTCGGTGGTGTCGACCAGGAGCACATTTCGCGCCTGGGCGCCGATGCCGGAAACGTAACGGTAGGTGAACTCAGGTTCGATGACGTGGCGCAACTCGCGGTTCCAGCGGGTGAGCGTGAAATCCCGCTCCAGGGCCGGCGGGCGCAGGTCCACCGAGGCTTCAAAGTCGGTCCGGTCCAGCGGATCGTGGCTGATGGTGGGCGTGCCGCCCCGGACGCCGGTCAGATCAGGGGTCTGGCTGATGGTGTAAGCGGTCTCGCGCAGCGCGACCTCGGGCACCACGCTCCAGCCGCCGGCCGCGAGCGGCAGCGAGAGGTGCGGGAAAAAGTCGATGCGGCCAATATTGCGGGCGTGAAAGCCGGATTCGGAGCGGCCCAGGTAGCCGAGCGACGATCCCAGCCCCCAGTAGAGCGGAGAGGGGCCCAGCGGCCGGTCGAGCACGTCAAAGCGCAGGCCGGGCAGGTGAAGGATCTTCGCCTCGTCGCCATCGGCGGAGCTGGCGAAGGTCTCAAAGCGGCCCATCGCGACCGAGGGAAGAAAGCCATTGTGCGTGTGAGTGAGCGCGACGCTGCTCTTCACCTCGGAGTTGACGGCCTGCGAGTAGTTTTCGTTGAAGACCAACCGGTAGACGTAGCAGGAAAGGTATTCGACGCTGCCGGCCAGGTGCGTCTCCGAGCCGAAATCCTTGCGGCCCGAGGCGTTGATGTCCACGCCGCCCTGGTTGATCAGACCGTTGCTGGCCGGGTGGGGAAGGCAGTCGGCGGTGGGGGTGGTTGAGGGCGTGGGCGCAAAGCCGCGATCCAGCAAGGCACTGCCGCGCACCGTCAGGTGGTCGAGCCCGTGGCCTTTGTAGCGAAAGTCGCCATTGGGCGCCCAGCCGCGCTTCGAGTAGTACTCCGTGCCGGCGATCATGTCCATGCTGCGGCTGATGGCCCAGTAGAACTGTTCGCCAAAGGTGTAGCCCTTGATCGACGAGCCAGTGCTCACGATGGGAATCAGAAAACCGCTTTCGCGGCCCGTCTCGTCCACCGGATGGCGCAGATAGGGCAGGTAAAAAATAGGAAGGCCGAGAAACTTGAAAAAGGCGTTTGAAGTGGAGGCCTCACCATCCTGCAGCTTGATGGACCGGGAGATCACCTGCCAGTCCGGATGAGGCAGACGGCAGTTGGTCATCGTGCCGTCGATGATTTTATAGCGGCCTTCGCCGGTCTCCAGCACCACCTTGCCGGTGAAGAAGAAGGGATTGACCGTGGAATATACCGTCGTGCGGCCCAGGGTGCGAACGCCCTGCGAGCCGTGCACGTTGAAGTAGCGCGCGGTGTGCGCATTCAGCCGCATCTGGCCGCGCGAGGCGTTGATGAGCACATCGTTGGGTCCGCCGGCAACCTGCAGGTTGCCCTCCGCCTCCAGTTCCGTGGTGGACTGGTGGTAAACGACCTTGTCGGCGCGCAGAATGTAGCCGCGGTAGTGGACCACTACCGCGCCGGTGAGCGTCCAGGTATCGCCCTGGCGGCTCTGGCTCTGGGCCTCCCATTCGACCGGAGTGCCGCTGGGGGGCGCTGGCTCCGGTTCGGCCACGGGCAGAATCTCCTGGCCGGGATCGTCGGGCAGGGAAGAGGCAACTTCAGCGGCGGAACTGCTTGGGGCGAGGTCGCCCGAAGTGGGCGCATCGGCCTGGCTGGCCTCTTGCACCACCTCTGGTGCAGCATTAATCAACGCCTGCCCCCTAACTAATAGGTGACAGAGGGCTATCATCGTGATAAACAGTAAAGTGCGAGGACGCATTACGAGGCCAAGCTCAGCATAGCAAAATCGGCCGCCTTGCAGGTAAGATGTGCCGTGCGGTTTTTGGCGGCAGGCAAGAATCAAATGGTTTCGGCTGCGCCCGGATTCCCCGCGTCCGGGACGCATTTTTGTATTTTCACGCAATCCGCCTCTCTTTTGAAAACAATGTCCGAAAGCCCCGGTCTCAATGGACTTTGCGGACCGGAACGGCCGCCCTGCTGGCCTGATGAATCGGCCTGGAGGGTGCGTCAGAAGGGAAACTGGAGCCTTGAGCCAATCAGCACGCCAACCGATGCCCGCATCTGACTGGAAGCAGGAAGTGAACCAGCGCCTTGCCGCCCACAAAAACCGCAAGGGTCTGTCCACGGCTGAGTCCGCCGCGCCCGCCCAGACCCAGGCTGCCGCCAGCAGCCGCGCCGCGCAGGCCGCCGCTCGCGTGGCCGCGCGTTATGCCCAGGCGCCCAGCTACAGCCAGATGCAGGCCGCCGAAGCCCGCGCCGCGCTACGCACGGCCGAGATCGCCACCCAGGCGGCTTTGGACGCGAATGTGGCCGCCCAGGCCGCGCTGGCTGGCTTTGAGGCTGCCTCGGCCAACGCATTTCAACAGGAAGCTGACGCCGCTCCGGCCCTGGTGCAGGAGCAGACCCTGAAGCAGGCTGCTTGGGAGCCAGTTGCCGCGCCGGCTGCTCAGGCTGGCGTCGAGCGCCCGCTCCAGGCCCCGCCTCAGAACTCATTCCAGGATTCATTCCAGGATTCGTTTCGGCCTCCCATTCCCGCCTCGGAAAGCGAAACTCCTCCCACCCGCCGCGAGCCGGATTTTGCCTTGCGCCCCCCGGCCGCGAGCCGTGTGCAGCCGCCGGCAGAGAGCTTTACCTCTTCGGCCGAAGAGCGGTGGGAGCAGCCAGCGGCCTCCCCCGGAGAGCTCTGGGGCAGCGAAGCCGAAGCCATTGAGCCAGTTGAGCCGGATTTGCCCATTCATGCCAACCTCATCGAGTTTCCGCGCGAGTTGGTCGCCACGCGCAAAATTCGTCCCCGGCTGGCCGAGGGCGCTTCCGCCGATGTGGATGCGGAGCGGCAGTTGAGCATCTTCGAGGTGGACCCCGGCACCATCTCCACCGAACCCGAGGCGGCGGCAAGCGTTCAGACGCCGGCTGCATCCGCCTGGTCGAGTCCGGAGTGGTCGAGCATCGAACTGGAGGCTCAGTCCGCGGTGGAGGAAGCCGCGCCCCAGGATGAACCGGTCAAGTCATCGGTCCTGCGCCCGGCGCCCGTCGGCCACCGGCTGATGGCGGCGTTGGTCGATGGCGCGCTCACCATCGGCGCCTTTCTGGCGACGGCCTTGGTGGCCATGACCAGAATGCAGCATTTGCCGGTGGCAAAAACTGCTGAACTGGAAGCGGCATCGGCGCTACTGCTGATCGCGCTGCTCTACCAGGCGCTCTCTCTCCTCCTGGCCGGGGCCACGCCGGGCATGAGCTACGCCCGCATCTCGCTGTGCACCTTCGACGGCCAGGTTCCCACCCGCGCGCAGTTGCTGCACCGGCTGGGCGCGCTGTTGCTCTCTGTTTTGCCGGTGGGGCTGGGCGTAGCCTGGATTCTCTTCGACGACGACCACCTGAGCTGGCACGACCAACTGTCGAGGACCTATCCGCGAAGGAGCTAGGGGAAGGAGCTAGGTGGGTTCGCTTCACAAATTGCGATTGAACCGGGCGCAAAGCGGCTTTTTGAGGGAAAAGCCACTCAGCGCCCGGTTTTTTATTAAGAGCAGAAGTGAAAATGCTGTCGTGCGCGCCTTCTCAGGCGCACACCGCCTGGCGCGACTCCCTGTAGAGCTCCCGGCCCTTCGCGAGCGCGCGCTGATTCAGCTCCATCCAGCGGGCATTCTTGGCAAAATGCTGGAGCGCCGCGTTGATGTTCGCCTCTTGCAGGACACCGGTGATCTCCAGCAGAGCGCCCATCATCACCATGTTGCCCGCGCGCGCGTTGCCCAGCTCGTTGGCGTTCTGCGTGAAAGGGCAGGCCAGCACCTGCACGTTTTCCTGTTCGCAATCGGCCGGGAAGCTCTCGCCGTTGAAGAGAATCCATCCACCGGGGAGCACGCTCTTGTAAAACTTTCGGAGCGAGGGTTCGTTCATCGCCACCAGCAGGTTGGGATTCATCACCAGGGGCGAATCGATTTTATCTCGCGAAAGGCGCACGTGGCAGTTTGAGGTGCCCGAGCGCATCTCCGGCCCGTAAGAAGGCAGCCAGGAGACCTCCAGGCCGGCATCGAGGCCGGCTTCGGCCAGCACCTCGCCCAAGAGCAGTACACCCTGCCCGCCAGAACCGGCCACCCGCACACGAAGGTCCAACTCCGCCGCCGTCCTGTCCAGCGCGATCGGATGGCCCTCCGGCAAGCCCCCGCTGGCGACGTCAAGAATCCGCGGAATCTGGTCGAGCGCCGGCCCTGGTTCGGCTGGCTGCCGTGGTTGCGCGGTTGGGGTACGGTCGCAAAACACTCCCAGCGGAAAGGTCTTCTCCATCACCTCGCGCACCCAGCGCTGCGCCTCGACCGGGCTCATTCTGAAGATCGTGGGGCAGGGGGAGAGCACCTCGATCAGCGAAAATCCCAGTCCGCGCACCTGGTTTTCCACGGCCCGCTTGATGGCGCGCGCCGCCTGCATGATCTGCCGATTGTCGCCCAGTCCCACGCGCTCGATGTAGACAGGAGCCTCGAGCGTGGCCAGCAGCTCGCTGATGTGCAGCGGATAGCCTTCGTTGGCCGCGCTGCGCCCCCGGGGAGTGGTCGCGCTCTTCTGTCCCAGCAGGGTGGTCGGCGCCATTTGTCCGCCGGTCATGCTGTAGATGGCGTTGTTCACGAAGATGATCGTAATGTTCTCGCCACGATTGGCCGCGTGCAGAATCTCCGCCGAGCCGATGGCCGCCAGATCCCCATCGCCCTGGTAGCCGATGACGATGCTCTCCGGACGGCTCCGCTTCACGCCGGTGGCCACGGCCGGCGCACGCCCATGCGCGGCCGAGACATTGCCCACGTCGAAGTAGTTGTAGGTGAAGACGCCGCAGCCCACCGGGCCAACCAGGATGGTTTGGTTCTGAATCTCCAGATCGTCGATGGCCCGCGCCAGCATCTTATGCACCTGGCCGTGGCCGCAGCCGGGGCAGAAGTGCGTCTGGTGCTGCAAATCTTGCTTGCGCTCGAAGCGCTTGTAAAATGAACTGGGCCTGCCGTGCGACACCGCGAACTCTGGGACCATCTCGCTAGACATTTACGCTTTGCTCCTCTTTCGGACTCATCGCCGCCAGGTTTTGTTCCGCCGAAGCTAGATTTTGCCCCGCCAGAGCCTCGTTTTTGCTCACCAGACCTTCGACAAACCGGAGAACTTCGTCGTGCGACGGCACATTTCCGCCCACGCGGCTGTAAAACTCGACCGGACGCGCCCCGTTGAGCGCCAGCCGCACATCCTCCAGCATTTGCCCGTTGCTCATCTCCACCACCACGAAGAGGCGCGCACTTTTGGCCAGCCGCTGAAGCTGCGGGGAGGGGAATGGGTAAAGCGTAATGGGCCGCAGCACGCCCACCTTGAGCCCCCGCGCGCGCGCTTCGACCGCGACGGCCTTCAAAATCCGCGCCACGATGCCGTAGCCCACCAGCACGATCTCCGCGTCCTCAGTACGCCACTCCTCGGCGCGCGTCTCGGCTTCGGACGCGCGTTTGTACTTGGCCTCCAGATGGCCCTGATGCGCCTCCATCGCGTCGATGTCCAGGTACAGCGAGGTGATCAGATTGCCCCGCGTCTCTTCAGTTCCGGTCACGGCGTACTCCGGCGCGGGCGAGGTAATGGCCGCCTGCGGAAACTCGACCGGCTCCATCATCTGCCCGATGAATCCATCGGCCAGGAGCACTACAGGGTTGCGATAGCGGTCGGCCAGCTCGAAGGCCAGCGCAGTCAGATCGGCCATCTCCTGCACGGAATCGGGGGCCAGCACGATGGTCCGGTAGTTGCCGTGGCCGCCGCCCTTCACCACCTGGTGGTAGTCTCCCTGCTCGGCGGCAATGTTGCCCAGTCCCGGCCCGCCGCGGGTGATGTCGGCGATCACGCAGGGCAGCTCGGCGCCCGCCATGTAGCTGATGCCTTCCTGCATCAGGCTCATCCCCGGCCCGCTTGAGGCGGTCATCGCCCGCACCCCGGCCGAGGCCGCGCCGTAGATCATGTTGATGGCCGCAACCTCGCTCTCGGCCTGCAGGAAGACTCCGCCCGCCCGCGGCATATAATCGGCCGCTACTTCGGCAATCTCGCTGGCGGGCGTGATGGGGTAGCCATAAAAGGCGCGGCACCCGGCGAGAATGGCGCTTTTGACAATCGCTTCGTTGCCCTTCATCAATTGCCTGCGCATTCACCCGCTCCCAATTCACCGGCTCTCACTTTACCGGTTCCTACTTTACTGGCCACTGCTTTGCCTGCTCCCATTTCACCCGCTCTCGCCTCGCTCACTTCTGCTCCGCCGCTACCGCTTCGTTCGCCATCGCTTTACCCGCTCCCACAACGCCGATCTCGACGCTGTCTTCCTCGCCGGTTGTGCGGCGCACCCTTCTCAAAACCGTAATTGCTCCCGGCTCGGGACAGACCATGAAGCAGCTTCCGCAGCCCGTGCAGCCTGCGCCGGCGTAGGTTGCCGTGCGATAGCCGTAGCGGTTCAACCTCTCGCTCAGGGAGATCACCTTGGCCGGGCAGGCCTCCACACAGAGCCCGCAACCCTTGCACTCCTCCGCATCCACCCGCAACAAGCCGCGGTCCTGCTTTTCCTCTGTCTTCATCCCTTTTCCTCTTCGGCGAGTCGCAACCCCAATGGCATTTTACGCGTTCTAGGCTCCTTGGCGGCTTTGGAAGCGGCCGAAAAACTCGATTTTGGGTGAAGGGTACGGGCTTTAGCCCGTACATCATCAAAGCGAAAAAAGGATGCGGGCTTTAGCCCCTGAGGGAGGTTTTTCGCGGCTATCAATATTCCCTCAGCGGCTAAAGCCGAAATTGAATCAAGCTCTCGACGTACGGGCTGAAGCCCGTACCCTTCAACAATCCAAATGCGATTGCCCTGGGCCGAAGCACCGTAGTCTTTCCTTGCCGCTGCAATTGAGATGCGTTTGCCCTCAGGGCTGGTCCTCGCCGAAGACCACCGCCGTGAAGCTGAAGATGTCCGTATCCTCATCCTTCCAGCAGCCTTGGGGAAGCCGCGCCTTGGCGCAGGTCTGCTCAAGGAAAGTGAGCCGGTCCCAATCCTGTTCCACCGGCACCTGCGGGAGCAGCAGCCCCTCGCGGTCGCCATTCTTCATCAGCAGCCCATGCTCGCCAATCCTGATCTGTTCAACGTCTGCCACGCGGCGCAGAGGCGAGAGCACGGAGATTTCGTAATCGAGGTTGGGGAGCTCCGCAACCGAGATCGGCGTAAAGCGGGAATCGCGCATCGCGGCCAGGGTGGCCGTGTCCCGCACCGTGATGTAAAGCGGCTTGATGGCCGAGGTGTAGCCGACGCATCCGCGCAGCGCGCCGTTCTTCTCGCGCAGTGTCACGAAGGCTCCGCGCTGCTGATTCAGCGACTCATTCGCGTTGGGGGGCGGCTCGTACGCTTCTCCCTCCCGGACCACGTGCTCGACCGAGCGGCGCGCCAGAGCGAGCAGTTCGCATTTTTCCTGCTCACTCAGGGAAAACGGCTCGTCCGCTGCTTTTTCGCGGGAAGATTTCACGAAAATCGCCGCGCCGTAGCCCACTACGCTCGAATCTTCGCCGGTAATGTCGCCGGAGCTGGCGTACTTCAGCAGCAGCGCCTGGTTGGCTCCCATGCGTTCGGCGTAGATCATGGCTGCCACCATCGGCGCGCCTCCGCAGGCCTCCCAGATCCGCATCTGGAAGTTGCGCGACATACTGAAGTAGTCCCAGGACTCGAGGGCGCTGAGAGCCTGCCCGTCGATCCTCTCCGCCTCATGGCGGGGGTGGAAGTGCGAGAGGTCGGAACTGGCCAGAACGAGCGTTTCGCCGTCCTGGGCCTCCGCTTTGGCCAGCTTCGCCAGGGCTACTCCCAGGGCTCGGCTCGCCTCGTAGCTCTGATCGCCCATGACGATGGGCACAACTTCAAAATCTCCCAGCACTTTTTGGAGCCACGGCAACTGCACTTCGATCGAGTGTTCGGCTCCGGCCGGGGTGGGATCGTGCCCATGGCCGGAAAATCGCAGCTCCGGGCTCATCTCGACAAGCTGCCGGGCGAAGGCCTTGTCCACCGGCACGTCGCCCAGCGGCGTCCTGTAGGCGTCGCCGTCATAGACGGAGGTAAAGCCGAAGCTCTCGAAGTGCGAGGGCGCGATCACCACCACCCGCGCGTAGCTTCGCCCCCGCAACGCGGCGTAAGTGGCAGCGGCCACCGGGCCGGAGTAGGGATAACCGGCATGGGGCGCGACCGCGGCCAGAATGGGGGCGTGAACCGGCTTGGTGGCCTGGGTCTTAGAGGCCTGGGCCAGAAACTCGTCGAGCATCGCCGCGAGCGCCTTCGCCTTGGAGGGGTAAAAGCTGCCAGCGACCGCATCCGGCCGCACCTTCAGCGCACCGGCGGCCTGCGCACCGGCGGCGCTGGCCTCTTCCATCGGCGCCATCGCCCTAAGTTGAACCGTCATCCAGAGCATTTTTTCTCTCCTTCCGAACTTCGTCCACCCATTGTCTTCGCCGTCCGCGCACCTGCGCGAAAAAAACAGCACTCCAAACTGTTAGACGCTCCTCACGCCTGCCAGATGCCAGGAATCGGCTGCTGGCAGAAGGGGCAGCGGTTCTTCTGAATCAGCGTCTGGATGGCCCTGAAGCCCGTGCGCTCGACCAGCATTCGCTGGCAGCCGGGACAATAGGTGTTCTGCGCCGGATGCCCCGGCACGTTGCCGATGTAAACGTAGTGCAAGCCCTCGGCCAAGGCAATCGCGCGGGCGCGCTCGATCGTCGCCACCGGCGTAACCGGCAGATTCTTCAACAGGTACTCGGGGTGGAACTGCGTGAAGTGCAGCGGCACGTCCGCGCCCAGGTTCGCCTTGATCCACTTGGCCAGGCCGCGAAACTCCTCGTCGCTGTCGTTGAGCGTAGGCAGAACCAGGTAGACGATCTCCGTCCATTTGCCCATCTTGCGCAGCGTCTCCAGCGTCTCCAGCACCGGCTTCAGTTGGCCTTTGACCACATCGCGGTAGTAGGACTCGGAGAAGGCCTTCAGGTCGATCTTGACGGCGTCCATCTTCCCGTAGGCAGCCTGCAAAGCCTCCTGCCCAATGAAGCCGTTCGAGACTACAAGGCTCCGAATGCCGGCCTCGTGGCCCGCGTCGGCCGTGTCCATCAGGAATTCGCTGAAGACCACTGGCTCGCTGTAGGTGAAGGCAATCGTCGGGCAGTCGTACTGCTTGGCAAGTTCAACGACGCGCCGCGGTGGAAGGTACTCAGCGGGAATCTCTTCGGGACGCGACTGTGAAATCTCCCAGTTCTGGCAGAATTTGCAATTGAGGTTGCAGCCGGCCGTGGCCAGCGAAAAGGCATTGGTCCCAGGCAGATAGTGGAAGAGCGGCTTCTTCTCGACCGGATCGACGTGCGCCGCGCAGACCCGCGAGTGGACCAGCGAATAAAAGACGCCGCCGCGATTCTCGCGCACCCCGCAGTAGCCGCGCTGATTCTCTGCCACGGTGCATTGGCGCGGGCACAATTCGCATCTGATCTTCTGATTCTCAAGTTTTTTGTAGAACCGCGCTTCGACGGTGAAGCGCGCATCACTCCCTGCTTCGGAGGCTGTATCGGTGGGAGCGCGGCCGGGCTGATCGCCTCGGTCGCCACTATGCATGGTGCTCATTTGCGTCCTCCGCCGGCCCCGCAATCCACGCCAAGGCCCGGTACCTGGAAGGAGAAAGCTCCGGCGGCCGCGTGCGTGCTCGCCCAGCAAGGCCCTCCGGCGCCGCCAGCGGTTAAATCTCTCCCTGGCGCTGCCGGATTGAGCCTGCAACCACTCGGCCCATGCCGCCAGCGACGGGGCACCCGGATTCCGAGGGGCGCGGCTTGCGGCTGCCGCAATTTCACCCCTTCTTTTCTATTCTCCGCCTAAAAGGCAGAAGACGCCACAGGTCTTACAGACGGCGAAGGCCGCGGCGGGAGAGAAGGTGTAATTCTCCCGTCACGACCGCTGTGCGTTTATGAACTTTCAGGCAAATTAGTTGGCTGTTTCAAAGGAGCTACGAACGCTGCTCTGTTTGGCGGGGGGCAGCGGGAAAGCAATAATCTGCGCCGAGGCATTGCGGAAAGCGGCGGGAATGCGCGCGGGCAGAACGCAGGCTAGAAACGTGGCGCCGATCAGGCGCGCGTCGCTCCAGAACGAAGCCCGGCACATATAGCGCGCGTCCATGCGTCCCTTCAGCAGCCGGATGCGCCGGTTATAGAAGTTTTCGAGTTGGCTGGGATGTATGCGGCTCAGAATCTCTTCCTCGCGCCGGAAGGCGAGCGTGGCCGCGCCGGTGATGCCGGGGCGGTAGGGCATATTGGTGATTGCCACGTAGCGCGGCAGCTTGGGCCGGGGGCCGACCAGGCTCATCTCGCCGCGCAGAATGTTATAGAACTGCGGCAGCTCATCAAGTTTGAGCTTGCGCAGCCAGCGTCCCAGACCGGTAATGCGGCGGTCTCCGTCCCTGGTAAGTCCAGGACCGCTCTGGCCTGGATAGTAGGTCATGCTACGGAATTTGTAGATGCGAAACAGGCGTCCGCCCCGGCCCATGCGCTGCTGGACGAAAAGCGCAGGCCCCGGCGAGGAGAGGCGCACGCACAACGCGATCACCAGCATGGGAATTGCAAAGAGGGCAAGAACCAGCAGCGCCACCGACAGATCGAGCAGGCGCTTGGAAGAGGAGATGCTCCAATCGCTGGCCGAGGGGCTGTCGAGGCACGATGGTTGCGGTTGACGGGCAGGCGCACTGTCAGGAACTGGCGGCAGCGCGGTGGCGGGAAAGGTTGCTGGCGTGGAAACAGTACTTGGCCCAAGCGCGCGGCTGGAAAGTTGCATGGGAACTAACCTCGGACGCGGAATTTGCATCTAAAACGTGGGCATTCGGGCGGGTGAGAAACAGTGAGCGTAGCGGAAGAGCAGAGCCTGATTGTTACCCAAGCCTGACCGTTGGCCTGGATCTGACAGCTCGACAGTTCTGACTCTTCAGCCAGTTCCGTCTCTCATTCGCGGGTGTGACCACACTTGCATCATCGTCCGCGTCGGCAGTGAGCAAGCAGGTAAAGGTTAGAAATAGGCAGGCCGGAGGGCGCAATTGGGAAGAGTCCCGTTATCGAATTCCTATGAGTTATCGCTAATGAGAAGAACTTATAGCGGACCAAAAATATTTGATAAATGTGTAAAGAATCTCTGGAGGTATCCTGCAACCCATGTTATAGGACTTACAAATTTGGACTGGGGCGCCGGCTATTTTACCCTAGCCGCAAAGTTGCAAGAAGCAGGTCCCCTTTGACTATGCTCAGGGCAGGCTTTCGACTCCGCTGATCAAAATGACAGCGGCGAGAGCCTGCCCTGAGCGTAGCCGAAGGGGTGGGCATCCAGACCATACATTGGGGCCCGCGCTTGTTTAGCGATGAGTGCGGCTAGATTTTTTGCAAATTGGCGAATTTTTCCATCAGCTTCTTCAGGCCGTGACGGACGAACATAACCGTGAGCTTGGCGTCTTCGCCGTCGCCTTCGCGCAGCAGGACGGTGCCCTCGCCGTACTTTGCGTGGCGGACGTGCTGGCCTTTTCTGAGATTGACGGCGCCACGGGAGGGAGGCAGCTCCATGGCCGGGCGGGGCAGGGTGCCGGGCTTGATGGCGCCGTTCTTGCCGCCGAAGAAGCGGGCGATGTTATCGATCGAGCGCGTATCGGGCTCGCCTGGGGTTTGTGGCGCTTCCGGCGGCGCTGATGCGCTCTGGCCTTTTGGGCTGGGTTCCTGGCCGGGCGAAGGCGGCCTGGCGGTCATCCAGGAGGCGACAAAGGGCTTGGAGGAGGGACGATGGGCTTTGGCTCCCTCGCTCAGATTGCCCCCATGCGCGGAGCGCGTTTCGCCGGCCGCGAAGGCCTCCTGGCTTTCGTCTTCGTAGTTGTAGTGCCGGTCGGTGAAATCGCTGGCTGCGCCGGGACGGCGGCCGTAGGTCTTGGGGTAGCCGGGTGTGGACCAGGACGTGGATTGTGAGGACGAGTTGCCGCCTAGGTTTTCCACCAACTGGCTGGGGACTTCTTCCAGAAAGCGGGAGGGAATGCTCATCTCCGGGGCGTCGTTGCCGTAGCGGCGGCGGTAATGGGCGCGGGTGAGGACGAGCGAGTTCATCGCGCGGGTCATGCCGACGTAGCAGAGGCGGCGCTCCTCTTCGAGCTCGTCGGGGTTGTTGAGGGTGCGCGAGTGGGGGAAGAGGCCCTCCTCGAGCCCGGCGAGAAAGACCAGCGGGAATTCCAGGCCCTTGGCGGCGTGCAGGGTCATCAGGGTGACGCGCGCGTCGGGGTCGAACTGGTCGGTGTCGGAGGCCAGGGCCGCGTGGTCGAGGAATTCGGCCAGGGTCTCGCCGCGGGCCTCGGCGTCGTGGGCGGCGTTGGCCAACTCCTTCAGGTTTTCTATGCGGCTGAAGGATTCCGGCGAACCCTCGGTTTCCAGAACCTTGATGTAGCCGGTGCGGTCGAGGAGGAAGCGGATCAGCTCGGGGAGGGTGGCGGCGTCGCCGGGGGCGCGGAAGCCGCTGACGCGGCCTTGCTCGTCGGCCGCGACCTCTGCTGCGTCCGATTCAAAATCGGGGTTGGGAGGGGTTGGATTCCCAGGTTCCAGGGTCGAAGCCAGGGGCGCTTGCGAGACCGGGGAAAGACGGGTTTCTGCTTTCCCAGGTCCCAAAAACGGGACCTGGGGCACCCGAAGTTTAGGTTGAGCCGCGAAGGGCGAAAAGCTGGCCGTGTCGAGCAATGGGAGCTGGGCCTGATCGCCGCTGTTGCCGCCGAAATCGAAGCTGGCGGCGGATTCGGCGCTGGCGGAAGTGTCCGAAGTGGCCCCGAAGTCGAAGCCGGTGTCGGCGTCCTCTTCGGCCTTCGCGCTGGCGGCCACGTCGGCCGAGAGTTTGCCGGCAAAGTCGGGGTCCATCATCGCCTGGGCGTCGAGGATAATCTGGCGAAAGGAGTCCAGGGCCGCGAGGGCGCGGTTGGAGACGAGCTTGTTGGCGATGACGGGCGAGAGAGCCTCCCAGGTGGATTGGCCGGTCTCCAGGGCCAGCCGCTCCAGTGTTTCCAGGGTGGTTTTGCCGATGCCGCGGACGGGCGTGTTGATGACCCGCTGCAGGGCCATCGAGTCGTGGGGGTTGCGAATCAGGCGCAAGTAGGCGAGCAGGTCCCTGATCTCGGCACGCTCGTAAAAGCTGAAGCCGCCGACCATGGTGTAGCGAATGTTGTAGCGGCGCAGCGCCTCTTCGATCAGCCGCGACTGAGCGTTGGTGCGGTAGAGGACGGCGCAGTGCGCCTCCGCCGGGTTGTCGCTGGAGTTTGCCTGGCGCAGAAAAGTCTGGATGCGGTCGGCGATAAAGAGGGCCTCGTTTTCGCCGTCCGGGGCCTCGTAGTAGCCGACGAGCGAACCGCCCTGGCGGTCGGTCCAGAGCTTCTTGCCCTTGCGCTGGAGGTTGTTGGCGACCACCGCGCCGGCGGCCTCCAGAATGACCTGAGTCGACCGGTAGTTCTGCTCCAGCCTGACGATGCGGGCGTTGGGAAAGTCCTTCTCGAACTCCAGAATGTTGCGAATATCGGCACCGCGCCAGGAGTAGATGCTCTGATCCTCGTCGCCCACGGCGCAGACGTTCTTGCGTTCGCCGGCCAGCAGCTTCATCAGTTCGTACTGGGGGCGATTGGTGTCCTGGTACTCGTCAATCAGCAGATAGCGGTAGCGGCGCTGGTAGCGTTCGCGGACTTCGGTGGAGACTTTGAGCAGGCGGACGGCTTCCAGCAGCAGATCGTCGAAATCGAGGGCGTTGTTCTTGCGCAGTTCCCCCCGGTAGGCCTGGAAGATGTGGGCGATGCGCTCGCTGTTGGGGTCCTTTGAGGCGAGGTAGTACTCCTGGGGGTCGATCATATGGCTCTTGGCCCAACTGATCTTGCCGAGCACGGCGCGCGGGGTCAACTGCTTTGTATCCAGGCCCATGCGCTTCATGATCTGCTTGACGATGCCCTGCTGGTCGTTCTCGTCGTAAATCGCGAAGGAGCGGGTCAGGCCCTCATTGCCGACCTTCAGGGCCTCGATGTCGCGGCGCAGAATGCGGACACAGAGCGAGTGGAAGGTGCACAGGAGCGGCTTGGCCAGCGAGGAATGCTCCAGCAGCCGGTCCACGCGGGCTCCCATTTCGGTTGCTGCCTTATTGGTGAAGGTGAGGGCCAGGATGGAGTCCGGCGCGATGCCTTTTTCGTGGATCAGCCAAGCGATGCGGCTGGTGATGACGCGGGTTTTGCCCGAGCCGGCTCCGGCAAGGATCAGCAGGGGCCCCTCGGTGGCTTCAACCGCGGCGCGCTGTTCAGGGTTCAGGTTGTCGATGAGCGGCTGCAAGGGGCAAGTCCAGAGGGGAAGGTTCCTGATTCTAGTGTACCGTTCAGGGAGCGGTTCTCGCGCCGGGTGATTCCCTGGAGCTGGAATAGGCCTCGCTGCCGGCAAGTTATTCTGAAGAGACGATGAAATTATCAGGCAATCCGAAGGTTTCCGGGGAGACTCACTCGCCGCAAGGGCGGAAGCCCTCTCGCCGCGTGGCCGTTTACTGTGGATCGGCCAACGGAAGCAATCCCGCATTTGTTGCCGAGGCTCACGCGCTGGGCGTATCGATTGCCGCCGCTGGGCTGGGAATGGTCTATGGCGGAGCCAGCGTGGGGCTGATGGGCGCGGTGGCCGATGCGGCGCTGGCCGGCGGAGCGGAGGTCACCGGCGTGCTGCCCGAAGTGTTGGTCGGCCGCGAGATTGCCCACGCCGGGCTGACCGCGCTGGAACTGGTCTCCACCATGCACGAACGCAAGGCCCGCATGAGTGAGCTGGCCGATGCGTTTCTGGTGCTGCCGGGCGGCTACGGCACTCTGGACGAGCTGCTGGAGGCGGTCACCTGGGCGCAACTGAGGCTGCATTCCAAGCCCTGCATCCTCATTAATACCGCCGGTTACTGGGATAAACTGCTGGCTTTCCTCGATTCCACGGTGGCTGCGGGCTTCCTGAAGCAGAAAAATCGGGAACTGCTGCGCGTGGCTGCCAATGCCGGCGAAGCGGTCGCTATGGCGGTTGGCGGCTGAGTCTGGAACCCCACTCGGAATTGGGAGGCCGCTTCGCCCCTACGGGGCTGAATGTCTCTGGCTGGCCGCTTTCCCCACGCTGAAGCGCGGGGCTAACCACCGCTGCGCCTCAGGCGCGACAGAAATCAAAACCAGTCTGGTCAGCAAAATAGATTCATGCGATTGCCCTGTCTACCGGGCTGCTCTCTACATTTACCGTGTCCTTCCTCGTATACTCAACCCAGCGTATGAGCACTCACCTTGACAAAATTCTGACCGCGACGCGGGCCACGGTGGCCGCAGCCAAATCGCGCGTTCCCCTGGCGGAGCTGGAGCGGTTGGCCGCCGCGCACCAGCCGCGCGGATGGGCCAGGGCTTTGCGCCAAAAAGCCGCAACCGGCCCTGCCATCATCGCCGAGATCAAGAAGGCCTCGCCCTCCAAGGGGTTGATTCGCGCCGATTTCGACGCGGCCGGGCTGGCCCGAAGCTACTTTGCCGGGGGCGCGGCGGCGCTCTCGGTGCTCACCGATGAGCCCTTCTTTCAGGGCAGCCTGCGCAATCTGGAGCTGGCCTCGGCGGCGGTTTCGCTGCCCTGCCTGCGCAAGGACTTCATCGTGGACGAGTACCAGATCGTGGAGGCCCGTGCGCACCACGGGGACGCGATTCTACTGATCACCGCCGCACTCACAGACGGCGAACTCCAGCGCTTCGCCCAGGCGGCGCACTGGCTTTCGCTCGACGTACTGGTCGAGGTGCACACCGGGGCCGAACTGGACCGCGTGCTCTCGGCGCTGGGCGAGACCGGCGCCGACGCCATCGGCGTGAACAATCGCAACCTCAAGAGCTTCGAGGTGAATCTCGAAACCTCGCTCGAACTGGTGGGGCGGATTCCGTCCACGGTAGTGCGCGTCGCCGAGAGCGGCATTGCGCTGCCCGAAGAGCTGGCGCGGCTGCGCGCGGCGGGCTTCGACGCCTTCCTGATCGGCGAGAGCCTGATGCGCCAGTCCGACCCTGGCGCGGCGTTGGCGGCGCTGCTGGCTGAAGCCGTTCAAACTGGAGCCGCCCAAGCTGAAGCCGCCCAGGCTGATGCGGTCCAAGCGAAAGCCTCGCAAACTGGAGCCCTCTCCAAAGGAGCCACCGCGACCTCGTGAGCCTCTGGATCAAAATCTGCGCCAACACCTCGCTCGGGGACGCGCTCGTGGCCGTCGAGGCCGGGGCCGATGCGGTGGGCTTTGTCTTCGCGCCCAGCCCGCGCCGGGTTTCGGTGGCCGAGGTGGCCTTGATCGCGCCACGCTTGCCGGCCACGGTGGAGAAGATCGGCGTCTTCGTCGACACCGCGCTGGAGGAGATCGCGGCCACGGTCGAAGCCTGCGGCCTGACCGGCGTGCAACTGCACTTCAATGCGGAGCCCGCGCTGCCGGCCCGGCTCCACGAACGCCTGGGACCGGGGTTGCGCATTCTGCGCGTGGTGCACTTTGACGCGGAGCGCGCGGAGGAGCACACGGCTGGGATCGTCGCCGAGGCGCGTAACCCGCACGTGGACGCAATTCTGGTGGATTCTCGTACGGCCATGGCCGCCGGAGGCACCGGCGTTGCCTTCGACTGGGAGATTGCCCGCAAAACCCTCTTTCAGCAGGGGAAAACTCCCTCCCAGGACGAAAAAATCTGCAAATTCATCGCCGCGGGCGGGCTGAATCCGGCCAACGTGGCCGAGGCTATCGCGCTGCTGCGCCCCTGGGGCGTGGATGTGGCCTCGGGTGTTGAAGCCGCACCGGGCCGCAAGGACCCGGTCAAGGTGCGGGAGTTTGTCGCCCGGGCGCGAACCGTTTAAAGCCATTTCACTGCTTCTGTCAGGTCAGCGCTGCGCTCTCCCACCCTAGCGACAAAAGCAAGAACGTCGCGAGCGTGGGGCACCCGCACTGTGGGGCACCCGCACTGCCTGAAATGGAAGTGGCTGAGGTGAGGGTGGAACGCCCACGACGACCCTGCATTTGCCACGGAAATTCCCTATTTCGCCTTTCCGGCGGGAGATTTTACGGCCGTGGCGAGGATCTGATTCAACTGCCCCTCGCTCAAGTCGGTGTGATAGAAGGTCTTGTAAAACTTCCGCGTCTCCTGGCGCATATCGTAGTGAAAGATCTCCGGATAGAAAAGATTGGCCAGCCACTTGATGCCGATGACGCGGTTGACCGAGGGCGGCCGGTCAATCCAGTTGAAGGGGTACTGCGGGGTCTCGAAGACCTCGCGGTTGCGCACCGCGGTCACCTTCCTCCAGGCCGGATTGGTCCAGATCTTCCGGTAGAACTCGCCGGGAGAGGAGGTATGGTCGTAGCCGGAGATCACCACCTCCGGATTCCAGCGCAGCACCTCCTCCATCGAGACCGGAGTGTGCCCGTAGCTCTGCTGACCGGGCACGGCGGCCACGTTCAGGCCACCGGCAAAGTCGATCGCCTCGGAGTGCATGGATCCGGCCGGTTCGGTCTCCAGCCCCGTTGGCCCTTCGGCGTAGTAGACCCGCCGCCGCTTGGTGGCGGGAATGGCGCTGATCTTCGCGTCGATTTCCTGGATCGTCTGGCGGCATTCGGCGGCTAGTTGAGCGGCGCGGGTGGGGTTTCCCAACAGATCCCCCGCCACAAGATAGGTCTCGGGAAGCTTCTTCAGGTCTCCGCTGAGGATGAAAACCGGAATATGAGTCTGCTGCTGGACGCGTTCGGCCACGGCGTAACCCATCGCATCGCCCATGGAGAGGATCACGTCGGGATGAGCCTTGACGATCGCCTCCAGGTTGCCGGTATTGGTCTTGCCGTACCAGCCGCCGAGCACGGGCAGACGATTGTAGGGCGGCTGATAGAAGGCCAGCTCTCCTGGGTCCGGATAGTAGTTCCAGCCGGCCAGCAGCTCGGGCGAGAGCGTGTAGGTCAGGATCGTGCCCGTCGGGCTCATTCCCAAAACCCGAGTGATCTTCTTCGGTACGATGACGGTGCGGCCCGCCATGTCGGTCATCACGCGCTGATCGCCGCGCACCGCCGGGCTGGAAGAATGCCAGCGGGAGCAGCCGGCAAGAGAGAAAAGCACAACCAGGGATACAAGCCACTTTTTCGTCACGATTGCCTCAATTCATCTGTCTCAATTCATTCGGGGAACCACAACCTTCATGCCGAGCCCGGCATCGACAATGCGCAGAGGAGTTTCATAGGCCTCTTCCAAAGAGGCCTGGGTCAAGGTATTCTCCGGGCGGTCGATAGCCAGAATCTGCCCTTGCTTCATCAGCGCAACCCGGGAGGCGCATAGAAAGGCGAAGTCCGGGAAGTGCGTGGTCATCAGCAGGCCGAGGCCGCTGGCGGCCAGCTCCTTTATATGGCGCAGGACGCGCATCTGGTTGCCGAAGTCGAGATTCGAGGTCGGCTCATCGAGAACCAGGACCCGCGCCTGCTGGGCCAGCGCGCGCGCAATCAACACCATCTGGCGCTCGCCGCCGCTCAGCTCGGTGTAGCGCTCGTGGGCCAGGCGCAGAATGCTCAGCCGGTCGAGGGCCTCTTCGGCAATGGCAATGTCGTGCTTCCTCGGCGAGGAAAAAGGGCCGGAATGCACAGAGCGGGCCATCAGAACGACATCGCGGACTGAATAGGCGAAGGGAGGCGTGTGGGCCTGGGGCACATAGCCGAGGGTTTTGGCCAGTTGCTGGCGGGACCAGTGGGCGATGTCCTTGCCGTCCACGCAAACCTTGCCCGAGATGGGCCGCAGCAGCCCGAGAATGGTCTTGAAGAGAGTGGTTTTCCCCGAGCCGTTGGCCCCCAGCAGGCAGAGCACCTCGCCTGACTCGACGGCCAGCGAAATGCCGGAGATGACGGCCTTGCCATGATAGCCGGAGGTGACCTGCTCGGCCGAGATTCTCATGCGCGTTCCGTCCGGGTGCGATAGACCAGATAGAGGAAGAAGGGCACTCCCACCAGCGAGGTGAGAATTCCCAGCGGAACTTCCAGCGTGAAGAGGCCGCGGGCGCAATCGTCCACCAGCAGCAAGTAAATGCTTCCAATCAGAAAGGAAGCGGGCAGCAGGGCCTTGTGATTGGCGCCCACCACCATGCGCGCCAGGTGAGGAATCACCAGCCCCACCCACATGATCATGCCCGCGACGGAGACCACGGCCGCGCTGATCACGGCCGAGCAGACGATGATGACGATCCGTATCCGCCAGGGGTTTACGCCCAGCGCCTGGGCCTCTTCCTCGCCAAAGCTGAGCACATTCAGCTTCCAGCGCAAAAGCAGCATGGGGATCGTCCCCAGGAGAATCGGAACGGCGGCGAATTCCAGATCGTGGAGATTCACGGCCGATAGCCCACCGACCAGCCAGAAGGTGATCGCCGCCAGCTTGCCGTGCGGATCGGCGACGTATTCGGTGAGGCGGATCAGCGCCATGCCCGCCTCGCGCACGATGATGCCGACCAGGATCAGGGTGAGCGTTGGATCGCCGCCCGAGCGCGTGGCCGCGGTGGCCAGCAGCCAGACCAGCAGCATGGCCGCCACGCCTCCCACCAGGCCTAGCAGTTGAATGCCCACGATGTCGAATCCGAGCAGAATGCCCAACGAGGCCCCAAAGCCGGCCCCAGCGTAAGCGCCGAGAATGTCAGGCGAGGCCATGGGATTGCGGAACAGCCCCTGAAAGGCGGCTCCGGAGACCGATAATCCGCCGCCGATCAATAGCGCCGCCAGCACCCGCGGCAGCCGCACCTGCAAGAGCACAATGTTCGACAGGCCCGTGGAATCCGGATCAGCGAAGACCCGCCACCAGTCCTGCCAGGGGATGGTGTAGCGGCCGAAGAGCAGCGAGCAGATCGTCATGAGGGCCAGCACAGCCCAGAGCGCGGCAAAGATCCACGTGGTGCGGGAAGGATACACGGGGGCCTCCGTCTCTTTCTGGCCACGGGCTTGTGGAGATTCGGCCACGGCTTCGGCTACCGGCGTCATGCGGGACTCAGCGGAGTCCCCAGAGGAGTCTTGGAGACCTTCACCATGCGTCCGCCCTCGGTGAAAAGTTGCTGTTGGCCGCCCTCGGCGACGGCTCGCCACACCGGAGGCTCATTGTCCACCACCAGTCCGCCCAGCAGGTCGGCGCCGTGCCGGAAGATCAGCGGATGGAGTGGCGTGCTGGGGCCGGCTATTACGGTGCGGGCATTGCGGCTGAGTTCCAGCAGCCGCGGCATGGTCTTGTTAATCAGCGTGGTAGCCGTCATGATGACCACATCCTGCTCCGGCAGGATGTACTCGCAGGCCGGGTCGGGAACATCTTCCGGTCCGGGCTTGCGTTCCAGAACCGTCAGCTTGCAGATGCCGGAGAGCCGCTCCAAATTGTAGAAGTGCCCGATCACGGCCACCCGCTTGCCCCGCAATTCCTCCTGCAGGCAGGTGAACACATCCTGTGTCCGGGTCTCGTCCAGCAGCGAGCCGCAGTTGCGCTCGACCACCGCCCGCGCATTCAGCGCCGAGTTGATCGCCGCCAGCCCCATCGCCGCTTCGCAGAAGTCCCATGACTTGATCCAGCCGGCCAGCTCCTTCAGCTTCATGCCGCGAATCCGGCCCGCGTTGCGCACTGGCCCGTCCATATCCCTGGGGCGCATGGCCACGCCGGTTCCCGCCAGGCCCGCACCCTCTGACCGCACCAGAAACCAGCTCAGCCCGGCCAGGCAGTCGGCGACTACCGCGTCCTCGGGGACAGCGGCGATCAGCTCATCGTAGAGTTCCCACATTTAGGTTTCCTCGGTCAGAATTTCGGCGCAGGGCGCATCGACAGTGTATCGCAAGCGATGGCGTAGTGTATGCAGGACACACAAATTAAACAGGTGTATTGTATACGTGACGCGCGTATCAAATTCTTTAAATTATTCTTGCGCGCCCGTCTCGCCGTAAATTAGCATGGACGCACATTAATCAACTGTCACGGAGAAACGACAATGTTCTGCACTAAACAATTGCTGTCCTTTGGCCTGTGCGCATCGATGGCTGCAACGGCCGCGACGGCGTTTGCTCAAACCGAACATCCCCAAACCTGGGCGCAGGATATCGCCTATTTGCAGCAGTTAACGCCCGCTGACGCCGCCGCGCAACAGGGCTCCATCCTCCAGATCCGCTCCGAGGTTTCGCTCTGGATCACATCGCATCCTGGCAGCAAGATTCAGTTCGCGCCGCTGCCGGCGCTGCCCTTGACCGCCGCGCAAGCCAGCGCTGAACTCGGTGAGTTGCAGAAAGTGGTTGCCGCCATTGTCGAGCAGGATCCCTCGCACCCCTTCCACCTGGGTGTGACAGAGGTCGAGGTTTCGGCTGGACTGTCGGGTCTTTCGACCACTTCTCCCACCGCAGTGAGCCTCGACCAGGAGGAGATTCAGGCGCATGACGCGACCAATGTCGCCAAGGCCGTCGATTGGCTGCCGGGCGTCGAGGTCCAGCATCTGGCGGGCAACCGCAATGAAACCGCACTTTATATTCGCGGCTTCAGCAGCAAAGGCCAGGTGCCGATCTATCTCGATGGAATTCCGATGTATGTCCCCTATGACGGATACATCGATTTAAATCGTTTTCTAACTAGCGATTATAGCGAGATTCAGATCTCGCGCGGCTTCTCCTCCCCGCTGCTCGGGCCCAACGCATTGGGTGGAACTGTTAATTTGGTAACCCGTGAACCCTTGAAGAAATTTGAAGGCGATCTAGCGATAGGTACCTTATCAGGCAATGGCCTGCTCTCCTCCTTGCGCGTGGGCACCAGGAAGACGCGTTTTCTGGCTCAGGGGACGCTTGACTGGCTGCAGAACGACTACGTTCCGCTATCCGGGAACTTCCTCTATCCAACTTATACAAGCGGAGGAAGTGTTATAGAAGGTTACTCAGCCCTGAATTTAGGCAACACCTACGGCAACGTGCCCTACCAGTACACCGACCATGAGAATAACTCTTATACGCGCGACGAAAAGTGGGGCGGGCGTATAGGCTGGTTGCCCAAGCAAGGCGGTGAGTACGTCTTCAGCTACATCAACCAGAAGGGACAGAAAAGCGACCCTCTCTACCAAGGAAGAAATTCTGGCGCGTCTTTCAATAGTTTTTGGAAGTGGCCGTACTGGAACAAAAACAGCTACTACTTCCTCTCCGATACGCCCCTGGGAAAACAGAGTTCGATCAAGTTCCGCGTTTACTACGATCAATTCCGCAACTCGATTGATATGTACGACAACTCGCAATACAACAGCTTTACGGCCTACGCCCCAAGCGGTAAAAGTCCTCAGGTCAAAAATGGCCTTTGCCAAACTGGCTATGTCTGCGGCCTCAAGGGCTCCGAGCACAGCAGCTACGACGATCACACCGATGGCGCTTCTACTGAGTTTAATACCCGCAAGGTCAAGCGCAACGTCATTGGCGCATCGTTCTTCTTCAAGGACGACACGCACAACGCCGTCGATATTTATCCCGGCGCGGCGGCGTATTTAGCCAAGTACTACGGAACATCACCCTACACCGCAACCGCACAGCAGATTCAGCTTGCCTATCACAATCCAAATCAAGAGTTGCGCGATCAGCAGTTCTCAGCTGGCGTACAGGACCTGATCGCCTTCAGTTCAAAGTTTCACGGCAGCGTGGGCTTTAGCGCGGATCACCTGAAAGGCCTCAAGGAAGAATACCGTAACAGTTTCAACCAAACCACGCTTGGCGCGATCGCCGGTACAGAACTTCTTGCTTACCAGTGCACCGGTAATCCACACAACACTTCGACCGCCGGATGCACTTCGCACGTCTGGACTTACAATCCGCAAGCCTCGCTGACCTATACGGCAACCCTATCGGACATCCTTTTTGTAACCTATGAGGACCGGGGACGCTTTCCCACGCTGAAGGAGCGCTACTCTTCAGGCATGGGATCCTCTCTGCCCAATCCTGGTTTGCTAACAGAGCACAGCCAGAACTGGAACTTCGGCTACACGCACATCTTCGGACCCAAACTGACTTTTGATGGGGTGCTCTACCTCAGCAAACTTCGGAATGCCATCGAATCCGCGCTGGTGCCCGATACTTACAGTTTGTGCCCGAGCAATAACAGCCCTGGCCATTGCAGCCAGAATATCAATGTTGCCCATGAGACGCACGAAGGCGTGGAGGTTACGCTGCACGGCAATCCCATCCAACGGTTGAAGTTGGATATGAACTACACATACCTGAACCGCGAGCTCAATCCTTCCACTTACGTGCTATCCACCGGGATTCCGAAGAACAAGGCAGTCGGAACCGCAACCGTTCGGCTACCCTACCAAATACTCGGCATCGTCACCGCGCGCTATGAAGGCGGAATCACTCTGCAGGACACCACGTATTCGTCAACAACGCAGCCCCTGCTCTATGCGCATTATGGCGAAAGTCTGGCGACCATGGACCTGGCGACGGAATTGCCCATCGCACCCAGGTTTAGCGCCCAGGCCGGTGTAAAAAACGTGTTTGATCGCAACTACTTCTACACCGCAGGGTATCCGGAAGAAGGCCGGAACTGGTTTATCAACCTGCGCTACCGCTTCTAACGCGGCTTTCAACACACTGCCGGCCTTTAAGGCAGGATTTTATGCTAGTCTCCATGTTCTCCGGTTCAAGGCGCGGGCTCAAACCTGCTCCTTGAACCTTTTTTGCCTGTTTTGGGAGAGAAACGGGCAAGAAAAGCCCCGTGGCGGCCAAATTTTCCGCCCTGCTGAATTTCCCGGCCGGTTCTGGCCTTGTGCTTAAAAACCGGGGTATACTCTCGTTAGGGCGAGGTGCTGCTGACCAACGCAGTCCGGTGCCAGATAAAGTGTTTTTTCGAAAGGACAAACATATGAAAATCAGCGCAAGAAACCAGTTGGCAGGCAAGGTCCAAAAGGTTGTCAAGGGAGCTGTCAACTCCGAAGTCGATCTCGTTCTGGAGGGTGGAGAGACGGTAGTGGCCATCATCACTAACTCCAGCGTGGATACATTAGGACTGGCGGCGGGGAAAGAGGCCTTTGCGATCATCAAGGCCTCCGAGGTGATTGTCGGCAAGGGCGTTGATGGGTCCAAGCTGAGCACGCGCAACGTGCTGGCCGGCGAAGTGACCGCGGTGCACGACGGGGCCGTCAACAGCGAAGTGGACATCAAGCTGCCGGGTGGAACCTTGATCGCCGCGTCGATCACCAAGGCGAGCACGCACACGCTGGGGCTGAAGGCTGGCGATAAGGTCAGCGCGATCATCAAAGCCTCCAATGTGATTGTGGGCGTACCTCACTAAGCAGGTGCGGGTTGATTCCCTGCGACGCGCAGCTACACCGGAGGTCTTTTTAACAGATGCGCTGTAGCCTGATTTGGCCTGTTTTGAGGGTTAAAGGGTAGGTGCGACTGAAATGCAATCAGACGGCCGCGGCGATTGCCATGACAGGCCAAGCGCCGCGGCCGGAACCATTTATAAGCTATTTTATGCAGAGTGTTGCAAAGATGACCATGTAGCACATAGAATACGGGACGTGTGGGGGCCGCGTAGAATGTTGGCGCGCTGTCAAGCGGCGCGGTATTCCTGGCGCTCACGCCGGAGATCTATAGGGCGCGAGTCAGCGCCATGCAGGCTGAACCATGCCATACGGACAACTCCACTAGCCGGACGATTCCACTGGTCGCGGTAACGCCGAAAGTTGCACGGGAGGGCCTGGGGCAACTCACCATGAGGGGGGCTGGAATGAGATTGAAATCTATCACGGGAAAAATTCGGTCGCGGCTTTGCTATTCCGCAGCGCTGGTTATGATGGTTGCGCTCATCGGCGCGTGGTATACGCCTCAGCACACGGTTCTGACGCTCTCCGTTGCGGCGAGCATGCAGGAGTCCATTACGGAAGCCGAGGCCGTTTACCAGCGCGACCACGCCGACGTGGAATTTCGCAACAACTTTGGCGGCTCGGGAGCCCTAGTGCAGCAGATCGAGTCGGGCGCGCCGGTGGATGCGTTTTTTTCCGCCGCGGAAAAGCCCATGGACGATCTGGAGGCAAAGGGGCTGGTTGAGCCGGGAACCCGCCGCAACCTGCTGCGCAACACCCTGGTTCTGATCGCGCCGCGCGATTCTCAACTGCGTGGATTCGAAGGGCTTACCGATAAATCAGTCCGCACGATCGCGTTGGGCGATCCGGGCAGCGTTCCGGCTGGCCGGTATGGGCAGCAAACGCTGACTGCGCTGCATCTTTTCGATCAAGTCAAGTCGAAAGTTGTGCTGGCCAAGGATGTGCGCCAGGTGCTCGCCTACGTCGAAACAGGCAACGCCGATGCGGGCATTGTCTACGCCACCGACGCGGAGACCACGAACCGGGTGCGGGTGGTCGCCACCGCGCCGGAATCAACGCACGATCGCATCGTTTATCCCGCGGCGGTTGTGAAGACAAGCCACAATGCGGAAGCCGCGCACCGTTTTATCGAGTTCTTGAGCACGCCCGCGGCCAAGGCTATCTTCATCAAGCACGGATTTACCGTGGCTCAATAATTGCGCTGCTCGTAGATTCATTCCGCTGATTGTCCTGCTGGCCGTTCGATGCGCGGCGAGGGCGGAGTTTCCCCTTTGGCGGCTTATTGCAGCAAAGGTTTATATTGACAATCTGCTGGCGCCGGGCTGTGGGTGCATGATGGCCCGCGACCTAGGCGCCAACGGATCGAAGGCCTCAGGCTCTGACACTTTCCATATCATTACAGGCCCGATAAAATGCCTCAGTTGTTGTTGGAGCGCGAGGCTTTGAGAATAGCTGGCCTCCTGTTGATTACTGATGGCTCGCGGATGAATGGCAGTTTGAATGCCGCAAGCCGCCGGGAAATTGCTCTTTTCTCCCGATTCTTTTGGCTTGAATCGGAGCGGAGGTAGGGGGATTAGTGCGGGTTTTCTGCTGGTCGTGAGGCGGTGAGGGCTTGGGGGAGCCTTTGTCCGCGGGTGCCGGTGAGGCGGTAGGCGCAGAGGGGGACGAGTTCGCGGTTGGGGCTGAGGGCGTGCAGGAAGCATTTGTCGAGGTGCTCGAGGTCGAGGTTCCAGGCGTCCTGGAAGGCCATGGCGGAGATGCAGAAGGCCTGCTTTTGCTGGCTGGCAGTCTCCCTTTGCGGACTGAACAGCTCCTCTTTCCGGCTGGAAGCCTCCTTTTGCCCGATGAAAAGCTCCTCTTGCTGGCGGAAGAGCTCTTCCGGGCGGCTGGAAAAGTCGTCCAGGGGCGCGGTCTGGGCGGGACGGCAGCAGGCGAGGTGGGCGGGTCGGGCGGTGGGGATGACGCCCCCATTGGGCTCAAGCCAGAACCTGGCGTGGAAGGCGCAGTAGGGGGTTTCGGCCGAGGCGGGGCGGAAGCTGTTGGCGGCGAACTGTCCGGCGGTCTGCTGCTCGATCAGCTGCATGATCTCGGGCAGGGTGATGCGGTCGGCGTTCTGGGGCAGTCCGGGGTAGCGCCCCGAGTAGCTGATGGGCTGGAAGTGGACGGCGCGGACGGTGGGCGACAGGGCGGTGGCGGTGCGCAGGATGTCGCCGATCTGGCCGGTGTTGACGCCGGGGATCAGGGTGGGGACCAGGACCACGTCCAGCTGCTGCTCGGCGCAGTTCTGGATGGCGGCCAGCTTGGTCTCGAGCAGGTGGCGTCCGCGAATGGCCTCGAAGACCTCCTCGGTAACGCCGTCGAATTGCAGCGCAACCGCGCTGAGGCCGGCCTCCTTCAGCTCGCTGGCGTACTCCTTTTCGAGGGCCAGGCGGACGCCGTTGGTGTTGAGCTGGATGTAGTTGAAGCCGAGGGCGCGCACTCTCTGGATCATCTCGGGCAGGTCGTGGCGTACGGTGGGCTCGCCGCCGGAGAGATGAATGGCGAAGGCACCGCCGGCGGCCAGCAGGGCGCGGCAGCGGGCGTCGATCTGGGCCAGGCTGGGATCGGGACTGGGATTGAGACTGGGATTGGCGCCGGCGGCAGAGCAGCAGACGGGGCAGGAGAGGTTGCAGCGCTCGGTGACCTCGATCTCGACGGCGCCAGCGTGCTGGAGGTGGCCGGCGCAGAGGGCGCAGTTGAAGGGGCACTGGCCGGCGGCGGCGGCCGAGCAGGCGGCCGGGGGCGCGGAGAGGCGGAGGGCGGCCTCGCCCCAGGCCTGATAGGAGGGCAGGCCGCGCCAGATTACGGTTTTGAAGGGGCCATGCTCGGGGCAGGATTTGCAGAGATAGACGACATTGTCCTCGATAACGCGCTCGGCGGCGATGCGGCGCAGGCAAACGGGGCAGAGACTGCCCGTCGTGCCCAGCGTTCTGCCGCCTTCACCGCTGCTGTTTTCCCTCATGGCTCCCCAGCTTTATTAGCAAGTGAAGTGCCAGACCGGCGGGGTGCGCGCCTGAGGGAGGCCGGTTATGGCCTCTGGGCGGGCATTGCGGCGGCTGCGAGCGGCCGGGAGCGGCTTGGCGGCGGGGCAAAGCCACGCCTCAGCCGACTGGCGGCGGGCTGGAGGCGGCGGGGCAAGGAGGGTTCAAGGGATTATGTTCAGAAATGGAGCATAGGCGCGTGCTCCATTCTGGAGCGGGGGGAGAGGTTTTGATGGCATTTCCTCTGACTTTGCTCCTGGAAGAGGGCGGGTCGAGAGTCGAGATCTCCCACCTAGAGCATTTTCGGAAATTGTGTAGACCTGGATTGCATTGGTATCCTACCCATTTCCGCAACAAACGCGGAAATGGATGGGGCACGGGAGTCTACAGTAAAAGCGAAAATGCTCTAGCCGCAAAAGTTACAAGCAGCAGGTCCTTCGACTCCGCTGCGCTCCGCTCAGGATGACAGCGGCGAGGGTGGGGCACCCCGGAGGTTGTCGCGGGTGGGGTTCCTATATAAGGTTGCGCGGGGAGAAGCGCGGCGAGGGCGATTCCGCGGTCTGCGGGAGCTGATTCAGGGTTTTGGAGGGCTGATTCAGCGGATTTCGGGGGTGGCTTAGCGGTTTTCGGCGGGCAGCAGGCCGTAATCCTGCATTTTCCGATAGAGGGTGTTGCGCGCAATGCCGAGCCGGGCGGCGGTCTGGCGGATGTTGCCCCGGCAGGCGCCGAGGGCCTCGGCGATGGCCTGTTTTTCGATCTCGCGCAGGCTGCTGGCCGGGGCTGGCAGGGGTACGGCGGCCGGCGCGGGGGCGGCGTTGCGGAGGGCTCCAGCCAGCGGCGGCGCGGGAAGGGACAGTTGCGCGACGGACGATTCTGGAGCCGTCAGCCCGGGCGAGGCCGGGACGGGCAGCGCGAGTACGGGCGGATCAAGTTCGGGCAGATCGAGTTCAGGCAGATCGAGTTCAGGCAGGTCGAGGTTCTCCGCGGTCAGCGTGGCGCCTCCGCGGTTGCGGATCAGGGCCCGTTCGAGGAGGTTTTCCATCTGGCGCACGTTGCCCGGCCAGGAGTAGGCGGCGAGCCTTTGCAGGCAGGATTCGTCGATCTCGACGGGGGGGCGTTCGAGGCGGGCCGAGAGCCTGACGATCAGCGCGCGGGCCAGGCGGGGAATGTCCTGGCGGCGCTCGCGCAGGGGCGGGATTTTGACCTCGAGCACGGCCAGCCGGTAGTAGAGGTCCTCGCGGAAGCGGCCGGCGGCGACGTCCGAGCCCAGATCGCAGTGGGTGGCGGCGATGATGCGAATGTCGACGGGGATTTCCAGAGCGGAGCCGATGCGGGAGACGGTGCGCTCCTGCAGGACGCGCAGCAGTTTGGCCTGCATTCCGGGCGACATTTCGCCGATCTCGTCGAGGAAGACGGTGCCGCCGTTGGCCATCTCGAACTTGCCGGCCTGTCCGCCCTTGCGGGCCCCGGTGAAGGAGCCGTCGCTGTAGCCGAACAGTTCGCTTTCGATCAGGCCCTCGGGCATGGCGGCGCAGTTGATGGCCAGAAAGGGGCCGCGGCGGCGGGCGCTGGCGTTGTGAATGGCGTTAGCGAAGACCTCCTTGCCGGTGCCGCTCTCGCCCAGAATCAGCACGGTGGAGGCGCAGGTGGAGGCCAGCGCGGCCCAGTCCTTGGCCACCTGCATGGCGGGGCTTTCGCCCACGATGTCGTCGAATTCGTAGCGGTGGGAGCAGAAGACCGAGGCGCGGCGGACGGGCTGGCTGGGGCCGCTTTCGCGGAAGAAGGCGACCGCGCCGACGATGGCGCCGGCCTCGTTGCGCAGGGCGGAGCCGGAGCTGCGGATGCGCTTGCCGGTCTTGCCAACCAGGATCTCCAGGTTTTCGTACTCCTTGCCGTTTCTGATCACCTGCAAGAGGGGAGCGTCGTCCTGGAAGACCTTCTCCATGGGAAAGCCCTTGGCGAGGGCGGGGTTGACGCCGAAGATCTCGCCGCCGCGCAGGTTGATTTCGGTGACGATGCCGGCCGCGTCGATGGCCACGAAGCCGTCGGTGATGCCGTGCAAGAGGGCATTCGAGTAGCGCGAAGCGGCGTAGAGGCGGTTGGTGGCGTACTCCAGGCGCAACTGGCTTTCGATGGCGCGCACCGCCGAGACCACCATCCCCATGGTGTGAGGATTGGCCTGGCGGAAGTCGCCGCTGACGTCGATCAGGCCGGTGATCTTGCCCAGCGAATCGAGGATGGGCGCGGCCGAGCAGGTGAGGAACTGGTTTTCGGCGCGGAAGTGCTCCCAGGCGGAGATCTCAACCGGGGCCTTTTCGACGATGGCGGTGCCGATGGCGTTGGTTCCGCGGCAGGCCTCGCTCCAGTCGGCGCCGGGGCAGAGGTGGACCCGGCGGGTGCGGTCGACGATGCGGGCGTCGCCGGCGACCTCGAGCAGCAGGCCGTTTTCGTCGGTCAGAACGACCTGGAAGTCGGTGCCGCGGACGAAGTAGGAGAGGTCGCGCAGAAAGGGCCGGGCGACGCGGATCAACTGCTCTTTTTCGCTGCGCCGCTGCTCGAGCTGGCGGAGCTGCTCGACCTCGCCGCCGGAGCTGAGCAGGGGATTGACGTGGAGCAGGCGGCAGCGCTGCCAGGAGCTGGCGACCATGTCGCGCACCAGCCGGGGGTCCAGCTCGTCCTTCTCAAGATACTGCTCCCAGGCCTTCCTGCCCAGCTCCGGAGGGTGCGCCAACATAGGAAACCGCCTTGCCTATCATGTTACATTTTAGAGCATGTTCGGCCAGAATGTAACACTACCTCCACAACAATGAGCAGGAATATGGGCTGCGGCTATGGAAACCTGGGGCATTCTTGCCAGGGCTGGGGGCATTTTTGCCAAGGCGGCGGTTTTTTTTACCGGGCGGGGGGCGTTTTTACCGGGCTGCGGGCCTGATTGCCGGGGCCATCGGCGCTCTCGCCGTGAGCCCGGTCACCTTTGCCGGGTGCGATGAGGGTTTTTGTTCCGGTTTGGCAGGGCATTTGCAAGTGTTCTTGATATGACAGCCGCGACCCTCGTTTTGATTGCTCCATGCTCACTTCTGCTGGGCGCCGCGCTGCAGATTCTCGTCGCCAGGCTTTGTAGCTCCCGGACCAAGGGAATACTGGCCTTTCTCACCTGCCTGCCTGCCGTGCTTGCCGTAATCGCCATTGGCATGACGCACACGGTTCAGGCCGGACAGGCAGTCGAAGTTAATCTGCTGCAATGGGATGGGCCGCTGGCCCTGGTTCTCCATGTGGACGCGTTGAGCGTCCTTTTTGCCTTCATGGGAACCGCCCTGGGCGCCTTTGTGCTCTTGTATTCGATTGGATACATGGCGCATGACAAGTCCGCAACGCGCTTCTTCGCCACCATGCTGATCTTCATTGGCGGCTTTGTGGGCCTGGTTTACAGCGCTAACCTCTTCCTCTTCTACCTCTGCTGGGAACTGGTGGGGTTGTGCTCGTTCAGCCTGGTGGGCTTCTGGTACACCAACCCCCAGTCGGTGGCGGGCGCGCGCAAAGTGCTGCTGATGACCCACATCGCGGGCTACGGCCTGCTGGCGGCCATCCTGGTGGTCTACCAGCGCACGGGCAGCGCCCTGTGGACCGATCCGCACGTGGCGCACGCCTTCACCGGCGGCGTCTTTGTGCTGATGCTGGTGGCGCTGGTGGCTAAATCGGTGCAGTTTCCGCTGCACACCTGGATTCCCGAGGCCATGGCCGCGCCGACTCCGGTCAGCGCCCTGCTGCACGCCGCCTGCTACGTGAAGGCCGGCGTTTACCTGGCCGCGCGCATGCACTGCTTCGGCGCCTGGCCGCAGGCCGGGGGACACGCCTGGGGCAATGAATCCCTGATGTGGATTGGCACCGTCACCATGGCCGTGGGCGTGATGTACGCCATGGTGCAGACCGACCTGAAGCGCATGCTGGCCTTCTCCACGGTCTCGCAGATCGGCTATATGATGATGGGCCTGGGCATCGGCACGCCGCTGGCCATCGCCGCCGGCCTCTTGCACTGCCTGAACCACGGCTTCTTCAAGGGCGGGCTGTTCTTGACCGCCGGCTCGGTGCAGCACGCCGCCGGCACCCGCGACATGAACCAGTTGGGCGGCCTCGCGCAGAAGATGCCGCAGACCACGCTCTCGTGGCTGATCGGCATCGGCAGCATGATGGGCATTCCCCTGATGAGCGGCTTCGCCAGCAAGTGGATGCTCTACGCGGCGGCCTTGCAGGCCGGCTGGGCGGTTCCGGCCGTAGTGGCCTGGGCGGTCTCGCTGGGCACGGTCTTCCTGGGTGTCAAGGCGACCAGCGCGGTCTTCCTCGGCCCCTTGACCAAGGCGACCAAGGACGCCCACGAATCCCCGCCGACGATGGTCTGGGGCATGGGCTTCCTGGCGGCCGGCACCATCGTGCTGGGCATTGCGCCGCAACTGGCGGTCAACTTTATCCTGAATCCGATTCTGGGCGTCTTCCAGCTCACGGCCGTGCAGGTGACCTGGTTTGGCTTGTCGGGCAATGCAGGCAGCTTCTCGACGATGGGCGGCCTGGTGCTGGCCGTGGTTTCCCTGGTTGTGGGCGGCGTGATCTACGCTCTCGCCTACGCCTCGCGGCCGACGGCCGTGGTGGTCTCGGCGGGCGGCGGCGGCGCGGCGCTGGTGGCCGGTGGCGGCGGTGGCGGCATCTTCACTGGCGGCGAGCCCTTGTCGGACGAGGGCCGGATGACGGCCAGCGACTTCTCCCACATCTTCCTCGATAGCTGGCACGAATTCTTCCGCTGGACCAAGGTGGACGCCGTTTATCTGGGCTTCTGGAGCGGCATGCAGGCCGTTTCGCGGGCGCTGGGCGTGGTGGTCTCCTGGATGGAGCGCTACGCACTGCTGCTGATCGTGGTGCTGTCGGCGGCGCTCGTGGGCGCGGTGCGCAACTTCGCCCCGGCCTTTTCCGGCGGCGCCGAAGGGGCCGCTGCGGGCGTCTCGCCGCTGCTGACCGCCGCTTGCGCGGTGGCCGCGGTGGCCCTGGTGCTGGCTGCCTTGGCGCACTCCCGCTGGCGCCGCCTGGCGCCGCTGATGTTGCTGGCCGGCGCCGCCTCGGTGGCGGGCCTGGTCATGGCCGATCCCTGGCAGCGCCTCGGGCTGCTCGAACTGGGCGCACTGCTGACCATTCCGCTGGTCTGGCAGAGCGCGAAGACCGGCTCGGTCAAGCTGCTCTACCTGCTGGTGGTGCTGATCTCCGCCGGCTCGCTGGTCGCTAGCGACCTGCTGATGGGGCAGGGACAGCCGGATTGGGCGCGCGCGCTGCTGATTACCAGCGTCTGCGTCAAACTGGCCGCCATTCCGCTCTTCTTCTGGCT